>Ga0210053_1000859_pt1 | contig 29510 bp, 28 predicted proteins | sample CryGeymeta201512_FD_185467 | JGI IMG/M metagenome (GOLD analysis project Ga0210053, IMG submission 185467) | Groundwater microbial communities from Crystal Geyser aquifers in Utah, USA - Crystal Geyser metaG 2015-12 (SPAdes) (version 2) | ecosystem: Environmental > Aquatic > Deep subsurface >... | reverse complement strand
GGCATCTTCGCCAGCGGCGAGCCCGCGCCGTCCGGCACCACGTTCTCCGGCAGCACGACCGGCAGTTGTTCATCAGGCACGGCGACATCGCCGCAGCTCGGGCAATGGATAATGGGAATCGGGCAACCCCAGTAGCGCTGGCGCGAGATACCCCAGTCGCGCAGGCGGAACTGCACTTTCTTCTGGCCCAAGCCCTTGGCGCTCAAGTCGGCGGCGATGGCATCAACGGCTTGGTCAAAATTCAGGCCGTCGTATTTGCCTGAGTTCACACACACGCCACTCTCTTTATCGGCATACCATTCCTGCCAAGCCGCTTCGCTGAATTCATGACCCTTGACGGCGATGGATTGGCGGATCGGCAAATTGTATTTTTTGGCGAAGCCGAAATCCCGTTCGTCATGCGCCGGCACTGCCATCACCGCACCCTCCCCGTAACCCATCAGCACATAGTTGCCGACCCACACCGGTACCTGTTCGCCGGTCAGCGGGTGGGTGACTTTGAGGCCGGTGTCCATGCCCTTCTTTTCCATGGTGGCGATGTCAGCCTCGGCCACACCGCCTTGCTTGCAATCTTCGATGAAGGCAGAGAGTTGGGGATTGCCTTGCGCCGCTTGCGTTGCCAGCGGGTGTTCGGCCGCCACCGCGACGAAGGTCACGCCCATGATGGTGTCGGCGCGGGTGGTATAGACCCAAAGTTTTTCGTTATCGCCGTGCGGAAAGGCAAACTGCACGCCGTAGCTCTTGCCGATCCAGTTGGCCTGCATGGTTTTCACCTGCTCCGGCCAGCCGGAAAGTGTGTCGAGGCCGGACAGCAGTTCGTCGGCATACTGGGTGATGCGGAAGAAATACATCGGGATGTCGCGTTTCTCGACCACGGCGCCGGAACGCCAACCGCGCCCGTCGATCACCTGTTCGTTCGCCAGCACGGTGTTGTCCACCGGGTCCCAGTTCACCACTGCCGTTTTTTTATAGATCACGCCCTTTTTGAACAGGCGGGTGAACAGCCACTGTTCCCAGCGGTAGTAATCCGGTGAGCAGGTCTTCACTTCACGCGACCAGTCCACGCCCAGTCCCAGCGCTTTCAGCTGCTGCTTCATGTAGTCGATGTTGGAATAGGTCCAGGCGGCGGGCGGCACGTGGTTCGCCATCGCCGCGTTTTCGGCCGGCAGGCCGAACGCGTCCCAGCCCATTGGCTGCATGACGTTGTAGCCCTGCATGCGGTGGTAGCGCGCAAGCACGTCGCCGATGGTGTAGTTGCGCACATGGCCCATGTGCAGCTTGCCGGAAGGGTAGGGGAACATCGACAGGCAATAGTATTTGGGCTTGTCGCTGTTTTCTTTGGCGACGAATGCCTGAGTGGATTCCCACTGTTGCTGGGCGGCGGCTTCGATGTTTTTTGGGGAATAGTTGGATTGCATGGCACTTCATTAAATTAAATTGTCGGGCGAATTGCGTTGTTGCGCGGTGCTCACAATCCTCATGCGCAACTTCGTACATTCCGGTTGCTGCGCTCCGTGCGCCTGGCACTTCATCCCGACAACTTAATTTAATGAAGTGCCTAAAACGCTGCGAAATTTGCGGGTTCGGCATTATAGCGGCAACATGTGCCCCTCGCGCATTTACGAAGGTATGGATATGAACAGGAAACTAGGTTTGCTCTTGATGTTGCTTACCCTGCCAGTACACGCTGAACCAGAAGCGCTCGTGCAGGCCGTGCAGATGCCAGCTTGGCTACAACGGGGTGACAGCATGCGTCCGCTACGTGTGGGCGCCGAGTTGCAGAATGGCGACCGCCTGATCACGGGGGTGAATGCGCGTATCTATGTGCAGACAGCGGATGGCAGTACAGTGAAGCTGGGAGAAAGGGCTTCGCTTGCCATTGGAGCGCTATCGCCAAAACAACCCGACTCGCCAGTTTTTCGCGCCGTATTAGATGTCTTAAAGGGGGCTTTTCGCTTTACCACCAGCACGTTGAATAAACTCCGTCAGCGCAATGTCACGATCAATGTCGCGGGCGCTACGGTGGGAATACGTGGTACGGATGTGTGGGGGAAAGACGGTGCTGAGTTGGGTGTAGTGTGCTTGATCGAGGGCAAGATCAACGTGACGGGGGTGGATAACAACGAGTTTGTCATGGATCAGCCACTGTCGTTCTACAAGATGCCCAAGGGACAGGCGCCACTTCCTGTCGGACTAGTCGATGCAGAGCAATTGGCTAAGTGGGCAGCCGAGACCGAGATCGCGCAACCCGCTTCAAAGGTGGGAGGAAAGTGGAAGCTCGTCTTGCTTACCGCTCCCGAACAAGCCAGTGCTTTGGCGGCCTATGATCAATGGCAGGCAGCGGGGTACGACGCCCGCCTTCATCCTGTGGCTCACGAAGGTGGTTGGTCTTATGAATTACGCATCGTGCAACTGGCGAGTCGTGCCGAAGCGGAACAATTGGCGGCGCAACTCAAAGGCCGGCTAGGCGCAGAAAATCCGAGCGTCTCGCGTTAGGCGGCTAAACTGGGTTAGAATCACAACCCAAAATTTTAATAATCATTATCAATAATCGTTCAGGAGAGATCGTTATGTCCGCCAAGCATCCCGTCATTGCAGTAACCGGCTCGTCCGGCGCCGGAACCACCACCGTCAAGCGTGCCTTTGAAAACATCTTCCGCCGCGAAACCATCAAGGCTGCGGTGGTCGAGGGCGACAGTCTGCACAGTCTGGATCGCATGGCATTCCGTGCCGCCGCCGCCGAAGCGGCCAAAGCGGGCAACAACACCTTCAGTCACTTCGGGCCGGAAGCCAACCACTTCGACAAGATCGAGGGCATGTTCAAGCAATACGGCGACACCGGCATGTGCCAGCGCCGCTACTACGTGCATAGCGATGAAGAAGCCGTTGCGCACAACAAACATTTCGGTCTGACCGACCTCAAGCCCGGCGTGTTCACTCCGTGGGAAGACATCGAGTCCGGTTCCGACCTGCTGTTCTACGAAGGACTGCACGGCCTGGCCAAAGATGAAGCCAAGGGAATCGATGCGCGCCGCTATGTTGATTTGGCCATCGGCGTGGTGCCGGTAGTCAACCTGGAATGGATCCAGAAGATTTTCCGCGACAAGGAAGAGCGCGGCTATTCCGCCGAAGCGACGGTCGATACCATCATGCGCCGCATGCCGGACTACATCAAATACATCACCCCGCAATTTACCCACACCGACATCAACTTCCAGCGTGTGGCGACCGTGGATACATCTAACCCGTTTATCGCGCGCGACATCCCGACGCCGGACGAGAGTTTCGTGGTGATCCGCTTCCGCAATCCGAAGGGTGTGGATTTCCCCTACTACCTGCAGATGATCCCCAACGCCTTCATGTCGCGCGCCAACACCATGGTCGTTCCCGGCAGCAAGATGAGCCACGCGCTGGAGATCATCCTGTCGCCGATCATGCACGACATGATTCACGGCAAGAAGATGTAGGCAACTCGCACTGCGCAACACGGGGAATCAGGCATTGCTTGGTTCCCCGTTTCTTTTGGAACAACGATGACCCTGCTGCAAGGCCTTAATCCCGAACAACGCGCCGCCGTCGAGCTGCCCGCCCAGTCCGCGCTGATTCTCGCCGGGGCGGGCAGCGGCAAGACGCGCGTGCTGACCACGCGTATCGCGTATCTGATCAGCACCGGACAGGTGTCGCCGCAGAGTGTGCTGGCGGTGACCTTTACCAACAAGGCGGCAAAAGAAATGGTCACGCGCCTGTCGGCGATGTTGCCCCCTTCGACGACGCTCAGGACAGGGATCAACACGCGCGGCATGTGGATAGGCACCTTCCATGGCCTGTGCAACCGCATGCTGCGCGCGCATTTCCGCGAAGCAAACCTGCCGCAGACCTTTCAGATCCTCGATTCGGGCGACCAGCTTTCCGCCATCAAGCGCCTGATGAAGGCGATGAACGTGGACGACGAGAAATATCCGCCGCGCGAGATGCAGAACTTCATCAGTCATAGCAAGGAGCAGGGACTGCGCGCATCCGAGGTCGAGGCTTACGATCCCCACACCCGGCGCAAGGTCGAGGTGTTCGCCGAATACGACGCGCAATGCCAGCGCGAAGGCGTGGTGGATTTTTCCGAACTGCTGTTGCGCTGTTACGAGTTGCTGGCGCGCAACCAGCCGTTGCGCGAGCATTATCAGGAGCGCTTTAGGCATATTCTGGTGGACGAATTCCAGGACACCAATCCGCTGCAGTACCGCTGGCTGAAATTGCTGGCGGGTTCTCCCTCATCCCAACCCTCCCCCGGTGGGGAAAGGAGCGAACGTGAAAGGCAATCTTCGACTTCCGCTCTCTTTGCCGTCGGCGATGACGACCAATCCATTTATGCGTTTCGCGGTGCCGACGTGGGCAACATGCAGGAATTGCTGCGCGATTTCCACGTCGAGAACGTGATCAAGCTGGAGCAGAACTACCGCTCGCATGGCAACATCCTCGATGCGGCCAATGCGCTGATCGCCAACAACAAGAATCGACTGGGCAAGAATCTGTGGACGGCGGAAAGCGGAGGCGAGCAACTGCGCGTGTACGAGGCCGGTACGGATGTGGACGAGGCGGGTTTTATCGTGGAGGAGATCCGGGAGCTCAAACGCGAAGGCGTGAATCTGTCCGAGATGGCGTTGTTGTACCGTTCCAACGCACAGTCGCGCGTGCTGGAGCATGCGCTGGTGTCGGCGGGCTTGTCCTATCGCGTGTATGGCGGACTGCGCTTCTTTGAACGGCAGGAGATCAAGCATGCACTGGCTTATCTGCGCCTGATGGAGAACACGGACGACGACAACGCACTGTTGCGCGTCATTAACTTTCCCACGCGCGGCATCGGCGCGCGCAGCATCGAACAGTTGCAGGAAGCGGCGAAACAATACAACACCACGCTGTGGGATGCGGCGGCGCGGGCGGGCGGCAAGGTGACCGCTTTCATCGGGCTGATTGAAGCGCTACGCAGCGCAACCAAAGAATTGCCGCTGCCAGAAATCATCGGGCATGTGCTGGAGCACAGCGGCCTGGCGGTGCATTTCGAGCATGAAAAAACAATCGCCTCGAAGCGGCGTGAAGCCGAAGAGCGACTGGAAAATTTGAACGAGCTGATCAATGCAGCCACCTTGTTTGTGCACGAGAACGAGGACGACAGCCTCACCGCGTTCCTCTCGCACGCCACACTGGAATCGGGTGAGCACCAGGCGGGTGACAGTGAGGATGCGCTGCACCTGATGACGGTGCATGCGGCGAAGGGGCTGGAGTTTCACACCGTGTTTATCACCGGGCTGGAAGAGGGCCTGTTCCCGCACCAGAACAGCATCGACAACGGCGACCTCGACGAGGAGCGGCGCCTGATGTACGTGGCGATCACCCGCGCGCGCCGCCGTTTGTATCTCACCTTCGCGCAGAGCCGCATGTTGCACGGGCAGACGCATTACGGCTTGGCATCGAGCTTCCTGAAAGAATTGCCCGAGGGATTGCTGCACTGGATCACGCCCCGCTTCAGCGCGCGCAAAACCTTCCAGACCGGCAGCTACGAAACCAATACTTACGTCAAGGCATTCAACGCCGCCCCGATGGAGAAAGCACCGCCCGCGCCAAGTTCGCTGTGGCGCATCGGCCAAGGCGTATTCCACCAGAAGTTCGGCGAGGGGGTGGTGACGGATACCGAGGGCAGCGGCAGCGAGGGCCGGGTGCAGGTCAACTTCAAGCGCGCCGGCAGCAAGTGGCTGGCGCTGGAATACGCCAAGCTTGCTGCGCTTTGATGCTTTGTCCGGCGGGTTTGGAGGCCAAGCCCTTTATTTTCTCAATCACCACAGGAGCGTTCCATGAGCCAATCCTATAAAGAACTGATCCGGCAACTCAATCCACCCTTGAGCACCTTGCGCAAGGAGGCGGCGGAGACCATGAGCGGCTTCGATTCGATGTCCAAGGCGGCGATGAGCGCGGGCGTGCTCTCCGCGCTGGACAAGGAGCTGATCGCTGCCGCGATTGCAGTCTCGACGCGCTGCGAAGGCTGCATCGCATATCACGTGCGGACTCTGGTGCGGTTGGGTGCCACGCGCGAACAGATCAACGAGATGTTGTCGGTTGCGGTGTATATGGGTGGCGGCCCGTCGCTGATGTATGCGGGGGAAGTGTTGCGTGCCTACGACGAGTTCAAGCAGGCGTGATCAGCCTGCGGCGGGCGGCGGATATTTCGCCGCCAGCTTGTCCGGCACTTCGCCTTTGGCCGCTTGAGACGCTGCACTGAATTCCATCACCGCAGTCACCATCACCATGACCAGCGTCGGCAACAGCGCGATACGGGTGAGCGCGGTCCAGATGATGTGTCCCATGTGCGGGTCGTTCGAGGTCAGGCTCAATAGCCAGGCCAGCAGGATCAGCACAGCGGAAACCGCATAGGCGAGCAGCAGCAGACGTCCGCGCGCCCAGGACAGGCGCCAGTGCATGGCGACAAACCAGTCGGTCGCGCGGCGGCCGCGCCACCAGATCCAGGCCAGTAGCGCGCCGGAACAGACCAGCGGAATGAGCAGGCCGATCATGCCGATCTTGAGGCCGATCACGGCGGGCGTCATGAACAGGTCGAAGATGAACAGACCGATGATGAACAGGTTGTGCGGCGCCTGCGCCAGTTGTCTTGCGAGCGGTTCGGGGTTGTATTGCATGGCCTAACTTTCTTGGGTTGCGGAAATTTTCGGCTCATCCAGCCACGGAAAGATGTTGCGGTAGCTGACATAGAGCGAGGCGAGGCCGAGCGGCAACAACACAAGCATGCCAAGGCCAAAGGGCAGAATACCGAGCAGCATGGCAAGGACTTGCATGATGAGGCTGTACACCGTGTACGGGAGGATGTTGCGCAGCGTGCCGAGGAAACTGGCCTGCAACGCCAGCCACGGGGGAATGCCGCTGAAGAACACCAGAATCGGCGCGTATTGCCAGGCCGCAATCAGCACCAGCATCAGCGAGAAGCCAAGCAGGATGGCGAGCGATACCTGGCTGTCGGCGCCGGCCAGCGCATCCATCAGCACCTGCACATCCTGTGCGCCGTGCACCTGCTCCATCAGGGCGGAGAAGCTATCGCCGCCGACGAATACCATCAGGGCGGAGATGAAAAACATACCCAGCATCAGGAAGGCGCCCAGCGCGACCAGATTGCGCGTGTGCTGTTTAAATCCGGCGAGCAGCAGCGACAAATCGGCGCTTTCGTTTTGTTCCAGCGCGCGACACAGGCGCATATAGCCGGCCAGCATGACGGGCAGCAGGGCGACCGCAATGAGCGGGCCAAACAGCGGCAACGTCAGCGCGATCAGCACCACCAGCATGCTGCCCAGCGCGCCGCCGATGCCGAACATCGGGTTGCGTTGCAACAGTTGTATGCTGTGGCTGATCCAGAGCCAGCCGCGCGCGGCATTTAGTTTGCGAATTTCCATGATGTTCTCTTATAGCCAGACCAGGATTTTGTTTGTGATGTGATGCTTCAGAATGCGCTCGAAATGAGCCGGGTCGTGCGCGTTGACCAGTTCACCGTCGCGCGGCAGGTGCAGATCGTACAGGCGCGACAGCCAGAAGCGCAGCGCCGCCAGGCGCAGCATCATTGGCCAGGCGGCGGCTTCCGCCGCCGAGAACGGGCGCACCGCGTCGTAGGCTCGCAACAGGGCGCGGGTGCGCGTGGCATCCGGTGTGCTGTTTGCGCCCGCGCACCAGTCGTTGACGGTGATCGCCACGTCGTAGAGCAACGCGTCATTGCAGGCGAAATAAAAGTCGATCAGCCCGCCGATGCGCTCACCGTCCATCAGCACGTTGTCGCGGAACAGGTCGGCGTGGATCACGCCTTGCACCAAGTCGCCGGAGTCGTTGTGCGCGTGCAGGGCGATCTCCTCGCGCAGCAGGGCGGCATTCTCCGCCGGCAGGAAGAGGGTAACCTCGGCGGCGGCCTGCGCGCGCCAGACAGGCCCGCGCGGGTTTGCCATCCGTTCGCCGAAGCTTTGTCCGGCAAGGTGCAGTTGTGCCAGCATCGCGCCGACCGAGGCGCAATTCGCCACGGTCGGTTGCAGAGTCGATTTGCCGTGCAGCCGGCTGACGATGCAGGCCGGCTTGCCGTTCAGATCGCCCAGAAACCGGTTGTGCCGATCGGCCATCGGCGCCGGGCAAGGGATGCCGTGGCGCGCCAGATGCGCCATCAGATTCAGATAGAACGGCAGCTCATCCGCAGTCAGCTTCTCGAACAGGGTGAGGACGAAGCGGCCATTGCTGGTGGTGACAAAATAATTGGTGTTCTCGATTCCCGCCGGGATGCCCTGCAAGGCTTGCAGTGTGCCGAGCGAATAATGGGACAACCAGGCCGTGATCTCGGCATCGGTAACGCGGGTAAAAACAGCCATGGTGCGTGCCGCTTAGAAGCTGAACAGGGTCCAGCGCGGCACACGCAGGCCGGAATCCAGGCCTTCATGGCGCGAGAACTTGCCGTCACCCCGATCATCCACCAGATAGTAGGGAAGCCCGTGTTTCGGCGTGATCTTGATCATGTAGAGCTTGCCGTTGGCGCGATACTCTTCCACCATCTGTCCGCCCTCGCGGGTGATGGTCACTTCGGGCTGGGCGGTGGCGTCGCCGCTGACGCCGGGCGGAATCGGCGGCTGGTCGGCAGCCCGGACGGCGAGCGGAGTGAGCAGGCAGGCGAGCAACAGGATAGATTGGCGCATGGGGGTTTCCCGGGTTAGAGGTTGAGTTGCATTTCGCGTTCCGCTGCCGAAGGCTCGAAGCCGCGCGTTTCGTAATATTTGAAAATGGCGGCCACGACCTGTTCCGGCTCGTCGATGAGATGGATCAGGTCGAGGTCCTCCGCATGAATCATCCCTTCCCGCAACAGGGAAGTCTTAAACCACTCCAGCATGCCGCCCCAGAAACCGCTGCCGACCAGAATGATCGGGATGCGCCGCGTCTTGCCGGTCTGCACCAGGGTCAGCGCTTCCATCAGCTCGTCCAGGGTGCCGAAACCGCCCGGCATCACCACATAAGCGCTGGCAAATTTGACGAACATCACCTTGCGCGTGAAGAAGTGGTGAAAGGTCTGGCTGATGTTCTGGTACGGGTTATTGTGCTGCTCGTGCGGCAACTGGATGTTGAGGCCGACGCTGGGCGACTTGCCGTAAAACGCGCCCTTGTTGGCGGCTTCCATGATGCCGGGACCGCCGCCGGAGATCACCGAGAAGCCGGCGTCCGACAGCAGGCGCGAGATTTCTTCCGCCAGCTTGTAATACGCGTGATCGTGCTCGGTGCGCGCGCTGCCGAACAGGCTCACCGCCGGGTGGATATTGTTCAGGCGTTCGGTCGCGGAGACGAATTCTGACATAATGCCGAACACCCGCCAGGACTCTTTCGACTGCATCATCTCGGGCGATTGTTCCGGCGGTAATTTCACATCGTTGTTCATTGCGGATTCCTAAATTGAAAACCCTGTTGTTGGTGGACGGTTCGTCCTATCTTTACCGCGCCTTCCACGCCATGCCCGACCTGCGTAGCCCGCAGGGCGAGCCGACCGGCGCGATCCACGGCGTGCTCAACATGTTGCGCAAACTGCGCGCCGACTTTCCGGCGGATTATAGCGCCTGCGTGTTCGATGCGAAGGGCAAGACGTTTCGCGACGACTGGTATCCCGAATACAAGGCGCATCGCCCGCCGATGCCGGACGACCTGCGCCTGCAGATCGAACCGCTGCACGAAGCGGTCGCGGCAGCCGGCTGGAACATCCTGATGGTGGACGGTGTGGAAGCCGACGACGTGATCGGCACCCTGGCGCAACAAGCCGCGAAGGCCGGCGCGCGCTGCATCATTTCCACCGGTGACAAGGACCTGACGCAACTGGTCAATTCACAGGTCACGCTGGTCAACACCATGAGCAACGAAGTGCTGGACGAGGCGGGAGTGACCGCCAAGTTCGGCGTGCCGCCCGAGCGCATCGTGGATTATCTGGCGCTGGTGGGCGATACGGTGGACAACGTGCCCGGCGTGCCGAAGTGCGGCCCCAAAACGGCGGCAAAATGGCTGGCCGAATACGGCACGCTGGATAACCTCACCGCGCATGCGGACGAAGTGAAAGGCGCGGTCGGCGACAATCTGCGCGCCGCGCTGGACTGGCTGCCGCAGGGCCGCCGCCTGGTCACGGTGAAGTGCGATGTGCCGTTGCCCCAACGCTATGACGAAATGGTCGCACCGCTAGCGGACACGGAAAAATTACGCGCGCTGTACCAGCATTTCGGTTTCAGGACGCTGCTGCGCGACCTGGACGGCGATGTGCCGGAAAAGCAAACGCGCAACGCCGCGCCGCGTCGTTTCGAAGCCGCGCCTGCCGCTGCGGCGGTGACGACAAGCAACGACACGTCCAATTACACGTGCATCCTCACCGCCGCCCAACTCGACGCCTGGCTGGAAAAACTGATGGCCGCGCCGCTGGCGAGTCTCGACACCGAAACCACCGGACTCGATCCGATGACGGCGCAACTGGTCGGCCTCTCGTTCTCTTTCATCCCGCACGAGGCCGCCTATTTGCCTTTGGCGCACCATTACCCGGGCGCGCCGGACCAGCTCGGGCGCGAACAGGCGCTGCAAAAACTCAAACTCTGGCTGGAAAGTGCTGACCATAAAAAACTGGGGCAGAACCTGAAATATGACCAGCACATTTTCGCCAACCACGGCATCGCGCTGCGCGGTATTGCCGAAGACACCTTGCTGCAATCCTACGTGATCGAATCGCACAAACCGCACGATCTGGGCAATCTGGCCTTGCGCCATCTCGGTCTGAGCACCATCAGTTACACCGACGTGGCGGGCAAGGGCGCCAAGCAGATCGGCTTCGACCAGGTCGATCTCGACACCGCCACGCGCTACGCGGCGGAGGACGCTGACATCACGTTGCAACTGCATCAAACCCTGGTGCCGCAGTTGCAGGGTCGTCTGGACGAGGTCTATCGCAAGATCGAATTACCGGTGCGTGAAGTGCTGTTCAAAATGGAACGCAACGGCGTGCTGATCGACAGCACCAAACTGGCGAGGCAAAGCCACGAGCTGGGCGAGAAGATCATGGCCATCGAAGCGCAAGCGTTCGGGCTGGCCGGACAACCGTTCAACCTCGCCTCGCCCAAACAACTACAGGAAATCCTGTTCGACAAGCTAGGCATCCCGTCGAAGAAGAAGACCGCGGCCGGCGCGCGTTCCACCGACGAAGAGGTGCTGCAGGAACTCGCGCTCGATTACCCGCTGCCCAAGTTGTTGCTCGAACACCGCGGCATGGCGAAGCTCAAATCCACCTATACCGACAAGTTGCCGCAGATGGTGAATCGCCACACCGGCCGCGTGCACACCAGTTATTCGCAGGCCGTGGCCGTGACGGGACGTTTGGCGTCGAGCGACCCCAATCTGCAAAACATCCCGGTGCGCACGCCGGAGGGGCGGCGCATCCGCGAAGCCTTCATCGCACCCGAAGGTTCGCGCATCGTCTCCGCCGACTACTCGCAGATCGAGCTGCGCATCATGGCTCACTTGTCCGGTGACGAAGGGTTGTTGCAGGCGTTCGCGCGCGGCGATGACATCCACCGTGCCACCGCCGCCGAAGTGTTTGGCGTCGCACCCGATGCGGTGAGCAGCGAACAGCGCCGCTACGCCAAGGTCATCAACTTCGGCCTCATCTACGGCATGTCCGCCTTCGGTTTGGCCGGCCAGCTCGACATCGAGCGCGCGGCGGCGCAACAGTACATCGACCTCTATTTCGCGCGTTACCCCGGCGTGAAACGCTACATGGACAGCACACGCGAACAGGCCAAGGCGCAGGGCTTTGTCGAAACCTGGTTCGGGCGCAGGCTGTGGTTGCCGGAGATCAACGGCGCTAACGGCATGAGAAGACAGGCCGCCGAGCGCGCCGCCATCAATGCGCCGATGCAGGGCACCTCCGCCGACCTGATCAAGCTGGCGATGATCGCGGTGCAGGCATGGCTGGAAAGCGAACGGCTACAGAGCAAACTCATCATGCAGGTGCACGACGAACTGGTGCTGGAAGTACCGCAATCAGAGCTGGCACAAGTGAAACAGAAACTGCGTGAACTGATGTGCGGTGTTGCCGAATTGAAAGTGCCGCTGGAAGTGGGGCTGGGCGAGGGTTTAAACTGGGACGAAGCGCACTGAAATGCGCGCCGTCCTGAGCATGGTCGGCGCGGCTATTTTTCGCGTTTTGGAAAAAAACGGTTCAGGGTGCGCAAATGCCATGGCACGACAGGCTCTGCCCCGCTTTCGATATGCCGCCGCACAAAGTTTGCGTAATCGATATCTTCTCCCCGAATGTGCTTGACCATCCACAGTTTGACGAATGCCAACGCCTTGTAGGTAACATGCTCGCCCGCCTGGGCGCGCTGGTAAAAGGCGGTGCATTCCCGGACGAAGCTCTCGTGCTGGCGCTTGTGCGGTTTGTAAAAGGGGAATCCGGATTGGCACAGCAATTCCTCCTCGTGCATGCAGTGCGCCATCTTTTTTTCGGTCAGCGCCTGCAAGGTCTGTCCGGCCAGGGTCAGCTCGCCCCGCTCGATATTGTCCTGCAAGATATTGATTAGCTCGATGAGTTCGTGATGCTGCTCGTCGATCGAAGGGATGCCGGTCGTAAGTTTGTCGGACCAGATAATTTTGGGCATAAGGCGCTTTTAGAAAAAGTTGAAGCGGGGGCGCGATTCAGCCGAAGAACTTCTTCAGCATGCCGCCCAGCCAGCCGCCGGTCGTTTCCGGCTTCTTTAGCTCTACACCAAGCGATTTGACCACGCATTCCACATAGTCGGCATCATCCCCCTTGATGTGGTTGACCAGCCAGATCTTCAGCATGGCCAGCACTTCCGGCGCCACGTTTTCCCCGTTTGACGCACGCTGCTGGAACTCGGCCACGCGTTTGGTAAATATCTCGTGCACGCGTTTGTGCGCCTTGAAAAACGGATAGTTCGCCTTTTCCTGTAATTCTTCTTCAAAACTGAAATGCGACAGGGTGTAATTGACCAATTCGCCCAGCACATGGTTGGTAATGCCCATGTCTCCCGTCTCGTGCGCGCTGTCCAGTTCATTGATCAGATCGACGATGCGCCGATGTTGTGTGTCGATGACCGCGATCCCTGTGTCCAAGTCATTGGACCAGTGCAGGTATGCCATAATCTCCTCCAGAGAGAGTTTGAAACATCGTTATATTTTTAACAGCAGGCGCATTCTTTCCCACCCTGCCTGCGGAGTCAACCTGTATGAGCCCAATTCATTTTCCGGCGCGCCACCGATGAGAGCAGACATGTTCGTGCCGCGCCGCGCCTTGCTGCGGCGCTACCTGCTGGCGTGTTATGTGCTGATGATCATCTATGCCAGTCTGTCGCCCTTCGCGGATTGGCAAGCGCCAACTATCAGCTTTTGGCAGGTGCTGGCCGCGCCGTTGCACCAGGCTTACACCGCGTTCGACGCGCTGACCAACTGGCTGGCTTACTTGCCGCTCGGACTGTTGCTGGCGCTGACCCTGATGTTGCGTTACAGGGTGGGGCACAGTTTGGCGCTGGCCACGCTGGCGGCGTTTTTGCTGTCGGCGTCGATGGAGTTCATGCAGGGATATCTGCCGTCACGCGCCAGCGCCAATATTGATCTGTTGACCAACACCACCGGAGCTTTTTGCGGTGCGCTAGTGGCGGTGAGTATCGCGCCGCAAGGCGGATTTGCGCGGATTACCCAATGGCGCATTGACCTGATGCAGCGAGGGGCAGGGGTGGATTTTGGTCTGGCGCTGGTCCTGCTGTGGATGTTCGCCCAGATCAATCCGTCTTTGCCGATGCTGGGCAACGTCTTCCTCGCCGCATCGCCCGCCAGCCTGCCGCAAACCGCTTTCAGTCTGTGGGGGGGCGTGGCCGTGGCTGCCAACTTATGGTTGATCGGCCTGTTGTTGCTCACGCTGTTTCGCAACCGGCAACATGCGGTTGCCACCCTGCTGCTGATTCTGTGCGCGGTCGCTCTGGGTAAATTCATCATGGCGGCGGTGCTGTTAAGATCGTGGGCACTGATGTTGTGGCTAAATGGCGAAGCCATGCTCGGCCTGTTAGCCGGGCTGGGATTGCTGGGAGTGAGCGCCTGCTTGCGCGGCAAGGTATTACTCGCCGTCATGTTGCTGGCGGCGCTTGCGTATATGCTTTTGGCGTTCGCGCTGATGGACAGCACCGCCCCGGTCGGCGCGATGCGGCTTTATCATTGGCACTACGGCCACTTGCGGAACTTCAACCACATGGTGCAAATCGTGTCGGCGCTGTTTCCGTTGCTGCTGTGGCTGTATGCGGGTCTGTCGTACCGGAGAATCATCAATCAGGACAGGAGCTACCGATGAAAAATTATTACGCCAAACACGTGTTCTTTTGCACCAACCAGCGCGAGGACGGAAGCGCCTGCTGCGGCAATCATGACGCGCAAAAGGCGCGCGACTATGTCAAAAACAAGGTCAAGGCGCTGGGTCTGTCCAGCCGGCAGAACCGTATTCGCATCAATTCGGCGGGCTGCATGGATCGTTGCGACGATGGCCCGGTGATCGTGGTCTATCCCGAAGGTGTCTGGTATACCTACGTGGACGAGAAAGACCTCGACGAGATCATCGAATCCCATCTGAAAAACGGGAAAGTCGTGGAAAGATTGAAAATCTGATGCCGGCTAAACTGCAGCAATTTTCCCTGGCCGGCCCGGCCGGCAATCTGGAAGGTATCGCGCATGTGCCGAAAGCGCCGCCGCGCGCCCTCGCATTGGTCGCACATCCGTTGCCTATCCTGGGCGGCACGATGGAGAACAAAGTCGCGGTCACCCTGGCCAGGACATTCGCCGAAATCGGCTGCGTCGCGCTGCGTTTCAATTTTCGCGGTGTCGGTGCCAGCGAGGGAAAATACAACGACGGCGATGGAGAAGCCGCAGACCTGATTGCCGTTGCGCGCTATGCGCAGGAACAGTTTGGCGACGAACTGCCACTGCTGCTTTCCGGGTTTTCTTTTGGCGGCTACGTGGCGGCGCGCGCCGCACAACACCTTGCGCCGCAACATCTGGTGCTCGCCGCCCCGGCAGTCGGCCGGTTTGCGATGCCTGACGTGTCGCCGGACGCGCTGGTCATCCACGGCGAACAGGACGAAGTCGTGCCGCTGGCCGACGCCTTCGACTGGGCGCGCCCGCAGCACCTGCCGATCGTGGTGCTGCCCGCCTGCGGTCATTTTTTTCACGGCCGCCTGACCCAATTGCGCGACATCGTAAAGCGGCATTTCAGCGGGGTCGGGTTGTGAAACAAAAAAACAATCCGGCCGCAGAGAACACAGAGCCCACAGAGAAAAACCATGCACAGACCTTTCTGTGTCCTCTGTGTTCTCTGTGGCAAGAAGGGTTTAAACAATGAATGCAGTCATCAGAGCTTGCGGATTGCAAAAATCCTACGCCGGGCAGCGCGTGGTGGATGGCCTCGACCTGTCCATTTATAAGGGCGAATGCTTCGGCCTGCTCGGCCCGAACGGCGCGGGCAAGACGACCACTTTGCGCATGTTGTTGGGTCTGATCGCGCCGGATGCGGGCACCGCAACCCTGCTCGATCTGCCGGTGCCGCAGGCGGCGCGCGAGGCGCGCATCCGCGTCGGCGTGGTGCCGCAGATGGACAATCTCGACCCTGATTTCAGCGTGGCAGAAAATCTGCTGGTGTACGGGCGCTATTTCGGCATGCAGGATAGCGAGATCGAAGCGCGCATCCCCTCGTTGCTCGAATTCGCCAGCCTCAGCCACAAGCGCGATGCCAAAGTGCCGACGCTGTCCGGCGGCATGAAACGGCGCCTGACGCTGGCGCGCGCGCTGGTGAACGATCCCGACGTGATCTTCCTCGACGAGCCGACCACCGGTCTCGATCCGCAGGCGCGCCACCTGATCTGGCAGCGTCTGCACGAATTGACGCGGCAAGGCAAAACGCTGCTGCTCACCACCCATTTCATGGACGAGGCCGAGCGGCTGTGCCATCGCCTTGCGGTGCTGGACAACGGGCGGCTGATTGCCGAAGGCAGTCCCCGCGCACTGATCGAAACCCACATCGAGCCGCAAGTGGTGGAAGTATATGGCGAGCATGCCGAAGCGTGGGCGCACGAGCATGCAGCGGGTTATGCGCAACGCTTTGAGGTGAGCGGTGAATCGGCTTTCTGTTACGTGCAGGACGCGCAGCCGCTGGTTGCGCATCTGCAAACACAAAGCGCGTTACGCTATCTGCACCGCCCGGCGAATCTGGAAGACGTGTTCCTCAAACTGACCGGCAGGGAGATGCGCGAATGAACCACTTTGCATTGCCGCGAATCAGTCTGCGCTTCATCCCGATCTGGCGCCGCCACTGGCTGGTCTGGCGCAAGGTCGCCGCACCGTCCATCCTCGGCCATCTGGCCGATCCGGTGATCTACATGCTGGGTCTGGGTTACGGACTCGGCAGCCTGCTGCCGCAAATCGGAGGCATGCCCTACATCACTTTTCTGGCCGCCGGCACGCTGTGTTATTCGGCGATGAACAGTGCCAGCTTTGAGGCGCTGTACTCCGGTTTCTCGCGCATGCACGAGCAGCGCACCTGGGAGGCGATCCTCAACACGCCGGTCACCCTGGACGACGTGGTGCTGGCGGAAATTTTGTGGGCGGCGACCAAGAGTTTGATGTCCGGTGCAGCGGTGCTGGCGGTGATTTGGCTGCTCGGCCTGTCGCATGCGCCGCTGTCGCTGTGGATGATTCCGCTGTCCTTGCTGATCGGCCTCACCTTTGCTTCGGTCGGCCTCATCATCACCGCGCTGGCGCCCGCCTATGACTTTTTCATGTACTACTTCACCCTGGTCATCACCCCGATGATGCTACTATGCGGCGTTTTTTTTCCGGTCACCCAGTTGCCGCAAGGTATGCAGGTGGTTGCCGGCATGTTGCCGCTGACGCATGCAGTCGATCTGGCGCGCCCCTTGATGAGCGGCAGCGTGCCGCCGCAGACTGTGCTGCACATCGCGGTGCTGCTGATTTATGCTTTATGCGGTTTTTACATTTCTTTGGTGTTGTTCCGTCGTCGTCTATCGAGGTGATTCTATGTTGTGGTTGAAAGCATTTCATATCCTCTTTGTTGTGAGCTGGTTCGCCGGCCTGTTCTATCTGCCGCGTATCTTTGTCAATCATGCCATGGCTGAAGAGCCGGCAGTGCGCGAGCGTCTGAAACTGATGGAGCGCAAGCTGTACAAGTTTGTCACGCCGATCGGCGCGCTCGCCGTCATCACCGGCCTATGGCTGTGGTTCGGTTATGGATTCAGCGGCGGCTGGCTGCATGTGAAGACCGCGCTGGTGGCCGGGCTGGTCGGATACCACCTCTATTGCGGACATCTGGTTAACGAGTTCGCCGCCGACCGCAACACGCGCAGCCATGTCTGGTTCCGCTTCTTCAACGAAGTGCCGGTGCTGGTGTTGCTGGCAGTGGTAATTCTGGTCGTGGTTAAACCAATCTGACATGCCAGATTTTTTCGCCACCTGTCCGCGCGGACTGGAAAAACTCCTGGCCGATGAGCTCGGCGGATTCGGTGCCACCGATGTTCGTCTCCGCGCCGGCGGTATCGCCTTCGCCGGCGACTGGCCGCTGTGCTACCGCGCCAATCTGCAAAGCCGTCTCGCCTCGCGCATCCTGTGGCGGGTGAAGGACGCCGCGCCGTTCCGCAACGAGCAGGATGTCTATCAGGCCGCCTACGATCTGCCGTGGGCGCGCTGGTTCGACGTGAGCTGCACCATCCTGGTCAAGGTCACCGCGATCAAGTGTCCGCTCAAGAGCCTGGAATTCATCACGCTCAAAATCAAGGACGCGGTGTGTGACAAGTTCCGCGCCGAGAAGAACGCGCGCCCCAGCGTGGCCAAGCTCGACCCGGACATGCGCATCCACGCCTTCTTCGAGGGCGACCAATTCACCCTGTATCTGGATACCTCCGGCGACGCGCTGTACAAGCGCGGCGTGCGCACCCACACCAACATCGCCCCGCTGCGCGAAAACCTGGCTGCGGGAATCCTGAAGATGAGCGGCTGGCAGCCCGGCATCCCGCTGCTCGACCCGATGTGCGGCAGCGGCACCTTCCTCATCGAAGCGGCGCAAATCTCGCTCAACATCCAGCCCGGCATCGCGCGCCATTTCGCCTTCGAGAAATTGAAGAACTTCGATGCCAGGACATGGAACGCCATGCGCGAAGCCGCCATCGCCGCGCAATTGCCGGTGAGCGAACTGCCGATCTACGGCAGCGATCTGTATGGCGACGCGCTCAAGGCCGCGCACCAGAACCTGGAAGAAGCGGGCATCCGCGAAACCGTGGATCTGAAACAATGCAACGTGCTGGAAGCCTCGCCGCCTGAAAAAGCAGGCATCCTCGTCGCCAACCTGCCCTATGGCGAACGCATGGGCGACGAAGACGAACTGGCCGAGCTGTACCCGAAACTGGGCGATGTGCTGAAAAAGAAATTTGGCGGCTGGAGCGCCTACCTGTTCACCGCCGACCTGCGCATCATCAAACTGATGCGGCTAGTCCCCTCCAGGCGCACCCCGCTTTACAACGGCGCGATCGAGTGCAGGTTGTTCGAGTACAAGATCGTGGCGGGGAGCCACCGGCCAAAGTAGAGGGCGGCATTGTGCCAAAACCGGAACTCGACTCTCGCTATCCAAAGCCCGTTCACTCAATCGACTTGCCCTCTCGTAGCTTATAAGCTACATTATTCCCGTGATTGAAGTCTTCCGATACCAGACCGAAGAGGGTGAGCAGCCATTGACCGAATGGCTGCAGTCCCTGCGAGACAAACAGGCACAAGCCAAAATTCGCGTCCGTCTCAAACGCCTGGAGGCGGGAAATTTTGGTGACTGTGATCCTGTGGGCGAAGGGGTGCAGGAATTGAGGGAACACCTTGGTGCCGGTTATCGAGTGTACTTTGGCCGCCATGGTCAGACAGTCGTGATCCTGCTGTGCGGAGGCTCCAAGAAATCGCAACCGGCAGATATCAAAATTGCCAAAGAATATTGGGAAGATTGGAAAAGGAGGCAAGAATGAGCAAGAAACTTAAAGCTGCGGTATCTCACTATGATCACGAAGTGGCCGAGCTACGTGCGGATCGTGAGTTGGCTGTTGAATACCTGAAAGCCGCTATGGAATCTCTGGACAACCCGGATGATCGCGCAGCCGGCCTTCTTGCGCTGCGCACGGTGGCAGAAGCATATGGCGGACTTGGGGCGGTGGCCGCCGAAGCCGGAATCAGCCGCGAATCGCTGTATCGGACACTCTCTGCCAAAGGGAATCCGACACTAAAAACGCTGCTTGCCGTGTTGAAAGCTGTTGGAATGAAACTCTCGGTGGAGCCGGATCAACACGCTGCGGCATAAGCCGGAAAAAGCAGGCGTCCTCGTCGCCAACCTGCCCTACGGCGAACGCATGGGCGACGAAGACGAACTGGCGGAGTTGTATCCTCAACTCGGCGATGTGCTGAAAAAGAAATTCAGCGGCTGGAACGCCTACCTGTTCACCGCCGACCTGCGTATCGTCAAACTGATGCGCCTCACCCCTTCCAAACGTACCCCGCTCTACAACGGCGCAATCGAATGCAGGTTGTTCGAATACAAGATCGTGGCGGGGAGCCACCGGCCAAAGTAGCGGACGGCGGTTGGCCAGCAAGAGTCAGCCAGGGTTGAAATCCTGGTGCCAGAAGACCGATCTTTGCTACGGGCGGGATAGGACGCTGTGGAGTTGGTCAGCGCGTTTGCTGCGTGAGGCCAGTCCTTGGCCTTTGCAGACTGCGCTAACTAATCCGCAAGTCGATGTCTGAGTGTCCGCTTTCCAGATTCCGAGCTGGCCGGTTCAATTCATTGGGCTTATGCCGGACAGTCCAGCGCATTGCCGTACATTCGCATTACAATTGCAGCCCGGTTTAACGCGGCCTGGTTTTTGTAGCCTTCCGCCATTACGCACAAAAAACAAAATCACATGGCCATCAAGAAATCCGAACTTTATTCCTCCCTCTGGTCAAGCTGCGACGAGCTGCGCGGCGGCATGGACGCTTCGCAGTACAAGGATTACGTCCTCGTGCTGTTGTTCGTTAAATACGTTTCCGACAAATATGCGGGCGATCCCAACGCGCTGATCAACGTGCCCGCCGGCGGCAGCTTTGCCGACATGGTGGCGGCCAAGGAAGACAAGGAGATCGGCGACAAGATCAACAAGATCATCGGCAAGCTGGCGACGGCCAACCCCGCCTTGCCCAGCGCGAAAGACTTTCCCGACTTCAACGACGAAACCAGGCTGGGCAAGGCGGAAGCCATGGTGGACAGGCTCACCAAGCTGGTCGCCATATTCGAGAGCATGGACTTCGGGCGCAATCGTGCCGAGGGCGATGACTTGCTGGGCGATGCCTACGAATACCTGATGCGGCATTTCGCCACCGAGTCCGGCAAAAGCAAAGGCCAGTTCTACACCCCGGCGGAAGTGTCACGCATCATGTCCATGGTCATTGAGCTGGGCTCGGCCAGCGATCCCGACCAAAGCATCTACGACCCGACCTGCGGCTCCGGCTCGTTGCTGCTCAAGGCGCACGACGAGGCCAAGAGCCGCACCGGGTTGGACTTGGCGCTGTACGGGCAGGAGATGGACAACGCCACCTCCGCCCTGGCGCGCATGAACATGGTGCTGCACGATTGCCCCACGGCGGAAATCTGGCAGGACAACACGCTGTCGCATCCGTATTTCAAGAACGCCGACGGCAGCCTCAAGACCTTCGACTATGTGGTGGCCAATCCGCCGTTCTCCAACAAGAACTGGACCAGCGGCCTCGATGCGGTCAACGACCTGTATGGCCGCTTCGAGTACGGCATCCCGCCCGACAAAAACGGCGACTACGCCTTTCTGCTGCACATGCTCAAGAGCCTCAAGAGCACCGGCAAGGCGGCGGTGATTCTGCCACACGGTGTGTTGTTCCGGGGTGGCGCGGAATCCGACATCCGCACTCGCATCATCAAGCAGGGCTACATCATCGGCATCATCGGCCTGCCGCCCAACCTGTTCTACGGCACCGGCATCCCCGCCTGCATCATCGTGCTGGACAAGGCGGGCGCGGCGGGGCGCAAGGGCATCTTCATGATCGACGCCAGCAAGGCTTACATCAAGGACGGCAACAAAAACCGCCTGCGCGCCCAGGACATCCACAAGATCGTGGACACCTTCACCCGTCAGGTGGAAACGCCCAAGTATGCGCGCATGGTGCCGCTGGACGAGATCGCCGATCCGAAAAATGGCTACAACCTCAACCTGCCGCGCTACATCGACAGCACCGAAGCGGAAGACTTGCAGGACATCGAGGCGCATCTCAAAGGCGGCATCCCCAACCGCGACATAGACGGGCTCGCACCCTACTGGCAAGTATTCCCAGGCGTGCGCGGCGAACTCTTCTCCCCTCTCCCGCAAGCGGGAGAGGGGCCGGGGGAGAGGGATAGGGTCTGTTACAGCCACCCAAAAGTCCCAGCCACCCAGGTCAAGGCCGTCATCTTCGGCCACCCGGAATTCACCGCCTTCAACCGGCAAGTGACCCAACTGTTCGCGCAATGGCAGACGGCCAACCTCCCGTTACTCAACGGCATCAAACCGGGCGACCGCCCCAAGCTGCTGATCGAAACTCTCTCGGAAAACCTGCTGGCTTCCTTCCGTGGCGCACCGCTGCTCGACCCTTACGATGTCTATCAGCACCTGATGGACTACTGGGCGGAAACGATGCAGGACGACGCCTGGATAATCGCCAGCGACGGCTGGGAAGCGGCAAAGGTCGTCAGGCAACTCTATCCGGCAAAAGACAAGAACGGCAAGGCCATCTATCGTGAGACCCATGATTTTGTGTTCGACAAGAAGCGCTACAAGGCGGACATCATTCCTCCCGCCTTGATGGTTGCGCGTTACTTCCCCGCCGAGCAGGCTGCCATCGAGCAGATGGAGGCAGCGGTCACAGCCCTTGAGCAACAAATGGAAGAAATGCGCGAGGAACACGGCGGCGATGAGGGTTTGCTGTTCGAGGTGATAGAAGACGGCAAGATCGCCAGGACTGCGGTGAAGGATAGATTGAAAATCATCAAGGGCAATAAGGCCGCCACGGACGAGCGCAAGGCACTGGAAACCTACGCCGATCTGGTCGAACAGGAAGCCACCGCCAGCAAGAAAATGAAAGAAGCGCAACAGGCGCTCGATGCCCAGGTTGCCGCCAAATACGCCAAGCTCACCGAGGCCGAGATCAAGACGCTGGTGGTGGACGACAAATGGCTGGCCGCGCTGGCGATCAGCGTGCAGGGCGAACTGGATCGCGTCTCGCAGGCCCTCACCGGGCGCATCAGGCAACTGGCCGAACGCTACGCCGAACCGCTACCACAACTCGTTACCGACGTGGCGGCACTGAGCGCCAAGGTAGAGGCGCACCTGAAGCAAATGGGTTTTATTTAAGAAATGGGCCAAAATCTTAATAAGATTGACTCTTATTAAAGCCAAGCAGTTGCGAGAGGAGCGTTGATATGGAATTAACCACGACTGTCGGCTACCAGCATCTGCTGGAGCAAATTTCCTCCACCTACGTACAAGGTCGCATTAGTGCGATGCAGGTAGTCAATGCCCAACTCATTGAAACCTATTGGCAGGTCGGGCGACATATCGTTGAGTTTGAGCAAGGCGGGAAACTCCGTGCAGATTACGGGAAATCACTGATTAACAACCTTGCTACAGACCTGAATGTACGTCACGGCAAGGGATTCAGTCGCAGCAATCTGGTTTACATGCGACTGTTATATTTACGCTACCCAATAAGTCAGAAGCCTTCTCACCAATTGAGCTGGTCACACTATGTCGAGCTACTCAAGATAGACGACGAACTGGAACGCAGCTTTTATGAGAAACAAGCCATAGCCGAATGCTGGTCGGTACCGGAACTCAAACGGCAGAAATCATCCGCATTATTCCTGCGCCTCGCCGCCAGCAAAGACAAAGCCGGAATCCTGCAACTCGCCGCCCAAGGCCAGACTATTGCGCAACCTTCCGACCTGTTGCGTGAACCTTACGTATTTGAGTTCCTGAAAATCCCGGAACCGTATCAAGTATCCGAAACGCAACTCGAAGCCCATCTGTGCGACCACCTCCAGCAATTTATGCTGGAACTGGGCAAAGGCTTTACCTTTGTCGGGCGGCAATACCGCATCACGTTGAACAATACGCACTACAAGGTTGATCTGGTTTTTTATCACCGTATCCTGCGCTGCTTCGTGTTGATAGATCTCAAAATTAACGAAGTTCAGCATCACGATGTCGGCCAGATGAACATGTATCTGGGATATTTCGCCAACGAAGAAAACGTCGAAGGCGACAATCCTCCCATCGGCATCATCTTGAGCCGCAATAAAGATGAACTGTTGGTGGAATACGCCACCTATCAGATGAACAGCCAGCTTTTCGTGCAGAAATACCAGCTTTACCTGCCCGACCGCGAAGCGTTGCGCCACGAGCTTGAACAAACCATACGCGAGGCAGAGCAATGAATGCGGCAGGCATGAACGAACCGCTGGCAGTGCGCGAGGCACCGGCCAGCTACGTGCTCGATGCTCAGCCTGTAGGTCGGGCTTCAGCCCGACATGTCGGGTTAAAGCCCGACCTACACGGAATACCGCAGGGCTACAAACAGACCGAGGTGGGGGTGATACCGGAGGATTGGGATGCCGGTAATCTCGGAGAATACGTAGAGAAGGTTGGTAGTGGAGTTACACCAACTGGTGGTGAGCGTGTTTACAAGAAGGAGGGCCGCCCTTTTTTGAGAAGCCAAAACGTTGGATGGGGAAATCTCCTCTTGGAGGATGTCGCCTTCATTGACAATGTGATTCACGAAACTTTTCAATCTACGGAAATTGTTGTTGATGACGTTTTTTTGAACATCACTGGTGCATCAATTGGACGTAGTGCTGTTGCAGATGAACGTGTTGCTGGTGGTAACGTTAATCAGCATGTCTGCATTATCCGAACCAATAAGGAGCAGCTACACCCGTGCTTTCTGAATTATTTTCTGCTTTCAAAGTCAGGTCAGCGGCAGATTGATAGTTTTCAAGCTGGTGGCAATAGGCAAGGCCTGAACTTTGGGCAGATAAGGTCTTTCCAGATATTCGTGCCCCCACTCCTTGAACAACGCGCCATCGCCGCCGCGCTGTCGGATGTGGATGCGCTGCTCGCCAAGCTCGACCAACTCATCGCCAAGAAGCGCGACCTCAAACAGGCCGCGATGCAGCAACTCCTCACCGGCTCAACCCGCCTGCCGGGGTTTGGCGGGGAGTGGGAGTCTTTGCCACTTCCGGAAGTGTGCTGGTTTCAGGAAGGGCCAGGAGTTCGAGCACACCAATTCAAAACATCGGGCGTGAAACTGCTAAATGGTACAAATATCTCGAACGGGAAAGTGGTCTTGGAAACCACAACTCGCTATATTTCGAACGAGGAGGCCAACGGTGCCTATAAGCACTTTTTGGTTGATGAGGGGGATATATTAATTGCCACGTCAGGAATCACAATCGATAAACTCCACGAGAAGGTTGCGATTACTAAAAATGAAATGCTTCCGCTCTGCATGAACACAAGCACTGTTCGTTTCAAAATTGATAGCGGTCGCTTGGCCAATAGTTTTCTGTACTTTTTCTTGCAGTCGGATTTATTCAAGAAGCAGATTGGTCAACAGGCGACAGGTTCCGCGCAAATAAATTTCGGACCATCTCATCTTGGAAAGATCGAAATTCTCATTCCGCCATCTCTTCCAGAACAAACCGCCATCGCCACCATCCTCTCCGACATCGACGCCGAGATCGCCGCCCTCGAAGCCCGCCGCGACAAGACCCGCGACCTCAAGCAGAGCATGATGCAGGAGTTGTTGACCGGGAGGATACGGCTGGTATGAAGAACTATTACCGCATCATCCCGGTGTTTCTCGCCTGGCATCCCGGGAAAACGAAGATCGGCGCGGGGCGCTGTCGGACTTGAGCGTGAGGGAGATTGATGACCATCCAGATCGTTGAAATTCTAGGTCGTTCGATACAGGGCATCACGAATCCATTCTATTGTCGATGCGAGGATGGCAGGGCCTATTTCGTTAAAGGGGTTGGCGCGGGAAAGCAGAGCCTGATCTCGGAATATGTGGCCGGTCGGCTGGCGCGCGCTTTCGGGTTGCCGGTGCCGGATTTCGAGATTGTGGTTGTGCCGACGGCGTTGATCGAGTGGAGCGCCCGGGGTGATGCCCACGAATTGGGCGCAGGTTTGGCTTTTGGTTCGCGGGAGTTGCCGCATGTGCAGGAATTTTCCTTTTCGCACATTTCGCATGTGCCGGAACAAACCCGTAAGGATGTGGCACTATTCGACTGGTGGGTGCATAACGCTGATCGTACCCTGACCGCAAAGGGCGGCAATCCTAACCTGCTGTGGGATCAGGAGCATTCGAGGCTGGCAGTGATTGACCACAACCAGGCGTTTGATGCCGACTTCGATCCGCAGCGTTTTGCGGAACTGCATGTTTTTCATGAAGGTTTTCTGGCTGTTTTGGACGATCTGGTCGAGCGGGAAGCCTGCCGTGACCGTCTGGCGGCGGCGTTTGCCGAATTCGACCTTGCTTGCAATAATGTCCCGCCCGAATGGTGGGAGGTGGACAACGGGGTTCCCACCAGTTTCAATCGCGATGCGACTAAAAGATTTCTCGGACGATTCATGGACAACGATTTTTGGAGGATAGCGTGATGAAGAAATTCGCATGCCAATACGCTATTGTCCGTTTCCTCCCTTATCGGGAAACCGGCGAGTTTGCCAATGTGGGCATTGTGATGCTGTGCCCGGAGGCCGGTATTTTCGAATTCAGATTATTGAACCGGGTGCGGCGTATCACGGCATTTTTCGAAGAGCTGGATGCCGGAATCTATCGCCGCGCGTTCAAGGATTTTCAGGCTGAATTAAAGCGCATCCGTAATTGGCTTGCACATGACGCCACGAAGAATATTGACGTGGCGCTGGCCCATCATTTGTTTGCCGAGCTTACCCGTCCGCGCGAGGCCATGATGCGCTTTGATGAGGTGCGTGTGGTATTGGCCGATGATCCGGTGCGGCAGTTTGAAGCGTTGTTCGGACATTATGTCGAGCGCAATTTTGCAACCAAGGCCTATCAGGAAGCAATGCTGGAGAAGGACGTGCGTAAAGTTCTGGCTGCTGCCCAACTGGGTGCGCAGTACCGCGCCGAGACCCTTGGCGATAAGGCGACTTATCATGTTCGACTTCCTTTTGTGCATAAGGAAGGCGAGCGCGCTGTAAAGGCAATCAAGCCGTTGCACCTGGCGCATGAGGATCCTACCCAAATTTACGAACATGGTTGGGTTTGGCTGGGGAAGGTCAACAGGTTGCGCGATTTGCATTTCCTTCCGGAGCAAATGCTCTTTGCGGTGCAGGGGCCAACAGAAACAACTGGCGAGCGCTTCGAGAGCTTTCATGAAATTACCGAAAAGATGGTTGCGAACGATGTGCAGGTGGTTCCTGAACAGCAAACCCAGCGAATCATCGAATTTGCGCAGTTGCATTAAATATCCTGGCTTGAAAACCAACGCCGCATTTATGCGGCGTTTTTTCTCGGCTTATGGGGGGGAGTCTTTTTGCTGGTGTCAGGCGGGCTTCAGGTTGGTGAAGGGGGCAGACGCTATTTGCCTGTGCAGCGGATTCGACATGCCCGCTCTGTCTTTTCGAGATAATTCTCCTGCCACATTCCGGCAACCGAATGATTCAAATAAGATAATCTGTCTGAATTTGAGATAATCATTTCACCCCTTGCAGATATTCGCCGGGACGCGCTTTACGATTCCGGCGGTTTTGCTTTACGTTTCTCGCGCCCGGGCTTTACGTTTTGAGAATAAGGCGGCGCGCTATTTTAGATTTCGTTGAGTTTTGCGAATAAGCCGGGAGCTTGTTTTAGATTTTTGCGAAAACCTGAAATAAGGGAATTTCTATGAATTCGTCACACCGGCGAAGGCCGGTGTCCAGACTGTAAAACAGACAGTGCAAGGCACTGACACGAAAGCATTTTAATTAACCCACTGGATTCCGGCCTTCGCCGGAATGACGGCATTTGAATTTATAGAGAGACCCATAAGCGGTTTTGTTGTCAGTTGTCGGCGAGCGTTTTGCATATCCGGATTCCTGCTGGTTTCCATTTCTCCTGGAACATGCTACTTTTAGCAAAACAATACAGTTTTCCTAAAGAGAATTTCCTGAAAATAAAGTGCAACCTATTGAACAATCGATAATTTCGCGGATTTATGGGCGCGGTAGGGGGTGGGCGTTCACCAAGACCGATTTCGTGGCTGAATTCGGGGAAGGGAATATCCATCAGGCGCTTTCTTCGCTGGCGAAGGCGGGGGTGATTCGCCGCGTCTGCCGGGGGGTGTACGACTATCCCCGTTACAGTGAATTGCTGAAGCAGACGCTGAGCCCGGATATCGATCAGGTGGCGCAGGCGCTGGCGCGCAAATTCAACTGGCGCATCCTGCCTTCGGGCGATGCGGCGCTGAATCTGCTGGGGCTTTCGACGCAGGTGCCGGGAAGGTGGATTTATCTTTCCGACGGGCCGGGGCGCGAATACGAAATCGGCAAGCACACGCTGGTGTTCCGCAAATCTTCGCTGAAGGACGTGGGCTTCAAATACCGCGAAAGCGGGCTGGTGGTGCAGGCGCTCAAAGCGCTGGGCAAGGAACGGGTGGATGATGCCGTGATTGCAACGATCCGGCAGCAGTTGGATGCCAAGGCTTGCGAGCGCATGCTGAAGGATGCGCGCTCATCGACAGGCTGGATTTTTCAGATCATCAAGCAGGTGTGCGGGGAGCGGGGCTGATGGACAAGGTCGCCCGACTTCCTGCCGCCGAACGCAATGAGCTGTTCTCCGAATCGGCGGCGAAGCTGGGCACGACACCTGCGGTGATCGAAAAGGATTTCTGGGTGACCTGGGTGTTGGCGCGTTTGTTCGGGCAGTCGGAGCTGGCGCGGTTGCTGATGTTCAAGGGCGGCACCAGCCTTTCCAAAGCTTTCCATCTGATCGAGCGTTTTTCGGAAGACATCGACCTGATTCTCGATTGGCGCGTGCTGGATGTGGCAGACCCGCCTGTCGCGCTCAGCAAGAGTCAGCAGATGAAGTTGAACGAGGCGGTGAATGAAAAAGCGAATGCCTATATCGGCAGCGAGCTGCTGCCGCAGGTGGCGGCAACACTGGACGGGATATGCACTTGCGAATTGAAGGGCGGCGCGCCGCATGTGCTGATGATTCATTATCCGGCCGCTTTTTCGGATGCATACCACCTCCCTTATGTGCAACTTGAAATCGGCCCGCTGGCTTCCTGGGTGCCATACGAACAAAAGGAAATTACCAGTTATGCCGCCGGGGCGTTCCCCCATGTTTTCGTGCATGCGTCTTGCATGGTGAATGTGATCAAGGTGGAGCGCACGTTCTGGGAGAAGGCGACAATATTGCATCAGGAGGCGCATCGTGCGGCAGACAAGCCATTACCCGGACGGCATTCGCGCCACTACTACGATGTGGCGAGGATGGCGGCATCACCGGTCAGGCAGGCGGCACTGAACGATATGGGAATGCTGGCCGATGTCGCCGAATTCAAGCAGCGTTTTTATCCCTGTGCATGGGCGCGTTACGACTTGGCGCAGCCCGGCACATTGCGGCTGGTGCCGGAGGGCGCTGCGTTGGATGCCGTGAAGGCGGACTACCGTGCAATGGCGAACATGATGTTTGGCCAGGCGCTTGAGTTCGACGAGATCATGGATGTCTTGCGGCAGCTTGAGATTGAAATCAATGGAGGCGGGGCATGAGTTCGATAGGGCAGACAGAACGCGCAACACAAAACCGTGTCGTCGCGCTGTTCCGCGACCGCTTGCACTACGACTATCTGGGCGACAAGACCGAACTCGACAATCTCAACATCGAACCCGAGCTGCTTGCCGCCTGGCTGAAAAAGCAGAAGGTGAGCGACACGCTGATCGGACGCGCGCTGCACAAGCTGAACAATGCCGTGACCGACACCGGCCAACATCTGTATGACCGCAACAAGGAAGTCTATGACCTGTTGCGCTACGGCGTGAAGGTGCAGCCCGAAGCGGGCGAGAAGACTGTCACGGTCTGGTTGATCGACTGGAAGCAGCCGGAGAATAACCAGTTCGCCATCGCCGAGGAGGTGACGGTCAAGGGGGCGGATGCGAAGGCCCGCACAAAGCGCCCGGATGTGGTGATCTATGTCAACGGCATCGCGCTGGGCGTGCTGGAGCTGAAACGTTCCACGGTGTCGGTGGCCGAGGGCATCCGCCAGAATCTGGACAACCAGAAGAAGGAATTCATCCAGCCATTTTTCTCGACCATGCAGTGGCTGA
>Ga0210053_1000845_pt1 | contig 29815 bp, 29 predicted proteins | sample CryGeymeta201512_FD_185467 | JGI IMG/M metagenome (GOLD analysis project Ga0210053, IMG submission 185467) | Groundwater microbial communities from Crystal Geyser aquifers in Utah, USA - Crystal Geyser metaG 2015-12 (SPAdes) (version 2) | ecosystem: Environmental > Aquatic > Deep subsurface >... | reverse complement strand
ATCAGCAGGCGTTGCCTGGCGCCAAGGCCCAGGCTGGCCAGCGCATCGGCGCAGCGATCGATTTGCGCCAGCAACGCGCGATAGCTGGCGCGGGTATCGAAAAAATCCCAGGCGATCGCGGTGGGCGCACGCGCGGCGCTGGCCGCGATCATTTGGTATAGCGTGGCGTCGGGGTAGTGCAACTGCGCCGGCACCGCGCCGTAATGGCGCAGCCACGGGCGCTGTTGTGTCAGCGTCGTGGCCACAGCGCTGCCGCTGTCGCCCGGCGCGGCGGCGACCGGGTTGCGTGGCGTTGGCAGGGGCGGTTGCTGCGGCACTCGGTACCTCGCACGATCTGGCGATCACCCGATGCTGGTCGCACGGCTGGCGGCGTGCCTTGATCGCGATCAACTCAGCCGTGTTAGGGATGCTCTGAATAAACCACATCTGGCGTCATTGCGAGCGCAGCGAAGCAATCCAGCGTCCTGATTCTCTGAGTATTTCTGGATTGCCACGGCGCTTCGCTCCTCGCAATGACAGATTGTTCAGCGGTCCCTTGGCCGCGCGCGGCGGACACCACGCACGGCTCAACCCGGGTCGCGGGCATCGTGCGCCTTGCGCAGCAGATCGGCGCTTTCGTGCAGCAAGGCCGGGGCCAGATCGCCGAAGAAGGCACTGGTATCGTTGAATTGCGCAATCAGTGCAGCGCGGTCGGCATCGCGCACCATCGCCAACAACGCGTCCAGGGTGTGCCGGTACTGGTCGATCAAATCGGGCAAGTGCTCGGCGGCGAGGATGATGTCGGCATACAGCGCCGGGTTCTGTGCGAACAGGCGGCCAACCATGGCCAGTTCCAGCCGGTAAATCGGCGAGCTCAGGCGCATCAGTTCGTGCAGATCAGCACCCTCGCGCTGCAGAAAAACCCCGTACACCATGCTGCTGAAATGGCGCATCGCCTGGATCAGCACCATCGCCCGGTCGTGGCGTTCGGGCTGCTCCTCGCGCAGCACCGCGCCCCACACCGTGAACTGCTCCAGCAACCACTGGCAGCGTTGCGGATCACGGCCATGACACACCACCACCACCTGTTTGGCCAAGTTGCCGACATCCGGGCCGAACATCGGGTGCAGGCCGACCACTGGGCCAGGGTGGCTCTCCAGCATGGCGTTCAGCGGCGCGCGCTTGATGCTGGTGATATCGGCCAGCACGCAGTCGGCGGGCAGTGCGGGCAGGGCACGGATAATGGCGCAGGTGTGTTCGATCGGCACCGCCAGCAGCACCAGTCCGGCATTCGCGAACCAGGCCGGCGCCTGCGCCCAGTCGTCTTTTTCCAGCACATGCACCGGGTAACCGGAACGCGCAAACAAGCCGCTCAGCAATTGGCCGAGTGCGCCACCACCGCCGACGATCACGACCGCGCGACTGCTGTCGCCGGTGGCCGGGAATTGCGCCTGTTGGCTGGCGTAGGAATCGCGCATCACCCGGCGCAGGATGTCCTCCAGCAGCGCCGGGTCCAGCCCGGCGGCGCGGGCCTGCTCGCGGCGCGCGCCCAGCAGTTGCGCCTCGCGTTCGGGCGCGTACAGCGGCAGCCCGTGGCGGTGTTTGTATTCACCGACGGCACGGGTGAGCGTGGCGCGTTCGCCCAGCAACGCGATCAAGCGTTGATCGAGCTGGTCGATCTGGGTGCGAAGCTCAAAAAGACTGGCAGTCACCGTGGAATCTCGATTGCAGGCGCGGGACTGTGCATTGTGCGAGCCGGTATCGGTGCTGGCAATCGCTGCGACCCAAAACAAAAGGCCGCAGATCGCTGCGGCCTTCTTTTCAACGCCGGGTGAGTGGATGTCTCAGGCCAGACCCGCCTGCTTCATCACTTCGGCAGCAAAGTCGTCTTCCTGCTTTTCGATACCTTCGCCCACCGCGAGGCGAACGAAGCCGATCACTTCAGCCTTGGCGGCCTTGAGCGCGTTCTCGACCGTCACATTGGTGTCGAGCACGTAGCTCTGGCCGGTCAGGCTGATCTCGGCGAGGGTCTTGTTGACCTTGCCGCTGATCATTTTTTCCTGGATGGGTGCCGGCTTGGCTTGGTCTTTCTCCGACATCTGCGCCAGCGCGATTTCCTTCTCCTTGGCGACGAACTCGGCCGGCACTTGTGCCGGCGACACGTATTGCGGGTTCATCGCCGCCACGTGCATGGCCAGACCGCGGGCGAGCTCGGCATCGCCACCCTTGGCCTCGACCAGCACACCAATGCGGCCGCCGTGCACATAGGCGCCGATGGTGTTGGCGCTGTCGATGCGCACCATGCGCCGCACCTGGACGTTTTCACCGACCTTGGCAACCAGCGCCTGGCGCGCGGTTTCAACGCTGCCATCGGCGAGGGTGGCCGACTTCAGCGCCTCGACATCGGTGGCACCCGAAGCGATCGCGGCAGCGGCCACGGCATCGCAAAACGCCACAAAGCTGGCGTCCTTGGCGACGAAGTCGGTTTCCGAGTTGATCTCGACCAGCACGGCGTGCGCGGTGCTGGTGGCAACCACAATGCGGCCTTCGGCGGCAATGCGGCTGGCTTTCTTGTCGGCCTTGGCAAGGCCGGACTTGCGCAGGTATTCCATGGCGGCATTGATGTCGCCGTGGTTTTCGCTCAGCGCTTTCTTGCACTCCATCATGCCGGCGCCGGAGCGCTCGCGCAGTTCCTTGACCATGCTGGCGGTGATTTCCATTGCATTACCTCTTGACGGTATTCGGGAGGGTCGGTGATCGACCTTGAGCAGCCGTTCGCGCGGTGGCGAGGCCGGCTGCGAGGAAAACGATTGGCGCACGGCACGACCCGACGGCCCGTGCCACGCCAAGGTAACGGCGCGCGATGACAATCGTCAGCGCACGCCGCTGCGCTTACTCGGCGCTTTTGTTGTCAGCCTTGCGCGCCGGTGCCGGTGCGCGACGGGCCGGGCCCTTCTTGGCCGGCGCTCGACGGGGCGGTGCGCCCTTGCTGTCGTCACTGGCGGCCAGCGGGTTGCCATCGGCATCGAGCTCGACAAACTCGTCGCGTGGGTTGGCGATGATCGGCGCAGCGGCCTTGCCCTCGAGCACCGCGTCGGCGATGGCGCGGGCGTAGAGCTGCACCGCGCGGATGGCATCGTCGTTGCCCGGAATCGGGTAGTCGATCAGGCTCGGGTCGTAATTGGTATCGACCACGGCCACCACCGGGATGCCGAGCTTCCTGGCTTCCTGGATCGCGATGTTTTCGTTGCCGATATCGATCACGAACAGGGCGTCGGGCAGGCGGTCCATGTTCTTGATGCCACCGAGCGAGCCTTCCAGCTTGTCGCGCTCACGACGGCGTTGCAGTACCTCGTGCTTGACCAGCTTTTCGAAGGTGCCGTCGGTTTCAGCGGCTTCCAGCTCTTTCAGACGCGATACCGACTGCTTGATGGTGCGGAAGTTGGTCAACGCACCGCCGAGCCAACGCAGGGCGATGTAGGGCATGCCGCAGCGGATGGCTTCTTCCTTGACCGCATCGCGCGCCGAGCGCTTGGTGCCGACAAACAGGATGGTGCCGCGCTTTTGCGCCAGGCCGGAGATGAAATTGGTGGCGTCGGTGAACAGCGGCAGGGTTTTTTCGAGGTTGATGATGTGAATCTTGCCGCGGGCGCCGAAGATATACGGCGCCATCTTCGGGTTCCAGTAGCGGGTCTGGTGGCCGAAATGCACGCCGGCTTCCAGCATCTGGCGCATGGTGACTTGGGGCATGGTGATGTCCTGGGCAAAGGGAGAAGCTCGCCGCTGTGGGCGATATCGACTCCGGGGTTGGGCCTCCACGCGAGCACCGCCACGAACCCGTGACCCGTTGCATTGGGCTGGGCACCCCGAGGCGGGGGTGTTGCCGCGTGTGTGAATTCACCGGTGACGCCCGGCGTGGGCGGTGGCAATGGCCCGAATCAGGCCAATGCAACCGGCGAATTATAGCGGGCTGGCGCAATGTGGCGCAAGTAACGGATAATCAGCGCATGGCTATCTCTATCAAAACCCCACAAGACATCGAAAAAATGCGTGTCGCCGGCCGTCTGGCCGCCGACGTGCTGCACATGATCGGCGAGCATGTGCGCCCTGGCGTCACCACTGAAGAGCTCGATCGCATCTGTCACGACTACATCGTCAACGTGCAGGGCGCGATCCCGGCCAACGTCGGCTATCGCGGCTTTCCCAAGACGCTGTGTACGTCGGTCAACAACGTCATCTGCCACGGTATTCCGAGCCCATCCAAGGTGCTCAAGGATGGCGACATCGTCAACATCGATGTCACCGTGATCAAGGACGGCTTCCATGGTGACACCAGCCGCATGTACTACGCCGGTGAGCCCTCGGTGCTGGCACGGCGGCTGGTCGAGGTTACCCGCGAGGCGATGTTTCGCGGCATCCGCACGGTGCGGCCGGGGGCAACGTTGGGCGACATCGGCCACGCGATCCAGAGTTATGTCGAGTCCGAGCGCTTCTCGGTGGTGCGCGAATACTGCGGTCACGGTATTGGCCGGGTCTATCACGAAGACCCGCAGGTGCTGCATTACGGCAGCCCCGGTGCCGGTGTGATCCTGCAAAAGAACATGACATTCACCATCGAGCCGATGGTCAATGCCGGTGCCCGCCACACCCGCGTGCTGCCTGATGGCTGGACCGTGGTCACCAAGGATCGCTCGCTGTCGGCGCAATGGGAGCACACCTGCCTGGTGACCGATGACGGCGTTGAATTGCTCACCGTGGTACCGGGCGACGACAACGTCTTGTGACTACGCCGTTTGCCAGCCTGGCCGCAATTGCGGTCGCTGACGATGGCGCCTGGCGTGATACCGCACGGGCATTGCTGAGCGATACCGATGCCGCGCTGGCGCAACGCTTCGATGCCGACGAGCCGGTTGATCGCCTGCTCGCGGCGCGCTCGGCCAGTGTCGATAACGTGGTGTGCAGTGCCTGGCAGCGGGCGCGCTGTGCCTGTACCGGCCTGGAGTTGCTGGCGACCGGCGGCTATGGCCGCGGCGAGCTGTTTCCGGCTTCGGATGTCGATTTGCTGGTGTTGGCCGAAACCAACGCGCAAGCCGCGCATCATGAGGCATTGGCGCATTTTTTCACGCTGCTCTGGGACGTTGGCCTCAGTGCCGGGCACGCGGTCCGCTCGCTGCAACAGTGCGTGCAGGCGGCGCGTGAAGACCTTACCGTGATCACTGCGTTGTCGGAATGGCGATTGCTGTGCGGTAACGCCGACGCGGCACAGCGTCTGGCGCGGGCGCTGAGCGCGCACATGCTGTGGCCACCCGCCGAATACTTTGCCGAAAAGCGCGACGAGCAGCGCCAGCGCCACGCCCGCTTCAATGACACCGCCTACAACCTGGAGCCCAACATCAAGGACGGGCCGGGTGGTTTGCGCGACATTCACACCCTGGTATGGATGGCGCGGCGGGTACACGGCGTGCCAGGGTTGGCCGAACTGGTGCCGCTGGGCGTGCTGGGCGAGGACGAGTTCGCCAGCCTGGAGCGCGAACGGCAAGCGCTGTCGCGGCTGCGTTTTGGCTTGCACCTGGTGGCCGGGCGGCGCGAAGAGCGGCTGTTGTTCGATCTGCAAAAGGCGCTGGCGACCCGCCTCGGGCTGCGCGATGAGCGTGCCGACAAGCTGGCGGTTGAGCAGTTGATGCAGGGGTTCTTCCGCTCAGCGGCAACGGTGTTGCGGATCAACGACCGCTTGCTGCAACGCTTCGACGAGCAGCTCGAAGGCGAACAGCGCGCCGAGTCGATCGATGGCGATTTCGTGCGTCGGCACGGCTATCTGGCGGTGCGTGAGCCGGGCCGGCTGGCGGGCCAGCCGAGCCTGGTGCTGCGGTTGTTTCAGGTCTGGGCGGAACATCCGGATTTGCGCGGCCTGCATTCGGAATCGGCGCGGGCGCTGGCCGAGGCATTGCCCAACATCCCGTGCTATGACGCTGCGAGCGTGCCGTTGCGTGCCGGCTTCATGCAGATTCTGCGTGGTCCGCAGGCGGTGCCATCATTGCGACGAATGTCACGCTTGGGCGTGCTGGCGTGCTACCTGCCGGCATTCGGCAATGTCGCCGGGCGGATGCAGTTCGACCTGTTTCATGTCTATACCGTCGATCAACATACCTTGACGGTGCTGGCCAACATCGCCGGTTTCCACGCACCTGATCCGCAGCGGCGCTTCGCGCTCGCGGATGAGGTCTGGCCGCGTCTGCGCAAACCCGAACTGCTGTTGCTGGCTGGCCTGTTCCACGATATTGCCAAGGGCCGTGGCGGCGATCATTCCGAACTGGGCAGCCATGATGCCGAGGCATTTTGCCGTGCCCACGGCCTGCCGGCGGGAGATACCGCCTTGGTCGCGTGGCTGGTGCGGCAGCATCTGCTGATGTCGGTGACTGCGCAGCGGCAGGACATTTCCGACCCCGAGGTGATCAATCGCTTCGCCCAGCGCGTTGCCGATCGCGAGCATCTGGACTACTTGTATCTGTTGACGGTGGCCGACATCGCCGGTACCAGCCCGAAACTGTGGAATGCCTGGAAAGATCGCCTGCTCGCTGACCTGTACGGTGCAGCCCGCTTTGCCTTGCGCCGCGGCCTTGAACATCCGGTGCATGGCACCGAGCGCATCAGCGAATGTCGGGTTGCCGCACGCGCGCTGTTGCTTGGGCAGGGCATGGATGAGGCCGCCATCAATGCGGTCTGGACAACGTTTCCCGATGAGAGTTTTTTGCGCTATCGGCCTGAACAAATTGCCTGGCAGACGGCTGCCATTGGCGATCATCGCGCCGCTGCGGCATTGGTGCTGGCCAGGCCGCTGGCACAAGGCGGCGCGCCCGCACTCGAGGTATTCGTCTACGCGCCTGACAGCGATGGCCTGTTCGCGGCGGTGGTTGCCACGCTGGATCGCTTCGGTCTGAGCATTCTGGCCGCACGGGTGATGACCGCCGTCAACGGCATGAGCCTGGATACTTTTCAGGTATTGGCGGTCAATGATCGCGGCGTCGGCCGCGACGAGCTGGCACGCGCGGTCGGCCGTCGTCTCGATGAGGTGTTGGCGCGACCACTGGCGCAGGTGCGGCCGTCGCGGCGCGCGTTGCCGCGGCATTTGCGCCACTTTCGGGTACCCACTCGGGTAGAGTTCGAAACGCTGGCCAATGGCCGCACCCAGTTGACCCTGGTGTGTACCGATCGCCCTGGTCTGCTGGCGGAGGTGGCACAGGCATTGCGACAGCAGTGCGTGCGGGTACACGCGGCGCGGATCGCCACGTTTGGCGAGCGGGTCGAGGATTTTTTCCAGTTGACCGATGAACACGACATGGCGCTGCACGCGCCAGCAACCCTGCACGCATTGCGTGAAGCCCTGCTGCATTGCGTGGATGGAGACGACGATGGCAAAGAAGACCGACACTGACCGCTGGGCCAGTGTGCAACAGACGATTGAAAGCGCGTGGGAACGCCGTGCGGTGCTGACCGCGGCCGAAATCACCGGCTCAACGCAACCTGCTGTTGAAGCGGTCATCGCCGGCCTGGAGCGTGGTGAGTTGCGCGTCGCCAGCCCCGGCCGTGGTGGCCAGTGGCAAGTGCATCAATGGCTGAAAAAAGCGGTGCTGCTGTACTTTCGGGTCAACGACATGCAATTGATGGACGGCCAGCCGGCACCGTACTACGACAAAGTGCCACTGCGCTTCACCGGCAGCGATGAGGTCGCCTTGCGCGAGGTCGGCGCGCGCATCGTGCCCGGTGCGGTGGTGCGTCGCGGTGCGCACCTGGGCCGCGATGTAGTGTTGATGCCGAGTTTCGTGAATATCGGTGCCTATGTCGGTGCCGGCAGCATGGTCGATACCTGGGCGACGGTCGGCTCCTGCGCGCAAGTGGGCCGCAACTGCCACATTTCCGGCGGTGCCGGCATCGGTGGCGTGCTGGAACCGTTGCAGGCGGGCCCCACCATCATCGAGGACGATTGCTTCATCGGTGCCCGCTCCGAAGTGGTGGAAGGGGTGGTGGTGGAAAAGGGCAGCGTGATCGGCATGGGCGTGTTTCTCGGCCAGAGCACCCGCATCTATGATCGCGGCAGTGGCGAAGTCAGCTATGGCCGGGTGCCGGGCGGCAGCGTGGTGGTGGCCGGTTCGTTACCCTCGGCCGATGGTCGCTACGCGCTATATTGCGCGGTGATCGTCAAGCGCGTGGATGGCAAAACCCGCAGCAAGACCTCGGTCAACGAGTTGTTGCGCAGCCTGGATTGATCGCACGGATCAGGAGTTGTCGATGAGCGTCACTGTGTACGGCCTGGAGCAGTGCGACACCTGCCGCAAGGCGCGCAATTGGTTGCAACGATTCGAGATAACGTTCACCTTCGTTGACTATCGCGCGCAGCCGCTCAGCCCGGAAACCCTGCACGCATGGGCTGAGCAGTTGGGTGGTTTCGAGCATCTGATCAATCGCGCTTCGACCACCTGGCGCAATTTGCCGATCACGCGCAAGTCGCCCGGCTCGATCCCGGAGTGGACATTGCTGCTGCGCGAACACCCGGCGCTGGTCAAGCGGCCGGTGCTGGTTACCGCGGATGGCGTGGTCAGTGTCGGCTTCAGCGACAAGGCGTACAAGCTGCGCTTTGGCGTCGGTTGAGGGTGCGAACCACATGTCTGATTTGCTCGCGATTGCCTGTGATTTGATCGCGCGGCCCTCGCTGACCCCGGATGACGCCGGTTGTCAGACGATGATCGCCGAGCGCCTGCAACGCGCCGGGTTTGTCATCGAATCGTTGCGCCATGGCGCAGTGGACAACCTCTGGGCCAGTCATGGTGCGGGCGGGCCGGTGCTGTGCCTGCTCGGGCATACCGATGTGGTGCCGCCGGGGCCACGCGCGGCATGGCATGGCGATCCATTCGTGCCGGTGGTGCGTGATGGGGTGCTGTACGGCCGCGGTGCCGCCGACATGAAGGGCAGCGTCGCGGCATTGGTGATTGCGGCGGGGCAGTTTGTTGCCGCCCATCCCGCGCATCCGGGTACCGTGGCCTTGCTGCTGACCTCCGATGAGGAAGGCGATGCCATCGATGGCATACGCAAGGTGGCTGCGCATTTTGCGGGTGAAGGCCGACGCATCGACTGGTGTCTGGTCGGCGAGCCCAGTTCCGCGCAGCGCATCGGCGACGTGGTGCGCGTGGGCCGACGCGGTTCGCTGACGGGCACTGCCAGCATCCATGGTGTGCAGGGCCACGTCGCCTATCCCGAACTGGCCGACAACCCGATCCATCGCGCACTGCCGGCCTTCGCCGAACTCGCGGCGCGGGTTTGGGATACCGTGCCGTATCCCGAGTTTCCGCCGACCGGTTTTCAGATCGCCAATTTCAACGCCGGCAGCGGCGCCAGCAACGTCATTCCCGGCAGCGCGCAGATCGGCTTCAACTTTCGTTATGCACCGAGCTGGACGGCGGATCGGCTGGTTGCCGAAGTGGAGGCGACGCTGGCGCGGCATGATGTGCGTGCCGATATCCACTGGCATCGCTCCGGCGAGCCGTTCCATACCCCGGATGGCGTGTTGCGCGAGGCCGTGCGTGCCGCGTTGGCTGCGCACGCTGGCATCAAGCCGGTGGAAAACACCGGCGGCGGCACTTCCGATGGCCGCTTCATCGCGCCACTGGGCGCGCAGGTGGTGGAGCTGGGGCCGATCAATGCCAGCATCCACAAAGTCGATGAATGCGTGCGCGTGGCCGATCTGGAGGTGTTGGTCACGGTGTACCGCGACGTGATCGAGCGGTTGCTGCGCAACGACGCCTCGTAGCCTGGGTCGATGCCCAACGGGCCGCGACACGCCACACAATCCCGGGTTACGGCCTGCGGCCTGACCCGGGCTACCACAACACCAAAACACCACAGCCAACCGTGTAGCCCGGGTTGAGGCGAAGCCGAAACCCGGGGCGCAGCGCGCCCGAAACCCGGGGCTACCACAACACCAAAACACCACTGCCAACCGTGTAGCCCGGGTTGAGGCGAAGCCGAAACCCGGGGCGCAGCGCGCCCGAAACCCGGGGCTACCACAACACCAAAACACCACTGCAAATCGTGTAGCCCGGGTTGAGGCGAAGCCGAAACCCGGGGCGCAGCGCGCCCGAAACCCGGGGCTACCACAACACCAAAACACCACAGCCAACCGTGTAGCCCGGGTTGAGGCGAAGCCGAAACCCGGGGCGCATCGCGCCCGAAACCCGGGGCTACCACAACACCAAAACACCACAGCCAACCGTGTAGCCCGGGTTGAGGCGAAGCCGAAACCCGGGGCGCATCGCGCCCGAAACCCGGGGCGCATCGCGCCCGAAACCCGGGACCCCGCGCCCGTTCACCGCGACCGCCGAAACCGCGGCGCATGGCGCCGCGTAACCCGGGGGCATCGCGCGGCGAACCCACCGTAACCTGAGGTCTTCAGTTCAACGCCTGATGCAGCCATTGCAGCAACTGCGGCATCGGCAGCGCGCCGGACATGCGATTCAATTCAACGCCATCGCGAAACACGATCAGGGTGGGGATGGAGCGGATGCCCAGTTGCTGCGCCAGTGCCGGCTGCGCTTCGGTGTTGAGCTTGCACAGGCGCAGGCCCGGTTCCAGGCGCTGTGCCGCTTGCTCGAACACCGGCGCGAACTGCCGGCATGGGCCGCACCATGGCGCCCAGCAATCGAGCAGCACCGGTACGGCGGTATGGGCAATCACCCGCGGGAAGGCGGCCTGATCGAGTTCCATCGGCACGCCGGCGAACAGCGGCTTGTTGCAACGGCCACAGCGCGGTGCCTCGGCGAGCCGTGCCGCAGGCACACGGTTCACCGCCAGACAGTGCGGACAGGTGATTTCAATGGCTTCTGGCGTGGCCATGATCCGATCAATGGCCGCGGATAAAGGCGCTGACCTGCGGGTACACCTTCTCACGCCAGCGGCGGCCGCTGAAGATGCCATAGTGACCCGCGCCGTTGACCTGGAAATGCTGCCTGGCCTGCGCGGGCAGCCCAGAGCACAAGCGGTGCGCCGCCTGGGTCTGGCCGAGTCCGGAAATGTCGTCCAGTTCGCCCTCGATGGTCAGCAGGGCAGTGCGGGTGATGGCTGCCGGATCGACGCGCTCGCCGGCGACATCCCATTCCCCGCGCGGCAGCAGATGCTGCTGAAACACGATGCGGATGGTATCGAGGTAATACTCGGCGGGCATGTCGAGCACCGCGTTGTATTCGTCGTAGAAGCGGCGGTGCGTGTCGGCATCCTCGAGATCACCACGCACCAGGTCGCGATAAAAATCCCAGTGCGATTCAAAGTGCCGGTTCGGGTTCATCGCCACAAAGCCCATGTGCTGCAGGAAACCCGGGTACACCAGCCGGCCATTGCCGGGATAGGTGTGCGGCACCGGGAAGATCACGTTGTTCTGGAACCAGCGCAGCGGTTTGGTGGTGGCCAGATTATCGACCTGCGTTGGGCTCTCACGGGCATCGATCGGGCCACCCATCAGGGTCATGGTGCGGGGCGTTGGTTCGCCGTTGGCGGCCATCAGCGAAATGGCCGCCAACACCGGCACCGTCGGTTGGCACACCGAGATCACATGCAGATTGCTGGCGCCGATATGGCGGATGAAATCACGGATGTAGCCGACGTAGTCGTCGAGCGTGAAGCCACCCTCCGACAGCGGCACCATGCGCGCATCTACCCAATCGGTGATGTACACCTTGTGCTCGGCGAGCAGGGTGCGCACGGTGTCGCGCAGCAAGGTCGAGTGATGCCCCGACAGCGGCGCAACCAGCAGCACGATTGGGTCGTCTTTCAGGTCCTCGATGGTATGTGGGTCATCGCTGAACCGCTTGAAACGCACCAGATTGCAGAACGGACGGTGCACAGCCTGCACCTCGACGATCGGCACCGGGTGCCCGTGTGCGGTTATCGAGCGGATGCCGAACTCGGGCTTTTCGTACTCCTTGCCAACGCGGTGCAGCAATTCACAACCCGCCGCCATGCGCTGTGCCCCTGGCCAGTAAGACCACCAGCCACCCGGTGTGCTCAACACCTTGGCGTTGGCGTGCGACAAATGTGCCAGCGGGGTAAGCCAGGAACGGTACAACTCGTGCGCGTGATACAACATGAAACCTCCAGACCAACCGATGCCAGCAAATGCTGCATTGCCGCATGATAGCGCGTGTGCGACCGCGATGCCGATAGCAGGGTCACACCCTGGTCAGAGCTGGCATTGAATGCGCGCCAAACCGCTGTGCCGGCTTTGCTCGCACTGCCTCGCGCTAGCGATTATCCTAGTGCTCTCGCATGCGCCGGTGTGCGTGTCGTTTTGAGGAAATCGTTCATGATTCATCATCGTCGTGCATCACGGCCGCGCCGTCAGGCCGGCTTCACTCTGCTGGAAATGATCGTGGTGCTGGTCATTATTGGCCTGATCATGGGTCTGGTCGGGCCGCGCCTGTTTGCGCAGGCGGACAAGGCCAAGGTGCAGACCGCGCAGACCCAGATCAAGATGCTGCGTGGTGCGTTGCAGACCATGCGCATGGATGTCAGCCGTTTTCCGAGCGAGCAGGAAGGCTTGGCGACGCTGATGCGTGCGCCGGCCGATGAGCGGGTGGCGCGGGCCTGGGCCGGCCCGTATCTGGATGAAGGGGTGCCGCTCGATCCGTGGAACAACCCGTACCAATATGCACCGATTGCCAGTGGCGATCAGGCCATCACCCTGTATTCGTTCGGTGCTGATGGCAAACCCGGTGGCGAGGGTTACGACGCTGATGTCGGCTACCTTCCGGCGCAATAACCCGGGCCTCACCGGCGGGCAGGGCTTTACCTTGCTCGAACTGGTGGTGGTGCTGTCGATCATCGGCCTGGTAACGGCCATTGCTGCACCGTCGGTGTTCAACACCATCGGCAGTTGGCAACGACAGGCGCAGATCGATGCACTGGTGGATCAGTTGCGTGGTTTGCCGGCGCGCGCCCGCAGTACCGGCAAGCGGCTGCTGATCGATGACGACGCGTTGCGCGCGGCCGATGCGCCATTGCGTCTGGCCGAGGGCTGGTCGATCACGGTGCCGACGCCGTGGCAGGTCAATGCCAATGGCGTGTGCCACGGCGGCCAGGTGGTTGCCAGTGATGGTGTGCGCACCCTGGCGATCGAGGCGCAGTCGCCGTTTTGCGAGCCGCGATGGGTGGCTCAGGACAGTGACGAATGATCCGGCCGGCGCGCGGTTTCACCTTGCTAGAAGCGATTGTCGCGTTGGTGATTTTTGCCATGGGCGCGTTCGCGCTTTACGGTTGGCTGAGCACCAACCTGATTACCCTGGAGCGCGCGCGGGTGGGCAGCGATGCGCTGGTGGCCAAGCAATCGGCGCTGGAATTGCTGCGCGATGTCAATCCGATGCTCGATCCGCGTGGCGAGCGCGAAGCTGGTGCGTTGCGGGTGCAGTGGACGGCGCAGCTGGTGCAGCCTGCCAAGCGTGGCAGCTTTCAGATCGGCAGCCGCAGCGGCTATGAGGTGGGGCTGTACCAGGTGCAGGTTGAGGTGCGCGAGGGCACGCGCGAGGTTGGGCAATTCTCGATTCGCCAGCTCGGCTATCGGCTGGTGGGCCGCGCTGGGGGATGAATGAAGCGTTCCGTGTCGTGCCACACGCATGCACCGCGCAGCGGTTTCACCTTGATGGAAACCCTGGTGATGCTGGTGCTGCTGTCGTTTTCAGTACTGTTGATGTTCCAGATGCTGGGCAGCTACCGGATTGCCCACGAACGCGTGGCTGCGCAGTCCGAGCGGATCAGCAAGGCAGCCCTGGTTCATGCCTGGCTGGCGGAAACACTGGCCGGCCAGTTCGCGCTCAAGGACACGCCGTTGCGTGGCGATGATTTGAGTGTTGCCGGGGTCACGCTGAACCCGCTGTACGCAAGCCCGGGTGCGCCCACCCCGTTCACCTGGCGGCTGGACTTCACCGCTCGCGACGGCTGGCAGGTGAGCTACCGCGAATACGACAAGACGTGGTGGAGCGCCGCGTTTCCCGATCTGGTCGAGCCACATTTCATCTATTTCGACGCGCAGGGCAAGGTGCAGGATCGCTGGCCGCCAGCGCTGGGCTTGCAGGTGGAATTGCCGCGCGCGGTCGCCTTGGTCGATGCCGCGCCCGCAGACGCCATCGGCCGGGTGAATTATGTTGCCGTGCATGGCCCGAACAAGGAACAGCTGGCATTCTTTCAACCGGAGCAGGATTGAATGCGCGGCGTTTCCGGTCCGCGCCGGCACGGCTTCATCCTGATCATGGTGTTGGCGATGCTGGTGGTGCTGGCGTTGCTGGCCAGCTCGGTTGCCGTGATCAGCGAACGCGTGCGCGACGAGCAGATCGACCGCCAGCGGCAGTTTCAGGATGCGCTCGACATGGCCAGCACCGCGGCCACCCTCGGCTATCTGTTGACCAGCCAGCGGATGACGTTCGCTGGCCTCACCATCGATGACCAGATCGTGCGCACCGCCGATGAGGAGGCGATGGCCGGCGATGACACCAGCAAATTTTCACTGCTGCCGGTGGGCAACGAGATCCGGCTCGATGGCACCGCGTATCAGGGTATTGGGCGGATTTCGTTTGCAGTGCAGGATGATCGTGGCCTGCTCGGCGTCAACTGGGCCTCGCCCGCGTGGATCGCGCGGGTTTTCGACAATGCCGGGGTGCCGCCGCAAGCTCGCGTGGCGCTGGCCGAGCGCCTGCTCGATTATCAGGATGCCGACGACCTGTATCGCATCAACAGTGGCGAGCGCGATGCCTACCTCAAGGCGGGACGGCCGCCGCCGAGCAATCGCGCGTTGGCGACACCGCTGGAGTTGCGCCGGGTCATGGGCTGGGACGAAGCATTGGCAGCGTTCGACGATCTGGCGATCATCGACACCTTTACCGTTGAGCGCTCGCCGAGCATCAATGTAAACACCGCGCCGCTGCGGGTGTTGCGCACGCTGACCGGCGTCGATGAGGCGTCGGCGCAGCGTATCATCGCGTTGCGTACGGTGGCGGCGTTGCTGAATATTTCGGCATTGGGGCAGATTCTGGGTACCATGCCGCCGGAGAGCGAGGATTTGTTCCTGTACCCGGGCAGCACTGGCGTGATCAAGCTGTGGTCCGCCGCTGGCGGTACCGTACGGGTGCTGCACTGGACGCTCACGGCATTGGATGATGGCTCACAACCCTGGCATATAGGCCAACCCTGGCACATCGATTATGAGTTCACCCTCCCCCAATCGCAGCACGCGGATCAGCCAGTGGCGCGCCCAACTCAGGCAGCGGTTTTCGCCGAGTCGGTACCTGCGCCGCAGTGATGGTTTGCGTCTGCTCGCGCTCGGCGGTGCCGGCAGCGAATGGCTGATGGCGCGGGGCCGTTGCGCCTACACCGTGCTCGACGCCAGTTCGGTGCCAGCGGCCAAACGGCGCGCTTTTGCCAGCATGGCGGTGAATCGCTGGGCACCGTTTGCCGACCCGCAAGCGCACGTCCAGTGGGTCGGCGACAGTGCCATGGTCTGGGCCTGGTCGCAGCGTGACGCGCAAGCCGTGCTGGAGCACGAGTCCGGCGAGGTGCCGCGGCGGATCGTGCCCGAATCGCTGTTCGTCGGTGCCACACTGACCGATGATGCCGTGCTGGTTGCGCTCGATGAGGGGTTCGAGGGCCGCGTCTGGCGACGCCATCTGCTGATCGCCAGTGCCTGGTGGCCCGCTGCGCCGAGCCTGGCGCAATGGAATCTGTTTTTGCGCGGTGCCGGCCGGATGCCGGTCAGCACGGTTGCGCTGGCGCAATCCGCGGGATTTGCCGATGCGCCGTGGCACGTGGTGCAGGGCGCCAGTTTGCAGGATATGTGGGGCCGCTATCGCGGCCTTGCGCTGCGCGTCGGTGTGGCGGTGCTGCTGGCGGTGCTGTGTTACCCGCTGGCCGGGATCGTGCGTCTGGCGATCGCGCAGGCGGGCGTCGAGCGCCAGATCGCGTCGCAGGATGACACCGTGCAGGCGATTTTGTCGGCCCGCGATCAGGCCGAGCGCGATCTGCAAGCCGCGCAGGCCCTGTTGGCGCTGCGTCCGCCGCAGGGCCAGGTTGATCTGTTCGCGCACGCCATTGCCGCCATCCCCGGCAATGGCTGGACGATACTGGAATGGCGCATGCTCAACCGCGATACGCTGGAAGTGTTGCTGAACATGCCGCGCCCCGACCCGCGTGCGCTGGTGGTGGCGTGGGAGGCGTCAGGGTTCTTCGCCGATGTGACCGCGGAACTGGGCCGTGGCGCCGATGAGGTGATCATTCGCGCGCGCATCCTGCCGCGGCGCGATGGCGAAGCCGGGGTGGCGCCATGAGCGCTGCATGGCAGTCGCTGCTGGCGCAGGCACGCGCCGAGTTCCATGCCAATGCGCGGCTGCGTTGGGGCGGGCTGCTGATTGTCGTCATCCTGCTGGTCTATCTGTTGCTGGTGCTGTCCGATGTGCGCGCACAGATGCAGCGCGAGTACGTGCAGCAGGTGCAGCGGCTGCAAAAGATCAGCTCGCTGGCCGGTCAGGATGAATGGTTGCAGCGTGCCGAGCGCGCACGCGTGCTGCGCGATGGCTTGCAGGCGCAGTTGCCAACGGTGGCGACCCTCGGCCTGGCGCAGGCCAGCGTGCAAAGCTTTGCCCGCGACCTGATCGCCAGCAGTGGTAAACCGCTGCGCGTGCAGTCGGAAACGGCGACTGAGGTCGGACGCGGCTCGGGTATCTGGCGGGTGCCGGTGGTGATCAGCGGCGCACTGGCGCCCGATGCGGCCGTGCAACTGATCCGACGCATCGAGATGCAGCCCAATCTGATCGTCATCGAGCAGGCGATGGTGCTCAACCGCAATAACGGCATGGTGGCGTTGACGGTGGCCGGGTTTTTTCGTGTCGAGGAAGCTGCCAATGCGCCTGGTTGAATCGCTGCGTGCGCGACCATTGCTGGCGATGGCGTTGCTGGGCATCGTCATCGGCAGCGGCCTTGGCGTGCTGCACCCGATTGCGCCGAGCCTGGCGCAGCGTGATGGCAACGAATTGGCGTGGCAATTGCCGCCGCCCAGCGTGGTGCCACGCTTTGACGACAAGCAGTTTGCCGCGGTCAGCAGCCGGCGCATCTGGGGTGCAGTGGCGGCGGGGTCGGCAACCGGTGGCAATGGCGCGGACGGAAAACCCAAGCCGCAATGGCGTTTGACCGGTATCATTCTGCAACCGGTGCCGATGGCGCTGGTGTTGGCCGATGGCTCGACAGCAGTGGCGCGTGTCGCGGTCGGCGAGGCATTGCCCGATGGCGACCGGCTGCTCGCGGTAGCCGCGACCGGTATTACCTATCAGCACGACGGCTGCACGCAGGAGCTTGGCCTGTATCGCGATCCGACGGCGCAGCCCGAAGCGGACTGCGCAACGCAATCGGACGCGCCGATGCCGGAAGCCAACAACGCTGAGGCGCACTGAGGTGATGGATTCAACCATGAATGGGTTGCCAGCAAACACGATGAGTATCGAATGAACGATCTACGCACGATTTTGGCGGCACTGGCGATCACCCTGTTGGCGGCGGGCTGCGCCACGGCGTTCAAGCGCGTGCCGCTCAACGAGCCGCTGCGGCCAGCACCGGTTGCCAGCGCCGGGTCCACGCAAACGCTGGCAAGCGATGAAACCTCGGCGGCCAGCGCGTTGCGGCAAACCGCTACGCCCAAACTGCCGGGCGCGGGCAGTGCGATCTCCGGGGTGGATGCCGACGCACGCTTGCCGCCGCTGGCGGGCGAGCCGGTCGATGCCAATATCGAAGGCATGGCGTTGCCGGCCTTCATCAACGAGGCCTTCGGCAACCTGCTCGGGATCAGTTTTCAGATGGACGATGCGCTGCTCACGCAGCGCGATCTGGTGACCTTGCGCACTGCGGGCAAACAAGCGCCGGCCGATTTTTACCGGCTGGTGGTGCAGGTGTTGCGCACCTATGGCGTGTCGGTACGGTTGGAAGGTGATCTGCTGCGGCTGTCGCCGATCAGCAAGGGCAGCAGCGACGAGCCGCCGCTGGTGTTCAGTGGCCGTACCCTGCCCGAAGTACCCAACAGCCACCGGCCGATTTTTCAGTTGGTCGAACTCAAGTCGGCGCGCATTGCCGATGTCAATCAATGGTTGCGGGTGGCGTTCAAACTCGATGGTCTGCAAATCCAGGACGATCCCAACCGCAACGCGGTGATCCTGATGGGCAAGCCCGATCTGGTGGCACAGGCGGTTGCTGCGATCCGGGTGCTGGACCGACCGTTCATGCGCGGCCGCGTCAGCACCCGGCTGGAGCCGGCCTTCGTCGGCGCCGATGAACTCGCCAAGCGGTTGGTCGACGTGCTCACCGCCGAAGGCTATGGCGCGATGCTGCACAACAGCCAGGGCGTTTTGCAGGGCAGCACCATGATCGTGCTGCCGATCGCCGGCGCCAACAGCGTGCTGATTTTCGCCGCCGACCAAACCCTGCTCGATCACGCCATCGAATGGGCGCAGACCATCGATCGGCCCAATCCGGCGTCCAGTGGGCAGAGCCTGTTCTATTACCTGGTGAAAAACACCCGCGCCGAAGATATCGCGCAGACCCTGAACGGTGTGCGCCGCGCCGATGCCGCACAAAGCGCGCGCAACGCGGCAACCCCGCTTGCCGCTGCCACTGCCGCCCCTGCGGCGGCCAGCGCCGGCTCGGCGGGTGTCACCCAGGGCAGCCTGATCGTGGATGAGCCGCGCAATGCGCTGATCTTTCAAGGCGCGGCGGCGGAGTGGGAGCGCATGCTGCCGCTGCTCAAGCAGATGGATCTGCCGGCACGGCAGGTGGTGATCGAGGTCACCATCGCCGAGGTCACACTGACCGATGGTATGGATCTGGGTTTCGCGTGGCAGCGCATTGGCGGCAATAGTTCGGTCAGTTCCGGCGCCGTCGGCGCAACCAATAACGACCCGGACAGTGGCGGCGGTGGCAGCGGCCTGAACTATCTGATCAACACCACCGGCGTAATCCGCGCGCAATTGACTGCGTTGGCGCAGGCCAATCGGCTGTCGGTGCTGTCGACGCCGCGCTTGATGGTGAAGAGTGGCGAGGAAGCCACCATCGAAGTCGGTACCGAAGTCCCGACGTTGTCGTCGCAGACCGCGGCGGTGCAGCAAAGCTCGGGCACCTCCAACATCCTGCAATCGATCCAGAACCGCAAGACCGGCATCATCCTCAATGTCTCGCCAGTGATCTATTCCGACAATCGGATCGATCTGACTGTACGTCAGGAAGTGAGCAACGCCTTGCCGGTGGGTGCCAATGCCGCGATTCAGTCGCCGGCGATTTCCAACCGCGTGGTCAGTACCAGCCTGACCTTGCGTGATGGCGGCTCGGTACTGATGGGTGGGCTGATGTCGAGCGAGCAGACCGAGTCGGAAAATGGCGTGCCCGGATTGATGAACATCCCATTGCTCGGGCGGCTGTTCAAAAGTACCAGCACCAACACCACCAAGACCGAATTGCTGGTGATGATCGTGCCCTACATCATCGAAACCGATGCCGAGGCCGAAGCGATCACCCGTGCCGTCACCGCGCAGCTTGAAAACTTCGCGTTGCCAACGTCGCTGCAGGCGCAGCCGGCGAAGTAGGATGGGTAGCGCGCAGCGAAACCCATCGTTGCCGGATAGCGATGGGTTTTGCTGTGCTCATCCGGAGGTGCGCGCCAACACCGCCAACGACAGCACAAAAAACGCAAAATGCGCGATGTTCATCGCGGTGGGCAGCAGATAGATGCCAATTGCCGGAACAAGCAGGTAGCTGGCAAACACCGCCGCCAGCAGTGCAATCGGGCTGAATGCCGCGATCCAGCGCGGGTACAGGGTGCGCCCGCTGAGCACCGCGCCAACGAACAGCAGTGACGCGGCCCCGATTGCTGCGCGCACCACCTGAATCAACGGCTCGTTGTGGGCGGCGGCGCTCGCCAGCAGCGCGGTCAGCAGATCGCCATTCATGGCGGCCGTTTGCGTGTGCACGATCAAGCCCAGGTATACGCGCGAACCGAGCCAGACCGCGCCAATCACAAAGCCGTAGCTGCCCAGTAGCAATACGCTGATACGCAACCACGGCGGCGCCGGGCGCATCGCCAGAAAGATGTGCAGATAACCGGCAAGGTACAACGGCGCGGCCAGCACCCCGAGAAAATGCCCGGCGCTGAGCCGCCACCCGGGCACCTGCGCGAAATAACCATAGTCTGCCGCTTCATAACCGCCCGCCGGCGAAAACTGCATTGCAAACTCCGCGATACCGACCAGCAAAGCCGCGAGCGCGCCCAGCGCGCCGGTGAGCAACAGCAAGCGACGGGACACCGCATCATTGCTCGCGGTCATGGCGTATCGGCCGCAGCGGTGGACGACGGAAAGTCCACGTGCAACACGCTGCGCGGCGGCAGGTGCGGGTAATGCTGGCGGCGGCCATCGCCAAACTCGACCTGCACATTGACCACGCCGGCGTTTTCGCCAAGGCCAAATTGCAAGCGCCGGGATTGCTCCGAGGCCAGACCTTCACCGCTGAGCCATTGCTCGTGCAACACCACACCATCGGCGCGGGTCACCGACACCCGCGCGGTGAGAGCGGCCGGGGCGTTGGGCAGCAGCACCTGCAGCCAGTCCGCCTTGCCGCCGGCACTGATGAAGGCACGCGCCGGCTGGGTGAGGTTGGCGAACAGCACATCCGGCCAGCCATCGCCATTGAAGTCCGACACCAGCGGCGCGATGCCGAAGTTGGCGTTTTGCAAGCGGGCCGATTTTTCCGCTGCGGCGAACCGGCCCGCTTGGATCTGACGCAAAAAATGGCCCCGGTACAGGCGCAGCATTTTCACCCCCGGGAAGCGCGCGTAGTTCTGTGCAATCAGCAGGTCCTGGCGGCCATCGTTGTCCATGTCGTGCATCACCGTGCCCCAGCCAAAGCCGAGCTTGGCGGCATTGGCGGCCGCCGCCTGATCGCTGAAGCGCAGGCTGCCTTCGTTGTGCAGCAGGATGTAGTTCTTGTTCAGCACTTGCTCCGGGCGCAGATCGCCACGCAGCATCAGGTCGGGCAGGGTGGTGCCAACGTTGCTGAAATAAAAATCCAGACGGCCATCGTTGTCGTAGTCGCCGGCGCCGATGCCCATCGGGTAACTGAAATAGCCGCTGGTCGGATTGCTGAGCGAGCCGAAGGTCAGATCGCCGTTGTTGCGCTGGATTTCCACCATGCCGGTGTCCTGGGCAATCACCAGGTCGGCCCAGCCATCGTTGTCGATGTCGGCAAACACCGCCATGAAGGTGTTGTGCTGCCGGCGCAGGCCGGCGGCCGCGGTGATGTCGGTGAAGGTGTTGTCGCCATTGTTGTGCAGCAGATAGCTGTAGCCGCCATAGGCTTGATTGAAGATCGTTTCACCCTGCACCTGATCGTGACGAATGTAACCGGCGACATACAGGTCCACCGCACCATCGTGATCGATATCGGCCAGCGTGATCGCCAGCGGCGAGGTGGTGTCGTCCAGGGTGAAGGCGATCCGCTCGCCAGCGAAGCGCGTTGCCGCATCGGCACCGAGGTTGCGATAGAAATACACCCCACCACTGCGCGCAATGAACAGATCGCTCAGGCCATCGCCGGTGGCATCCACCGCTGCCATTCCGAATGTTGCCTCGCCGGCCGGCTTGTCCAGACCACTGTCGCCGATCGCGACGAAGCCCGTGCCGTCAAAGCGCAGCACGGCGTCGGCCTGATCGCCACCGCCACCAAGGATTACCTCGTCACGGCCATCGCCATCGATATCGATAGCGGCTGAACCCATGAACGGCAGGTCGTTGTCCAGATCGCTCCGGTGGCTGAACGCCACCGGCACCTCGTTGAACTGCACCGCCGATGCGACCTGTTCCGGCGCCGGCCCCTGCATGCGCACGATGGCGATACCGGCAGCGATCACAATCAACGCCACACACAGCAGCGTTACCCAAAGCCAGCGTTTCATGCACATCCCCGATCGCATCGACCCAGTGCCGATCATGCGGTGTGTGCGGGTGTGTGGCAAGACAGTTCATCGCGTGGGAGACACCTGAATGGGCGCGCTGGTGCCATCAAGAAGCTGTTCAAGCCGATGCGCCAGCCAGTGAAAACCGATGTGCTCCTGCTCAAGCCGCAGCCCAGCCTGAATGCGGTTGTCGCGCAGATCGCGGTAGAGCGCCCGCTCTTCGGGCGTCAGCCGGTGCAAATCCAGCACCAGCGGCTTGTCCTCGCGGCCCCAGAAGGCGGCATGCGCATCGAGGGTTGCGCTGTCCATCAGCAACGACTCGACGTGGCCGAAGTAGCTCCGCAACCGAGCCAGAATGGCGAAGCCATGGGTGTCGATATCGCCCCCGTAATACAGCGCGCATGCGCGCAACCACTGGCTGCGCGCCAATCCGTCCCAGCCGTAGCCGGCACCAAAAATCACGATGGCATCCGATACCTGCGGGAATGCCAGAAAGTTGGTTTCGTTCTCGGTGATGAATACTCGGCGCACGGCAAGTTGCAGGCGACTGAAATTGTCGGCAGCAAGGGTCAGGTCGGGACATGCCAACCCCGGCACGGTCGGAATCGCCGGATCAAGCACCCGCAAGCGAATGCGTGTCGGTTTTTCCAGAAACCCGTAGCGACCGGAAAACCGGCTGTTACCGGTTTTGCTGCCGTCGATGGCGGCGACGGGCAAGATCAGATCGAGCAGTTCGGCCAGCACGCCGCGGTGGGTTTCGATGAACTTGCTGTGCCCGACAGGATGCTGGTTCTACTGTGTTACTAAACATTCATAGCCCTGCCTGCCGTGCGCCCGCAATACCGGCATCGTCGCAATCCGTGTGTAATCGCGTACGCCAGGCGCAAGCGCAACGAGGCGATCGAATCCGGCATGTGGCGTTGCATCGGTCGCGGCCCCGCGCGGGCGGAAACCGTCGGGTAGGGCAGGTTTCTTGAATTGAGCGCCGTTTTTTTTCTGCCCGACAGGCGCTCGCGCATCAAGAACCCATACGCCGCGATACACCGGCTCGCATGATGATGGAAACCGCGCCAGTTGCGCCCTTCGTAGTGGCCCAGTCCGAACTCCTGTTTGAGTTCCTGATAGTCGCATTCGATCCACCAGCGGGCTTTGCTGGATTCGACCAGCTCGGCGAAGGACATGTCTTTGCGGTGCGTCGAGAGCCAGTAGCGGCTCGCTTCTGTTTCGTCTTTCGGCCATTCGATGACCAGCCATTCCTCCGCGCGTGGGACGTCGCGGTGGGCGGCGCGTACGCAGACTCTGGCAAAACGCGAACGCAGCGGTTGCTGCTCACCCCACCACACCGGGGTGCCGGGGCGCACCCCGAGCGCATAGATGAGCTGGTTCTCGGTGAGCCAGTCGCGCAGGTCGCAATCGTCGCCGTAGGCAGCATCCCACAGCACCGTGCCACGTGGTTTGCCCGCCTGCAACGCGGCTTCAATCTGCGTGCGGGCAATCGCGTTCTTGGTCGCAAACGCGGTCCCCTACGGCACACCTGCCGCGCGGCAGCGTTCGGCATCGTTCGTCCACTCGCGCGGAAAATACAGGCGCTAGCTCAACCGCAAGCTCCCGGCTTGGCTGCGCAAGGACAGGCTGACGGCGACGCGACAATTGTCGGTTTTGCCCACCTGTTCTCAGTATTGCCGTGCTACGGCCACCGAATGCGTACCTTTCCTGGGAAAACCGGTGTCGTCAATGATCCCGGTGCACACGGCGTCATCGCTCCATTCGGCGTGGGCAACCAGATGATGCATCGACTGATGCGCCGAACGCACCTCCTCGGGATGCACTCGCGCCGCCATCGGCTCAACGTCCTTCCGGCTGCCAGGCAACATCAGCCCCTTCAGATACCAGCGCGCGGGCTGGCTGCGATCCGCGTTCGACAACACCTTGACCAGTGCGTCGCAATAGGCATCAAATCGCCACTCCATGCGCTCAATCACGGGCGTTTCGATAGGCGACCACTCTCTCCATGGCTGGCCGGAACCCCGCGTGGCGTGGGGATTTCAGGCAAGAAAAAGGGCTCGGAGATTATCCGAGCCCTTTGATTTGGTGGAGCGGATGGGGATCGAACCCACGACCTTCGCATTGCGAACGCGACGCTCTCCCAGCTGAGCTACCGCCCCACGAAAGCGACAATGATACCGGGCAAACGACCAGTGCGCCAGTAGTTTGTTGCGCGCTTGCTACGTCGTCGGCTTGCTTCAGCGCGTGGTGCGGGTCTTGTTGGCGGCGGCGGATTTGCCCAGTGGGTCGGTCTTGATCGAGCCGAGCAGCGTTTGCTGGAATTGCTTCCATAAATCCATGTTGCGCTCGGTGAGCTGGTTGAGCATCGACCACGGTGCCTGGCCCAGCATGTTGTTGAGCTGGCTGCGGAACTGCTGCTGTTGTTCGAGAAACGTTTGCATGCTGCGTTCGAGATAACTGCCCATGAAGCCCTGCAGCGAGTCACCATAGAAACGGATGATCTGGCTGAGCAGTTCGGTAGACAGGATCGGCTGACCGTCCTGCTCCTGGTCGGCGATGATCTGCAGCAACACCGAGCGGGTGATGTCCTCGCTGGTCTTGGCGTCGCGCACTTCAAACGGCTCGTTGTCGACGATCAGTTGACGTACGTCCTCAAGCGTGATGTAGCTGGAAATGTCGGTGTCATACAAACGCCGGTTCGGATATTTTTTGATGATTCGAGTTTGGGCCATGTGTTGCGAGTTCCGATCGGATGATGCAGTGCAAGAAAGTGCAGCATGACGCAGCAAGTAACCCGGTGCAAGTGTCGCTGACGATGCGGCCGTGCAGGCGATTGCCGCCGCATCGGTGCGGCTGTTGCCGACCGTGTTTGCTGCACCGTGTGGCGCTGTGCCGGGCGCAGCAAACCCGCTGTTCACCAGCCCATGTAATGGCCGCCGTTGACCGACAGGTTGGCGCCGGTGATCCAGGCTGCTTCATCGGGAACGAAAAACGCCACCGCGTAGGCGATCTCTTCCGGGGTGCCGAGGCGGCCGGTGGGAATCTGCGCGACGATCTTGGCACGCACTTCTTCAGGTACCGCCATCACCATGTCGGTACCGATGTAACCGGGTGAGATGGTGTTGACGGTAATTCCCTGGCGCGCATTCTCCTGCGCCAGCGAGATGGTGAAACCGTGCATGCCGGCTTTGGACGCGGCGTAATTCGCCTGCCCGTACTGGCCTTTCTGGCCATTGATCGAACTGATCTGGATGATCCGGCCCCAGCGCCGCTCACGCATGCCTTCGATCACCGGGCGAGTGACGTTGAAGCAGGAGTTGAGGTTGGTATTGATCACTTCCTGCCATTGCAGAGCACTCATGCGGTGGAACGTCGAGTCGTGGGTGATGCCGGCGTTGTTGATCAGGATATCGATCGGGCCAACGTCGGCGGTGATCGTCTCGACCAGCGTGCGGGCGGAATCGACATCGCTGACATCACCGGGAAAGACCGCTATATCGAGGCCTTCGCTTTTGAGCTTGGCCTGCCATTGCTGGCCACGCTCCAGATTGCGGCTGTTGGTGGCCACGGTGTGCCCCATCGCCACCAGGCGTTTGCAGATGGCGGTGCCGATACCGCCGGTGCCGCCAGTAACCAGCGCGACTCGTGAGCGCATGTTCATCCCTCCCAGGATTGTGGACATTGTCGATCGATTCTACGCAACCACAGTGCGCGCTTGCAGCAGGCTGCAAGCGCATCGCAGGCAGATTACGCAGGTATTGCGCTGAAAGCCATCGCGGCACTGGACGGCACTGCCTCGGGGCGAAACGCGGCTGCGGCGGCGGTCAACCAGGCGCTGACGCTGGCCGCATCGGCGCATGGCAGCGGTGCTTGCCCGAGCAATGCCCAGAGTCTATTCAGCACCGCGAGTGGATCGCCGCTATCGAAGCCGTCACTGCGGCGGGATTTGCTCAGCTTCTGGCCATCGGCGCCGAGCAGCACCGGCACGTGCGCATAGTGCGGTGTCGGCAAACCCAGCGCGCGTTGCAGGGCAACTTGACGCGGCGTTGAATCCAACAGGTCGCAACCGCGCACGACATGGCTGATGCCCTGTGCAGCATCATCCACCACCACCGCCAGTTGGTACGCCCACAGGCCATCGGCGCGGCGCAGCACGAAATCGCCGGCGACCTCGGCCAGCGACTGCCGATAGCCGCCTTGAATGGCATCGTGCACGCTGATCACGTCGGCATCGCTGACCCGCAGGCGGATTGCCGGTGTCGCGCGCGTGCGTTTCGCCCGGCACGTGCGATGCACGCCGCCGGCAGCGGCCAGATCCGTGCGCGAACAATGGCAGGCGAATGCCTGCCCGTTCGCCAGCAGACGATCCAGTGCGGCCTGATAGGCGTGATGACGCTGGCTTTGCCACAGCACCGGCAGGTCTGAGCTCAGCCCGAGCCGGCTCAAGGTGTCGATCTGCGCCGCGCTGGCGCCGGCCACTTCACGTGGTGGGTCGAGGTCTTCGATGCGGATCAGCCATTCGCCACCGGCGTGCCGGGCCAGCAGCCAGCTCGCCAATGCCGTGTAGGCCGAGCCCAGGTGCAGCGGGCCGGTTGGCGAGGGGGCAAAGCGGCCACGGTAGGCGAGGGTGGGCATGGGCGAATCGTTCAGGTGCGGGTTGGCATAGTGAGCCGCAGGCAGTGCAGTCTATCCAACAATACCCCCGTTGCTGCGGCTTGAATCCAGGCAGTTAGGCCGCAGATGGTGGGGATCGTGCGGTAAATCGCCGTTCGTTGCTTCTCTATCCCTCTCGAATTTCCGGAGCTTGGCACTCATGAAGCGCATCCTCCTTCTGATAGCAACCAATTTTGCCGTGGTGGTATTGCTCGGCGTGGTGTTGTCGATCCTGCAAAACGTGTTCGGCATTCGCCTCGGCGAGAACGGCACCTTGCTGCTGTTCGCCTCGATTTTCGGGTTTGGCGGCGCGTTCGTGTCGCTGGCCATTTCCAAGTGGATGGCCAAACGCGCCACTGGTGCGCAGGTGATCACGCAGCCGCGCAATGAGCTGGAAATGTGGCTACTCGGCACCGTGCGCCGGCAGGCCGACGCGGCCGGCATCGGCATGCCGGAAGTCGCCATCTACGACGCACCGGAAATCAACGCCTTCGCAACCGGCATGCGCCGCGATGCGTCACTGGTGGCGGTGTCCACCGGCTTGCTGCGGGCGATGAGCCGCGACGAAGCCGAGGCGGTGCTGGCGCACGAAATCAGCCACGTGGCCAACGGCGACATGGTCACCATGACCCTGCTGCAAGGCGTGCTCAACACCTTCGTGATCTTCTTTGCGCGGGTGGTTGGGCGCGCGATCGATGCCTGGATCAGCGGCAACCGCGACAGCAGTGGCCCCAGCTTTGCCTACTACATCATTGTGTTCGTGCTCGACATGATCTTCGGCCTGGTGGCCTCGGTGATCGTGATGGCGTTCTCGCGCTGGCGCGAGTTCCGTGCCGATTCCGGTGGTGCGCGGCTGGCCGGCCGAGGAAAGATGATCGCGGCACTGGAACGCTTGGCGCAGACCTATGGCGTCAGCACCCTGCCCAACGAAGTGCGTGCATTTGGCATTTCCGGTGGCGTGGGCAGCGGCCTCAAGCGTCTGTTCATGAGCCACCCGCCGCTGGCCGAGCGCATCGCCGCGCTGCGTAACGGCTGATTGATAGTCCGCAGCCGCCACGGGGATGATGTCGGCTCCGGCGCAAGCGCCTTGAGCCGACCTACGACAGCCGCGCATTGAACGTTGCCGCACGCGCATGTAGGTCGGATCAAGCGCCACAGGCGCGGACCCGACAAGAGTTCGGACGGCGCATCAATCGCGGTGCGCGGCGCTGCGGTCGCGGCCGGCACCGAAGCGGCGATCAAGAAAGCCGGCGAGTCGCTTGACCAGCCGCGACAGGCGCCCGCGCCGGGTCTTGCGCAACTTTTCCTGCTCGCTGGTCAACCACGCCACCTGGATCACCCGGCGCTCGCCTTCGTACGGAAGGTGGCCGTGAAACGAATTGTCGGCGCGGCGAAAGGCGGCCACCGTGCCGTACAGCGGGCGAATCTCCGGCGCCACCAGCGCATCGATATCATCGCCGCGATCAAGAAAACGCAGACAGCCCTCGCTGATTGGTGGCCAGTCGCGGTTGAGGTAGAGCAGCGCGGTGACTACTTTGGAGCGGCTGTCGGTATGGATCGTGCCGTGGCGCTTGTTGAGCGAGCGGCATAGAGTGATCAGCGTCGGGTACTGGCCGAGGTCGGCAACGCCGAGGTGCTGACCAATGCGATCGGCGAATGCTGGCGCGGTCAATTCGGCCACCAGTTGCTGCACGCGCGCGCCACAGTCGGCCGGGTCGTAGGGAAAAAAACCGGCGCCGTGGTAGGTCGGAAAATCGGCCTCCAACGCAGCGTACTCGGCTTCGGGCAACTGCTTTTCAGCCACCAGAAACGCAAACGGCGACGCAAATACCCGGGTATCGTCGCTATCCAGTCGGCTGAGCGTGAGCAAAGGCATGGCGGGGTTCCACGGGTGCGTGATTGAACGGTGGGCGTGCCCACAAGGATACCGTTGTTGGCGCGATCACGTCACCGCAGCCTTGCAGCATATGAGGCGGTGCAATCGGCACTCCAGGGTGCTCAGGAAGAACACTCGCGCGCGGACTACAGTAAGGACGGTACCGTCAAACTACGTGGGCTTCATGAGTTGGCTACGCTCGGGCGAGGGATTGGGCCCCGCTGAGTCCATGCAACGCAAGGCGCTCATAAATCGTGCGCAGACACTAATTGAAGCCATGGTGTTTGGCTACTTTTCATACAGCAGCCGACCCGCTGTATTGGCCTGGTGGGTTTGCCAGGTCACGTGCTTAACTGCGCATCTCTTGGCCTCCGCACACACCGCATCGATCGGAGCGCGACCGACACCTTGACCTCTCGCCTCAGGTGCGGTGAACAAGGGGTTGTGAGTTCGACCCTCGTGGTGCTGCCGTGATGCAGGAAGTGGGTGAGGACGGGGTGTCCCGGGCTTCTGCCGGGCTTCTGGATGTAGGAAATTTCGGAATCGTGGGTATCTGGGGCTTTTTCTGGTGCTTTTCTTTCCTTGGATTATGGGTGTCCCGGGCTTCTCTGTCTCGGGCTTCTCTGCGGGGTTCTCCTTGAATTATGGGTGTCCCTGGTTTTCAGCTTGAATTATGGGTGTCCCTGGTTTTCTGGCTTTCTCGCCACTTGCAGCGTGAAGCCTGCATCAAACACTCTACGTTTCTTGCTCATTGGATGCTCCTCTTCGGGTGGATGATCCACCTATCGAGGTGTCCGAGGGAAGTAGACCACGACATCATGGGCTGCTAGTTTGCGAAGGGGGGTTGGCCAGGAATCTGAACAGCCCGATATCCTCAAAGACTTGTTTCAACACATCGCTAAGCGCGCCATTGATCCATTGCTCGTTGGTCGAGGCGGTAGGCACCACCACTACGCGCTCCTCCTTTTCCGAGCGATACATGCGTTCGTAATTATCCGTCCCACTTGCTGCCTGAAATTTCAATGCACTTTCGATTTTCACGCCGCCTGTCCAGAACCCTTGCGATGTCGAGTATTCAAGACTGCGCACTTCCACGGTGAGCCGCGGGTTTGCGTTGGACGAATAGTCAACGACGCTGAACCCCTTCTTTTGCAGGCCCGCTACCAGCTGATCATGAACTACCACCGCGACATCCTGCGCTGCGGTAATTTCCGCTGCGGCGCCATATGCCGTGCCACGGTGGCCGAGCGACTTTGAAGATCGGTCGTCAACGACCCGCAGTGCAACCGATA
>Ga0210053_1000840_pt1 | contig 29957 bp, 26 predicted proteins | sample CryGeymeta201512_FD_185467 | JGI IMG/M metagenome (GOLD analysis project Ga0210053, IMG submission 185467) | Groundwater microbial communities from Crystal Geyser aquifers in Utah, USA - Crystal Geyser metaG 2015-12 (SPAdes) (version 2) | ecosystem: Environmental > Aquatic > Deep subsurface >... | reverse complement strand
CCGTCCCGCGTCCGCGCCTGGCAAAGTGGGCAGTGGGGCTTACCTCCGCCAGCTTTGGCATGTACCTTGTCCACGTTTTTGTGCTAAATTTTCTGCGGCGAAACTCGCTCGGCCCGCTGGACGGCTCCTCCATCTACATGGTGCCGCTAACAACCATCCTGGTCTTCATCATTTCCTGGGTCGTCATCGCGATCCTGCAAAAAATCCCCATCCTGCGGTCACTGGTCGCGTGATGCGCTTACGGCCCCAGCGCTTCGTTCAGCAACGCCTCGCCCATGGAATTCACCAGCCGCAGGTCCTGTAAGGGCCGAAGGTCCTGTAAGGGCAGGGCGTTGTCTTCCTCTAGCAGGACAACCAGCGTGAGCGGCGTGCCTTGCCAGTTGGGGTATGTCCCCGCCACAAACCAGGCAAAGAATTTATCTTTTTCATTGGACCTTGACGCGAACCGCCAAAACGGATGATCGGCGACGCGCAGGGATTCCGCCGCCTGCCGGGCGCTCGCCTCTTCCATGACTTTGAGCGGGTCGCCGTTCGCGGGCAGGATCACCCAACCCTGGGTGGGCGTGTCCACCGCCAGCGCGATGCGCGGCGCGGGGCGGACGCCGTTATTGCTGAGGGGCGCGAACGCCAGGATCAATTGCAGGGGGCTGACGCGCAGGTTTCCAATCTCTCCAAATTTCGAAGGGGTTCCCACCGGCAGGCGCAAGTCCGGCGCATTGTACAAGCCGAGTTGATTGTAGAATTCGCGCCTGTGTTCTGCGTCCGGGTTGGAAACCGGTCCGAAGTTCGCGGCCAGCAGGGGGTCCAGGATGGAACCGGGAGGGTAGGCGCCCTGCGCGGCGCGGTCCACCAGCGGCGCGTCCGGGTCGGTCCGCAGTTCCTCCCCGGTCTCGTCCAGCCGGTTCGGGTCGTAAGTGGGATGCGAGGCCATGACCAGAATCTCGCCGCTCTGCGCGTTGAGCAGGATGATCGCCCCGGTGTGTTCGCCCAGCAATTCATCGGCTTTTTTTTGCAGGTCGAGATCAATGCTCAGGCGGATGTCGAGACCGGGCGGGGGCGTGCCATACAATAGTTGGTGCCACCAGATCAGGCTGGACGGGTTGCCCTGAAAGCCGCGCAGATAATCGTCGAGCGTCCCTTCGAGACCGGCCTGCCCGTAGACCGGATGGGTGTAGCCGGTGATCGGCGCGAGGGCGGGGTAGGCGTATTCGCGCACGAAGATATTTTCGTTCGTATCTGTGACGGTGATGGACTGGTTGCCGCGATCCAGCAGGGCGCCGCGCCGGACGTAGCGATCGGCAATCGAGCGGCGGGCGTTGTCGGTGCGCGCCAGCAGGCCGGGACTGTCAAAGATCCTGGAAGGACGGACGACCGCCCACCAACCCGTCGCGAGCGCGGAGGCAAAAAGTCCCAAGGAAAAGAGCGCGGCGAGCAACGCGTACGGACGCGGGGTCCCCAACGGCGCGGGTTCGTCTTCGGGTTGGCCGCCCACCCGCAGGAGAATTGCCAGCGCGATAAAAGATGTAAGCAGGGACGATCCGCCATACGAGACAAACGGCAGGGTCACGCCGGTGAGCGGGAGCAGGCGCAGGTTGCCGCCTAAAATGAGCAAACTTTGCACGCCGAGATAGGCGGTCAGTCCCCCGGCCAGCAGGCGGCGGAAGCGGTCGGGGGCCAGCAGGGCGGCGCGCAGGCCGCGCATCAACAGCAGTCCCAGCAGGCCGAGCAGTCCGACCGCGCCGAGCAGTCCGGTTTCTTCCGCGACGGACGTAAATATGAAATCTGAAATGGCTACCGGCACGAGGGTGGGGGAGCCAATTCCCGGGCCGCGGCCAAATATGCCGCCGTTGGCGATGGAAAGCAGGGACTGGATGACCTGGTACGAGCGCCCGCTGGGATCCGCCCAGGGGTTCAGCCAGGCGTCGAGCCGCAGGCGGATGATGTCCACGAAAAAATAGCCGACCAGCGCGGCCAGCACCAGCCCCGCCGCGGTCACGAGCAGGACGCGCCGCTTGCCGGTCGCGAGAAAGAGGATGATGGTGTAGATCAGGAGGAAAATAGAGGCTGTTCCGAGGTCGCGCTGGACAATCAGGATGAGCAGGGAAAGCCCGGTCATCACGGCGGTTGGCACGATCAGCCGAAGGTCCTGTAAGGGCGGGATGGACGCCTGACCGCTTGGCGTGCGCCGAATGGATTGGGCGCGCAGGTTGTCAAACGTCTCGGCCCTTACAGGACCTTCGGCGGGCAGGCGGTCGGCGAGGTAGGCCGCAAGGTAGACCACCAGCAAAAGTTTCAGCGGCTCGGAGGGCTGCAGGTACACGTCCGCGCCGCCGATCCACAAGCGCGGCCCAAAGCCCGAGGGGTTGGTGCCGAAGACCAGCGTCAGCGCGGTGAGCAGGATGCCGCCCAGCAGGGTCAGGTACTTGTAGCGGCGCAGGAAAGCCAGTTCCGCAGGGAAACGCAGGGCCGCCGAAGGTCCTGTAAGGGCGAGAAACGCTGTCACTGAGACGACCAGCCAGATGGTCTGCCGCAGACCGAAGTAGGGGTCGAGCCGCCAGATGGTCAGCAGTCCCCATCCGCTGAGCAGGGAGGCCACGGGGAGCAGGAATGGGTCGGCGTCTGGGAACCGCCGCGTGGTCACGCGCTGGGCGAACCAGGTCAGCGCGAACCAAACTGCGAAGCCGATCCAGTGATCCCAGCGATAATCCACCCTTACAGGACCTTCGGCCAGCCAGGCGCGCTCGCGCACGGCCGCTGAGAGGGTCAGGATCAGCGAAAAAAGGAAGAGGAACGCCGCCGAATAAGCGAACAGGCGGCGCTGGGTTTGGGAATGATTCACGGGGTTTACGGGAGATATTTTCCGATGAGCAGTTTGAGTTTTTCTTTGGTCTGCGCGGGGATGCGCGCGGGATCGGTGATGAGCGCGGACGAGAGGGCTGACCCGCATTCGCATTCACGCGTGACCTTGAGGCTGGTCGCCAATTTACGAACGGCTTCCTGCGCCGTGCGCGTGTTCCGCTTCAGGATTTCGATGACCATCTCGACGGTGACGGGCGACTCGCTGGTGTGCCACACGTCGTAATCGGTGACGTGCGCCATGACGGCGTAGCACATTTCGGCTTCGCGCGCCAGGAAGGCTTCGGGCGAGGCGGTCATGCCGACGATGGACATGCCCCAGGCGCGGTAGGTGTTCGATTCGGCTTTGGTGGAGAAGCGCGGGCCTTCGATGATGATGAACGCGCCGCCGCGATGGGTGGTCGCGCCGGCCGCGAGTACGGCGTCTGCCAACCGGTCCGAAAGGTCGCGGCAGAACGGTTCCGCCACAGAGATGTGCGCGACGAGTCCCTCCCCAAAGAAGGAGCGGGCGCGCCGGTGCGTGTTGTCGTAGACCTGGTCGGGGATGACGATGTGGCCGGGGGCGTAGTCTTCGCGCAGGGAACCGCAGGCGTTGATGCCGATGACGCGCTCGACGCCGAGGGATTTGAGCGCGTAAATGTTTGCGCGATAGTTGACCTCGCTGGGGCTGATCTGGTGTCCCAGCCCGTGCCGCGCCAGGAAGGCGACTTTCTGTTCCTCCAGTGTGCCAACCACGATGGGCGCGCTGGGTCTGCCAAAGGGAGTGTCGAGATCGTATTCTTTTGTTTCGGCCAGGCCGGGCATGGAGTAGAGGCCGGAGCCTCCGATGACAGCCAATGTTGCGGTTATAGACATGGTTCTTCTCCGATGTTGTGGGTATGCGGAATGCCATTCCGCACCACGCCCGATGAAGTTATAGGCGCGCGGTGGGCGAGGGGTCTGTTGCCGCGCCGATGCTGACGATGAGGGCGGTGTGTCCGCATTCGATCTGGTCGCCGGTGGTGAGGACGGTGGGGGTGGCCAGGGGGGACTGGTTCAAACGTGTGCCGTTGGTGGAGCCGAGATCTTCCACCCACCACTGTCCGTGATGATGACTCAATTGGACGTGGCGCGCAGAGATGGCATCATCGTCCAGCAACACATCGCAGGCGGGGTCGCGCCCAACCATGATTTCGGTCTGCTGGAAGGCGCGGCGGGTGGTCTCCCTACCTTTGCGCTGGAGGGTGAGGCTGAGCGAGGGGGCTTTTCGTCCGGCCAGGCTGGCGCTGCGCGTTTGCAGGTCGCGCCACAAACTGAACAGCGCCCAGCCGAGGAAGGCGTACAGGCAGGCGGCCAGCGCCAACCGCAGGGCAAGAACGATGACTCCGCTCATTTTTTATATTTGCCGGAGGCCCTGTAAGGGCGGACCTGGGATTTCGTTTTGAGTATCGCGGTGGTGCGGTCGTCATCCTGCGTTTTGAGCGGGCCGGTGTCTTTCAGGTCCGGGCGCGGCGGAGGGTTATCCTGCCCAAAGACGAGGCTGGCGCCTGCCAGCGAGATGACATCTCCCGGATAGAGGATGGTCTGGCTGGCGCGTTGTCCGTTGACGTAAGTCCCGCCCGTGGAATTCAGGTCGAAGACCACGTAGCGGCCTTTGATGGCGCGTAGCTGGGTGTGCGTGCGCGAAACGCGCGGGTCGTCAATCACCAGCTGGTTTTCCAGCCGCCGTCCGATATTGATGACCAGGCTGTTTAGCGGGAAAACTTTTCTCCCGTCAATGATGAGGAAGGCATTCTCTGGAATGATGTTTTCATCCGTTTCCGATGCGCCACTGTTTGTGTGGGCGATGGCGTTGGTGGGTCCCAGGGTTTCCATTTTGTGCGAGGCAACCACGCGGACTTCGCCCGGCGCGAGGGACGCATCTGCGGATACAGACAGGGTGGGCGGCGCGGCAAATTCGAGGTCCGCTTCGCGGCCGACCGTTTGCAGCGTCTCTTTGAGCAGATCGAGCAGGCCGATATCCTGCCAGGCGGTTTTTTCGTCCGGGTGGATGATCAACGTGAAAACATTTGGAGCCGTTTTTGTCCCCGCTTTTACGGTAATGTTCGCGCGCATGGCTTCGGCAAGTTGTCGAATGGCGGCCTGCTCGATTTTCTGGCCGGGCAGGATGCCGACCATGCGAATTTCGATCAGTTCGCGGATACGGGCTTCCAGTTTTTCGAGTTTGATCTTCATGGCAATCCTCGAAATCATTATAGAGGGGAGGGCGTAATTTCGCAAGCCTGACCTTTGGCGCGGGCGGTGTAGAGACGTTGCATTGCAACGTCTCTACCTCCCGCCACCCGTTCACAACAAACCGGTCATTCGGGAGAGGGTTTCTGTATTATGAGAAAGGTAATATACTAGAAAAATATCATAAATATTGACATATCCATTTGACCCTGCTATAATGCCGCACGTTGAGAAAGTCCGCCTTATGGCGATCTTTTGGAGAAAGATATGTCGCAACTTGAGATCAAAAACCTCCACGTAAGTATCGAAGATAAGGAAATCTTGAAAGGCCTTGACCTGACCGTGGAGCAGGGCAAGGTGCACGCCATCATGGGACCGAACGGCACAGGCAAGTCCACGCTGGCGTATACGCTGATGGGGCATCCCAATTACACTGTCACGGAAGGTGAGGTCACTTTCAAGGGACAGAATCTGCTGGAATTGGAACCCGACGAACGTTCCCGCCTCGGTTTGTTTCTGGCGTTCCAATATCCTGTCGCCATCCCAGGCGTGACCGTGGCAAACTTTTTGCGTACCGCGGTCAACGCGCGCCGCCGCGCCGCCAACCCTGAAGACAAGGGCATGCCCATCCCTGAGTTCCGCAAGATGCTCAAGGAAAAGATGGAATTGCTCAAGATGGATCATGCTTTCGCGGGACGTTACCTGAACGACGGTTTCTCGGGCGGCGAGAAAAAGCGCGCCGAGATTTTGCAGATGGCAACCCTCAAACCTGAGATCGCCATTTTGGATGAGACCGATTCGGGTCTCGACATCGACGCGCTGCGCATCGTTGCCGAAGGCGTCAACGCCCTGAGCGGATCCGAACTCGGCGTGCTGGTCATCACCCATTATCAGCGCCTGTTGAACTACATCAAACCCGACTATGTTCACATTATGCTGGACGGACGCATCGTCGAATCGGGCGGTCCCGACCTGGCCCTGCATCTCGAAGAGCAGGGCTATGACTGGGTGCGCGAGAAGTACGAAGAGGCCGCGGCCTAAAAATTTAAACACAAAGGACACTAAGGTCACAAAGGAAACCTGGCCTTTAGTCTTTATCCTTCGTGTCCTTTGTGACCTTAGTGTTTAAGAAATGGCGAATCCAATGAGCGAAGATATCAAACTTAACGAAGAAAACAAATCCCTGGAACAGATCGGCGATTACAAATACGGTTTTCACGACCGCGATGACAACTATGTCTTCAAATCTGAAAGAGGCCTGAGCCGCCAGGTCGTGGAAAACATTTCGCGCATGAAAGGCGAACCACAGTGGATGCTTGACTTCCGCCTCAAGGCGCTGGAGCATTTCCTGGCGCGCCCCATGCCGGCCTGGGGACCCGATATCTCGAACCTCGACCTGGACAATATCTTCTATTACGTCAAGCCGACCGAAAAGAGTGAAAAGTCCTGGGACGATGTCCCCGACGACATCAAGAAGACCTTTGACAAGTTGGGCATCCCCGAAGCCGAGCGCAAGTTTTTGGCAGGAGTGGGCGCGCAGTATGAATGTTTGGGCGGAGACACGCACGTTTATACCGCGCGCGGCGTTGTGCCCATTCGTGAGGTTATTCCCGGCGATGTTGTCTTTTCACTTGACGAAGAGACGAACCAGATCATCCCCGCGCCCGTGAAGAATTTTATGCCCAAGGGTGAGCGTCCCGTTTATGAAGTTAAAATTGGGACGCGCACTATTCGCGCGACGGAAAATCATCCCTTCCTTGTGCTTGAACTTCATCGCAAGGAAGGCAATCAGCGCGGACGCTATGCGCGTGCCTGGAAATACTTGCGTGATTTGAAGGTTGGCGATCTGGTGGCGGTGGCAAAGTCTTTGCCCGATGTCGGGCAGGACTACGAATTGGAACAGCCAAACGTTGAAACCAACTGGCGGCACAATCATGTTGAATTGCCGAAGCGGACATCGAAAGATTTGATGTGGTGGCTTGGTTTGTACATGGGCGATGGGTTCATCCACAGTGAAAACCAAAAAGCGCGCGTGGAAGTTGCCATTCCCGCCACCGACCAATCCTTGCGAAATGAATTCAAGCAAGTGACTTCGCGTTTATTTGACATTGCCGCGCAGAACGGCGACCCCTTCCGCTTGACGGTAGGCTCGACGATTGTTGCGCGCTATTTGGAAGCGAATGGCTTTTCTGGCGGAGCGCTCAAAAAGCGCGTGCCTGATTGGGTCGCGTCCCTGCCGCAGGAACAAATCCTCGCCTTTATCGGTGGCTACGTGGATGCGGATGGATACGTGCGTGACCATGCCAAAAACAAGGATGTGATGTTGACCAGCGCCAATCCCGATTTGTTGCAGGATGTTCGCAACCTGGCGGCTGTTTGCGGGGTTGATACATCGAATATCCATCGTTTTGAAGGAAAGCATCCTCACGATAAAGATCGCAGGATGGTTGGGTATCGTATGTTGTTCAGCGGCGATTTTGAGCGAATCGGTTGCCGGTCGGAACAGCGACTCGTCCGCATGGATAAACGAAAGTTCCACCACAGTCATTCCATGGCTGAAGGGACAAGTTTTCGCAACCATGTCAATGAGTATTTCGGATATGCCCGCATTGAATCCATCATGCCCGCTGGCGTGGAAATGGTCTACGACATTGAAGTGGACGGCCCGCATAACTTTGTTGCTGAAGGATTGATCGTTCACAATTCCGAGATGGTGTACCACTCCATCCTCGAACATCTCGAAAAGCAGGGTGTCATCTTCCTCTCGATTGAAGATGGACTGAAACAACATCCCGACTTGTTCCGCGAATATTTCGGCACGGTCATTCCGATTGAAGATAACAAATTCGCCGCGCTCAACTCCGCGGTTTGGTCGGGCGGATCGTTCGTCTACGTGCCGAAAGGCGTCAAAGTGGATTTGCCCTTGCAGGCATATTTCCGTCTCAACACTGCCAACGTCGGTCAGTTCGAGCGGACGCTAATCATCGTGGATGAAGATGCGTCGGTGCATTATGTTGAAGGCTGCTTTCTCGAAGGCGCGCGCGTCCGCACTCGCAACGGCGAAAAGCAGATTGAGCAAGTCTCTGTCGGCGATGAGGTATTGACTCATCAAGGCCGCTGGCGCAAGGTGTACCACACCATGAAACGGCCTTATCACGGCAAAATTTTTAACATTCGCTTCTATGGTGACAGTGGACGCCAGTTAAGAGTCACCGCGGAACATCCATTATTGATTGCGCGTCGCCAACGCGAATCCATGCGAAACAAGGAATTCCAGCCAACCTGGGAGCGCGCAGACAGCGTCAAAGAAGGCGACTATCTTGTCATCCCTGTGCCTCAGCCCAAAGCAGAATTGGAATTAGCGCTGACAATTGAATTTTCTTCGCGTAATTCGCCCATTCGCGAAATTAGCGCTAAAGATTTCATCGCGGCTAATATTCCTGATTGGTTTGTAGAAAGTCCTGCAGGTGACCTCGACAATTCACCTTTCCATCTTGACGAGAACTTCCTCTATGTTCCAATCAAAGAAATCACCGTTGAAGAACAGGAAACTGAAGTCTACAATTTCTCTGTTGAAGAAGACGAATCCTATGTTGCGGAAGGCGTGGTCTCGCACAACTGCACCGCTCCCCAGTACACCACCAACTCCTTCCACTCCGGCGTGATCGAGATCATCGTCAAGAAAGGCGCGCGCTCGCGCTACTCGACCATCCAGAACTGGTCCACTAACGTGTATAACCTTGTCACCCAGCGCGCGAAAGTTTTTGCCAATGCAACGCATGAATGGGTCGATTCTAATTTGGGCTCGTTGCTGACTATGAAGTATCCCTCCTGCTACTTGATGGAACCCGGCGCGCACGGCGAAATGCTTTCGATGGCTTTTGCTGGCCCCGGCCAAACCCAGGACGCAGGCTCGAAGATGGTGCATTTCGCGCCGAACACCACCAGCAAGATCGTGTCCAAGTCCATCAGCAAGGGCGGCGGACGCGCTTCCTATCGCGGACTGGTCAAAGTGTATAAAGGCGCCAAGGGCGTCAAGTCTAACGTGGTTTGCGACGCGCTTTTGCTCGATCCCAAGTCCCGCTCCGATACCTATCCCACCATCGAGATTGACGAAGACGATGTCACCATCGGCCACGAGGCTTCGGTCTCGAAGGTCGGCGAAGAGCAACTCTTCTATCTTATGTCGCGCGGCCTCAGCGAAGAGGAGTCTACCAGCATGGTCGTCTCCGGCTTCATCGAGCCGCTGGTCAAGGAACTTCCCATGGAATACGCGGTGGAAATGAATCGCCTCATCCAACTCCAAATGGAAGGATCAATCGGCTGATATGCAGGAAAAACCAAAAGTAGTTGTTTCAAGACAGCGACGGACTGACTCTGCCGCAAAGGATTTTTCCTTCACCCAGGCTGATATCCCCGCCTCGAAGAATGGTCTCGCCTCTTTCCGGACCTCAGCCTGGGACGCGTTTAAGGCGCGTTCCCTCCCCCTCACCACGGATGAGGCCTGGCGTCGCACGGACCTACGCTTCCTGCCCGCGTCCGATTTCAAACTTCCCAAAGACGGCGCATTCGAAGACCTGCCGATTGTCCCCGATGACTTGCTCAAGCCTCTCGTCGGCGACCAGCACGGCGGACAGATCACCCTGCTCCCCGGCGGTTCGCAAATCTTTTTGGAGGAGGCGCTGGCAAAGAAGGGCGTGGTCTTCACCGACTTTCGCACCGCGGAAAAGAATCACGCCGACCTGCTCGCCAAGTTGATCGGCCAGATCGTCAAACCCGAGGACGGCAAATTTGCCGCGCTGGCATCTGCGCTTTCGCAAAATGGCATTTTGCTCTACGTCCCCAAAAACATGAAAGTGGAATATCCGCTTCATTCCATCCTTTGGGGGCCCGGCGTAGACCTGGCGCACTTCTCGCACCTGATCGTCTTCGTGGACGATGGCGCGTCGGTGACGTATGTCCACGAAGCCGCCTCGCCCGATGAAATTGGTCACGCAATGCACGCGGGCGTGGTGGAAATCCACGTGGGCGAAAACGCCAACCTGCGCTTCGTGGAATTGCAGTCGTGGGGACGGCACGTTTGGAATTTCAGCCACGAGCGCGCCCGCGTCGAACGCGGCGGTAACCTCGACTGGATCTTCGGCGCGGTCGGTTCGCATCTCACTAAAAATTTTTCCGACCTCGACCTGGTTGGCGAGGGCGCACAGGGACGCATGTCCGGCTTCTACTTCACCGACGGCAGCCAGCACCTCGACCACGACACCCAGCAGAATCATCTCGCGCCGCACACCACCAGCGATTTGCTTTTCAAGGGCGCGCTCAAAGGCAAAAGTCGTTCGGTGTGGCAGGGCATGATCTACGTTGCGCCCGGCGCGCAAAAAACGGACGGCTACCAGGCCAACCGCAACATCGTCCTGAGCGAAGACGCGAGAGCGGATTCCATCCCGGGGTTGGAGATCCTCGCGGACGACGTCCGCTGTACGCACGGCGCGACTGTCGGCAAGTTGGAGCAGGAGCCGCTGTTCTACCTGAAAAGCCGCGGCATCCCCCAGGTCGAGGCCGAGCGGCTGGTCGTCGAAGGCTTTTTTGATCCGATCATGCAACGCATCCCGTTCGAGGGCGTGCGCGAAAGATTCCAGCAAGCCATTTTGCAAAAGATGGGTTGATAGCCTATAATCAGGCAGAGAGAAAAATGGTAACCAAAACAAAAGCAAAGCAGGTAAAAGTCGCGCTGCCCGTTCTTGAACGGCGGCCTGTCCGGGGTGGACGCGTTGGGTCGCAGGTTTCATACATGAAGGCGCCTGGCGTCGAACATGTTTATGAAGTGGGCGACACGGTGGAAGTTTTTTGCGATCACGAAAAGAACAACGACCGCGTGCGCGGCTGGATCAAAGGCATTGTCGTGCAGGTGGACAATAAAATGGTCGCGGTTCAATTCCGCTCCAATGTTTTTCTCACCGATGGCTGGATGGTGCCTGACCGCATCCTCTGGTACCCGTTGACCTCCGAACACATCCGTCCCGTGTTGGCCAAGAAATCGGCCAGGCAGGAAACCATCAATTACTAGACCGGTTCCCCATGCTCAACGTTAAAGAAATTCGCGGTGACTTTCCCATCTTCGAGCGCGAGACGCGGCCCGGCGTGCGCCTGGTCTATCTCGATTCCACGGCCACATCGCAAAAGCCCGTTTCCGTTATCGAGGCGATGAACGATTTTTATCGCCGCTCGAACGCCAATATCCATCGCGGCGTTCACACGCTGGCCGAAGAAGCCACCGCGCTGTACGAAGATGCGCGCGAAAAGATCGCGAAATTTATCAACGCGCCTTCCGCCCGCCAAATTATTTACACGCGCAATACCACCGAGTCGATCAACCTCGTCGCGTATACCTGGGCGCGCGCCAATCTCAAGCCGGGCGATCTCGTCATCCTGACCGAGATGGAGCACCACTCCAACCTCGTCCCCTGGCACATGCTGGCGACGGAACGCGGCATCGAATTAGACTTCATCCCTGTGGCGGAGGACGGCCTGCTCGACATGGACGCCTACCGCGCGCTTCTTGCGCGGACCCCGAAGCTGGTCGCGTTCACCCACATGTCGAACGTCCTCGGGACGATCAACCCCGCGGCTGAGATCATCCGCCTCGCGCGTGACGTTGGGGCGGTTACCCTCGTGGACGCGGCCCAGTCCGTCCCGCACATCGCGGTGGACGCGCAGGCCCTCGGCGCGGACTTCCTGGCCTTCTCCGCGCACAAGATGTGCGGCCCGACCGGCATCGGTGTGCTGTATGGAAAGGTTGAGTTGCTGGAAGCCATGCCGCCATTTCTGGGCGGCGGCGACATGATCAAGGAAGTCAAACTGCGTTCCTTCCGCCCGAATTCGATTCCGTACAAATTCGAAGCCGGGACTCCCGCCATCGCGGAAGCCGTCGGTTTCGGCGCGGCGGTGGATTATCTGACGAAGATCGGCATGACCAACATTGCCGCGCACGAGCATGAAATCACCGAATATGCGCTGGAGCGTCTCGAAGAAATCCCCGGCGTGAAAGTTTTCGGTCCCTCCGCGGACAAAAAAGGCGGCGTCGCATCGTTCACGCTAGATGGCGTCCACCCGCACGATGTCGCGCAGATCCTTGACCGGGATGGCATCGCCGTCCGCGCGGGACATCACTGCGCGCAACCTCTCCACGAAAAATTCGGCATCCCCGCCAGCACGCGCGCTTCCTTCTATTTGTATTCGATGAAAGAAGAAGTTGACGCGCTCGTGAACGGAATTTACACCGTCAAAAAAATGTTTGGCTAATCTCCCAACCACCAAACTATCAAACTACGAAACTACCCAACTAACATGGACGATCTCTATCGCGAAGTCATCATCGAGCACTACAAGAATCCCTCTTATAAGGGCAAACTGGACCCGCACGACATCTCGTTCGCGGACAACAATCCGCTGTGCGGCGACCACATCCAGATTGACCTGCGCGTCGACGCGGACGGCAAGGTCGCGGAGGCGCGCTTCGACGGTCACGGATGCGCCATCTCGCAGGCTTCCGCCGATTTGTTGGTTGAGTCTATCATCGGCAAGCCGCTCGAAGAAGTGAAGCAACTTAACAAAGACTCTGTCCTTGAAATGCTCGGCATTGACCTCGGCCCCGTCCGCTTGAAATGCGCGTTGCTTTCATTGAAAGTGTTGAAGGCGGGTGTATATGGGTTAGGGGAGGCCAGCGATGAATTGGTGGAGTAAAAACAAAAATGAAAATTGCTCAGTGATTGCCCATGTTTAATTACGCATCATTAGACGAATCAAAAATTGAATTTGTTGAAATTGCTCCCGCGTCCGAACTCCCCAACGGAGAGCGGCTTTTTGTGGAAGTTGCTGATCGCCCCCTCGTCATCTTCAACATCGCGGGACAGTATTTTGCAATCGGTGACGTCTGCACCCACGACGACGGGCCGCTGGGCGACGGCGAGATCGAAGGCTTCAACATCGTCTGTCCGCGGCATGGAGCCGAGTTCGATGTCCGTACCGGGAAGGTGATGCAAATGCCGGCCGTGGTGGATATACCGGCATACCCTATTCAAGTCCGCGAGGGGAATATTTTTATAGGAATACCGAAGGAATAATTCGGTGGGGTATTTTACCTAAATTCGGAGTTGATGTTTTATAATAAGGCGTAGCGCCGCAGGTCGGCGTTTCAACCAACATTGGCTACGGAGGTCAATATGACAGTATTATCTGGAAAGCTTCATGCGGAAACGCCCATTTACCGCGGCAATGCCCGTAAAACGCTTTTCACTCGTGATGGCGATGGCACGCAGCGCCTCGTCTCACTGGCGGGGGAGATTCAAGGCACGGCTCAATCCCTGATGGATGCCTTCATCGGACAATCGTCCAACGGAAGGAATATGGGCCTGCTCAATCGGCTGTGGCTACGACTGTACGGAATTTCCATGCCCGCCGATTTGGTCAGCGCAGTTGATTGCAAACTGCGCGCCGAAGCCTATCCGTCCAATCACTTTTTTGACCTGCGGATGGGCATGCGCCTGGATGAAGACCGCTGGGCATCGGAGGCCAACGCCAACTACAAATACGAAACGCTGCTGCGGAACTCGGTGTTTGATTTCCACTTGACGGTGAATGACCGCGCCCTGGCGCAAGGCGAGAATCAAGCCCGTCTCTATTACCTGCTTCAGGAATTGAGCGAGGGCCGCTTTTGGTTCGGGGCCGGCAAAAGCAAAGGGCTGGGACGTGTGCGCCTGGAACTGGATACGCCCCTGCCGCCTCCCCAGTCTGCCCCGCGCATCGCCGCGGCAGTCAACCACCTGCAACTTTCTTTGACCTTCGACGCTTCCAATCCCGTACTGGTCGGTTGGACCTGGGGCAAAGTGGACCCGGAGATGCCATCTTACGCGGCGATTGAAGGCCAGTCGCTCGTCAGCGCCATGCGCGGCCTGCCGGAGCCGATCAAGAAACGCCTGGAAATGGGCCTGGGCGGGCCGATAACCACCCCCGAAGAATGGAAACATAAACTGTCAGACACGTTGCCGCGCGTCATCGCCATCTGGCTGCGCGAACGGTCGGTTGGCGAGTCCGAGATTTGGATCATCCCCAGCGCCGCATTGAACAGGCAGGCCAAGGGAAAATACCCGCTCTCGGCCAAGGTGATCTCCGCAGTCCAGCCGTTGACCGATAAGCCCTTTGCCAACCAGCGGGAAATGGAAAATGCTCTCAATGCGGCGCTGGCCGATCATGAAAATATGTTCGACCGCATCTTCAAGATTACCGAGCGCCGCAAAGAGAAACGCCAGCAGTTGGATCGCGCCGCCTGGCAGGAGATCGCCAGCGCCTTGGGGCTGGATGTCGCGCTGGAAACGCAATTATCCCCGCTGGTTGGGGATGAAGCGGCCCTCAGCGGGGTCCTGGCTGAAGCCTGCCAGGGCGTCCTCTCCCAGTTGTTCGAGCAGGTGGATCAGCAAGTCAATTTGATTCGCAGCGACGCCTGGGTGGATGCGGAAATTGCCTCCCGTGATGAACACTTGCGCATCAAACGCATGTTGATGGAAGGCAAGATCAACGAAAGCCAGTGGCTCAATCGCAACTCTCCCCCGGCGGGCGTCAGCGCCGCCGGCTGGCGCGAGTTTCTGGATGCTCATCGCCAGGTGCGCTTCCAACACATGCTCGGCGCCCAAAACTTGCGCAAGAGCATCGTCAACGACCAGAATTTTATTGCTTTTCTCAAAGACTACCGCGAAACCGCCCGCCAGGAGATGGCGCAGTCTTACAATTTGGATTTCCGCCGCGGCGGCCCTGGCGGAAAGGAGATTTCGCGCACATACGGCAAGCCTTACGATACTGTATTTACGCGTATGCTCTCCTGGTCGCCCTCGGCAAGCGAGCAGGGGATGTGGGAAATCTACATCCCTGGCGGCACGCTCAAGGGCGCTTTCCGCCGCCGCGCCTCGCAGACGCTCAAGACGGTGTGGGGGGAGACGCCGCGCACCCGGCGCGTGATTGACCGCCTGTTCGGCATCCAGGGACAGCGCGGTTTGATCCTGTTCTCCGATGCTTACCTGTCTGACCCCCTGGACCCGGAGCGCGCCTGGTGCTCCATGGACGGTATCCGCATGGATGCGCGCACCGGCCGTCCCGTCGAAACCGCTAAGTCCGATTACCTCTTTGCATACGGCAGCCAACTGACTTTCAACGTGCGCCTGGACTTGCAAGATGTCACTGAGCAGGAAGCGGAAGCGCTGAATGTCTTCCTGGCTTTGTTGAACGATTTTCGGCGCGGCGATATTCCTCTGGGCGGCGAGAAAACCGCCGGCTTTGGCTGGGTGCAGGGAGAGGTTGCCCGGCTGACCTGGTTGAGCGGCAACCCCGCCGGGATGACCACGCGCCTGTTCGCCGCCCACAAACCATCCGCCAGCGGCGTATGGCATAAGATCGAACTGGAAGGCGAGGCCGCCGCCGCCGTCCTGCGTCCGACCAACCTGATGGGAGAAACTGTCATCAAGTCGCCTGAGTTGCCGCGCAGTGAGGTCGGGTTCGTTTCGCATCGTTCCTTTGGCGGGCGTTGCGGCATGTTGGTGGTCGAAGCTGAAACGCTCACGCCGTTGCACGTTTCAGAAAGCGGCGAGCCATCTTATCAGGCGCGCCTGGAGGATGGGATGGTGTATGGATGGGACTTCTTCTCGATGTCGCCCGCGCAGGCCGATAGACGCGCGGCGGAACGTCGTTATGCCCTGCCTAGCAAAAGTCTGAGAGGCATGTTGCGCCACATTTACACCATCGCCAGCGATTCGGCGGCCGAGACCGTCAGCCTGTCCAACCTGAACCCTGCCGACAGTTTGTTCGGTTGGGTGGGCAAAGGCAGAAACCAGTCCATCATGGGGCGGCTCTCGATTAACTTTGGGATGTTCACCCAGCCGCAGATGGCCTGGTTCAAGGTCCCCTACCCTTATGGCAAATGGCAGTTCAAGAATGGCAAGTGGCAAAATATTGCCGAGGCTTCAGCCGCCTCCCTGAAAGTGGCAAACACTTGGCGGCTCTTCCCTCACACGCCGCTGGCGCCAATCGTGCAACAGGTGAGCGAGTTTGCTCCCACCAGCGCCCAAGCCAGTTACCTCCATGCCATTTTGCCCGGCAATCGCGCCCGCTTCACCGTTCGCTTTTGGAACCTGGGCGATGAGGAATTACAACGCCTGGTTTGGTGCGTGGCGTTGGAAAATCAGCAGGCGCATAAACTGGGCAATCATCGTTACCTGGGCATGGGTAGCCTGCGCCTGCGCCTGCTGCCTGGGAGCTATCTGATTGACTGGGGCGCGCGCTATGCAGGCAAGGCTGAGTCCGAATGGCAGCGCCCGCTCCAACTTGCTGAATGGCTGAATCCCAAAGTAATCGCTCACTATCGCGCCTTGAGCCAATACCTGAATGCTGACGCCCTTTGATTGGCTGCGCCGCGCGCGCACCGGCGCAGAATTGCTGGTTCTGCTCAAGCTGCTGGACGAGGCTCCCGAGCGGTTCCCATCTGCGGAACCGCTCGGGCCGCCTCTCACCGCCTTATTTGGCCCCTGTCAACGCTGCGGGGTATACCCGCCTGCCGTGCGGCAGGCTCCCAAGCTGGCGGTTTGCCAGCCAGGCGGGGACGCTCCGGCTCCTTCGGATAGCGCGTCCGAAGAGTCGATCAATTCATCGCTCCCCGGCGCGCAAACAGGGCGTTACTGCCGAACCTGTCAGGCTATTATGAAGCGTCGTTCGGCTTACGTGTCTGACACGCATCGAGGAGTATTGGTGTGGGGGTGTCTCAATCGCCTGCCGGTCCAGCTGTCGCCGCGACAAGGGTTTTACCAACAGCATCTATGGGGCGCTTACCTGCATGACAAGCCTGCCGGCGGGCCGCCGTACCGTTTCCTGCTGGCCTTCTCGCGCAAATTCCTGCGCGAGTGGCTGCGCGAGTTGCTCTTATACCACGGCCCCGACTTGACCGGGCTGTTGCAGATATTTCCTCCCAACGGCGTCAACGAGGTGGATCAAATGGGCGATTTGTTGACGCGCATTATTGCCCAGGATATTCAGTCTGCGCCAGACAGCCTGAGAGTTCATTTCTACGCGGCGCCCTACCAGGTGGTGCGAAGCCGTCAGCGTGAGCGCCAGGGAATGCTGTCTTTTGATGCCGCAGAGTTCCTGCGCTTGTTGGAAATGGCCATTGTCTTTCGCACGATGCTGTTGCCCGACCAGCAGGAAATGCTCCTGGAACTGCTGACCCTGCGTGACCCAAAAGAGGAGGGCTTCTATTGGGGGCGTTTTCTGGGTATGCTCACTCCCACAGCCAAAGATATGCTGGATGCCTGGCGTATCCGTGCCTGGCCTAGGGAACGTGTGCGCCTGTTATATGAACTGACCCGTTTTGTATATGTGGACTTTTCTCAATCCGTTTAACCTGATCCGTTACCTGGTCGTCCTGCGGGTGAACGCGCCCCAGGTACGGCTGCCGCGCTGGCTGGCGGGCGAGTTATCGTGGGCGCTGGGCGGCGCCATTGCCCGGCGCTTGCCCAGCTCACAGGCCCAGGCCTGGTCCAAGGCCACGTTGCCCTGGGAAGCCTACAACCAGGCCGACGCACAAAAACGGCGCATGTTGCCTTTCCCCGAGGCCGCCTGGCCAGTGGAGAGTGTGCTGCTGGCCTATCCCGGCAAATTGACCTATGGCGAAGGCGAGTCGATCCTCTTCGAAATCAAACTGTTCAAGGATGCCGCTGACCACAATTTCTTCCTGGAGGTGATTCTGCCGACGCTGGAAGAGGTCGGTTACGCTGCCGCAGGTACGCCCTGGCGCAGCGCGACCAGCCTGTGGGGGCATTACGATGTTTCCGCGGTGTATGTCGCGCGCGGCGCGCTTTGGGAGCCGTTGGTCAGCCAGGGTCGTTTGGACCTGGGCTATCGCGCCACGCCTGCACAATGGGCGGAAGGTTTATCCTTCGAGTCGCCGGAGGCGCTTTACGGAGTAAGGCGCTTGCAGTGGATTACTCCTTATGAGATGGATAAGTTCCCCGGCCATTGGGGAAGCCTGAATCCCGTTCTTGCCTATCCCCGCAGACGCTCACCCGCCAGGGCTGTCCCGCCGGATCTGCGCGCCATCCTGGAAGCGTTGATTTGGCGCGCCGGTCAATTGCTGCCCGGCAAATTCAACACGCCGGAGGACGCCTGGAAAACGTTAAACCCCGATGAGCAATTTTCCCTCACCGACGCGCTCGATCAGGCGGCCCATGCCAAGCTCTGGCGGAGCAACTTGCAGCCTGCGCCGAAAGGAACGCCCGGACGTTGGGTCGGTTCGTTGGACTATCAGGATATTCCGCTGGCGGTGATCCCCTACCTGCAATTAGCCTCGATCTTCCACATTGGGCGATACACACACTTCGGCTGCGGCACGTTCAGGCTGGATTGAACGCGGGAGAATAAAGCAAGCCCGGAATCAGTCGGCCCGCGGCACGGAGCGGAATTCGATGTTCGCACTGGGAAGGTGATGCAAATGCCGGCCGTGGTGGATATTCCCGCATATCCCATCCGCGTTGTGGAGGGGATGATCCAGGTGGGGATTCCGAAGGAATGATGAATCCATGTAGTGACGACTTCAGTCGTTGCGGACGAATAAATTCGTCACTACATGGATTTACTCTATTCGCTTTTCGTCCCCGGGGAAATGTACTTCGTCTGCTTGAACGGCTTCAACTGCTCGGCCAAATTTTCCTGCAACAAATGCCCCGACTCGTGCATCAGCGTGTCGTGATTGTAATCGTTCAACTTGACCATGCTCGCCAGGCAGGGGAAGTGATGATGGAACAATCCCGCGCGTTCCTCCGCCTCATCCACCGACAAGCCGACTAATTTCTCCGCGACGTGACGCGCGCACCCGCACACCGCGTCACGCTGGACCGTCGCGGCAGATACCGTCCGAGAGGCCTCGTCCACGCTGAGACGGATGTCGGGCTGGCCGAAGTATTTCGCGAACTCCGCGATGACCGGGCTGTCGTACGTCTCGCGCTCGCGACGCGTCACTTTATAGTCGCGTTCAGTCAGCGAGCAGAGCGGCTTGGGCGTGGCGCAGGCAACGTTCATGCGCGCCAGCCATCCGGTCAATTGACGCGCCAGCCCGCGCGGGAGCCAGGCTTCACTGTCCACCGCGGCGACCACGCCGCGCGCCCCCGTCATTTGCGCGATCTCCGGGATGAGTTCTGCGACCGACCGGTTTTCCGCGAAAGATAAAATCAGGTCGCTGGGCGGGAAACTCTTCGGCAGGTAATCTTCGGGGTAATCCATGATGAGCGGAAAGACTGCGGGCGCTTTCCACGTCTCGATGGCCCAGCCTTCGGGCGCGTGTTTCCGCAGGTTGTCCACGTGGCGGATGCCGTACTCGCCGGAGATGATCGCCAGGATTTTCATGGGGCTATTTTACCTGTTAAGGGTGAGGGTTGTTGTAACTTCTGCTACAGTGTCAAAGATACCCACTTGAATTCCGTTTTTTCTTATGCTAAACTGAAAATGATGATTCAGGATTTTGGACCAAGAGAGGAGGTTCTCATGGAAGCCAAATTCCGTGCAACAATTCGGTTTGTGGCAATACTTGCCCTGCTCCTTTCCGCGGCTTGTTTGCCAAGGGGGGAAAAGCCCGTGCCATCCGCTCTTCCCACCGACATTGCTGTGCCGTCCCCAACACTGCCGCCGCCAACGAGCGCCCAGGTTCAAGTTCCCGGCCTGGATGCGCCCATGCAGTTCGATGAAGGGCAGATACAGATCACGGCGGTACGGCTTATGGAAAGCACCAGTGATGCCGGTGATTTTCCATACCCGTTGCCGCCTAATTACAAAGCGACAGACGCGAACGATATTATCCTGGCCGTGATCGCCGTGCCTTTTGGGACCGATCCGTCCGCGCTGGGTTTCGTCTGCGCCTCTTCCTGTGCGATGCCTGCCAGCAGGGCGCGGATCATTTCTGTGCTGTTCGTTAATTCCAGGTAAAGCGTTGCAAATTTCATCTTGATACCTCCGATACGGATGGAGTATTTTCCGTGTGGTTGCGAATAATCAGCAGATCACGAAAAGTTCTATCGGATTTTCAATCCGCCGCTAATTTGCTGGATTTCAAATCCAGCGGGAGCGTTTCGTGAATATAGGTGATATCTTGATTTCACCTGCATCTTGTTGTATAGTTAGAACATCTGAGGCGCAATATGCTTACCAAACAACCTTTTACGGTGACTCTAAAAGAGATGGAACGTAATCTTTCTGCCTACCTGCGTCGCGTGCAATCAGGAGAGACGCTGGTCGTTGTGGAGAACGGCAAGCCGATGGTGGAAGTGAAGCCAACCTTGGCTTCACTTGCAGCCCCTCGTCCGTATGCGTTATGCGCGGGGGAATTTTCCGTGCCAGATGATTTCGACGCGCCCTTACCCGATGACTTTATTGCGGACTTTGAGGGGAAATGAAACTTTTGCTTGATACGCACGTGTTTCTTTGGTTTATCAGCGGGGAGGAGCGCCTCCCAACTGCCATGCGCGAAGTTATTCGCGACCCGCAAACTGAAGTATTTTTGAGCGTTGTCTCTCTTTGGGAAGCGATTGTCAAACAACAAATTGGGAAGTTGCCCCTTCCAGAGCCTGCTGAAACCTATCTGCCAATCCAGAGGGAGCGTCATTTCATTGAAAGTCTGTCTCTTGATGAAAACGCTATTACTCATCTGGCAAAACTTCCATCGATTCACCGCGATCCGTTTGACCGCATGTTGATCTGTCAGGCGATTGAGCATGGAATGTCCCTGGTAACGGTGGACGAGGTGATTCCAAATTACCCTGTCTCAATTTGGCGATAGCCTGCAAACTGTTTCAGCTTTCCATCGTCTGCTTATTTCTCAAACTTCCCCACAATCCTTAATATGTCGAATCCCTCTGCAAACGGACGTTCCGCCAGCGCGCCGTGGCGGACCATCGTAGCGCGCAACAGATCGGTATCGAAGTAGTATTTGTCGTGATAGGTCTCGTATTGCGACAGGGCTTCGACTTTTTTCTCGACATCCTCCGCCGTCACCTCGACCAGGAAGTGGGGGAAGAATCCATAGGAGGAGCGAACCACGTCGTAGCCCAGCAAGGTGATGCCGCGGTAGGCGCGCAGGGCTTCCTCGGTGACAACGTTGTGATCCTGGTGAACGTCCTGTCGCGTGTGGGTGAAGACGATCTCCGGCTTGAAGTCGCGGCGTAGTTCGAGTAGGTATTCGAGGATCTCCTGGCGCATGTCGGGGAATTTGCGCGTGGTGAATTCCTCCACCACGACTTTTTCCTTTGGCACACCGAGGATCGCCATGCTCGAATACAACTCTCCGACCACCTTTTTGAGTTGCGGATTCTTCTGGTTGTCGGACAGCGTGACGCACAGCACATCCGTCTGGTTGACGATGTGATGGAGCAGTGCGCCGCAACCCAGTTCGATATCGTCTGGGTGGGCGCCGAGGAACAGAACGCGTTTGCCGAAGAAGTTCATGGTTGGTAATTGGTTATTGGTAATTGGGGATCGGTAAATGGTAATTCGCCCAGAAACAATTACGAATTACCATTTACCAATTACGATTTACTTTGTGGCGAGAATCCCGCCGACGACCTTGGTCATCACCAGCTTGCCGTCGCGGTCAAACCATTTCTTCGCGACCGATTCGATCTTGCCGATCAGCGCTTCGTACTCGTCCTTGCCATTGAACATGGAAGTCCACAGTTTGCGGTCTTCGCTCAAGGACGCGCGCACGTAGTCAATGAACGGTGCGACCTCCGGGAAGGTAAGATGGTTCTCGAATTTGTGTAATTCGGTTTTGGAGAAGATTTTGCTGATGGTATTGAAGATGTCGCCTTTGAAGCGACTCGACCCGGGCATGGGCGGGATGGCGGCGTTCGTCGCTTCTTTGATGATGTCATAGAACATCTGCTTGTTTTCAGGCAACGGCCCGGAGACGAAGAGCCGTCCGCCAGGAACCAGCGCCCGATGAGCCTCACCAAATGTAAAGTCCAGATCGGAAGCGTAATAGATGGCGAAGGCGCTCGTCAGCAGGTCAAACGTCCCGTCCGCGAAGTTGAACGGCTGGTTAAGATCCAGAAATTGGAAATTGATCTTCGAGCCGCGTTCCGCGTTTTTCGCGCGCGCCTTGCCCAGCAGTTCCTCCGAAAAATCGCCGCCCGTGATTTTGGCCGCGCCTTTAGTATAATCGTCGAACAGGAAACATAGTTTGCCCGCGCCGCATCCCACATCGAGGATGTTCATCCCTGCCCGCGGTTGAAGCAGGCCGTTCGTCCACTCGTCAATATTGGCGGAGCCGTATTTCTCGTGGATGTCAATGCGTGCCAGCAGGTCTTTGCTGGTTTCCTGGTAATTGATTTTCATGAGTCTCCTTGAGAGGATGCGTCGCACTCTTGTCGAGCGGATGAATCCAGTCGGGTGGGTGCGACGCACTCGCGTTAGGCCGCGATGAATTCTTTTCGTTTGGCGAGCATGATGACGAGCGGAACGATAAAGAGGATCAGCGCGACGAGATCCGCGAGGCCGAACTGATCGAAGATGACCAGGACGATGCAGATAGCGAGGAAGATCACGCCCACCCAGTACACGGGTTTTCTGGTGATGTTCGCTCCCAGCGCGATGAAAACAAAAATGCTGGCGAACATCAGGCCCGCGATCACGTTGTAGATCATTTGCCCATCGCTTTGCCCAAGATAGTTGATGCCCACCACCAGCCAGAGCGCGGCCAGCAGATAGAAAAAGTAACGAGTGATTTGCACGGCGCGAGATTTCATTTTGACCTCTTTCTTTTTGGCTCGCTGAAATTATACCAAAAGTACAGTAAAATTCAGCGATTGAATTTTGAGCGCCTCGCTCGTCATTGCGACCTTCGGGAAGCAATCCCCTTCTTAATGAGGAGACTGCTTCCCCGCAGACTCGCAGTGACGGCGCCGCCGAATGGAGCAAACATGCCTTCAAAGATCCAACCCGTCAAAGGGACGCGCGAATTCTATCCCGAGCAAATGGCCCTGCGGAATTTTATCTATTCCAAAGTGCGCGCCGCCTCGCAGGCCTTTGGCTACCAGGAATGGGACGCGCCCTTCATCGAACCCATTGACCTGTACGCGGCCAAGTCGGGCGAGGAACTCGTCAAGAAGCAATCCTTCGTTTTCAAGGATCGCGGCGGTGACGAGATCGCGTTGCGCCCCGAACTCACGCCCAGCCTGGCGCGCATGGTCGCGGCCAAGCAGGGCGAGTTGACCTTCCCCGTGCGCTGGTGGTCGTTCGGCCCGTTCTGGCGTTACGAGTCGCCGCAAAAGGGACGCTCGCGCGAATTCTTCCAGTGGAACATTGACCTGCTCGGCGCGGACTCGCCCGAAGCGGACGCGGAACTGATCGCGGTCGCGGCCACCTTCCTGCGCTCGGTCGGGCTGGACCCCGCGCGGGCTACCGTTTTGGTGAATGATCGGCGGCTGATGGAGTCTCAGTTCGACGCGCTCGGCATCCTCCCCGAAAAGCGACTCGAAGTCTCCGGCCTCGTGGATCGGCGCACCAAAATGGAACCTGCTAAGTGGGACGCGTACGCGCTGGAAATTGGTTTGGCTCAAAGTCAACTCGAAGGTTTGAAATCCCTGCTCGGCAACCTTGACTTGTGGAAACAGAGCGAGGAACTCGTCCGCGTGTTTGCCGCACTCGAAGCGTTGGGCGTGAAAGAATATGTCAAGTTCGATCCCAATGTTGTGCGCGGACTCTTGTATTACACCAGCACCGTCTTCGAAGCCTTCGAGACCAGCGGATCGGTCAAGCGCGCCATCCTGGGCGGAGGTCGCTACGACAACTTGCTGGCGGATGTGGGCGGCAGTCCGCTCCCCGCGACGGGCTTCGCGATGGGTGACGTGGTGATCGGGATTGTCCTGCAAGAAGCGGGACTCGTCCCCGAATTTGTTCCCAGTCCCGCGCCCGTGCTGGTGACGGTGTTCGACCCGTCGCTCTGGCTGGCGTCCAACGCGCTGGCCGCCGAGTTGCGCCGCGCGGGGTTGAACGTGATGGTTTATCCCGAACCCGCCAAACTGCCGAAGCAATTCAAATACGCGGACAAAATGAAAATGCGCGTCGCGGTCACAATCGGACCGGACGAGGCGGCGAAGGGCCAGGTGGCGGTGAAAAACCTGCTAAACGGCGAACAGGTCATCGTCCCGCGTGAGGCGGCGGCGGAGGTCATCCGTAAAATCTTGTAAGACAAATTGCCAATTTGCGCTACAAAACAAATTGGCAATTTGTCTACAAAAAATTTAGCGGTAATGATATAATCTTGCCCGCTCACTGACCACTGATTACTGAACACTGATCACTGGCCCCACGGAGCCTGTAGCTCAATGGCAGAGCGCTTGACTGTGGATCAAGAGGTTGTGGGTTCGAAACCCATCAGGCTCCCAAATAGACTTCCGAAGTCTCGCAGACTTCGGAAGTCTGCGTTTTACGACTGCAACAGCAACGCCTGTGAATAAATCTTCGTGAACGATGGATGTTTGGCGAGTTCCACAAATTCGACATGGCGGGCGATGGACTCGGCGATCTCGCGCTGGTCGAGCGAGACCAACATGCGGCGCGCACCCGTGCCTGCCGCGTTGCCGATCTGCTGGTAACGCGTCCGTTCAGTGCGGGGCAACATACCAATGGCAATCGCACTATCCAAATCCAGATAGGTTCCGAACGCGCCGGCAATGATGACCTGGTCGAGGTCCGCGGCCTGGATGCCCGCTTTTTCGAGCAGGACTTCCGCGCCCGCGCGGACCGCGCCTTTGGCGAGTTGGATCTCGTTGACGTCTTTGCGCGTTACCCGAACATCGCGTCCCGTCCCGGACCTGGAAGCGGGCGCCAGCACGAATTCGGCCGCGGACCCCGAGCCGCGCAGACGCGGGTGCGTCCCCGCGAACGCGCCGCGCGGCAGGAGCAGTCCCGCTTTCAAACATTCCGCGATGGCGTCGAGGATGCCCGAGCCGCAGATACCGACCGCGTCCGCGTTGCCGATGGTGTGGACTTTGAGCTCGTCGCCTTCGATGCGGACACGTTCGACCGCGCCTGGCGCGGCGCGCATCCCGTCTTCGATGTGCGCGCCCTCGAAGGCAGGGCCAGAGGGGCAGGAGGTAGCCCAGTGGCGGCCTTTGTGATACAGGCTGATCTCGGTGTTTGTGCCAATGTCCAGCGCCATGACCGTTTCTTCGGTGTCGTCCAGCCCCGCGCCGACCAGCATGGACACGTGGTCCGCGCCGACGAAGCCCGCGATGTTCGGCGGCAGGTAGACCGTCGCGCCGTCCGCGATTTTCAATCCGAGGTCGCGCGCTTTGATGGATAGCGCTTCGCCGACAGTTGCGATATACGGCGCTTCGCCCAACTGTTTTACTGGCAATCCCGCGAAGATGTGGTGCATGGCCGTGTTGCCGACGATGACTGCTTCCACGATTTGTTCCCGCTTGATTTTCGCTTCTTTGCTGAGTTCGTCAATCAGGTTGTTCAGCGTTTCGATGAGACGCGCTTGCAGGGTTTTGAGTCCGTCTTCGGGATGATCGTTGATGTAGCGGATGCGGCTGATGATGTCTTCGCCGTAGGCGATCTGCGGATTCATCGCGCCCGATTTGGCAACCGTCTCGCCCGAATCCAAATCCACGAGATACGCGGCGACTTTGGTAGTGCCGATGTCCACGGCGAGGCCGAAGACGGGAGTCTCGGGTGGGAGGAAGGCGACTACTTCGTTTTCATTGCGGATCACGACGCGCGCACTCCAGTCATTGCTTCGCAGCAGGGGTGCGAGGAATTTGACGGCTTCGGAATCAAAAACTAAATTGCCATCGGCGACTGAAGTCGCGCCTACGTTTGCAAAGCCGACCTTCGTCGGCTGGGCGGTTAGGGTATCGAGGATTCGGGTGGTGTCTGGGCGCAAATCGGTCAGTGTGGCAGGCTCCACTTTGATGTCGTAGGTTTCGATAACAGAACGTTCCCACTCGAAATCGTTTTCGCGCCCCTCGATAGAGAGACGTTGTGGCGCGCTGAGAGACTCGGGGAGAATCTCGATGGTGGCATCTGAGAGTACTTCCGCCTGGCAGGCCTGGCGGATTCCTTTGGTGCGCTCGGCGTTGGTCAATTCGTCCAATTCGGTGAGGGAATGATCGGTGAGTTTGCCTTTGAGGAGTCGCACGCGGCAAGTCCCGCACACGCCCGCGCCGCCGCACACCGCGACCAGTTCCACGCCCGCTTGCTGGCAGGCGTCGAGGAGATTCGTGCCTTCGGGAACGTTAATGCGTTTGCCGATGGGCTGGAGGTCGAGGTGGTAGGTGTTGGGCATGGGGGGGGAAGGGATGAAGGATGAAAGATGAAAGATGGAAGACGAAGATTCCTGTCAGGGTGGTGGATTACAAGTTACCACTGTCCTCCCGAAAGAGCATCGGGACACGTGAGCGGAGCGACGAGTGTTCTTCGAGGAGCGCAGTCGAAGGACGGGCGGCATGAGCACGCGGCGTTCCATCGAAGACATGACAGGTTTCATCGTGGCGCGGATTCGTCGGACTTCTTCGGATGAATGGCGACATAATTAATCAAGGCTCTGTGGAAACCTGTCATGTCTCAGGCGAGGGATGCGCACGCGTTGTCCTGTGGACTTGCCCTTCGACTGCGGGTCTCGGTACGGCGGAAGAGCACCGCCTACTCGACCCTCCGCTCACATCGTACCGATGCTCTTTCGGGAGGGCAGTGAGTTACTCTGCTTTCAATATATCTTCCTCGTATGTCTGATGCGTTGTTTTTCCAGGCGGCACGACGAGGAAATCCTCATCGTCCCAGTCGCCATCGCACAGGCGTTGGACCAGGCTAAAGTCCGCGGGGAGGCGCTCAAAGGTCCAGCCGCGTTTCGCCGCTTGGGCGCGGGCGTCCGCTTCGACGGCGGTGACCGCGTTCGGGTCGGTCGTCAAATAGACCGCGCGCTTGTAGTGAGTCAGCCAGTCGCCCATGATGGACATCAGTCGGTCGGCTTTTGCCCGTCCGTATTTTTGGCAGTAGTTGTCGTAGATGGCGTCCATGTCGGCCTCGCTGCCCTGGCCCATGGCGAGCGCGGCGTTGACGCCCTGGACGCGTTCCATGTAATCCTGCGCGTACCAGTAGGTGCCGGGTTCCTTTTTGAGTTCGGCCTCGTGGCGGGCGCGGCTTCCGAGGTGGAGCGTGATGCAATCGTGCGCGCGCGGGATGACGAGTTGCGTGCCTCGCGCCGTGAGACCCGCAGTGGCCTGCCCGCACAGACCGTAGACGAGTCCGATAGCGTCATACTTTTTGCCTTCGGCCTCGTCTATCAAGGCTTGAATGCGCGTGCGGATTTCCTGGGGCTGGTGACGATTGCGTGGAATGATGGTCACATCCACGATGTGGGGGGAACGCGCGGCCGCGCCATACGCGGCGCGGGTGAGGGATTCGCAGGAGAGGATGAGGAGACGCATGTTGGGTACCATTAATCAGTTATCAGTTATCAGTTTTCAGTCATCAGTCATCAGTGTCTCGTTGCCCTGAGCGGAGGGCGATGCTTGTCGTCCCGCAGTCGAAGGGCAAGTAGATTCAAACGGTCATTGTTCATGAACCCCATCCTTCGACTGCGGGACGAAGAACACGTCCCTCCGCTCAGGACAGTGAACTACCAAACTACCGAACTACCAAAACTATCCAACTATTTTACCGCTTCCGCTTCCTTCAACTTCTCTGCGGCGCGGAAATATTTGATGTAGCGCATGGCGTAATCATCCTTGCCGAGCAGCAGGTCGGCGGCGCGGATGGACTGTCCGAGCTTGATCGGGTCAGTGATGGAGCAGGTCGCGCCCGCGGCGATGGACATGGCGAGGAAGGTCTGGTTAGCGGTCAAGCGGTCGGGCAAGCCGAACGAGACGTTGCTGGCGCCGAGGTTGATGTTGACGCCGAACTCGCGCCGCAACAATTCGATGGTCTGGAGCGTGACCAGCGCGGCCTTGCTGTCCGAGCCGACGGTCAGCACGAGCGGGTCAATGATGATGTCTTCGATGGGGATGCCTTTTTGCGCGGCGCGCTCGATGATCTTCTCGGCCAACGCGACGCGCTCCTCGGCAGTCTTGGGGATTCCGCCTTCGGAGATGGTCAGACCGATGACGGCGGCGCCGCGTTCCTTGACAACGGGCAGGATCGCGTTTAACGATTTCTCCTCCGCGCTGACAGAGTTGACCAGCGGCTTGCCCGGCGCGGCTTTGAGTCCCGCGGCCAGCACCTGCGGACTGTTCGAGTCAATGCAAAGCGGAATGTCCACGGCGGCGGTGAGCAGTTCGACCAGCTTCGAGACGGCCGCGACTTCGTCCAACCCCGGCACACCCACGTTGACATCCAACACGTCCGCGCCCCAGGAGATCTGCCGCTTGGCGAGGTTGACCGCGAATTCGTAATTGCCCTCCGTCAACGCGGCGGCGAGTTTTTTGTTGCCCGTCGGGTTGATCTTCTCGCCGATCATGACGAACGGACGGTCAATGCCGATGGTGATATCCTTGGACTTGCCTTTGAGTATTGTGCGCATTTGTGCCTCCAGGTGGTGTCTCTCTCTCATGTTACGTGTTGCGTGTTCCGTGCATACCTGTCTACTTGTTTACGTGTGTACCTATTTACCTGTTTACCTGTGTACTTGTTTACGTGTCTACGTTCTCAAGAATCTCAACGCCGTCTCCACCAGCACCGCCGTTCCAAGAGGAAGCGCGCGTTCATCAATATCGAAGCGCGGATGGTGAAGCGGATACTGTGTTTTGTCGTTGCCGCTCGTCCCGAGTGTGAACATTGCGCCGGGCGCGTGTTCCATGAACGCGCCGAAATCCTCCGCGCCCATCGTTTTGGAAATTTCGTGAACATTTTCCCTGCCGAGCAAATCCACGCCCACCTGTTCGATCAGGGCAGAGACGTGAATATCGTTGATCATGGGCGGGCCGCCGTCCTCGAACATCAATGAATAGTCGCCGCCGAGCGTGCGGGCAATTTCGAAAGACCTGCGAATTTCCGCTTTGAGTTCCTCATGAACCTTGATGTTCATATACCGCAATGTGCCTGTGATCTTCACGCTTTCGGGGATCACATTTTCGGTGAAGCCGCCGTGGAAGGAGCCGATGCTGACCACCGCGGGCGCGAACGGATCCACGCGGCGTGAGACGATGGAATTCAAAGCGATGATGACGTGTGCGGCCAGCACGAACGGGTCAATGGTTTTGTCGGGATGCGCGCCATGCCCGCCGACACCGCGAATCTCTGCGAACCACGAATCCACGCCAGCCGAAGCGGGGCCCGAACTGATGCCAATCGTGCCGACCGCCGCGTGCGGATCCACGTGCTGGGCGATGACGTAATCCACGCCTTCCATGCAACCGTCCTCGGACATGCGTTGCGCGCCGCTTTTCCCCTCCTCGTCCGCGACCTCTTCGGCGGGTTGGAACAGGAATCGGACACGCCCGTTGAATTTTTCCTTCGTTAAAAGCAACGCCGCGACCAGCGCCATGGCGGTATGCGAGTCGTGTCCGCAGGCGTGCATTTTCCCCGCGTCCTGCGAAACATAATCGGTTACGTTCATTTCCAGGATGGGGAGCGCGTCCATGTCCGCACGGATGGCGATGACGGGACTACCCTCGCCGATCTCCGCGACCACGCCCGTCTTGCCGACGCCGCGCGTGACGCGGTAGCCCATCTTCTCCATTTCGTCCGCGACCTTCGCCGCGGTGCGATGGACCTCGAATCCCAATTCAGGATGCTGGTGAAAGTCGCGCCGCCATTCGATGAGTTCTTCGGAAATTGCATTCGCTTGTTTGAGCATAGGTTTCCTT
>Ga0210053_1000806_pt1 | contig 30609 bp, 29 predicted proteins | sample CryGeymeta201512_FD_185467 | JGI IMG/M metagenome (GOLD analysis project Ga0210053, IMG submission 185467) | Groundwater microbial communities from Crystal Geyser aquifers in Utah, USA - Crystal Geyser metaG 2015-12 (SPAdes) (version 2) | ecosystem: Environmental > Aquatic > Deep subsurface >... | reverse complement strand
TCGGCCTGGGTGTTTTTTCGATTTTATGGCTCACCTTTGTATATGTCCCGGTGGCCCACTGGGTATGGGGTGGGGGTTTTCTGGCAAAGTTGGGGGCACTGGACTTTGCCGGTGGAACAGTAGTGCACATTAATGCAGGTATCGCTGCTCTCGTTGGAGCATTGGTTCTCGGGAAAAGGAAAGAAGCATCACTTAAGCCCAGTAACTTAACACTCGTTATAACCGGCGCAGGACTGCTGTGGTTCAGTTGGTTCGGATTCAATGCAGGTTCAGCAGTTGCAGCAAACGGACTTGCGGGTGCAGCCTTTATCAATACTAATACCGCAGCCGCAATGGCCGCAATATCATGGATGTTTACTGAGTGGATACACACTAAGAAGCCGACTATACTCGGACTTGCTTCTGGTGCGGTAGCGGGACTTGTTGCAATAACGCCGGCAGCTGGATTTGTAAATATTAAGGGTGCCATCATCATCGGAATCCTGGCCGGGATAGTCCCCTATTTCGCCGTAGCAACTATTAAACCGAAACTCGGCTATGATGATTCTCTTGATGCCTTTGGTATTCACGGAGTCGGTGGGACTTTAGGTGCAATCCTCACCGGCATTTTTGCGGATCCAGCAATAAATGAAGCTGGTAAAGGACTTTTATACGGGAACCCAGGACAACTTGTAACGCAACTTATAGCTGTGGTTGTAACAATGACCTACAGTGGTGTTATGACCTTGATAATCTTTATGATAGTAAAGGGAGTTGTCGGTATTAGGGTTGAAGCCGAACATGAGATTACCGGGCTCGATGAAAGCCAGCACGGAGAAAAGGCATACAACTTGTAATAGGACAATCAATCATGAGATATAACATTCAATAGTCCCTCCCCCGTCAATGGGGAGGGACTATATGGATATTCGTAAATAAAGGAGGAAAGATGAAAAAGGTTGAGGCGATCATTAAGCCCTTTAAACTCGATGAGGTAAAAGATGCCCTTAATGGGATTGGAGTTCAGGGAATGACAGTTACAGAGGTTAAGGGCTTTGGCAGACAGAAAGGTCATGTGGAGATATACAGGGGGACTGAATATGAGGTAACCTTTCTGCCGAAAATAAAATTAGAAGTAGTTATACCTGATTCCATGATTGATAAAGTGATTTCCACAATTATTGAGAAGGCGAAAACAGGAAGCATAGGAGACGGAAAGATATTCCTTTATTCCCTTGAGGATGTTATCAGGATAAGGACAGGAGATAAAGGCGAGGCTGCGATATAGAAAATCCCCAACGCCCGTCTGAAACAGATCAATGGCAGGGAATTTGTTAATAAGATTGGCAGGTGGTTTAAGTCCCCTCTTAATAGAGGGGATAAAAAGAAATGATGAAGGATTTTTTTTCCTACAAAATTGTATAAGCTACAAAATTGTAGGATTTTACATATAGCGAGTAGTCCTTCGTAAGGTATTGATAAATCTGGGAAAAACGACCTATGGTCAATAATATATTGTCAATAATCCTACAAAATTGTAGAAAAAATAATACTGACAAAGTGCTTATGGAAAAAACTCCCTATAAATCAACAACTTACAACTGGCATGATTTTGGATATATGAAAGAGACAGGATCAGAGATTTGAAGGGGGCAGGGGACTGATACAAAAAAATTACTATTAAACTCACATATGTTTTTTAGAACTATTGATACATTATTGAGACTCAATGATGAAGCTGCGATTCAGACACTAAATTTAGGCCAGTTAGGATTTTTTCAAAAGGCCTTACAACTTTTGAATAATTTGCCCACCCTCTAATTTATCCGAAAGTAATTATTGCATTTTTTATTTTCCGAATTATTTTGCTTGCATATCTTGTATGTATATAGTATAATATCATACATGATAAACAAAAAATCAAGGGAACATTTAAGTCGGGTAAGGCAAAATATAATCCAAGCACGGCAGTTAAGAGGAAAGCACATTGAGAAGTTGCTCCATCCGAAACCGATGATCATTGGTTCTCTTTATGAAGTTTACAAGACATGTAGTAAACCAAATTGTTCCTGCAAGAAAGGGAAAAGACACGGGCCATTTCCGGCCCTTTCGGTATCAATAGCAGGCAAGCGGAGTCTTAAGATGGTAAGGAAGGAAGACCTGCCTGTGGTCAAAGAGAAAGCCGGGGCATATCGGTCTTTTCAACAGGGGTTGGCCAATGTGCGAAAACTCAACAAAGGAATAGATTCCTTGCTTGAAGAGATTAAGAAAGAGTTTTTGGAGGAATACAAATGAACAAAGATATAGCTGCTCCAATTATTTATGAAGAGAACAGGATTAAGGTATTAAATGCTCTAAAAGACGGCCGGATAGATTATTTGGACTTAACCGATTGGACGTTTCAGGACAGATTTTTTGCATTTTTATTAGGGATAAGGTTTTTCGAGATATGCGGTGCAAGCTATCCAAGCCCCCGGAAGAAGGAAGAAGTAGCATTATGGTTTTTATTGGCATGCAAAGTTCAGATGAAGTTACATACTACCGCTGCGTTTGATCAATTACCTGGGATATTACGCAGTGGAGCGGTGCTGTCGAGGGTAAAGTTCAATGTGGGCGGTAATAATGGCGGCTTCAACAATAAGAACAGGAAGCAACGTACCTGTCCAGTGCATCACGATACCGCAAGGAAATTCTATAAGGATACCGAGAATATAGAATTGAGGGATTGGCACAACATAGATGTACAAAGATTCATAAAGCACAACAGGGGATTTGATAAGCATGGCATATTTCTTTTAGATCAGACCCACTTAGTAGTGTCTGACAATGAGAATTATAAGGATGCGGTAAAGATGCCGGTAGATGAACACGGACAATTAATAGATATGAGCAGGATGACAGAGGAACAGAAAAAGGCAGTAAAGTACCATCCCTGTTATGCCTTGAGTGAGTTATTGCATATCGGCAAAGATGACCAATTATTTATTTTTGCAGGTTATCAATTAGGCCCTGGCAATACGGACGAATTAGCCCAAGGCATCCCTTTGGTCAGAGATTTTGTAGGGGCTGTGGGTAAGGGGGTTATGAAACTTCTGATAGTTGACAGGGGGTTTATTTCAGGCCCTTTTGTTACATATGTAAAGAGAGACTTGAATTCTGATGTCTTAATGCCCTTAAGGTCTAACATGGATGCCTTGACAGACCCGGTAAGGATTGCCGAGTCTTTAAAATATAAATGGACCAAGTACGATGAATATGGTAAAGATGGGGTAAGGTATATTGAAGAGGTAACAGTGGTAGAAGATGTAGATATCTGGAAAGGCTGTGAGGTGCCTCTGCATACCTCTATTATGAGGATTACCGGCTCTGATGGTTCTGTTAAATATTGGGGGTTATCCTCAACTTTTAAACCTAATAATGCCAGGGAAGCCTTTGATTTATATGCATTACGAACCCAGATAGAAGAACGTCATCGTCAGATAAAGAATTTTTGGCATATCAATAAATTCACCTCGCCGGATGAATCTCTAATTGAAGCCCATGTGTTATTTACACTGCTGACCTATAGCCTTATCCAGCTTTATCTGAATAAAAACCATCTAAATGCTATAGCGAATAAAGCCATACAGTCATTGAAAAATGAAGAACAGATGGGGATAAATAGCGTAATAGTATATTCCGGCAATTATTTTGCCGTCTTTGATCTGGATGACTATACGGAAATCATAATAGACCTTAAAGATGAGGCAAGATTAAGATTACAGAAATGGATAAAAGTATTCAAACAGCGCGATAAGTTCAGAGGAGGATAGGATAAAACTACAGTGTTGTTAACATGTAGACACCCTAAGTTGCATATTGCTTTGCAATTAACCTAAGTACGCCCACCCTTAGGTAAAATAACCATATGCACTTAATTATGGTGTCCTAATTTGAAATGACCTCGTCGTAGAATTCTAAAATTTGGCAAAGACGGGATTTATACCAGCTTTTCTTTTCCCCACTGTCTGAATTGCAATGAGAAGGTAATTCTTACTTGCATTATATTATATAGATATGCTATAACTTTTACGTTTATATAGGGTCATAAATTTGATAAAAACTTACAGGGGGTTTTATGGATGATATAAAAAAGAAAATATTAATATCTCTGTTTATTGTTTTCATGATTTTCCCTATATATGTCTATGCTGCTAAAGCTGTTGCTACAAAACCTGTTTTATCTGATGAGGCACAGATGTGCCTTGGTTGCCATTCAAATAAGGATATGAGCAGGGCTTTGGAAAACAAAGAGATCTTATCCTTATATGTTAATAGCGATACATTTGTAAATTCCATCCATAATGCTATCAGTTGTGCAGGCTGTCATATGGACATCTCTATGGAAAACCATCCGCAGGTTAAAAAGATCAAGAGCAAAAAAGAATACACTGCAAATGCCTCTAAGACATGCTCGATGTGCCATACAGATGACCAGCTCAGAAAAAACCCTGTGCATAGTGCTTTGATTTCCAATGCCGCGTGTGTTCAATGTCATGGTTTTCATTCTATCAAAGGGGTAGCTGCTCAAAAAGCCGGGTTGGGACAAACTCAATATTGTCTTTCCTGCCATAAGAGTCAAATCAGTATGCCGCTGAAGAATGGCGAGTCTCTTTCTGTTTTTGTAGACGAATCATCCCTCAGGAATTCTGCTCACGGCAAACTTGAATGTACCAAGTGCCATTCAAATTTTTCGAAAACCCAACATCCGGTGAGGACTTTCAACAGCATCCAGGATTATTTTATCGGTGGCATGGAACTTTGCAAGAAATGCCATTCTGAGACTTATATAAAATATCAAGACAGTATTCATTACACTATGCTCAAGAGCGGCAATCCCAAGGCGCCCACATGCACCAACTGTCATGGGGTTGCTCACGCAACAACCCGGACAAAAACTGATAAGACTCTGGGGCTGACTTCTTGCAATAAATGCCACGAGGATATGAAGGCTTCTTATGAAGCAAGCATCCATTATAAGGAAAGGATTAAAGGGAATGAGAAGGCTCCTATCTGCTCATCATGTCATAATGCACATAATATTGAATCTACTAAGATGACAACGAAGATAAAAGAAGGATGTTTTAAATGTCATAAAGATATGGAAAAGGTACATAGCAGATGGCTCAAAAATCCTCCTATAACCCTATCTTCCTTTGCCGGAGCTCATTTTGATGTTGTATCCTGTGCTGCATGTCATTCTCCTGATGCTAAACGCGGCATTTATCTTAGTCTATATGATCGAAAAACAGGAAACCCTTTACCAGAGGAGGAGTTATTGAAACTTCTGGAAACAGATTCCAATGGATTAATGGGGAAGATAGACACCAATGGAGATGGCAGCATAGATGCCAAAGAGTTATGGAATCTATTTCAACAGTTGTATAAAAAGGGTATAACAACAATCTTCTTGGGGAAGATGGATGTCAGTACTGCTGCTGGAGCACACCAGATTGCTGGTAAAGCAAATGCCGTAAAGGGTTGTGAGAATTGCCATCGTCCTGATACAAAGCTCTTTAAAGATGTTTTCATTGTAGTTAAAAAGGCTGAGGGAAAATCCACAATCTTAAATGCAAAAAGAGAAGTGCTTAACTCAGTATTTTCAATAGCGCCTGTTAGCAAATTTTATGCACTTGGCAGTACTAATATAAAACTCTTTGATATCTTGTTTATTGTTGCTCTCATTGGCGGCATAGCTGTTCCAATAGGACATGCTTCATTAAGAATAATAACTTCGCCCATTAGATCTTTAAGAAGGATGGGGAAGGGAGGTAAGAAATAATGAAAAAGATATATCTTCATCCACTACCTGTACGGCTCTGGCACTGGATAAATGCAGGAGGTTTTATAATCCTAATTATCACAGGGGCTCAAATCAGGTTCGGCAATATCATCAACCTTTTCTCCTTTGAAACGGCTGTTGACATCCACAGCTGGACAGGGTTTATTCTCATGGCGAATTACTTCATATGGCTTCTCTATTACCTCCTCACGTTTAAAATCAAAATCTATATCCCTCCTCTGCACCATCCGATAGAATTTGCTAAAAAGGCACTGCGTCAAGCCAAATTCTATGGGTGGGGCATAATGGTCGGAGACCAGAATCCTCATCACTCTACGCCAGATAATAAATTCAACCCGATGCAGCAGGTATCATATCTTATGATTATGGCAGCCCTTATCCCCGTCCAGATTATCACAGGTCTTTTACTTTGGGATCCGAAACTCTTCTCGCCTGTTGTTAATCTTATAGGAGGGATACAGATAGCGGATATGATTCATGTCCTCCTTTTCATATTCTTCAGCGCATTTATCATCGTCCATTTCTATCTCGCAACACTCGGGCATACGACATTCGCCCATATAATTGCTATGTTTTCTGGTTACGAAGAAGAGTATGAAGAACACGAGGAACATGGTGGGCACGCCGAGGAACACAGCCAGTAAGAGAAAACAGAATAAGTATTTTGGAAAAGAGGCAGGACTTTCGGAGCTTGAAAGCCAATAGGGGATATTTTCTATCCTTTCTTTAATCTAATTATCTCAACCTTCACCTTTGCTATACCCTTTTGGTAAAACCCGAGTCTTTTTGCTGCAGCTGCGCTTAGATCAATAATTCTGTTCCCAGATTTTGGATTCTGCTCAGCTGGGAATGGTCCACGGTCATTAACCCTTACAATGATCCAGCGGTTATTTTCCACATTTGTTACCTTAACATGACTTGGAAGTGGTAAGTATTTATGGGCAGCTGTTAATCCCTCTGGGCTGAATGCCTCACCATTGGCAGTCATATAACCACTCTCATACCCATACCAGGATGCAATTCCGGTCTCGCTGTAATTTTCGGCCTCCTCAACAGACATTGGATAATAGGTCTTCCCCTTAACTGTATATGGAGAATTTTTTACTCTGCCCAGGCGAATGGCCTCCTTAGGAGGCAGACCGTCTATACTCTCTATATCTCTGCTAAGAAGAGGCCACTCTAAGGGGGCTTTTGCCACCTCGAAGGTAAATTCACCAATCTTATATAAGAGTTTTGTTGTACCAGCGGTAAGCTTGTATGTTCCCTCTACTACCCAGATGCTACCTTTTACAGCACCCTTAGTAACTTTATAAGGGACGGTAATTATCGCACAGCCTGTCAGAACAAGGCATAAAAACATTAGAAATATGCTAAAGGTATTTAAATGTCTCATTAACCGACTGGATTGAGTTGAGAACCCTTAGCATCCTCTGGATCAATCTTATTTCATCGCCTCTTTAAGCGCTTTGCCAGCTTTAAACTTCGGAACCTTCGCAGCGCGGATTGTTATAACCTCACCAGTCCTTGGATTCCGGCCTTTTCTTCCTTTCCTTTTAATAATAGAGAAGGTACCGAAACCAACAATGGTGACCTTCTGACCTTTCTTTAAAGCTACTTTGATGGAATTCAGGGTAGTATCCAAGGCCTTCCCTGCATCTGCCTTACTTAATTTTGCACCTGATGCGATCTTGTCAATAAGCTCTGCCTTTATCATTTATGACCCTCCTTCTTGTTGGAAATTAACGGCTGTTGAAAATCGTAGTAACAATATCAAAAAGGGAATCTTTTTATCAAGCAAAAAATCAAGTAACCCCGTTAGATATTAAACACCAAGCATTGTACCCCGTGTATAAAAAAGATGGGCAGAAATAACACATAAATATCGGGATACAGGGTTAAGATTTCGGCAAATTACTAACATCCCAGTATTTCCATTTCAAATACTCATTAATCGCATTTGCTGCCTTTCTTCCTGCACCCATAGCCAGAATAACCGTTGCAGAGCCTGTAACTATATCTCCACCAGCAAAAACACCCGGTTTCGAGGTCATACCCGTCCCTTCCTCAGCTGCTATGTATCCTCTCTTATTTAATTCTAAATCAGTCATAGTCTTCGTTAAAAGCGGATTTGCCCTTGTCCCGAGCGCCGGGATTGCTACATCAATTTCAATCTGAAATTCACTGCCTTTAATAGGAATCGGTTTTCTCCTGCCAGATGCATCAGGCTCTCCCAGTTCCATCTTAATACATTCAATCCCGCAGACATTTCCCTTGTCATCATCAATAAATCTTGTTGGATTTGTCAAAAATACGAATTCTATTCCCTCCTCATGTGCGTGGTGAACTTCTGCCTTTCTTGCAGGCATTTCAGCCTCAGAACGCCTGTATATAAGATAAACATTTTCTGCCCCAAGTCTTAAGGCTACCCTCGCTGAATCCATAGCAACATTGCCGCCGCCGAATACAGCTACCTTTTTACCTCTTTTTATAGGTGTATCATATTCAGGGAAGAGATATGCCTTCATTAGATTAGCCCTTGTTAAAAATTCATTAGCAGAATAAATGCCATTTAAATTTTCTCCTGGTATCCCCATAAATATAGGCAATCCTGCACCTGTTACAATAAAGCAGGCATCATATCCCTGCTCATTTAATAATTCATCAACTGTATAGAGTTTCCCGATCACTGTATTTAGCCTGAGTTCAACTCCCAGTTTCTTTATATATTCAACCTCTCTCTCTACTATTACCTTTGGAAGTCTAAATTCCGGGATACCGTAAACCAAAACCCCACCTGGTTTGTGTAATGCCTCAAATAAGGTTACCCGATGCCCTGATTTTATTAAGTCAGATGCACAGGTTAATCCACCAGGCCCTGACCCTATTATAGCTATTTTCCTGCCAGTGGCCTTTGGTTTCTCAGGGACCTTTATCCCGCCTTTTTCTGCCTCGTAATCAGCAGCGAATCTTTCCAGGTTGCCTACCGCGACAGGCTCTCCCTTTTTACCCAGGATACATAAAGACTCACATTGAATCTCCTGTGGACATACCCTTCCACAGACAGCAGGCAGTGCATTCTTCTCCTTAACCTTCCAAGCGGCTTCTATAAATTTCCCATCTTTAATTAATTTTATAAATGAAGGTATATCTACCTCCACTGGGCATCCATTTCTGCAGGCAGGTTTCAAACAGGTTAAACATCTATTTGCCTCTTCAATCGCCTCATCAGGGGTATATCCGCAAGGAACTTCCATAAAATTCCTTGCCCTTTCCAGAGGGTCCTGCTCCCTCATTCTTACTCGGGCCTTTGTTTTTTTTTCTTCCATCTTATTAAATTAAACAAGTTTAAGCTTTGGCTTTTTTCAGACTTTAGCCTTCATAGCCTTAGCTGTTTCAAAATACCACTGCTGACATTCATATCGCTGCAGTGATCTTATCTCCTCCTCAAGATATATTGTCCGCCGAGCCATTAAAAGATCCCAATCAACCTTATGGCCATCAAACTCTGGTCCATCAACACAGGCAAACTTAGTCTCCCCTCCTACTGATACCCGGCAAACACCACACATTCCAGTTCCATCAACCATAATAGGATTAAGAACTACCAGGGTCTTTACTCCAAAAGATCTAGTTGCTTCACTAATTAGTCTCATCATAAAGGTGCAACCATGAGCAAAAACTATGTCAATCTTTTTACCTCTTTCTAACATTTCTTTCAATGGGTCATAAGCCCAACCTTTATATCCTGAGGAGCCATCACCAGTAGCTAAAATAAGCTCGTCACTAACTTGTTGTAATTTATCCTGCCAGTAAAGTAAATTTTTACTACGAGCTTCTATAATAGAAATGACTTCATTACCCAAGCTTTTCAAAGACCGGGCTATAGGTATTATCGCTCCAATACCATAACAGCCGCCAATACAAGCCACTGTTCCGAATTTCTCAAGATGAGATGGCAAACCTGAAGGACCTGCTATACTTAAAATGTAATCACCAGACTTAAGGGCTGCCAATTTGCGTGTTGAAGTACCTACTTGCATAACCACAAGCGTCACAGTACCTTCTTCAACATCCCAATCAGCCAAGCTAAGGGGAATTCTTTCACCAACTTCATCAACCATCACAACCACAAACTGTCCTATCAAAGCCTTTTTGGCAATTTCCGCTGCCTCTATATTTAGAAGGTGGATGTTTGGAACTAATTGCTCACTAACCAAGACTTTATACATATGTCCAGCCTCCTTACTCCTTCTCTATCTTCACTGCACATACCTTAAACTCTGGAATTTTTGATACAGGGTCGAGCATTGGATTGGTGAGGATATTTACTCCGTTTTCAGCAAAATGAAATCTCATAAAGACCATGCCTTGTGGACATACCTCTGTTATCTTTGCCTTAGTGGTTACCTGACCTCGTCTGGAGATAACCTTGACCCGCTCTCCCTCATTGATATTAAGCTGTCGGGCATCAGTAGAATTTATCTCCACTAACCCTTCTGGCTCTAATGCATTAAGCCCGGATACCTTCCGAGTCATTGTCCCGGTTTGATGATGATAAAGGCTGCATCCTGTGGTCAAAATGAATGGATAGTCTTTATCTGGTAATTCGGCTGATGGCTTATATATAAGGGGTGAAAATCTGCCTTTACCCCGAACAAAGGTTTCAACATGTAAAATTGGAGTCCCCTGGCTCTCTTTATGAGGACAAGGCCATTGTGGGCACATATCTTCTAATCGCTGATACGTAATTCCACTATAACTATGAGTCAGCTTGGCTATTTCCTGCATAATCTCCGAGGGGTGACTAAAATCAAATCCCTCTGCCCCCATTCTCTTGGCTATTTCACTGATAATCCACCAGTCAGGTTTAGAATTACCGATAGGTTCAATGGCCCTACGCACTCGCTGTATCCGGCGTTCAGTGTTGGTAAACGTACCATCCTTTTCAGCAAAGCTGCATGCGGGTAAGATAACGTGGGCTAATTGGGCGCTTTCACTGAGAAAAATATCCTGTGCTACCAAAAACTCCAGCTTCTTAAGAGCTTCTTTAGCACGGGCTGCATCAGCTTCACTTAACAATGGATTTTCGCCAATGAGAAAGATAGACTTGATTTCACCTTTGTAAGCAGCTTCTATTATTTCAGGCAAAGTTAAACCAGGAGCTGAACTTAATTGAGCGCTCCATGCTGTCTCAAACTTTTTTCGAATATCAGGGTTATCAACCCTCTGATAATCTGTATAAACATCTGGTAAAGACCCCATGTCGCATGCACCCTGATTATTATTTTGTCCCCTGAGGGGATTAACTCCTGATGAAGGTTTCCCAATATTCCCAGTGAGCATAGCTAAATTAGTAATGGCAAAAACATTGTCAGTGCCATGGCTATTCTGAGTAATACCCATACCATAAATAATGGTTGCTGGTTTTTTAGTAGCAAAAAGCCGCGCTGTTTTTTCTATCTTAGCCTTAGGGACACCAGTAATTTTCTCCACAAAATCTAAATCAAAATCTTTTAGAGAATCCTTGAAGGCATCAAAATTCTCACAACGTTCTTGAACAAAAGTTGAGTCTGCCAATCCTTCATCTTTGATAACCCGCATCATGCCCATTAAAAGAGCTACGTCACTTCCTGGCAAATGCTGAAGCCAGACATCTGCCCACTGACACAGCTTAATCTCTCGTGGATCAGCAACAATCAGCTTGGCTCCCTTACTAATTGCCTTCTTTATCTCCAGAGCTATAACCGGATGACTTGAAATAGTATTACTACCGATAACAAATACACATGAAGTATTGCCAATATCACTTATGGGATTGGTCATAGCGCCAATACCAAAGGCTTCGGTTAAACCAACTATAGAAGGTGCATGGCATAAACGGGTAGCGTGGTCTATATTATTGGTGCCCATTACGACTCGTGAGAATTTTTGAGCCAGATAATTCTCTTCATTTGTAATTTTTGCTGAAGAGATAAGGGCAAATTTATCTCCTTTATATCTCTGTAATTTCTCAGCTAGCAAGCTTAAAGCCTCGTCCCAGCTTGCTTTTACAAACTTCCCATCTTTCTTGATTAAAGGGTTAGACAATCTTTGAGGATGGTGAACAAACTCGACAATTCCAAAACGTCCTTTAACGCAGGCTTGCGCACCTTTTATTGCCGGGACAGAACTGATAATCCTGTCTTTCCTCACTTCTAAGTTTAACCGGCATCCAACACCACAATAAGGGCAGGTGGTCGCTATTACATAGTCAGGTGATCCTTCCCATTTAGATGCACGTTCTATAAGAGCACCGGTAGGGCAGACATCAACACAGGCCCCACAAAATTGACAGCCAGCTTTTTGTAAAGTGTAATCAAAAGCAGTACCTACAAGGGCTTTGGGACCTCGATAAGTAAAAGTAATAGCTCCAACGCCTCTTATTTCCTGGCAGACTCTTACACATCGCCCACACAAGATACATAAATTGTAATCACGATCAAAAAAGGGCGAGTCTCTTAGTATAGGGAGTTCTCTATAAGTATAAGGAAGGCTAACTTCCTTTAACCCTACATAATCAACTACTTTCTGAAGTTCACATCGCCCATTCTTAGGACACATGATACAGCCAGTGGTTACAGCTACCTTTCGTATACAGATATGATAAGGATAACACTGCTCTTTCCTATCGCAGATCAGGCAAGAATGGGGATGCTCAGTAAGCACCAGTTCTAAAATATTGCGCCTTAATTCCTGAAGTTGCGGGGTATCTGTCTTGATGATCATATTATCCTCTGCAGGGGTTGTGCACGCTGTAGGGAACCCGCGCATTTTCTCAATTTCAACAACACACATACGGCAACCTCCGTAAGGAGGTAAAATGGGATGGTAACATAAGGTAGGGATATAAATGCCTGCCCCTCGAGCAGCTTCAAGTACTGTTAAGCCTTTTTCCGCTAAGACCTGTTGCCCATTGATACTCAAAGTTATATTCTTAGTTTCTTTAGCAGTAGCAGCGCTCATAAATTTATCCGGTACTTATTTCTTCACAGGAATAGGTTTCTCAGGTACTTTAATCTTTTCCCCTGAAACCTTAACTACAGCTGAAAAGCGTTTTGGACAAACTTCAAGACATGTCCCGCACTTAATACACTTTTCATGGTCAATAATATGAATTAGTTTTTTGCTACCAGAAATTGCCCCAACCGGGCAATTCTTGAAACAGATTGTGCACCCTCTACATTTCTCCGGCAGAATGTAGAAGGAAATTAATTCTTTGCACATTAAAGCTGGACACCTTTTATTATTAATATGATCTTCATACTCGTTACGGAAATAACGAATCGTGGTTAGTACTGGATTTGGTGCTGTCTGTCCCAGACCGCAGAGAGAACCAAATTTAACAGTTTTAGCCAATCTCTCCAATTGTTCTATATCACCAGATTTTCCCTTACCTTTAGTTATGCGCTGCAAGATATTTAACATTTGTCTTGTTCCAACTCGGCAAGGAACACATTTACCACAGGATTCCGCCTGAGTAAAGGAAAGAAAATATCTGGTCATATCAACCACGCAAGTATCCTCATCCATAACAATCATGCCGCCTGATCCCATGATAGAACCAGCAGCAGTAAGGGATTCATAATCCACCGGTGAGTCAAGCATACTTGCTGGTAGGCAACCGCCTGAGGGGCCGCCTGTCTGCACAGCCTTAAATTTCTTACCACCTAAAATCCCACCACCAATGCCATGAATAAGATCCTCCAATTTGATGCCCATAGGCACTTCTACCAAGCCAGCGTTAGCTACCTTCCCTGTCAAAGCAAAAACAATTGTTCCTTTGCTTTTTTCGGTCCCGATACCAGAATACCAATCACTACCCCTGCTAATAATTATCGGTATGCTAGCTAATGTTTTGACATTGTTAATATTTGTTGGTTTTCCCCACAAACCAGATTGAGCTGGAAATGGAGGGCGAGAGCGGGGCATTCCCCTCCTCCCTTCAATAGAGGCTATCAAGGCTGTTTCTTCCCCACAGACAAAGGCTCCAGCTCCTTCTTTGATCTTTATATAAAAATTGAAACCAGAACCTAAAATGTTGTCGCCAAGGAAGCCATGTTCGTCCATTTGACGCAGGGCTATCCTTAACCTTTCTAAAGCCAACGGGTATTCAGCCCTGCAATAAATATAACCTTGATTAGCACCAATGGAATAAGCACCGATAATCATCCCTTCCAAGACTGAATGAGGGTCAGCTTCTAAAATTGAGCGATCCATGAATGCTCCGGGGTCGCCTTCGTCAGCATTACAAATGATATATTTCTCATTCCCCGTTTCCCGACGGCAAAATTCCCACTTAAGTCCTGTAACAAATCCAGCACCGCCACGACCTCGGAGCCCCGAATTCTTTACCTCAGCAATTACCTGCTCTGGAGACATCTTTAAAAGCACTTTCCTTAATGCTTTATAGCCACCAACAGCCAGGTAATCATCTATATTCTCAGGATTAATGTGTCCACAGTTGCGTAGGATGATACGTTGCTGGTTGCTATAAAAGGGTATATCCTGAGAACTGGGTATAGCTTCTCCAGTTGATGGGTCACGATAAAACAGCCTGTCAATAAACTTGCCTTCTTGAAGATGTAGTTGAACAATGTCGGTTACATCTGCTTCCTTGACTTCTGAGTAAAAAATGCTGCCAGGGTCAATATCAACAATGGGACCACGTTGGCAAAAGCCGTGGCAGCCAGTGAAATCGATAGTTATATCTTTAAGCCCCGAGCTTTCTACATCCCGCTTCAATGCTTCATAAACGTTTAAAGATCCACCAGAAACACATCCTGTTCCCAAACAAACACGGACAACATACTTTTTATCTGACATCTTATTATTTTTCACCTTGATATCTCTTTATAACTTCTCGTACCTTAGATAGGTTCATTTTTGTATGCACATTTTTATCCACTAGCATCACGGGAGCCAGGGCACAGCAACCAAAGCAAGCTACTCTTTCCAAGCTGAATTTATAGTCCTCGGTTGTGCCTCCTCTATCAATACCAAGGTTCTTCTCAGCCGTTTTCATAATTTCTTCCCCACCTCTTACATAGCAAGCTGTACCCAAACAAACTTTAACAGCATGTTTTCCACGAGGTGTGAAACGAAACTGAGCATAAAAAGAAGCGATCCCAAAGATTTCGCTTTCCGACATTCTAAAAAACTTAGCTACTCCTGAAATCGCTTCTTTAGATAAATATCCTAACTTTTCCTGAACCTTCTGTAGAACTGTGATTACTGCCCCTTTTTCCCCTTCATACTGCTTGAATATTTCAGCTAATTGTTTATACACATTACCCTCGAACTTTAAATTGCTTAATAATTTATGGTAACGCTTAATATGGCACTCCTGTCAACTTTTTTTTTGACACTTGTAATTTTTTACTTGACAAGAACTAATCCTTTTAAGTATAACATAACCGTTTATGCCTGGAACTTATATACCATCAGAATATTTACCGGTTCTTATATTCATTATTATCGCCACGGCATTCGGCCTCGGCGCCTTGGTGATAGGCACTGTCTTCAGACCTAAAAAACCATATCCTGACAAACTCATGCCTTACGAATCAGGAGTCACTCCTATCGGGGAGCCTCGATACAGGTTTTCCATCAGGTTTTATGTTATCGCCATGCTTTTCGTTGTATTCGATGTTGAGGCTGTCTTTATCTATCCATGGGCTGTGGTCTTCGACAAAATTGGAATTTACGCCTTTATAGAAATGGTTATTTTTATCGGGATACTTTTAATTGGATATATTTATGCCTGGAAAAAAGAGGCATTTCAGTGGGATTAGCAGATGTTGAGGGATAGAAGATGTTAATAGACACATCAGCAACTACTCTTGTCACATTAGATGACGGCACTAAGATTTTACCCCCGAATTTAATCATCACCAGTCTGGATAAAATTGTTAATTGGTCAAGGTTATCTTCGATCTGGCCTACAACCTTTGGACTTGCATGCTGTGCAATAGAGATGATGGCCGCAGGCGCAGCACATTATGACTTTGACAGGTTTGGCATCATATTCAGAGGTTCACCAAGACAATCGGATTGTATGATTGTTGCCGGGACTGTCACCAAGAAAATGGCCCCGGTTGTCAGAAGGGTTTATGACCAGATCCCTGAGCCAAGGTATGTTGTGGCCATGGGCAGTTGTGCATGTACCGGCGGGGTCTTCAGAACATATAGTACCGTACAGGGATGTGATACCTTTCTGCCTGTTGATGTGTATGTGCCCGGTTGTCCCCCTAGGCCCGAAACGTTAATGGAAGGAATGATGCTGCTTCAGGAAAAGATAAGAAAAGAAAGAGCGAGGTGGAGTCCGTGGCGGTAATAGAAGTAAGATTATCGTTACTCCCCAAGGGACTGGAAGCAAAGGAGATAGCAGAAAAGATAAAGGAAAACTTTCCTGATCAGGTGATTGATGTTGCAGAGTTCAGAGATCAGGTTTCGGTTATTGTGAAGAAGGATCAGATAACCCGGATTTGTAAATATCTCCATGATGATCCGCTTTTAAGTTTAGACCACCTCCAGGACCTTACCGCTGTTGATTACAGCGGTAAAAAAGACGTCAGATTCGAGGTTGTTTATAACCTTTATTCCATAGAGTATCGTCATAAGATTCGTATCAGGGCACAGGTTCCTGAACCAAACCCGAAGATCAATTCGGTAGTTCCGATATGGGCCGGTGCAAACTGGCATGAAAGAGAATGTTTTGATATGTTCGGCATTGTGTTCACGGGACATCCTGATCTTAGAAGGATTCTTATGCCGGAAGACTGGGAAGGCCATCCATTAAGAAAGGACTATCCTCTAAAGGGTCCGGAAAAGGAATGGTCCGGTTATGCTCAGGTTGTGGAGCTTGCAAGGAAGTTGAAAGAGTTTGAATGGGAAGGCTGAGATGGAACAGTTAGAAAGGGTTCTGGAAACAAGAGAGCTGAATGTAAGTATGGGGCCGCAGCACCCTGCCACGCATGGTGTCTTAAGACTCGTACTTGATATAGACGGTGAAACGGTTGTTAAGGTCACACCCTATGTGGGTTATCTCCACAGGGGTATTGAAAAACTTGGTGAAAGTTTAAGTTATTTCCAGGCCCTCCCGCTGACGGATCGTATGGATTATGTTTCTTCAATGACGAACAATATTGGTTATGTAAATGCAGTTGAAAGATTGTTTGGAATAGAGGCACCTGAGAGGGCAAGGTTTATCAGGACAATGGTCGGTGAGATGGCGAGGATAGCGAACCATCTCCTCTGGCTTGCAACCCATGCCCTTGATATCGGCGCAATGACTGTATTTTTATATTGCTTCCGGGAAAGGGAATGGATCCTTGAACTCTTTGAAAAGATCTGCGGCGCGAGACTTACTGTCACTTATCCGAGGATAGGAGGTGTAAGAAACGATGTCTCGCAGGAATTTCTTGACAGCCTTTATAAATTCACAGAAGAATTTCCAACACGGATCCCGGAGTATGAGACCCTCATTGACAAGAACAGGATATGGCTCAAGAGGACTGTAGGCATTGGGGTAATCTCAGCAGAAGAGGCAGTAAACTGGGGACTTACAGGTCCGACATTAAGGGGCTCTGGTGTTCCTTATGATGTAAGAAAATATATGCCTTATGATGCATATGATAAGGTCGAGTTCGATGTGCCTATCGGGACAGAAGGCGATACGTATGACAGATACCGCTGCAGGATGATGGAATTTAGGCAGTCAAATAATATAATCAGACAGTGTATCGAAAAATTACCCCCGGGCCCTGTTATGGCAGATGCCCCTAAATTTACCCTTCAACCGAAAGATAAGATGTTCCCGATTACCCATCCCACCAAAAAACATGCATTTTATATTGATGAAAAGGTCTGTAAAGGGTGCGGTATGTGTGCGAGGGCATGTCCTGCAAAGGCTATCTTCGGTGAGAAGAAAAAACCACATAAGATTAACCAGGAATTATGTTTAAGTTGTGCAAACTGTTATGTAACATGCAAATTCAAGGCCTTAAAGATAGTACCCGGCGGCAAGGGGCTCAGCGAGGAGAAACTTAGAGAATTAGCTGCAGCTCCCTTACCAGAAGAAATCAAAAATGCTGCAGGGCATCTTGTTGAACATTTCACCTTTGTTAAAAGGGGGCCGAGGGCGCCTGAGGGAGAGCTCTATGTTGCGACAGAAGTTCCGAAGGGTGAGCTCGGTTTTTATTTTGTGAGCGATGGATCAGGGAAACCTTACAGAATGAGAATAAGGGCCCCTTCCTTTATACATGCCGGGGTTTTGCCGAGGCTGTGCGTTGGGCATCTTGTAGCAGATGTAATAGCAAATATAGGAACAATTGATTTAGTACTTGGTGAATGTGATAGGTAAATTATGTTCGAGAATGTAATAAGACCGGAAACACTTGATACGTTAGCAAAATTTGGAATTAACGCTGGGATCATAATAGTAAAGATTGCCATTGTCCTTGGGATAGCGTTGCTACATGTAGCATATGCCACATATTTTGAGCGCAAGGTTATCGGACATATGCAGGTGAGACTAGGCCCTATGAGGGTTGGTCCGCATGGTCTCCTGCAGCCCATTGCTGATGGCTTAAAATTGTTCTTCAAAGAAGATATACTACCCGCTAATTCTGATAAGCCTGTGTTTTACCTTGCCCCTGTCATCTTCATGGCTGCAGCCATGGTAAATCTATCTGTTATACCCTTTGCATCTAATTTTGTAATCGCTAACATCAACGTAGGGCTTCTGTTCATATTTGCTATAGCAGGCATGGGCGTTTATGGAATATTCATATCCGGCTGGGCATCAAACTCCAAATATGCATTCATCGGGGGCCTGAGGTCATCGGCGCAGGTTATCAGTTATGAGATTGCAATGGGGCTTAGCCTTGTCGGTGTAATGATCATGGCGGGTTCCGTTAATCTTTCAGATATAGTAAAGGCCCAGGCAAATTCTGTGTTTGGGATCTTTGCAATACCCCAAATCATAGGTTTTGTTGTGTTTACGATTGCAGCAGTGGCTGAAACAAACAGGACACCCTTTGACCTTCCTGAGGCTGAGAATGAGCTTGTTGCAGGTTACCATGTAGAATACAGCGGTTTCAGGTTTGCGCTTTTCTTCCTCGGTGAGTATATCGCAATGTTTATCATGGCTTCATTAGCAACTGTGTGCTTTCTCGGTGGATGGACAATTCCATGGTATATAACGACAGTGTTGCCATTTTTGAAATATGTGCCTGGCATCGTATGGTTTCTTTTAAAGGTTTATGCATTCATATTCTTCTATTACTGGATAAGGGCAACAGTTCCGAGGTACAGATATGACCAACTTATGGCTATCGGCTGGAAGATACTTATACCGGTAGCACTGGCAAACTTATTATTAACTGGTCTGGTAAAAATTCTATTATGATACTAAAGGGAGTTAGAAGTGACTGCTAAAGAACTTGTAAACAAAATCTTCTTCGTAGAGATTTTAAAGGCAATGGCCCTCACTTTGAGCAGAATGTTCTCACACGCGGTTACCATTCAGTACCCCACGGAGAGAAGGCCTATAGCCCCCGGGTTTAGAGGTCAGCACGCCCTCGCTAAAAATCCAGAAGGTAAAGCAAAATGTGTCGGCTGCGGCCTTTGCGCTGCAATATGTCCGTCGCAGTGTATTCAAATCTTCAGGGAAAAAGGAAAGGTTGCAAGATACGAGGTAGAAGTATTGAGATGTATTTTCTGCGGTTTTTGTGTAGAGGCATGTCCCTACGGCGCCATTGTACTGACCGAGAATTTTGAATATTCAAATTATTCGAAAGAAGCCTTGTATATGACAAGGGAAAACCTTTTATCAAATTGGGACAAATATATGGCTGGTAAAAAAGGAGAGGATTATTTTAAGAAATTCTGGCGGCCCATGTCTGAGGATTTCGGAACGCCTCAGAGTCAGGCTGTATTCAGAGGGAGAAGGTAATGATTCCAGAATTATTCTTTGCATATTTTGCATTTGCTATAGTCCTGTTTTCAATAATCGTCATAACAAGGAAAAATCCTGTTCATAGTGTCCTCTGGATGCTTCTGCTCTTTTTCCATATTGCAGGCCTTTATCTTTTTTTGAATGCGGAGTTTATGGCGGTAATGCAGGTAATTGTTTATGCTGGTGGGATACTTGTATTGTTCCTATTTGTTGTGATGCTGGTAAGTCTGAAGGAGGAAATCAAGGTAGCGAGATTTATTGGCGCCTGGCCCACAGGCTTTACATTTGCTGTTGCCCTGTTCATAGTCATTCTTATGTCACTGAGGTCATTCGTAGCCGGACCTCAAGGCAAATATACAATTGATCTTATAAAGAGTGAATCTAACATAAAGGTTTTAGGTAAATTGTTGTATACGGACTTCTTATTTCCCTTTGAGATAGCATCACTAATACTTCTCGTCGCAATGGTTGGTGCGATAGTCCTTGCAAAAAAGAGGTTTAAAGGATAAACAATGGTTCCATTAAACTGGTATATGTTGCTTAGTGCCGCAGTCTTTACGATTGGAGTCTTCGGGTTCCTTTCGAGAAGAAATATTATCATCATGTTCATGTCTATCGAGCTGATGCTTAATGGTGTAAATATCAGTCTCATCTCTTTCAGCCATTACCTTCAGGATATGAGGGGACAGATATTAGCTTTCTTTGTTATTGCTGTTGCTGCTGCCGAGACGGTAATAGGGCTTGCGATAGTGATAGCCCTATTCAGAAACAAGGCCACTGTACATGTGGATAAAATAAACGAGATGAAGGGATGAACATAAATTAGAAATGCAAAATACACAATTTAAAATTAATGAATTCCTTAATTTTGAACTTTTGGTTTTGAACTTTGATTTCTCACGGAGTGAGTTATGGAATATTACCTTTTAATACCATTTCTGCCACTCGCAGCATTTATACTTAATATCCTGCTCGGAAAAGAGGTTTTCAGGGAAAAGGCCCATTGGGTCTCGATACTTGCAGTGGTCGGTTCATTTATTATAGCAGTGGCAACACTGTTTGATGTGATTTCAGGGAAAACCTTGAATGAGGATCTTTACACATGGATAGTTTCCGGTACCTTCAAGGCGTCTGTTGGATTCCTTATAGACCCGCTGACAGCAGTAATGCTGATAGTCGTTACCACCTGCAGCTCACTCATACAGATTTACTCTATAGGTTATATGCATGGGGACAAAGGCTATTACAGGTTTTTCGCCTACATGAGCCTTTTTACGTTCTGCATGCTCATGCTGGCTATGTCGAACAACTTTCTGCAACTCTATTTTGGATGGGAGGGGGTCGGTCTCTGCTCATATTTTCTCATAGGGTATTACTTCCACAAGAAGTCAGCATCTGATGCCGGTAAAAAGGCATTTATAGTCAACAGGTTTGGAGACTTTGGATTTGGCCTCGGAGTCATCATTGTTTTCCTTACATTCGGGACCCTTCACTATTTACCTGTTTTCAATAATATGACTGGGATTGTTGGTAAGACCGTTCATTTACTCGGATTCGATGTTAGTCTTGTGACCCTTATTGCACTTTTACTTTTCTGTGGTGCAGTCGGAAAATCAGCCCAGATACCCCTCCATGTATGGCTTCCGGATGCGATGGAAGGTCCGACGCCTGTCAGTGCACTCATACATGCCGCAACAATGGTCACAGCAGGTGTTTTCCTTGTTGCCAGATGTAGTCCAATATTCAATCTTTCTGAAGTCGCCTTAATTGTTGTTGCTCTAACCGGTGCAATAACAGCCCTTTTTGCAGCTACAATCGCCCTTGTGCAAAAGGATATAAAAAGGATTATCGCATACTCGACTATTAGCCAGCTCGGATACATGTTCCTTGGTTGTGGAGTGGGTGCATATGCTGCTGGTATATTCCATCTGTATACACATGCATTTTTCAAGGCACTCTTATTCCTCTGTGCAGGAAGTGTAATGCATGCTATGGGAGGAGAACTTAACATACAGAAGATGGGCGGTCTTAAAAAATATATGCCTGTTACGTATTTGACATTCGTTCTGGGCTCACTTAGCATTTCAGGTATCCCTGGGTTTGCAGGCTTCTTCAGCAAGGACGAGATCCTCTGGCTCGCATATTCATCTCCGAATCCTGTTGGCAAGTTTGTATGGCTTTTAGGGACAATCGCTGCGTTTCTAACAGCATTTTACTCCTTCAGACTTATTTTCCTTACATTCCACGGAAAATTTCGCGGCACACATGAGCAGGAGCATCACCTTCACGAATCACCAAAAGTTATGACAATACCACTTATATTGCTTTCAATTGGCGCAATTGCAGCAGGATGGGTTGGTATACCTCACCTGCTTGGTGGAGGGGCGCATTTTGCAGAATTTTTAAAATCGGTTCTCGGACATCCTGAGGCTCACGGTACACATAATGAAGAGTGGATGGTGATGGGTATTTCAGTAATTGTAGGACTTTCGGGAATCGGACTTGCTGCATATATGTATCTCGCAAGGACAGATATACCTGTAAGACTTGCAAAGAACTTTAGTAGCATTTACAGGACGCTTTTTAATAAATATTATGTTGATGAATTGTATAGTTTTACAATTGTGAGGCCTACACTCTGGACAGCAAAGAACATACTTATAGGCTTTACCGACGCAAAGATAATAGAGGGGATAGTTAACGGTGTCCCGAGGTTAATAGGTAAATTCAGCGGTATGTTAAGGAAGGTCCAGACAGGACTTGTACATCACTATGCAACCATAATAGCTGCCGGGGCATTCTTTATAATCGCATTGGCAATATTATTGCGGTAGTTTACGAGTTATAGAGTTTATGACTCATAGAGGAGAAAAATGGAGCAGGTAATAATGAATCAATTGAGTTATCCAATCCTCAGCACACTTATATTTCTGCCTGTTTTTGGCGCCCTGCTGCTTCTTTTTGCCAGAAGATCATGGGAGTTACTCACAAAATGGGTTGCCCTGACAATAAGCATTGCAACATTTCTCTTATCAATCCCATTATTTACAAATTTTGATAAGTCAACATATAAGATGCAGTTTGTCGAAAGATTCAGCTGGATTCCGGACTGGAATATAAATTATTATATCGGCGTTGACGGTATAAGCATCTTATTCGTTCTCCTTTCTACATTAGTAGCAATCCTCTGCGTTCTCATATCATGGAATGCAATAAAGACGAAGGTAAAAGAGTTCTACATAGCCATCCTGTTGACTACAGCAGCAATGATAGGCGTCTTCTGTTCCTTGGACTTTTTCCTTTTCTATATTTTCTGGGAGGCAATGCTTATACCGATGTTCCTCATTATAGGGGTTTGGGGAGGGCCGAACAGGATTTATGCAACTATAAAATTCTTCTTATATACACTGATTGGCAGTGTCATGATGCTTGTCGGGATTATCGTACTTTACTTATATGCAGGCAAGACCCTTGACATCCTTGAGTTAACTACAAAAACATATCCCTACAATATGCAGTTATGGCTTTTCTGGGCATTTTTTGCCGCATTTGCAGTAAAGGTTCCCATGTTCCCTGTCCACACATGGCTTCCGGATGCACATACAGAAGCACCTACAGCAGGCAGCGTAATACTTGCAGCCGTACTTATCAAGATGGGTGCATACGGTTTCCTGAGATTTTCCTTGCCTTTGTTCCCCGATGCTTCGAGGGCAATGACGCCTGCGATGTTGGCCCTTTCAGTTATAGCTATCATATACGGAGCGGTCATATGTCTCGGCCAGACAGATTTAAAGAGGCTTATTGCATACAGTTCTGTGAGTCACATGGGTTTTGTAACACTTGGAATCTTTGCCCTTAACAGTCAGGGACTCGAAGGCGGTATACTACAGATGCTCAATCACGGTGTTGTTACAGGGGCGCTCTTCTTGTCTGTAGGGATAGTATATGACAGGACACATTCGAGGCAGATTGCAGATTATGGCGGTCTCGCAACGCATATGCCTATATATGCAGCTTTTTTCATGGTATTTACTCTGTCAGCAATAGGGCTTCCGGCTACAAACGGATTTATTGGTGAATTCCTGATTATCCTCGGTGGTTTTACCGCAAATAAATGGGCAGGAGTACTCGCAGCAACAGGTGTAATTATAGGCGCTGGATATATGCTCTGGCTTTATCAAAGGGTGTTCTTTATGGATATCAATAAAAAAGTTATTGGTTTACCTGACATGGATATCAGGGAAACAATAACGCTTATCCCCCTTCTTATACTTGTTTTCTGGATAGGCGTTTATCCGAACTCATTCCTCAGTTTTATGCATGCCTCAGTCCAACATCTCATAGAGAGAGTCAATATGCCTGGCGGTATGCAAGAGGTAAACATAGCAAAAACCCTTATGGAGGTAGTCAGATGAATTTCCAGTTTCCTGACATCGGTCCTGTAATACCCGAGCTTATAATGACTGCCATTGCTCTGATAGTTCTATTAGCAGACCTTTTAATAAAGAAAAAGGAAGTACTTGCACTGTTCAGTATTGCGGGTATAGCTGCCGTGGCATATACCCTGATCGGTTCCTCCGGTGTTACATTCGGAGGGATGTTCATCTCTGATGGTTACAGTACATTCTTTAAACTCATTTTTTTTGTTAATGTCATCCTCTCTGTTTTAATATCTATTAAATACATCGTTATAGAGAAGGTTAATTTCGGGGAGTATTACGCTCTAATATTGTTTTCAACAACCGGCATGATGATTATGGCCTCTGCTGCTGACCTTATCGTGCTGTATCTCGGTCTTGAACTCATGGCCCTGAGCACATATGTCCTTGCAGGTTTTATCCGTCATGACATCAAATCAAATGAGGCAGCGCTGAAATATTTCCTTCTGGGCGCCTTTTCAACAGCCTTCCTGCTTTATGGAATCTCAATGATTTATGGTCTGACAGGTACGACGAATATTAAGGCAATAGCACTTTATATCAGTGAAAAGGGTCTTACAGGGAATCTTTCACTTTTACTTTCTGTTATACTCTTTACTGTTGCATTTGGATTTAAAATCGCCGCTGCACCATTTCACATGTGGGCGCCTGACGTGTATGAAGGAGCACCTACGTCCATAACAGCATTTATGTCGGTAGGTCCAAAGGCAGCGGGGTTTGCGGTTCTCGGAAGGGTATTTATGGTAGCCTTTGTTTCAGTCAAGGTTGACTGGGTAGCAATACTAATTCCTATATCAATACTCACGATGGGTGTCGGTAATATAGTTGCGTTATCACAGACAAACATTAAAAGGATGCTTGCCTACTCATCAATTGCCCATGCAGGATACGCCCTTCTTGGTATCATCTGTGCGAACAATGAGGGACTTGCCAGCATGATGAATTATCTGATGATATATGCATTTATGAACATTGGGGCCTTTGCAGTAATAACCATGCTCAGGAGTGAAGGATTCAGGGGTGAGGATATAACTGACTATGAAGGCCTTGCTAAAACCCATCCATTATCAGCAGCTCTTATGCTTATATTTATGTTTTCACTTACAGGTATTCCACCCACGGCTGGGTTTATAGGTAAGTTGTACATATTTATGAGTGCAATAAATGCTGGATATACATGGCTTGTAGTCATAGCAGTAATCTTTAGTGCAATATCTGCATATTTCTATCTTAGGATAGTCATGTACATGTATATGAAAGAGCCAAAGGAAGTAGTCACTCTCACAAAATCTCCATCAACAGGTATTGCCCTTGGAGTGGCAGCAGTAGCTGTGCTTGTAATAGGTATATTCCCATCATTCCTCGTTGATCTTGCCAGAGCAGCAATAAAAGGGTTTTAAAAGTTTTTTTAATTAGAGAGTTAACTCCGCATAAGCTCCAACCTTAATAGATCTCAATCTGCTATAAGCGAAAGTCATTCCTGCCTTATTCAGGTTATCTCGAAGTCCTTACCAGTTTGCCACCTCTTGGAATTATAGCAATTCCTGAGGAATCTATGTGGCAGCGGAAACGGTCTTTTTCAGGGGCAAAACCAATCTGTTCGCATTCATCTATCACATTCAACTTATCCACAATTACCCTATTAAGTCTACAACCCTTTTTAATTACCACTTCGTCCATAATTATGCAGTCTTCCACACTAACATCATTTTCAATCGTTACACCACTACGGATAATAGAATTGCGTATCTTTGCCTTATGAATAACTGTTCCCTCAGCAATTATACTGTTTCTTATATCACCTCTCAGTATCTTTGTAGCAGGGCCCTCAAAACCTGATGGATGGATAGGCCACAATTTGTTGTCAAGTTCAAATAGAGGCAAATCGCCTAACATGTCCATATGGGCTTCAAAAAAAGCAGATATTGTCCCTACATCTCGCCAGTAACCTTCCTCCTCATAAGGCATGGTCCCAGGGATGATATTTGTTGCAAAATCATAGGCGAATACCTTACCTGTTTCAACCAGATCAGGTATTACATGGGCACCAAAATCATGCTGTTTTCTTCTTTGTGCCTTTGCCAGTACTTGCAGAAGCACATCCCTGTTAAATATATAATTCCCCATGGAAACATACGCACGACCGGGGTCATCAGGCATCGATGTGGGCTTCTTTGGTTTTTCCTGAAATCCGACAATTCGTTTTTCGCTGTCAGTTATAATAACCCCAAACAAAGCTGCCTGTTCAATAGGAACAGGTCTTGCAGCAACAGTAACAAAGGCCTCATTTTCAAGATGGAAATCTATCATTTGACGAATATCCATTCTGTATATATGATCTGCTCCAAAAATTATAACAAGCTTTGGATTGTGTCGGCGGATGAGGTTAACATTCTGAAAAATCGCATCAGCCGTGCCCTGAAACCATTCGGGACCCATCCGCATCTGTGGTGGAACCACAGCCACAAAATGATCCTTGATAATAGAAGATAAAACCCAGTTCTTTCTCACATGTTCAATAAGTGACTGGGATTTGTATTGCACAAGAAGATAGATAGAGTAAATGTGTGAATTCACAAGATTACTTAGGACAAAATCCACTATCCTGTACCTGCCGCCAAATGGAACTGACGGTTTTGAACGAAATGCCGTCAATGGAAAAAGTCTCTCGCCCTTGCCTCCTGCAAGAACAAATGCAAGAACCATTGGATGTGCCATTATGCCTCCATGAAGATTTAATTTATCTATTTAAAGGGACCATTTAACATCTCAGAAAGAGCTGTAAATCGTTTGTCTGAAACCATTTCCTCAAGAGTGAGCGGTGTTTTTTGCAGCCAGTTGGGATATGAATCGACTGTGCCGGGCATGTTTTGCTGATTCAGTGTACCAATGATATCATCAAGGCTGACCAGCAGCAATTTACACGGCGTGAGCGAAAGATACTGGTATATAGCAAGGCATAGTTCAGAGGTCATTTCAGGAATCGTCTTCAGTTCTGAAGGGTAATCATCAGGGATAATTCCCTGAGACTTAAGGGCAGAGAGAATAAGTCTCTTGTCCCTTTCCCTTTCATTGATTTGTTCCAGCCATATAGTATCATCACGATATATCCCGAGCTGCTTTTTTATCTCTAAATCTCGTCCTGCCCAGTAGCCGTATATTGTTGGCAGGTCATGAGTCGTTAAAGCACACAATGCCATACCTGGGTACTTTTCAGGTGGAACAAATGAGGGGTCAGGATAATTTCTTTCAAAATAAAAAAGCCTGTAAGAAAGCATATGAAATCTCTGAAGCGTTTCTCTTACATTTTCACCTATTGTACCAAGGTCTTCAGCAATCACTACGGTTCTATTCCTGATGCTTTCCAAAGCAATAATTCGAAGGAGATCCTCTGATGGATAGCTTATATAAGCACCTTCTTTGGGGGACAGTCCACGAGGTATCCAGAAAAGCCTGAACATACCTAGGGCGTGGTCTATTCTAATGGCACCGCCGTATTTCATATTTTTCCTTATTGTCTGGATAAATAATTCATAGCCGGTCTCCTTCAATTTCTCGGGGATCAAGGGAGGGAATCCCCAGTTCTGGCCATCAGGGCTAAAATCATCAGGAGGGGCGCCAACATCCACTTCTCGTGCAACGACATCCTGATAACTCCAGGCATCGCTCCCCCCGCCAAGAGAGCCGATAGCAAGGTCATTATAAAGCCCTACAGCCATTCCCAGATTTCTGGCCTCTTCAGCAACTTCTTTGAGTTGATTATCAATAAGCCACTGGATATATTTATAAAAGAGAATTCCCTTTTTATTTGCTTTTCTAAATGCCTGAACCACTTTACCTGATAAACTGCGATATTCATCAGGCCACTCCTGCCAATTCAGTGAAAGGGAGACTCGGAGATTGTGTCGCGATGCCAGTGCCATATATATTGCAAAAGATTCAAGGGCAGTACCCTCTTCTGTTATGTATTTTTTAAAGTCCTTGCCTCGACGGGTATTTCGTGTATAGTATTTTTTATAAAAGAGAGCAAAGGCATTCTTTAGCATCCTTTCTTTCAACAATGTAACCCTTTCATAATCAACTAAGTTTCCTTTTCTGAGTTCAGCTAATTCTTTGTTGAAATTTTCAGATATCATGATCGTCTTGGTATCTTCTGATTCTGCCACTTCAGGTAGGTTTTCTACATCAAGGTAAATAAAATTTTTATAAAGCCTGCTTACAGGAGAATACGGACTGATCCCGAAGGGTTTTGTGTTTGGAATTGTATGTAGCGGATTGATTCCTATAAAGCCACCCTTCAAATTAGCAACCCACCTGACAATATTTTTAAGGTCAGTAAAATCACCGATGCCCCAGTTTCGTGCTGAACGGATTGAGTACAGGTTAACTGAAAGCCCCCACGCCCTTCCATTTTGCAACTCAGGGGGAATATAGCAGGTGTCAGGAGTTAATATAACCTTAGATGTTTTTTGTAAAAGGTTTACTCCACATGGAAAGATGTTTTCAGGATGTTTGCACTCTACATGAATTACATAATACCCAATAACTCGGCATACCATATCCGAGAGGTTTATCTTTATAAATCTTATACCATCTATCCATTGTATTTCTGAGATTGTTATGGAATCTCCTGCAAGTATAAATTCAGCTTTTTGTCCATTTTCATCCAAAAATCCCCCCTTCTCCCCTTTACTAAAGGGGGGTGAGGGGGGATTATTTCCATTGTATTTTGTGTCATCTTCTATAGACCAAGAGATTATAAGTTTAGCTTCTTCATCCTCTTTTATGGGTATATAAACGGGGATTACTACAGGCTGATCATTTACTGATAAAACATGTACAGGTTCGATAAAGCTTTTCCATAGTTTCCACTTTCGTTCATTAATTTCTTTTACTATGTCCCCGACTGAATCAATCTTTAGTTTCATTGCCTTGAGTATCGCCATTTGGGTCTCAACAGAAATTACATGCTTTTTGCCAAAAATATCCCAGTATTCTAAAACTATCCCGCACAGTTCAGATAGCTCACTGATTAGTTCATCTGTAAGCTGCACATCGGTTCCCATATTACTTATTTATCACTCCATATTATCATTTCCGATTCCCTTCACTGATTTATCTAAAAGCTTATAGTTGCTTTCCCTTTTTCTTTTTCAGTGAAAAAAATAGTAAAATGGTTGCACCTATCCCAATGATAGAGCGTACAACCGCACCTGATGCTAAAATTAACCTCTTCAAAATCTTCATTCTGCCACCTTTATATTTTCCTTCTTATAAACCATATATCTTTACCACTCTGATCTTTCATAATCCTGAATATTCATATTATTCAGTCATGGGATTATAATCACTTCCTCCCTCTATTACCTTTTCTGCTGTCTCTTTATCCTCCTTTCTTACTAAAATTTTTATCTCACCTATTTTACCTACATTTACAGGAAAGGAAGTCATCTTTGATGACCTCAAAACTACAGGAATTCCGCCACTTTCCAGTAGGTCTTTTATAATCTCAGCCTCAAAACGGTCATAGGTAATAAGAACCTCAACCCATTCTTTGCTCATTCACCCATTACCTTTTTATCCAGCACCTTGAGAATACCCCGCACTCATTTTAACTTTTTTATCTAATCTTTAAAAGTTCCAAAATTAATCTTTAAATGTATTCTTAAATTTATACCATGTCACCTCATAAAAAAGCTTTATCTCTAATAGTGGTAGTGTAAAAAAAAAGAGTTATTGATAATTTGCGTTTTAGGCAATTAATGTAAATGAGTTTATGCTATACTAAAATTAATAGATTTAATTTATTTTAACTAAAAGGAGGAGTGAACATGGCAAAAGTAGAAAAGGTAAAGTGCGCAGCAAAAACCAGTAAGGGAACAAAATGTAAGAATACCGTAACTGGAAAATCGAAATTCTGCGCAACTCACAAGAAAAAATAGCTGTAGTTTAAAAACCGTCCTCAAGAAAAATCTTAGAGGATAGAGTTAATTAACAAGGTTGCAGAATAAACAATCAGAGATAGAAGTTAGTAAGAGTTATTCTTATTAATCTATCTGAAAGGTTAGTATTTGCTTTTGCAGCCTAAATATGAGCGTGAGTAACAAGAATCTCGCCTCAAAGGGCATGTGTCCACCCCTTTCCAATAGAATCCGTAAGATTGATAAACTGCTCGGGATATATTGTTTTTATTTCTTAACTACCACAGATGATTTTTACGTAACAGATTAAACACCGATTTTCACAGGGGTTTTAAGCGTCATTTTTCTTATGGCGTCCAGATAATCCTCAGAGGTTTATGATCCAGCCATGGGACAAATATCTCTCTGTTCAATTTCTCAATTCCCAACAGC
>Ga0210053_1000788_pt1 | contig 30934 bp, 31 predicted proteins | sample CryGeymeta201512_FD_185467 | JGI IMG/M metagenome (GOLD analysis project Ga0210053, IMG submission 185467) | Groundwater microbial communities from Crystal Geyser aquifers in Utah, USA - Crystal Geyser metaG 2015-12 (SPAdes) (version 2) | ecosystem: Environmental > Aquatic > Deep subsurface >... | reverse complement strand
CAGCAGTTTTCTGGATGGCCTGGAACGCCATGGGGTGATCCCCTCGGCGCAAGCCATCAAGGATCGGATTTTGAGCAAACGGCCTGGCTTCAGGCGTGACTACTTGCTTGACCGCGGGGCGCCCAAGATCGCCGATGGGACGACTTGGGCGGCGAGTTTTCAGGCTGTCAAACCGGCTTAGCGATGAGCTGTACCAGCAGAATCCGGTGGCGAGAAACGGTTTCATGTCGTCAGTGGAAGGCGACTTGGCCGTGCCAACAGTCCGGTCATCCCCGGCCTGCCCGACGTTGGCAAGGTACCCAAGGAGCTGTTCGGTGCTCGAAATCTTATCGAGTGGAGAACAATACAGTACCCGTTGATCGATCGGCGGATACAAGCGCAATCAGCAATTGACGTTTTCCGTTTGAAAGCAACGAACTTGCTCCGATGCCATTGCCCGATTGGCCAGCAGCAGTCCCGCACGCGGCACTTGCGGCGGTTGTCAAGTGCACATCAAAAACATTTTTTCCTGAGGCTCTGCTGGCCATCGTGCCGGACACGGTGCAACCTGCCGCGCTTGAGCCTGAAATTGCGCCAGTAGCGCCAATAGACAAATTGAAAGTCGTCACGCCGTCCAGAGCCGTACCAACCCAAGACCCTGTGATATCTGCAAGGTTGGCTGGCGTGTTGTAGGTGGCAATGTCAGATGCTGAAGTATTTGCGGCGAAGCTTGCGGGCGTCCCGTTCGCGGTTACTGTGCCTGAAACGCTGATACCTGTCTGGTACGTGGCACTCAAACTACCTGCCGCCGCTGGTGTAACCCCGAAGTCGCGCAGATTGCTGGAGGTGAAAGTGCCGTTGGTTGTCGTGCCTTGGCCTTGAATAAATCCGAAAACAGTCAGCCCACCACCCGCGTTGGCTAAGCCATATAGAGCCCAGTATTCATCGTTTTCCAAGATGGCCAATTGGAATTGTCGTGGCGTGCCAGAAAACACGAAGTTACCAGCATAAAAGCCCTGGGCTTGGCCTGTTGTCGCCGTAGCTGTTGGCGCAGTGCTACCGACGGTTGGAGTGCCGCTGCCAGCTGGACTGTCGCCCCCACCCCCGCCGCAAGCCACCAAAAATGATGCGGACACTGCTGCAATCAAAAAATTGCTGAATTTCATAGTTAATTCCCTAAAAGTTAAAAACGATGGTCTTGGTTATTTTTATGACCGGCGTGCCATCGGCGCAGGTTGTCCAACGATGAAAAAAATCCAAGCAGAAGTCCACCACGCAAGCTGCACGGCAGGCGCGAGCGATTGAATTGACAAAAATGGGTGGAACTTCAAACAGACACTCCCTTGGTGGTTGATGAGCTTTTCAGTGCGAAGCTTCTTTTTCTTGAATGTAATCGATATTTACATTTAATTTGATTTGTAATCGAAATTAGGCTTGGGCTTAAACATATTTTCTGATGCATGTCAAATGCATCCAAGTCGATTGAAAACCAAGCGTTTGCTGACCGTCTTCGGTTGGCCCTTAAAGGCATAGGCATCCGCCCCTCGCCAACCCTGGTGGCCAATGAATTCAACCTACGCTACTGGGGCAAAAGCATTACCTCGCATACCGCCCGCAACTGGCTCCTGGGCAAATCCATTCCCATGCAAGACAAGCTGCGGGTGCTGTCCGAATGGCTGCATGTCAGCGCTGACGAGCTGCGTTTTGGCACGATGGCCCCGGCGGTCAAGTCGCAAGGGGCCAGCTTTGACACTGCGGCGCTCAACATGCAAGACCGCGACATGCTGGCCAAGTACATCACGCTCTCAACGGCCGACCGCAAAACGGTGTGTGATGTGGTGCTTGCTCTGGCTGTTGCGGCATCCGTGCGAGCCCGTGGGTGATGGACAGTTGAAGAAATTACCCTACCAGTATCTGAACGGATTCGATCCGCTGAATTGAGAAATATCGGATCAAACGCGCCATTGAGATGGTTCGGGCTTTGAAAAAGGAATGAAGATGGCCAAATTTTTGCCGTTTGATGCAGCCGACTATCTCGATGATGACGAAACGATAGCCCACTGCATTGCAGCTGCGCTGGAAGACCCTAACCCTGAGGTTTTCTTGATGGCGGTGCGCGATGTGGCGCGTGCACGCGCAATGACGCAACTGGCCCGTGATTCAGGCCTGGGTCGTGAAAGTCTCTACAAGGCGTTATCGCCAGGGGCAAAACCGCGCTACGACACGATGCTGAAATTGCTGGCCGCGTTGGGAGTCAAGCTCAACGTGGTGCCAGCCAGTTGAAATCCAGTTGGTGATGTTCAGCTTGGGCATGAAGCCCTGCGCCGAGCCGATGACAAAGCGCCAGCCCCCAAAGTTACAGAAAGTCTTCGATCAGCCGAGCCAGCAATTCGGGCTGGTCATGGTGCAGCATGTGGCTGCAATCGGGCAGCTGGCGAATGGTGACGTCGGGCAAGGCCTTGAGCCGCTCGTGAAATTCGGGCAGCGCGTATTTGCCCTTCCACCATTGGGCCATGCTGTCGTCGCTGGCTTCGACCATCAGCATCGGTGCGCGGATGTTGGCAAACACCGCTAGCATTTCGTCAACCCGGTAGAGCTGCGGGTTGATGATCTTGTGCGCCGCCTCACCCAGAATCGTCCACTGCCCCGGCGCGGTCTCGGCGGACCAGTGTGCCGCCAGCCAGTGCGCCTTGTCTGGGGACAAGCGCGGGTTGGTCTTGATCAACCGGCGCGCCACGGCATCGGGCGAGTCATAGGTTTTGAGCTGCATGCCGCCCTGGGCGTGTTGCTTGAGCTCATCCATCCACTGGGCAAATTTGCCAGCGGCTTGTTCGGGGCGCGTGGCGGGCATGCCAAACCCATCCAGGTTGATGAGCTTGGCAATGCGCTCGGGGCGGATGCCCGCATACAGCATGACCACATTGCCACCCATACTGTGGCCAACCAGGTTCACCGCCTGATTTGGCGCATAGTGGTCCAGCAGCGCGTCCAGGTCGGCCAGGTAGTCGGGGTACCAAAAGCAGTCGGCCCCGCCCGATACGGTCAGGCCAAAACCGCGCCAGTCGGGGGCAATGATGAAGTGGTCTTGTTTAAGCGCATCCACCACAAACTGAAAACTTGCCGCCACATCCATCCAGCCGTGCACCAGCACCAGCGGTGTTTTGCCCGCGGCCGGGCTGCCCCAGCGGCGCACGTGGTAATTGAGGGTGCGAATAGGGACAAACTCGCTGTTGGAAATGCGTAGGGCTTGGTACATTTGCCCGATCATAAGGAGCCACGTCCATGACCGTCAGTCAAACCAGCGACAAAGTCGCCCACCCATCTGTTGCCGGGCCGGTGCCGGTGTGGGATGTGCCGCCCGCCTATGCACAGCTGCAGACGGATTTTCAGTGGCAAGTGCCTGAACACTTCAACATGGCTCAAGCCTGCTGTGCGCGCTGGGCATCTCAGCCAGATGCTTCCAAAAATATAGCTATACGCGCTTATAAGACGGGGGCTGAGAGCACTTTTTATTCATATACCGAGTTGCAAAGACAGGCCAACCGCTTGAGCCATGTCTTGGCTGGCATGGGCGTGTGCCAGGGCGACCGGGTGGCCATTGTGCTGCCGCAGTGTTTTGAGACGGCGGTGGCCTACATGGCGGTGTTGCAAATGGGCGCGGTGGCCATGCCGCTGTCGCAACTCTTTGGCCCCGAGGCGCTTGAATTCAGGCTGCAAGACAGCGCGGCGGTGGTGGCCATTGGCGACGCGCAAACGCTGCTTCATCTGAAAGCGGTGCGCGCCCATTGCCCTGCGCTGCGCCAGTGCATTGGTGTGGGTTTGACGCCAGCGCAAGAAACGTTGGCAGATGTGACTTATGCGCAGGCTATGGCGCAGGCTATGGCGCAGGCCAGCGACGTTTTCACACTCGTGGCTACCCGTGCGGATGCCCCTGCCATCCTGATCTACACCAGTGGCACCACCGGCAACCCCAAAGGCGCGCTGATTCCGCACCGCGCGCTGATCGGCAACCTGACCGGTTTTTTATGCAGCCAGAACTTTTTTGGATTTATAAGAAATCAGCCTCCAGCCCAGGTGGAACAAGCGCAAGCAGCTCACATTTTAATGAGCGCCCAGGCGGCTTCTGTCGACGCCTTGCCCGCCACCCACGCGGTGTTCTGGAGCCCCGCCGACTGGGCCTGGACCGGTGGCCTGATGGACGCCTTGCTGCCTACGCTGTACTTTGGCCGCCCCATCGTCGCCTTCAATGGCCGCTTCAGCCCGCAGCTTGCGTTTGAGCTGCTGCGCGACTGCGGTGTGACGCACACCTTTTTGTTCCCGACCGCGCTCAAAGCGATGATGAAAGCCTACCCCGGCAGCACCAGCCAGACCGTGCAGCAACAATTTGGCCTGCAGCTGCAAGCCATCATGAGCGCGGGTGAGGCGGTGGGCGACGCGGTGTTTGACTATTGCCAGCGCCAGCTTGGCGTGACGGTCAACGAGATGTTTGGCCAGACCGAGATCAACTACATCGTCGGTAATTCGTCGCTGGTGTGGCCGCCCAAGCCCGGCAGCATGGGCTTTGGCTACCCTGGTCACCGGCTGGCGGTGATTGACGACGACGGCGTCGAATGCGGCTCCGAGGTGGTAGGGGAGGTGGCCGTCAACCGCTATGACGTGCACGGCAAGCCAGACCCAATTTTCTTTTTGGGTTACTGGAAAAACGAAACCGCTACGCACGACAAATACACCGGCAACTGGTGCCGCACCGGCGACCTGGCGCGCCGCGACGCGCAGGGTTACCTGTGGTACCAGGGTCGCAGCGACGACATGTTCAAGGTGGCGGGCTACCGCATTGGCCCGGGCGAGATCGAGAACTGCCTGGTCAAGCACCCGGCCGTGGCCAACGCTGCGGTGGTGCCCAAGCCCGACCGCGAGCGTGGTGCAGTGGTCAAGGCGTATGTGGTTCTTGCTACCGAAGTAATAGCTGCAAGGTCAATTGATAAAAGGGCTAGAGGCCAATTTGATGCTGAACTGCTGCTGCAGCTGCAAACCCACGTCAAAGGCCTGCTGGCCCCCTACGAATACCCCAAAGAGATTGAATTTGTTGACGCGCTGCCGATGACAACCACCGGCAAGGTGCAGCGCCGGGTATTGCGGCTGCAGGAGGCAGCGCGCGCCATGGCCGGAAAAGTGTCTGGTTAAAAATCTGCAACTAGTTAAACCACCAAGCATTTGCAGTTGCATAATTCTGGCCACTTCTAATCATTACAACCTCCGTTGGCAAACCATGGCTCATACTTTATTGATTGTGGACGACAGCAAAGTCTCCCGCATGATGATTCGCAGCAAGGTGTCTCAATTGCAGCCCGATTGGCAAATTGTGGAGGCTGGCACAGGCGACGAGGCGGTGGCCATGGTGCGTGCCAGCGCGCCAGATTTCATCACCATGGATGTCAACATGCCTGGCATCAACGGCTTTGAGGCGGTTGAGCAAATCAGGGCTTTCAACACCAGCACCAAAATTGCCATGCTCACTGCCAACATTCAAGAAAGCAGCCGTGCCAAGGCATCCGATTTGAATGTGACCTTTGTTCAAAAACCTGCCACAGACCTGGCCATTCGCCAGGCTTTGGACTATTTCTTGGCGGTTGCATGAACCTGACCGAGATTGAACTCGATGCACTCACTGAAGTTTTTAACGTTGGTGTGGGGCAGGCGGCCAGTGCCCTGAGCCAGTTGGCCAACGCCACGGTGCGCTTGAGCGTGCCCAAGGTGGAGATGATCTCCAAGCAAAACATCAGCAATGAACTCACCAGTCAGGGTGCAGACCGTATTTGCGCGGTGCGCCAAGACTTTACAGGTGTGCTCAACACCGAAGCCGTGTTAATGTTCCCGGTGCAACAAAGTCTGCAGCTGGTGCAATTGATGGTGGGTGACGAGGTGCCGCTGGAACAACTCGGTGAAATGGAGCAAGAAGCCTTGGCCGAGATTGGCAATATTTTGCTCAACTCGGTGGTGTCCGGCATGGCGGATGTGCTGAAGATGCAATTTGATGGCTCGCTGCCCACGGTTGAGCTCGGGCCGGTCGCTGATGTTTTGTGTGGCAATGGACAAATGCAAGAAAAAGTATTAAGCCTGCAAATTGACTTTGCCATTGATGCGTTGCAAATCCAAGGTTTCCTGGTGTTTTTGCTGGATGTGGAATCGATTGATTCGCTTAAAACAACGGTTCGTGCCTTTTTGAAAGACCTGGAATGAACCCGCTGCCAGATTTGAATCCTTGCCCGATCTGGTCATCTTGGGCGCTGGCGCATTTGCCCGTAGGCTTGTTGGTGCTCGACAGCCAAACTCGGGTGGTGTTTGTCAACAAATGGTTTTTGCAGCATGCGGGTTTGATGACGGAGCAGGTGGTCAACAAGCCGTTGTTTGAAGTGTTTCCGCAGTTGACTGACAGCAAACTAGAGTTTTTCTTGAACCAATCCATGACCCTTGGTTTCCCCACGGTATTGTCGCAAACCTTGCATCCGTCACCGTTTCCTTTGTATCAGCCGGGTGTTCAGCGCACGCAAGACAAGTTTTTGCGCCAGTCCATCCGCATCATTCCTGTTTCAGGTGAGGCGGCTTTGTCTTTGGGGCAGCGTTACACCCTGATTCAAATCAGTGACGTGACTCAGTCGGTGATACGTGAACGACTGCTCAAGGCACAAGCCGACAAGTTAAAGGGCATGGCCAATTTGGATGTGTTAACCAGTTTGGGCAATCGCAGACTGTTGGATGAAAGCTTGCCACTGGCGGTTCGCAGCGCAGTCAAGATTGGTCGCCCGCTGTCGGTGATCATGTTTGACATTGATTTTTTCAAGCAATTCAACGACAACTACGGGCACCTTGCTGGCGATGACTGCTTGCAGCAGGTGGCGCAGGTGTTGCGTGATGTTTGCAGGCGCCCGCATGACGTGGTTGCCAGATTTGGCGGCGAAGAGTTGGTGGCGGTGTTGCCAGAAACCTCAGGCAAAGACGCGGTGCAACTGGCAGAAGCGGTACTCAAAGGGGTTCAAAACCTGAAAATTCCGCATGCTGACAGTGCGGCTGCCGTATGGGTGACCTTGAGCGCAGGCGTTGCTGCATTTGACCCCTGCAGTGCTGCGACATCTGCAGATTTGGTAGGCGCCGCAGATCGCGCGCTGTACGCGGCCAAGCACCAAGGCCGCAATCGGGTTTGCACGGCTTGGGGTAGCACACCGACCTGATCTGGCAAGCTGAGGTGACCCTTCGCAAGAACGGGGACTGACAGATTTGTAAACTCATCAATTCGTTTAAAACACCTCTTTCTGAATCATGAAACACATTCAACTGGGTCAAAGCGACCTGCAGGTCACCCCTATTTGCCTGGGCACCATGACTTTTGGTGAGCAGGTCGACGAAGCCACCACTTTTGACATTCTGGACCGCTCGCTGGAACGTGGTGTCAACTTCATCGACACGGCCGAGATGTACGCCGTGCCGCCGCGCGCCGAAACCTTCAACGCCACCGAAAAAATCATCGGCAACTGGTTTGCCAAGCATCCTGGAGCTCGCCAGAAACTGGTGGTTGCAACCAAAGTGGCCGGGCCCTCGCGCGGCATGCCCTGGATTCGCGGTGGCAGCCCTGATCTGACCGGTGCGGACATCATCGCCGCGTGTGACGGCAGCCTGCAGCGTCTGAAAACCGACGTGATCGATCTGTATCAAATCCACTGGCCGGTTCGCAGCGTGCCGGCTTTCGGTAGCATTTACTACCAACCCAGAGATGACGAAGGCACCAGCATCCACGTCCAGTTGGAAGCCTTGGGCACACTGGTCAAGGCGGGCAAAGTGCGTGCCGTGGGCTTGTCCAACGAAACCCCTTACGGCGTGCATGAATTTGTGCGCCTGGCAGAGCTTCATGGTTTGCCGCGCGTGGCCACGGTGCAAAACCCATATTGCTTGCTCAACCGCACCGCAGAAAATGGGCTGGACGAAACCATGCATCGCCTGAAGGTGTCGCTGTTGGCGTATTCACCGCTGGCGTTTGGCTTGCTCACTGGCAAGTACGACGCGCAAGGGCTCACCGGGGCGGATGTGCCTGACCAAGCGCGTCTGAAAAAATTTGAATCTTCACGCAAACAGCGCTGGGGTCGCCCTGATGCCTTGGCGGCTGCCAAGCGCTACAACGCGCTGGCGCTGGCGCATGGCATGACGCCGACCCAGATGGCGCTGGCGTTTTGCTACACCAAATGGCAAGTGGCCAGCACCATCATTGGGGTGACCTCGGTGGCGCAGCTGGACGCGTGTCTGGACGCTTGGGGAACGACGCTTGCCCCCGAACTGCTCAAGGCCATTGACACGCTGCGCTGGGAGATTCGAGACCCGGCGCAGTAAGGGCTCGCAAAGCAATAACTTGTACATTTGCCCAGCCATCTTTGGGCGCATTGCGTCGTTGCAAATCGCTTGTTCAGCAGAGCTAAACGGCGCGTTTTTCGCCTAGCACTGCATCCCGAATCTGGCCGTCAAAATGTCCAACTTATGACTTTACGAGCCCTAAGACGCAAAAAAAATTGGAATCTGACCTCATTTGAGAGCTTGCGGGTCAGACCACTCGCGAAGCGACGTGCTCTGACCCCGACCGATTTATGAAAAAAGAACACGTTTCTGAAACCCCCGCCACCCAGTTGCTCAAGGCGCACAAGGTGGTGTTTACCGAGCACCCTTACGACTATCTGGAGCACGGTGGCGCGTTGCACAGTGCGTCCGAGTTGGGTTGGGATGCCTATGCGGTGGTCAAGACGCTGATCATGCAAGACCAGGATGCCAAGCCCTTGGTGGTGTTGATGCACGGTAACCGCAAGGTGTCAACCAAAAATCTGGCGCGCCAGATTGGGGCCAAATCGGTCGAGCCGTGCGCGCCCGAGGTGGCCAACCGGCACAGCGGTTACCTGGTGGGCGGCACGTCACCCTTTGGCACGCGCAAAAGCATGCCGGTGTTCATTGAGTCGACCCTTCTTGAGTTGCCCAAAATTCTGATCAACGGCGGCAGGCGAGGCTACCTGGTGGGCATCGACCCCAAGGTGTGCGTGGCGTTGCTATCTGCCAAACCGGTGCAGTGTGCGCTGGCCGAGGTGCTGGCAAAATAGGTGTCATGGCTCGCGTCCCTCGGGCCTTCTGGAGTTGATTTGGAATCTGTTCAAAGTTTTTTTCCGCTGCTGGCCACCGTGCTCGCCTACCTGACGGGGTCGCTGTCATTTGCGGTCATCGTCAGCCGTGCCATGGGCTTGAGTGACCCGCGCAGTTTTGGCAGCAAAAACCCCGGGGCCACCAACGTGTTGCGCTCAGGCAGCAAACTGGCGGCCATTCTCACGCTGTTGCTGGATGCGGCCAAAGGCTGGTTGCCGGTGGTGTTGATCAAGTGGTATGGCCCTTTTTATGGCATGGGCGATGGCACCATGGCGCTGGTGGGTTTGGCGGCATTTTTGGGTCACCTGTTCCCGGTGTTTTTCAGGTTTGAAGGCGGCAAGGGCGTGGCCACTGCCTTGGGTGTGTTGCTCGGGCTGAACCCCTGGTTGGGGCTGGCCACAGCACTGGTCTGGTTGATGATGGCGGTGCTGTTTCGTTACTCGTCTTTGGCATCGATCACCGCCGCCTTGCTGGCTCCGGTGGTGTATGTGCTGGGCGATGGCGAGCTGTGGATCACCAGCAAAAGCATCACGCTGGCGGTGAGTGTGATGGCGCTGTTTTTGCTCTACCGTCATGCAGAAAACATCAACCGGCTGATCAAGGGCACCGAGTCCAGGTTGGGCAAAAAAGCCAGCCCGGTGGGGGCGGTTTCGGCGACTGCACCGCACGCACATGGCCCGGCCAAACACGGCCACCGGCATCCGCCGCATGCAGATCAAGCCGCACCGCACAAGAGCGACCGCACATGAAGCTTTGCATACTTGAAAACGACACGCTGGACCCTGCAGTGGTGTCCACCTACACCGGCTACGGCACCATGTTCAAGCGGCTCTTGCAACAAGCCGGTGCGCAGGGCGAGTTTGATATTTTCAACACCACGCGGGGTGATTACCCGCCGTCTTTTGACCCCTATGACGCGGTGTTGCTCACTGGCAGCAAGGCCGATTCGTTTTCGCAAGAGCCGTGGGTGCTGGTGCTGAAAGACAAGGTGCAAACCTTGTTGCAGAGCAAAAAGAAACTCATTGGTGTCTGCTTTGGCCACCAACTCATCGCCTTGTGCCTGGGGGCCAAAGTGGGGCGTGCACCGCAGGGCTGGGGCGCCGGGCGCATGCAATACCAGTGGACGGCACCCGAGCTGGCGCAGGCCGATGGCCGCACCGAAGTGGCGCTGCTGGCTAGCCACCAGGATCAGGTGTTTGAGCTGCCCAGTGGCACGCAATTGCTGGCCACCAGCGCATTTTGCCCGGTGGCAGCGTATGGGGTGGACGGCCAGTTGTTTTGTATTCAGCCACACCCGGAGTTTGTGGAAGATTACAGCGCGTTCATTCTGGACAAGCGCCGGGATAAGTTTGGCGAAGAACAGTACCAGGCCTTCAAGCAAAGCTTGTCCCATGGGCATGATGGCCTGGCCGTGGCCCGCATGATGGTGGCGTTCATCAACGGCAAGTAGTCAGCCCTAACGTTCATGTTCAACAAGGACACCCCAAAGCATGAAACATGCGTGCCCTGCGTAGGGCGGGTTTCAACCCGCCATGGCCGACTGAAGTCGGCCCCACGACACGCCATTCTTGTCGGCTGTGGGCATTTTTTCACCCTAACGTCCAAGTTCAACAAGGACAACCCAAAGCATGAAACACGCGTGTCCTGCGTAGGGCGGGTTTCAACCCGCCATGGCCGACTGAAGTCGGCCCTACGACACGCCATTCTTGTCGGCTGTGGGCATTTTTTCACCCTAACGTCCAAGTTCAACAAGGACAACCCAAAGCATGAAACATACGTGCCCTGCGTAGGGCGGGTTTCAACCCGCCATGGCCGACTGAAGTCGGCCCCACGACACGCCATTCTTGTCGGTTGTGGGCATTTTTTCACCCTAACACAGTTTGCACACCAGAAATTCAGCCATCCATGCACTGCTTAAAAAAGAGGCAATCAGCGCAAGCTCAAGGCTGGTGCGGCTTTGGCGGCTTGTGAACACGCTTATCCACAAGCTAGCCCACAGTGCGTTGGGGTAAGTATTTTTTGTCAGGTTTTGGCGCGCAAACCCTGCACCAGGGCACCTAATGCGATGCCGCCCAGCGCCCACAACAAATCCCAGTTGCCCGTGCCCAAGGCTGCAATGGCAGGGCCGGGGCAAACACCACACAAGCCCCAACCCACGCCAAACAGCGCAGCACCCACCAGTGTGTCGCGATTCCAGACGCTGGGGTGCACATGAAAGTGGTTGTCCAGCAAGGGCTGGCGCAGCAGACGTGGAGCCAGTTGATAGGTCAGCAGCACCACCAACACCCCACTGCCCATCACCAGCATCAGGCCAAAGTCTTTGAAGGTTAAAAAGTTCAGCACCACCTCGGGCTGGATCATGGTAGCCACGGACAGGCCAAACCCAAACAAAACCCCTGCTGCCAGGGTGATCAGGGCGCGGGAGATCTGCAGCGCGTTCATGCCAGCCACCGCATGACATTGGCCGTTAAAAAAGCGGTGGCCATGAAGGTCAGCACGGCGTAGAGCGAAGGCAGCTGCAGCGAACCCATGCCGCAAATGCCATGGCCTGACGTGCAACCGTTGCCCAGGCGAGCACCATAGCCGACAAAAAAGCCACCCACCAGCAATTGCCAGGCAGGCACAGCGGTGGTTTGCGGTGCGCCACCGGCTGGCCCAAGCCACCACATCAGCCCGCCCAACACCAGGCCGGCGGCGTACACCAGACGCCAGTTGCGCGAATCGGTAAAGCGTGCCTGTTGAAAAAAAGGCCGCTGCACCACATACGACCAGCTGCTGGAGAACACCGTGCTCATGCCGCCAATGCGACCGGTGAACACATACAGCAGCCCGGTGCCTGCGCCGATCAGCAGGCCACCCCACAGGTAGTGCAGCCAGGCCATTTACTTCACCTCGGTGATGAATTGATCGCGTGGGCGGCGCACCTTTTTCAGGTTCACCAGCCAGTCACCACTTTCCTCGCGGTAACCCAGCGGCAAGATGGCCACGCTGCGCAGGCCTTTGGCCTTCAAGCCCAGAATCTCGTCGAGCGCCTTGGGGTCAAAACCCTCCATGGGGGTGCTGTCAACTTCTTCAAAGGCCGCAGCGATCAGAGCCGCTCCCAAGCCAATGTAGGCTTGGCGGGCAGCGTGTTCAAAGTTGGTTTGGGCATCGCGCGACGGGTAACTGCCAAGCAACATCTGGCGGTAGTTTTCCCAGCCTTCATTGATCAGGCCACGCTCGGTGTTGACCAGGTCAAACATCATGTTGATGCGCTCTGTGGTGTAGTTGTCCCAGGCGGCAAACACCAGCAGGTGAGAGCAGTCGGTGATTTGGCCTTGGTTCCAGGCGATGGGTTTGATTTGCTCACGAACGCCCGGGTTGGTGACGACAAAAATCTCAAACGGCTGCAAGCCGCTGGAGGTGGGGGCGAGTCGTGCCGCTTCCAGAATGCAGTCCACCTTGTCTTGTGGCACGGCTTTGGCCGGGTTCATTTTTTTGGTGGCGTAGCGCCATTGAAGCTTTTGGTGCAAAACAGACATGGGATTCCTAAAAAATAAAAACCGGCCAGCTTGACCGCATTGGTTCGCCCTTAGCTTGGGGCGCAGAAACGCATTTGCAAGAGGCGAGGCGAGGGGCAGGGGGCAGGGGGCAGGTCAGTGGGTGACAAACTGGTAGCTCACTTCTTCACTGTCCACCATGTCCAGAAAATCGTTCAGGGTGTCCTCGTTGTCGGTGCTGGCCCAGGTTTCTTCGGGATTGGTGGCAAACAGCGGCTCGATGGCAATGTCCAAAAACTGGCCATTGGACAATTGCAGCACCGGTGTGCCTTCTGAGGTTTCGACCAGTTCCCAGTCTTCAGGCACGGACATGTCGAGTTGGATGGTGACGCTGAGTTTTTTCATAGGGGTTCCTAAAAACGTAAGGCGCAAAGCGTAACCCAAGTCGATGACATGAGCCAGAGCACCGATAATTTAGCGCATGCACACCACCCACTTGCTCTATTTGCACGGCTTTGGCTCGTCGCCTGCGTCCAACAAGGCGCGTCTGATGGCCTCCACCGTCGCCAGCCGCCACCCTCAAGTGGTCTGGGCTTGCCCGGCGCTCCAGGCCTCACCCCATCAGGCCATGACCCAGGTGTTGGCCTTGGTGGCCGATTGGCCCCGGGAAACCATGTCTGTGGTGGGTTCGTCATTGGGCGGGTTTTACGCCACCTGGCTGGCCGAGCGTCTGGGCTGCAAGGCGGTGCTGCTCAACCCTGCAGTGCACCCGGCGCGTGACCTGGCGGCCTACATTGGTGAGAACAAGCTGTGGCACACGCCCGAGCAAAGCTTCTTGTTTGACTTGGCCTATGTCGGTGAACTGCAAAGCCAGGAAGTGGCACACATCAGCCACCCCGAGCGTTACTTTGCCATCATTGCCAAGGGCGACGAGGTGCTGGACTGGCGCGAGATGACGGGGCACTACCCCGGAGTGGTGACCCAGCTGCTGCCCGCAGGCGACCATGCGTTAAGCGACTTTGCGCAGCACCTTGACAAGGTGCTGGCGTTTTTGAATCTTGTATAAGAAATTGGCCTCTAGCCCGTGTAAAGCCTGTGTAGCAAGCTATTAAAAAAATAGTAAATAGTCTATTGACCTGTAGCCCTTATTTAACGTGAAACAACGCCCACAGCCGACAAGAATGGCGTGTCGTAGGGCCGACTTCAATCGGCCATGGCGGGTTGAAACCCGCCCTACGCAGGGCACGCATGTTGCATGCTTTGGGGGTGTCCTTGTTGAACATGGACGTTAGAAAGCGCAAAAAGCCAAAAATAACGCAGCCTTGGCGCTGACTAGCGATTTGCGCACCGGCGGTCTGACCCACAGGGGTTCATCTTGCCCAACTGTTGCAGGAAGCGCCTTTTACCTGGCTAAACCGAGCAACTTTGCTGCAAAATAAAAACAGGCCGCGTTCCGTCAAGGAAAGCAGCCTGCAAGAGCGCCGACCAAAGGTCAGTCGCTGATTAGAAGTTGTATTGTGCCGAGGTCTGGATACGGTTCAACACACCAATTGCACCCGCTTCGGTTTCACGGTGGCCGTAGATGTACTCAATGCCCACGTCGGTATTTTTAACCGGGCTCCAGATCAGGTTGGCGTGAACCGACTGGGCGCTCTTGGTTGCAGTGCCAGGGATTCCTTGACCAAAGCTTGCGCGTGTGCCCGACACTGCGATCGTGGAGCGCAAGGAAGCGTCCCACCAGTGTTGGTACGATGCCGTGGCGAGCCAGGCGCTAGACAAATCTAGCTTGTTGCTGGCGTTGATCGCAGCGTCCGTGTACAAACCAACAACATAGCGGCCAAGTACGTTGCCGTAGTTGGCGTAAAACCTGAACGCGTCTTTGCCAAAAGTCGGAATCACACCACTAACGCCCACCGCGCCGCCCCATTTGTCATCTTTGATGGCAGGTGTATCAACGCGAATCTGACGCGCCAACGCCGAAAAGCCGTAGCTAACTTTGCCGAATTTGAGGTTAACTCGTCCAACAACGTCAGGAAAGCGGTCGTCACCAGCTGGGCCCACGCCAGCGACGTTGGATTCCGGATTCTCCAGAGCCACTGCCCATTGGCCATCAGCAATTTTTTGCGTGTAACGGATTTGCGCTTGACGCACAAAAATAGTACCTACTGGCCCACCGAAGTCGAGCACTTCTGGAAGGGATGCCAACTCCATAAACGTTCCCCATGTTTGACCAACCAGCAAGCCGCCGATTGAGCCGAAGGCATGGCGCATACGTAAACCGTTGGAGTTGCTTACAACTTCATTGCCGTTTAAGTTACCCCCAAAAAAGTCACCTTCAAAGAAAGTTTTGACTTCACCCATGGCGCTGGGTGTCGAGGTGGTCATATTGAAACGGGTCTGACGAGCGTGCATCGTGAGTTGGTTTCTCTCGTTGGTGCTGCCCAATGGAATGCCGCCGGCTTCCAGTTCCTGGTCAGCCGTGCCGCCCACGCTGCGGCTGTTGAAAATAGCGTCCGCCTTGACGTAACCGCCAAATTTGATCGAGGTGTTGGAACCCGGCAGTTTGAACGAGCCGGGGATGTCGCCACCCGTTACAGCGTTAGCAGGTGCGGCTGCAGCGGGTGCCGCTTGTTTGGCCGACAACTCGTCAACCTTTTTTTGCAGTGCGTCGATTTGCGCCTTGAGGTCGGAAAGGGCATCGGCACGTGCCAGCGGTGCGGCTGCCAGCATACCGCCGGTCAGCGCAAGGCACAACGCCGTTTTGGTAAACGCGGGAAGTTTTTTGTATTTCATGGTGTCTCTATTTATAGGAAGGTAACCTTGACTTTGAATAAATGCGCCGCAAGGGATAACGCAACCGCCATTATTGGGTGGTTCCGCTACGCTTACAACTTCTTACAGGCCAAATTAGTCATAAAACTGACATCAAAGTGTTAATGCGTTGGGTTAGCGCGACAAACAACTTGTTTTGAGATGCAAAACATGCGGGAGCACACAATCAAAATTTCGATTCTTGTCACACTTTTTTCTTAACGATTGAACCCAAACAATCTATTAGGGCATGAATGCATGGCGAGGTGAGTTGCAAGGCAATTTGGCTGGCCGAGAGGCGTGCATAGCCGTCGCTATGGACGACAAACGGACGGGCAAAATGGCCGCACGCCAAATGGCATCAGGCAAGCACAAAGTGCCGGCTAATGGATTATTTGGGTTGAAGTGCTATATGTATTAACATAATATACATCGTATGAAGTACGATTCAGTCAAAGGACGACCCGGCAAAACACGGCAAAGTAAGGCAAACCCGCATGCTGCTTGCCTCGCGCCTGAAAATCAGGCTACAACATATCTTTCAAACGGTGGTACAGCGTGCCAAGAATCAAACTGGGTGTGCGCAGCAACGCGCCGCCCGGAAACTGGCGGTGTTTCAGTTGAGCAAACACATCAAAGCGTTCTGCTTGGCCCGCAATGGCCTGGGCAACCAGCTGACCCGCCAAACCCGTGAGCGCCACGCCGTGCCCGCTGAAGCCCTGAAGGTAAAACACGTTGCTGCCCACGCGCCCAAAATCGGGCGCACGGTTCATGCTGATGTCCACAAAACCACCCCAGACATGATCAATCGGCACGTCTTTGATCTGTGGAAAAATTTGCCCCAAACGACGCGCCATGACTTCTTTAAGTCTTGCCGGTGTGCGGGTTGAGTAGCTGACGCGCCCGCCAAAGAGCATCCGGTGGTCGGCGCTGAAACGAAAATAATCCAGTACAAAGTTGTTGTCACAGGCTGCGGCATGGCTTGGAATCAGCTGGCGGCACAAGTCTTCAGGCAAGGCTGCGGTGCTGATCATGTAAGTGCCCACCGGCATGATGCGGGGTGTCAATTCAGGCGCTACATCGGGCCCATATTCCGACAAAGTGCAATTGCCTGCCAGCACCGCGAATTTGGCACGTACATGGCCTTGCGCGGTGTAGGCACACAAGGCTGGGGTACGTTTGAGTCGAGTAACTGCTGATTTTTCAAAAATTCTGACCCCCAACGTTTGCGCCGCACGCGCCAGCCCCAAGCCGAATTTAAGCGGGTGCAAATGGCCCGATGAGGCTTCAAAAGCGGCAGCGCAATAGCGTGGGCTTTGAATAAAGCGCTGAACTTCAGCGCCGCTGACAAATTCGTGTGCAAAACCATAGTCACGCTGCATGGTCTCGCAATCTGCTTCCAAGGCATGGGCTTTGCGCGGGGAATCGGCCACGTACATGTAGCCCTTGACCCGGTCACAAGCAATGTTGAACTCACGAATGCGCTGGTCAATCAGCTCAATGGACTGCATGGACATGTCCCATGCCTGGCGCGCCTGTTCCCTACCCAATTGCGCCTCAAAAGGCCCTTGTCCGCAGGCAAACCCGGCAATGGCCTGGCCTCCGTTGCGCCCTGATGCACCACTGCATACCCGGTCTGCCTCCAGCACCACCACCTGGTAACCGCGCCGCGCCAGTTCAATGGCAGCAGAAAGGCCAGCAAACCCTGCCCCTACCACCAGCACATCCGCCAGCACCTCGCCCTGCAGGCAAGGCTGTAGCGCAGGACGTTGCACGCTGGCTTCGTAATAACTGTGCTGGTTAAGTTGAGTATCAGAATCGAGCAGCATATTGGGCGTAATGAGTTTAAAAAAAGAAGCAAGTACGGCGCAGGGTTCAGAGCCGTTTGGCTACTTGACCGCAGAGATAAGTCCATACCAAAGTGGCCGCGGCAGAGCTGGTGAGTTCGGCGTGGTCATAGGCCGGAGCCACCTCCACACAGTCCATGCCAATGCAGTTCAGTACCGACAATTCCTCAAGCAGGGTCAACACCTGAGAACTGCTCAGTCCACCCGGCTCGGGCGTGCCGGTACCAGGCGCAAAGGCCGGGTCCAGGCAATCAATGTCAAGGGTGATGTAGCAGGGTCGGTTCTGCAACCGCTGCACAATTTCAGTAACCACGGGTGCAAGCCCTGCCCCATCCAGGCCACGCAATTGCCGGGCGGTGTAAATCATGCCGCCCTGGTCGCGCACATATTCACGTGCCGCGCGTTCGCCGCTGGAACGCAAGCCGATTTGCACCGTGTGTTGCGGGTTGACCAGGCCCTCAGAAATGGCTTCATAAGTCCAGGTGCCATGGCCAGAGGGTTCACCAAAGTGGTCTACCCAAGTGTCGCAATGGGCATCAAAATGTACCAGCGCCAAGCTGCCGTGCTGCGCATGCGCGGCACGCAGCAGTGGCAAGGTTACAGAATGGTCGCCCCCCAGAAACACGCAGTGATGCTGCGCCATCAGCACCGCCGCCTGGCGCTGGATATGAGCTCGCACCTCGGCCAGCGGCGACGCATTAGGCAAGCGCATGTCATAAGCATCACCCAACAGTCCCAGCGGCGTGACCTCAAAATGGGGGTGGATACCATCGCACAGCATCAGGCTGGCACGGCGAATGTCTTGCGGCCCCATGCGTGCACCTGGCCGGTTGGTCACGGCCCCGTCAAACGGCACACCCACCACGGCAAACGCCTGGGCAGCCAGTTCTGGTGCTGCTAAAAAACGGGTGGTGTGGTTGGCATAGGCAAAATGTCCAAGGGTCATGACCGCTCCAAGGGGAAAATGAAATGGGAGCATCGTAACTCTGCATCCATCCAATCATTGAGCCAGTTGGTGAGCAGTTGTGGGCACCATTTGCACTGCTTGTTTCAGGCATGATGCGCATCTGTCATTCACTTATTCACTTTGCATCTTGAACTCACCCCACGCCCGAACCCTGCGCGCTCCCCCCTTTTGGCTGGCCTACTTCTTTCTGGCTTTGAGCATGTCGTTGGTCGGCAGCTATGTGGCGCTGAGCAAGCCGCTGGTGGCCGCGTTACCTGTGTTCTTGCTGGCGTGGCTGCGCTTTGGCATTGGGGCGCTGGCCATGCCGCACTGGCTGCGCAAGCCGGTGGACGAGCTGCCCATGAGCCGATCGACCAAACGCCTGTTGTTTCTGGAATCATTTTTGGGCAACTTCATGTTCACCGTGTGCATGCTGTTTGGGGTAAGCCTGACCACCGCGGTTTCTGCCGGAGTCATCATGGCCGCCCTGCCGACGGTGGTGGCACTGTTGAGCTGGTTGTTTTTGCGTGAACGCATTGGCTTGCGGGTATGGGCTGCGATTGCTTTTGCAGTGACTGGCATCACGCTATTTTCACTATCAAAATCAGAGCTACATGCGGATGTTTATTCGGGGCTAGAAGGTGATTTGCCTTATAAATACGGATGGCTTGGCAACCTGCTGGTATTTGGCTCGGTGGTGTGCGAGGCCTCATACGCCGTGATTGGTAAAAAACTCACGGCACACGTGTCACCCAAACGCATCACCGCCCTGATCAACCTTTGGGGTCTGGCCTTGATGACACCCTTTGGCCTGTATGCGGCCTGGGCATTTGACTTTGCATCGGTCAAACCGGGCATGTGGTGGTTGCTGCTGTTTTATGCACTGGCAGCCAGTGTATGGACGGTTTGGTTGTGGATGACCGGTTTAAAAACCGTGCCAGCGGCGCGTGCCGGGGTGTTCACCGTGATGCTGCCAATCTCAGCGGCACTGGTGGGCGTGGGGCTGCTGGGTGAACGCCTGAGCGCCATGCAGGTGCTGGCGTTTGCTTTGTGTCTGGCTGGTGTGGTGCTGGCCACCCTGCCCGCGCGCGAAGCCGCCCTGCCCGCTCGAACGCCGTCCTGATTACGTCATTTGGTTGCGCCCGTGATCAGACCAAGCGGGTGGCGCTGATCACCATGCCATCGGCATCGGCATACAACCATTCCCCAGGCTTGACCCAAACGCCTTGAATTTGCAGCGCCAGGTCTTTCAGACCCTGGTTCTTTTTTTCGGTTGGCATGGGGATGCTTGCCAAGGCACGAATGCCCACATCCAGCTGTGCCAGTTCAGCCACGTCGCGCACACAGCCATCAATCACCACACCCGCCCAGCCGTTTCTGGCGGCAGCAGCGCCTAAGTTACCACCCAACAAGGCGCGGCGTAGCGAACTGGCACCATCCACCACCAGCACTTTCCCAACCCGGCCTTGCTGCGTATCTTGAAAACCGCACGCATCCACCGCCGCTTTCACCAAAGAATTGTCTTCAAAGCATTTGAGCGTGACCACGGGGCCGCAAAAAACACGGCGCGCGCCAAAGTCTTTGAAGACCGGGGGCAGCACCCGAAACTGCTCCACCGCGTCATTTTTATGTGCTTCACACAGGTCACAAGTTGCAAAATTAGTCGTCATGGGCTTTCTCCTGAATAAGGGGGGTCTGTTACAAAAATTGTAAAACGCTGCCCGACATTGCAAAAATTTGACGTTTTCACAGCAAAATTAGCGTCAGTCCCCTTGGAAAGACCGTATTTCTCCAGTAGGATTCGCCCCAACCAGCAACACGGTTGTGAGCTGGCGATTCACTTAACTTGAAAAGGACAATCCAATATGGCAACTGCAAAAAAAGCGGCTCCAGCAAAGAAAGCAGCTCCAGCAAAGAAAGTGGCTTCGGCTAAAAAAGTGGCTCCAGCCAAGAAAGTAGCCGTCAAGGCTACAGCACCCGCCAAAAAAGCAGCTGTCAAAAAGGCTCCTGTCAAGCGCGCTGTGAACGCCGCCTTCATGAAAGCACTGACACCCAGCGCCGCATTGGCTGCCGTGGTGGGCGTCAAAGCGCTGCCGCGTACTGAGGTGGTCAAAAAATTGTGGGTCTACATCAAGGCCAACAAACTGCAAGACGCAATCAACAAACGCATGATCAACGCCGATGCAAAACTCAAAGAAGTGTTTGGCAAAGCCCAAGTCAGCATGTTCGAGATGGCTGGCCTGATTGGCAAGCATCTGAAATAATTTTCTTTCAGAGCCGTGATCCAAAGCAAAAGGCCGACGCAAGTCGGCCTTTTGCTTGTGGCATCATCCTGGCACTTACACAAGAATTACAAGCTGTAGATGCTGCGTTTTTTATTCACCCGATTAAGCCTCATCATTCCGACCTTCATCGGCATGACCCTGGTGGCCTTCTTTCTCATCCGCATGGTGCCGGGTGACCCGATTGAAACCCTGGCTGGCGAGCGCGGCATTGATGCCACGCGCCATGCCGAACTGCTCAAAGCCTATGGGCTAGACCGCCCGGTGATGGTGCAGTACGGCATCTACATTGGGCGGGTGCTGCAGGGTGACTTGGGCACCTCCATCATCACCCATGAGCCGGTTCGCAATGAATTCATGGCACTGTTTCCGGCCACCATTGAACTGGCGGTGTGCGCCATTTTGTTTGCGCTGATCATTGGCATCCCGGCCGGCATTCTGGCGGCGGTCAAGCGCAACACCATCCTGGATCATGGCGTGATGGGCGTGTCGCTCACCGGTTACTCCATGCCAATTTTCTGGTGGGGTTTGCTGCTGATTTTGTTGTTCTCGGTGCAGCTTGATTTAACCCCGGTGTCAGGGCGCATCTCAGTGCAGTACTTCATTGAACCGGTGACCGGTTTTTTACTGATTGACACCTGGCTGGCCGGTGACAAAGATGCGTTCTGGTCTGCCGTGACGCATCTAATTTTGCCAACCATTGTGCTGGGCACCAACCCGCTGGCGGTGATTGCCCGCATGACGCGCTCGGCCATGCTGGAAGTGCTGGGCGAAGACTACATCCGCACCGCACGCGCCAAGGGCTTGTCCAATTTTCGGGTGGTGGCGCTGCATGCCCTGCGCAACGCGCTGATTCCCGTCATCACCGTGATTGGCCTGCAAGTGGGCGTGTTGTTCACCGGCGCTATTTTGACCGAAACCATTTTTTCGTGGCCCGGCGTGGGCAAGTGGATGATTGAAGCCATTGGCCGGCGCGACTACCCGGTGCTGCAAGGCGGCATGCTGCTGCTGGGCGGCATGGTCATGATCGTCAACCTGTTGGTGGATGTGACCTACGGCATCATCAACCCGCGCATTCGGCACTGAAGGATATGAACATGGCGACGCTTGCCGACACCACTCCCCATTTTGAACAACCCAACCCGTGGCGTGAATTCTGGGATTATTTTTCAACCAACAAAGGCGCTGTGGCGGGGCTGGTCATCGTGCTGCTGGTGCTGCTGATGGCCGCTTTGGCGCCGTGGATTGCACCCTACTCGCCCAACGACACCAACCCCAGCGTGTTTTTAACGCCCCCAGCCTGGCAGGCCGGTGGCTCCGGCGCGCACTGGCTGGGCACCGATGCCATTGGCCGCGATATTTTGTCGCGCCTGATCCACGGCGCGCGCCTGTCGCTGGCGATTGGTCTGGCGGTGGTGGCACTCTCTGTGGTGCTGGGCACGGTGCTGGGGCTGACTGCAGGCTACTTTCGGGGTATTTTCGAGATTGCGGTGATGCGCCTGATGGACATTATTTTGACCCTGCCCAGCCTGCTGCTGGCCATTGTCATTGTGGCCATTCTGGGGCCGGGTTTGATGAACGCCATGCTGGCGGTGGCGGTGGTGGTGTTGCCGCATTACGTACGCATCACCCGCGCTGCGGTTATTACCGAGATGAGCCGCGACTACGTTACCGCCGCGCGCATGAACGGTGCCGGTCACTTGCGCCTGATGTTCAACGAGGTGCTGCCCAACTGCACGGCGCCGCTCATTGTGCAAGCCTCGCTGGGTATTTCTGCGGCCATTCTGGATGCAGCGGCTTTAGGCTTTTTGGGACTGGGCGCGCAACCCCCCTCCCCCGAATGGGGCACCATGCTGGCCGACGCACGCGAATTTGTACTGCGCGCCTGGTGGGTGGTGACCTTCCCCGGCCTGGCCATTTTGATCACGGTGCTGGCATTTAACTTGCTCGGTGACGGTCTGCGCGACGCGTTTGACCCCAAACTGAAGCGCTGACGCTGTCGCTTGTCCTAAAAAATTGTTATGGCTCTTCTCGAAATAGAAAATCTGTCGGTGCAGTTCCCGTCCAAGACCGCCGTGATGCACGCGGTGGACGGTGTCAGCCTGTCGCTTGAAGCTGGCGAGGTGCTGGGCATTGTGGGCGAATCTGGCTCAGGCAAAAGCGTCACCATGATGGCGCTGATGGGGCTGGTGTCATTCCCCGGTGTGGTGCGTGCCGACAAGCTGCGCTTTGACGGGCACGACCTGTTGCAGCTTTCCAGCAGCGCACGCGCCCGGCTCACCGGTAAAGACGTGGCCATGATCTTCCAGGACCCCACCACCAGCCTGAACCCCTGTTTTACCGTGGGCTTCCAGCTGGCCGAGGCACTTAAATTGCACTTAGGGGCTGGACGCCAAAGCAGCCCGCAAGCGCTCGATTGAGTTGCTGGAGCAAGTGGGCATACCCGCTGCGGAGAGTCGCCTGAGCGTCTACCCGCACCAAATGTCGGGTGGCATGAACCAGCGCGTGATGATTGCCATGGCGATCTCATGCAGCCCCAAGCTGCTGATTGCCGACGAACCCACCACGGCGCTGGACGTGACCATTCAGGCGCAAATTCTTGACCTGCTGCGTACCCTGCAAAAAGACCTCAACATGGCGCTGGTGCTGATCACCCACAACATGGGGGTGGTGAGTGAAATGGCGCAGCGCGTGGCGGTGATGTACGCCGGGCAAATCATGGAAACACGCAGCGCGCATGACATTTTTGACTCGCCCCAACACCCCTACACCGAAGCCCTGCTGGCCGCCATGCCCGAGCGCAGTGATGGCGCCACACGTTTGGCCACCATTCCCGGCATGGTGCCCGGTTTGTATGACCGCCCCAACGGCTGCCTGTTTGCGCCGCGCTGTGCCTATGCCAACAGCCATTGCCGTGCCGATCGACCGCCCTTGCGCGAATGGCAAAGCGGCCTGGTGCGCTGCCATTACCCGTTGCTGGAGGCCAGCGCATGAGTCACCCCATGAGCCAGCCCATGAGCCAGCCCATCACACCTGCTGTGCCCACCACGCCACCGGTGGTAGTGGCGCGTGACCTGAAACAGGTCTACACCATCTCCCGTGGCTTCATGCACCCTGCCGACCATTTGCAGGCGGTCAGTGGCGTGTCGTTCACCGTGCATGCTGGCAAAACGCTGGCCGTGGTGGGCGAATCAGGCTGCGGCAAGTCCACCCTGGCACGCATGGTGTCCTTGATTGAAACCCCGACTTCTGGCGAGCTGTCGCTGGCGGGTGTGGACGTGGTCAAGGCCAGTGCAGCCCAACGCCTCGCCCTGCGTCGCACGGTGCAACTGGTGTTTCAAAACCCGTTCGGTTCACTCAACCCGCGCAAAAAAATTGGCCAAATTCTTGAATCTCCGCTGGAGATCAACACCGATGCAAGCGCCCCTGAACGCGCCGCCCAAGCCCGAGCCATGCTGGCGCTGGTGGGTCTGCGCCCGGAGCACTACGAGCGTTATCCGCACATGTTCTCAGGTGGGCAACGCCAGCGCATCGCCATTGCCCGTGCCCTGATGCTCAAGCCGGCGCTGATTGTGGCCGACGAACCGGTGTCAGCGCTGGACGTCTCGGTGCAAGCCCAGGTGCTGAACCTGCTGGCCGATTTGCAGTCTGACCTGAAACTGGCCTACCTGTTTATCTCGCACGACCTGGGCGTGGTGCGCCACATTGCCCATGATGTGCTGGTGATGTACCTCGGCCATGCGGTGGAACAGGGCGAGAAAAAAGCCATCTTCACCCAACCCCTGCACCCCTACACACAAGCCCTGCTGGCCTCCACACCTGGCATTGTTGGAACCGGTACGGCCAAAAAGCGCATGGTGCTCACCGGTGAACTGCCCTCGCCTCTGAACCCGCCCAAAGGCTGCGTGTTTTCGACCCGTTGCCCGCATGTGACAGCCCAATGCCAACAAGAGCGCCCTGTGTTGCGTACACTGGCAGACAGGCAAGTGGCTTGTCATCTGGCAGAGCAATTTGTTTAGCTCTCACTTCTTGTTTTACCAACCCGCTGCTGCGCAGCTTTAACCCCTAAGCCGGACGAGCCGGAACCAAAAAGGCAACACAAAACCTCGGTCGTGCGCAAGATTTTTGGACGTTCAGCCGATTTACGTCCCCGCAAATGTTCTTGGGTTGACCAAGAGAAAGTTTGTAACCCATTGGGTTTAAAGGCATTTTGCCCATGGCGAAATAATCGCCGGATTCATTTTGACACATCAGAATTCTTCGCAGGAAATGTGAAGACTGAACTTGTTAGAGACTAAGGAGTCCACAAGATGACTTTTCTAAAATCAAAGCGCACCTTCACACTCAAGCGCACCGCGCTGTGTGCCTTGGCCTTGCCGGCCTTGCTGGTAGTTGGCCAAGCTGGTGCCAAAACCCTGGTGTTCTGCTCAGAAGGCAGCCCAGAGAATTTTGCCCCCAGCATCAACACCACAGGTACTTCGTTTGATGCCAGTGAGCAAATTTATGACAACCTGGTGGAGTTTGAACGCGGCACCACCAAGGTGGTACCTGCACTGGCGCAAAGCTGGGACATTTCCAAAGACGGCCTGACCTATATTTTTCACCTGCGCAAAGGTGTGAAATGGCAGTCCAACAAGCTGTTCAAGCCCAGCCGTGACTTCAACGCCGACGACGTGCTGTTCATGTTTGAGCGCCAATGGATAGAAAATGACCCCTATTTCAAGGTCACCAGTTCCAACCATGCCTACTTTGGCGACATGGGCATTCCCAAGCTGCTCAAGTCGGTCGACAAGGTGGATGACTACACCGTCAAGATCGTATTAAACGCGCCAGAAGCACCGTTTTTGTCCAACCTGGCGATGCAATTTGCCGGTGTGCAGTCCAAGGAATACGCGATTGCCATGCTCAAGGCCGGCACACCTGAAAAAATTGACCAAGACCCACTGGGCACGGGCCCGTTCCAACTGGTGCAGTACCAAAAAGATGCCATCATCCGCTACAAAGCCAACCCACAGTATTGGGCCGGCAAAGCCAAGATTGACAACCTGATCTTCTCCATCACCCCAGACGCTTCGGTGCGCTGGGCCAAGCTGCAAAAGGGTGAATGCCATGTCATGCCCTACCCCAACCCGGCGGATGTGCCCGCCATGCGCAAAGATGCGAATGTGACGGTGCTGGAGCAACCCGGCTTGAACGTCGGCTACCTGGCTTACAACACCACCAAGAAACCGTTTGACGATGTGCGGGTGCGCAAAGCGGTGAACATGGCCATCAACAAAAAAGCCATTGTGGATGCGGTCTACCTGGGCACAGGCGTGCCGGCCATCAACCCGATCCCACCGACACAATGGTCTTACAACAAATCCATCAAGGACGATGCCTACAACCCCGACGAAGCCAAAAAACTGTTGGCCGCTGCGGGCTTGAAAGACGGCTTCGCCACCGACCTGTGGGCCATGCCGGTGCAACGCCCCTACAACCCCAACGCCAAACGCATTGCCGAGCTGATGCAAGCCGATCTGGCCAAGGTGGGCATCAAGGCCGAGATCAAGAGCTTTGAGTGGGGCGAATACCGCAAGCGCATGCAAGCCGGTGAACACCAGATGGGCATGCTGGGCTGGACCGGGGACAACGGTGACCCGGACAACTTTTTGCACACCTTGCTGGGTTGCGCTTCTGCCAAGAGCGGCGGCTCCAACGTGGCCAAGTTTTGCTACAAGCCGTTTGATGACCTGGTCATGAAAGCCAAGACCGTATCCAACCCGGCAGAGCGCACCAAGCTGTATGAAAAAGCCCAGGTGATCTTCAAAGCGCAAGCGCCCTGGTTCACCATTGCCCACGCCGTGGCTTTGAAACCTGTGCGCAAAGAAGTCATTGGCTTCAAGATCAGCCCGTTTGGTCGCCACACTTTCTATGGCGTGGACATGACCAAGTAAGGGATGTGGAAATTGCAAAAACGGGATATTTGTGATTTCCTCATCCCCAAGTTGGTTTAACAGTTCAAAAAAGGCCAGCTTTTGCTGGCTTTTTTATAAGCAAAAATGACCTCTAGCCCTTATATATAAAGCGCTATTAGCTATGAAATTTGTATTTTTGAACTGCCTAATGCCAAGCGCTGCCACCACACCACAAAACCGGCGCTGGCCTGCCCCAACCCAAACACCACAAAAAACACGCTCATCAACGCGCCCAACTGTCAAAAGCTCAGTTCCAACTCGCTCATGAACACCGGAAACAGCGGCGGCAACAGCGGCGGCAACAGCGGCGGCAACAGCAGGTGACCAAAGTGCGAGGCCGCATGCGCCATGCCCACCAAGGCAATCACTTTGGCATCTTGTTGCAGCGGAACAGTCCTTAGCAGGGCGTAGGTGGCTGAAGTCATAGGGGCATGTTAGCTGCCCTGCGCAACGGCCAGAGTCCGGTAGACAATAACTTACCCCAGTCCCTGGCTGATTGATCTGCAAGCATCATTTATGACACACGCCATCGCCTCCCGCCCAAACACCCCCCACGCCACGCTGGCCTTGCAGCGACCATTTCAACGCTTGAGTGCGCTGCACCCAGAGCTCACCGCGCTGCGGCGTGAGCTGCATGCGCACCCCGAACTTGGGTTTGAAGAGCACTACACCGCCGAGCGCGTGGCGCAAGCGCTGCGCCTGTGCGGCGTGGACGAAGTGCACACCGGCATCGGTAAAACCGGCGTGGTGGGGGTCATTAGGGGCAACAAAACCAGCAGCGGCAAGATGCTGGGGCTGCGCGCTGACATGGACGCGCTGCCCATGCAGGAATGCAACCACTTCACCTGGAAGTCCACCAAGCCTGGCTTGATGCACGGCTGCGGCCATGACGGCCACACCACCATGCTGGTGGGCGCGGCGCGTTACCTGGCCGAGACCCGCGCCTTTGATGGCACGGCGGTACTGATTTTTCAACCCGGCGAAGAAGGTTACGCCGGTGCGCAGGCCATGATCGACGACGGCTTGTTTGAGCGCTTTCCTGTGCAGGCGGTCTACGCCATGCACAACTGGCCGGCCCTGCCCGTGGGCAGCTTTGGCCTGAACCCGGGGCCGATGATGGCCGCGGCCGACCGCATCAGCATCGACATCACCGGTCACGGCGGCCACGGCGCACACCCCTACCAGACCATTGACCCGGTGCTGGTGGCCGGGCACATCATTACCGCGGTGCAAAGCATTGTGTCGCGCAACGTCAAGCCGGTGGACAGTGCCGTCATCAGCCTGTGCGCGCTGCAGGCGGGCGATGTCAACGCCATGAGCGTGATTCCCGGCAGCGCCAAGCTGGTGGGCACGGTGCGCACCTTCAAGCCCGAGGTGCAGGCGCTGGTAGAGCGCCGCCTGCACGAGCTGTGCGCTGCCATCGCCCAAGGGTTTGGTGCCAGCGCCGTGGTGACCTACGAGCGCATTTATCCAGCCACCGTGAATACCATGGCTGAAGCGCAATTTGCCGGTGACGTAGCGGCATCACTGGTCGGTGAAGACAAGGTCACGCGCAACCTGGAGCCGAGCATGGGCGCAGAAGATTTTTCTTTCATGCTGCGCGCCAAGCCCGGCGCTTACCTGCGCCTGGGTCAAGGCATGGCCAACGGCGACAGCGGCTGCCACCTGCACAACGCCACCTACGACTTCAACGACCAGGTGTTGCCGCTGGGCGCGGCGCTGCATGCCGGTTTGGTAGAACAAGGCATGCCGCTTTAGCAAGCAACCATGAAAAAGCAGCTACCCACTATCAAGTGAATAGCTGCTCACCCCCATTCCATGGGGGCTAGAGGCCTAAAAGGCACTTAACTGAAGCTGAACTGACCCGGTGCCTTAATCGGGTCGACTTGGACATGGATGGTGGCCTTAGGCGCAAATTTACCTTCCAGTAGCAGCTTGGACAGCGGATTCTCAATGCGCTGCTGAATCGCGCGCTTGAGTGGCCGGGCACCAAACACCGGGTCAAACCCCACCTTGGCCAGTTCGGCCACCGCCGCGTCGCTCACCTCCAGTGCCAGATCCATGTGAGCCAAGCGCGCCGTCAGCACCGCCAACTGAATCTTGGCGATGTCGGCAATGTGGCTAGCATCCAGGCTGTGGAACACCACGGTCTCGTCAATTCTGTTCAGAAACTCGGGGCGGAAGTGGTTTTTGAGCTCATCCGTCACCGCGTCTTTCACGTCCTCATAGGGCTGGCCGACCATGTTCTGGATCATTGAAGAGCCAATGTTGCTGGTCATCACAATCACCGTGTTTTTGAAGTCCACGGTGCGCCCCTGGCCGTCGGTCAGTCGGCCATCGTCGAGCACTTGCAGCAGCACGTTGAACACGTCCGGGTGCGCTTTTTCGACCTCGTCGAGCAGCAACACGCTGTACGGGTTGCGCCGCACGGCTTCGGTCAGGTGGCCACCTTCTTCGTAGCCCACATAGCCGGGGGGCGCGCCAATCAGGCGTGCCACGCTATGCTTTTCCATGAATTCGCTCATGTCGACGCGAATCAGGTGCTCTTCAGAATCAAACAAAAAGCCAGCCAGCGCCTTGCACAGCTCGGTTTTGCCCACGCCCGTGGGGCCGAGGAACAAGAAGCTGCCGGTGGGCCGGTTCGGGTCACTTAGCCCTGAGCGTGAACGGCGAATGGCGTTGGCCACCGCGCCAATGGCCTCGTCCTGCCCGACCACGCGCTGGTGCAGTTTGGTTTCCATTTGCAGCAGTTTGTCGCGCTCACCCTGCATCATTTTTGACACGGGAATGCCAGTTGCGCGGCTGACCACTTCGGCAATTTCATCGGCCCCGACCATGGTGCGCAGCAACTGGGCGCGGCCGCCGTCTTTGGCCGACTGGGCTTTGCCGGCTTCTTTGTCCTGCGCAGCCTTGAGTTTTTTCTCCAGCTCGGGCAGCTTGCCGTATTGCAGCTCACCAGCCTTGTTGAAGTCGCCCTTGTCGGTGAGTGACTTGATCTGGCCGCGCACTTTTTCCACCTCTTGCATGATGGTTTTGGAGCCTTGTGCCTGGGCTTTTTCGGCTTTCCACAACTCGTCGAGGTCGGCAATTTCTTTTTGCAGCGCGGTGATCTCTTCATTGATCAGCTCCAGGCGTTTTTGCGAGGCCTCGTCTTTTTCGCGTTTGACGGCCTCGCGCTCGATCTGCAACTGAATCAGTCGGCGGTCTTTTTTGTCCATCAACTCGGGCTTGGAATCGAGCTCGATCTTGACCTTGCTGGCCGCCTCGTCGATCAGGTCGATGGCTTTGTCGGGCAAAAAGCGGTCGGTGATGTAGCGGTTGGACAGTTCGGCCGCAGCCACAATCGCCGGGTCGGTGATCTGCACGCCGTGGTGCACTTCGTAGCGCTCTTTCAGGCCACGCAAAATGGCAATGGTGGCCTCCACCGTTGGCTCGCCGACCAGAATTTTCTGGAAGCGGCGCTCCAGTGCGGCATCTTTTTCAATGTATTTGCGGTATTCATCCAACGTGGTCGCACCCACGCAATGCAACTCACCACGCGCCAGCGCGGGCTTGAGCATGTTGCCCGCGTCCATCGCGCCTTCGGCCTTGCCCGCGCCGACCATGGTGTGCAGTTCGTCAATGAAGACGATGGTTTGGCCTTCGTCTTTGGCCAGGTCTTTGAGCACGTTTTTCAGGCGCTCTTCAAACTCGCCCCGGAACTTGGCACCAGCCAAAAGGGATGCCATGTCCAGGCTCAGCACGCGCTTGCCTTTGAGGCTGTCGGGCACTTCCCCCGCCACAATGCGCTGCGCCAGGCCTTCCACAATGGCAGTCTTGCCCACGCCAGGCTCGCCAATCAGCACGGGGTTGTTTTTGGTGCGCCGTTGCAGCACCTGGATGGCGCGGCGAATCTCGTCGTCGCGGCCAATCACCGGGTCGAGCTTGCCCGCACGCGCGCGCTCGGTCAGGTCAATGCAGTATTTTTTGAGCGACTCGCGCTGGTCTTCGGCATCGGCACTGTCCACGCTCTGACCGCCGCGCACCGCGGTGATGGCGGACTCCAGGCTTTTGCGCGTCAGGCCGTTGGCGCGCGCGGTGTTTCCGATGTCTTGCTTGGTGTCACTCAGCGCCAACAAAAACAGCTCTGCCGCAATGAACTTGTCACCGCGTTTGATGGCCTCTTTTTCTGACGCTTGCAGCAGCGACACCATGTCGCGCCCCACCTGCACCTGGTCTTGACCGGTGACTTGGGGCAGTTTTTTGAGCGCCGCCTCGGCCGCGCTCAGCAACCCAGCCACATTTACCCCAGCGCGTTGCAGCAAGGCTTTGGGGCCGTCGTCTTGTTTGAGCAAAGCCACCAGCACGTGGGCGGGCTCAATGTAGGCGTGGTCGTTGCCCAGTGCCAGACTTTGGGCATCGGCCAGGGCTTCCTGAAATTTCGTTGTCAATTTATCCATACGCATAGCAATTCCTCCAAGTT
>Ga0210053_1000787_pt1 | contig 31012 bp, 29 predicted proteins | sample CryGeymeta201512_FD_185467 | JGI IMG/M metagenome (GOLD analysis project Ga0210053, IMG submission 185467) | Groundwater microbial communities from Crystal Geyser aquifers in Utah, USA - Crystal Geyser metaG 2015-12 (SPAdes) (version 2) | ecosystem: Environmental > Aquatic > Deep subsurface >... | reverse complement strand
TGTTTCCAATCGAATTATTTAACGATTTATTAAAGACTGCAAAAACTCCGAATGATTTTTTTCCTGTTCCGCCGGAAAAAATATTTGACAATCGAAACGAAGTCATCCCTTCTTTTGTTTCTGAATTACTGTTAGAAGATGATGCTGTTAAGTTGGTTAAATTATAACTATCGGGGTGATTATAGCTTGATGCGTAGTCAGAAGTTCCGGTTTGGTTTGATATTCCGTTCGTAAATAAAAACAACCATTTAGAGTTAAGCGCATTAAAAAGTGTGGCAACCGCAACCGTTGGATTTTTCCCTGAGCCGTAAGTCTCGTTGTTCCCGGGAGAAGCAACAATCGGTACAGTGATCGAATAAGGAAAAGCTATCCGGTCAGGCGGATACATTAAATCAGAGTAATAAACAATGTCGGGGTCATATATTATTCTGTAAGGATAGTATAAGTTGACGCTATAACTTAGTGGTAAATAATTATTCCTTTTATAATCCGCCGCATAAGTTGTGTAAACGAAACTGCCGGAGTAATCGTTTGCTCTTGCCGGATTGAATAAAATTTGCGTTGCCGTATCGGGAACAAAAAGTAAGAACTCGTTCGGCAAGCCTTGTGAGTGAACCAAAATGTTTGGATTGAAATTTGTCGAACTTAATTGTCCGAATGAGTAGTTTGAAAGCACTACCGCTAACAGAACAAAACACAGTACATTTTTCATAAGGTCCCCATTTTTATTTGTGAATAAAAAATATTAACGCATACCATTAAAATAAGTAGAGACTTACCATGGTAAGTCTCTACAACTTCTGAATTTTATCTCATAATCAATTTTATCAGTTTTTGTTTTTTCGGTTTGTTGTCGGTAACCCTTAAAGCATTAATAATTCTTTTTTCAGTATCGGCAAGAACCTTTTTATTATTGGTGAAAAGCTCGGCAACAATTTCTCCTTTTGATAATTTATCTCCAAGTTTTTTATGGAAAATAATTCCCGCCTTCGGATCAATAACGTCTTCTTTCTTTAATCTTCCGGCGCCAAGTTCTAACGCGGCAACACCTATTTGATAAGTGTCGATTGCGGAGACAAAACCCTCTGTTTTACTTTTCACTTTTAATTTGTGTTTCGACTTTGGATATTTCTCCGGTTCGTATAAATAACTAACATCTCCACCTTGCAGTTTTACAAGTTCAACAAATTTTTCAAATGCTCTGCCGTTTGCTACAAGTTTTTTGGAAAGATCAATTCCTTCTTTAATTGATTTTACTTTTTTGCCAAGATAGATCATTGCGCCGGAAAGGGTAAAACTTACTTCGCATAAATCAGGAACGATTTCTCCGCGCAATACTTTAATCGCTTCGTACACTTCGAGCCAATTGCCAATGTAATTGCCGAGCGGCTGATTCATATCGGTTATAAAAGCGAGAACCTTTTTATCAAACGCTTTTGCCGTGTTGATAAGCGATTGCGCAAGCGCTTTTGCATCCGAGAATTTTTGCATAAAAGCGCCGCTGCCGGTTTTTACATCAAGCACGAGTCCGTCAATTCCCTCGGCAAGTTTTTTACTCATAATGCTGCCGGTAATAAGCGGAATAGATTCCACCGTTGCGGTTACATCGCGCAAAGCATAAATCAATTTATCTGCCGGAGCAATTTCTTTCGTCTGTCCGATTAAAACCAATCCGCATTTTTTCAAAACTTTTTTATAATCGCGTAAAGCAAGATTTGTGCTGTAACCAGGAATTGCTTCAAGTTTATCAAGCGTTCCGCCGGTGTGTCCGAGTCCTCTGCCGGAAATCATCGGGACATTAACTCCGGCAGCGGCGGCAATCGGCGCAATGATAAGAGAGGTTTTATCGCCAACACCGCCGGTAGAATGTTTATCAATCTTCATTCCTTTAATGGAAGAAAGATCAATTACTTTTCCGCTGTAAAGCATAACTTCGGTGAGGATGGCTGTTTCGTCGGTTGTCATTCCGTTGAAGTAAACCGCCATAAGAAAAGATGCGAACTGATAATCGGGTATTTTGTTTTTTGTATAACCCAGCACAAGATACATCATCTCGTTTTTAGTAAGTTCTTCACCGTTTCGTTTTTTGCGGATAAGTTCGATGGGGTTCATACTATATCAAGATTAATAAAGAAGTGTTTTGTTCTTGGTAGATATTTTTAAAAAAGGCAGTTTCATGCGTGCAAGATCAAAGATTTCTTTTCTCTATCAGCTGCAAAACTCAAGCTTGCCAGTACATCTTCTTTTGTAAGCTCCGGAAAATCGTCAAGGATTTCTTCTATATTCATTCCCGAAGCCAAATAATCAAGAATATCATAAACAGTAATACGAAGATTTCTGATGCAAGGTTTCCCGCTTCGCTTATCATTATCAAAAGTAATTCGTTCAAGGTAATTCATTTTGTTATTTCTTTTTGTCTGCCGAAATAGTTAAGCAATAAGTAAGCTAATTCTTTTTCCAAGTCCATCCTCAAAAATTCTGTAAAGAGTTGAAAGCTGGATGTCGCATCTGCCATTCTCGATCCGGGAGATGTAACTTTTTTTAGTTCCAACTTTGTTTGCAAGTTGTTCCTGTGTCAAATTGGCTTTGCGTCTTTCGTCTTTCAGTGTTTCGCTGATTACAAAATACTGTGCTTTTTCTTCAAACTCGTCACGTTTTTTGGTTCCAATTTTTCCGTATTGGATGTCTAAAAGTTCATCAAAGTTTTTAGCGTTTCTTATTTGCCCGTTCCGCAGGCGAGTTGCGTCGTTCTTTTTCATTTTGTTTGTCTTTTATATTAAAATATTCTTTTTTCAGTTTCTCTGCTAATTCAATTTCCTGTTTGGGAGTTTTCTGTGTTTTCTTTTGAAACGCATTAAACAGCACAACCAAATTACCTTTATCAAAGCAGCAGAAGATGCGATAAACATTGCTGCCAACCTCTACTCTTATCTCATAAAGTCCGTCAGTTCCCTCTATGTGCTTCAAAAATTTTTCAGAAACCTTGTCCACCGTTTTGATAAGACGAAAGACATAGCCGATTTTCTCTTTAACGTTGTCGCTTACTTCAAGATAAAAATCATGAAAGTAATGTCCATGAAATATGATTTTTCTTTCTGTTGTCACGGCGCAAAGATAACTTAAAAGTTATCCTCGAACAATCCTATTATTTATCAAACTTCTTCAAAATATCTTCAACCATATCTTTGTGCACGCAGAAATCAACTATTTTCAATTTTACGTAATCTTCAGAATAGTAATAGTAGCCTTTATCATCAACGTTATATGCGCCGGCGCCGGAATCTTTTATCAAGTACCAGTCTTTTCCATTTTTATTAACATAACCGACTAAATGAATTCCGTGATCATCCGTTGTTGTTTTGTTCGTAAAGCGAAATTGTCTTGCGTTCTCATCAATATATTCGGAAGGAATATCAAACGTCGGGATCATTGCAACTTTTGCGTGTGATTCAATTCCCGGTTCCGATACATCGCCGCCGATTGCCATCGTATAGCCTTTGCGAATTGCATTTTTTATGATGCTCATATATTCATCAAGCGGAACATTGTAATAAGAATCATCAAGCCACCAGTTATCCGGCACGTTGTACATCATTTTTGTGTAGTAGGGTTTTTCCATCAGCGAAATGATATCAACGTAATCATCAAGTTTTAAGTTTACAACTTTATCTAAAAATTCTTTTGGTGTGAACTCTTTTCCTTCGTAAGTGCATTTTGTTGGAGGAACTCCAAGGTAATGGTTAAGAATAGATTTAATTGTAGAGAGCGCTTCTTCTTCGTTCCAAGCGTTTGAAGTTTTTAATCCTTGCAAATAGCTGTTCATCTCGTCAACCATTTTGCTGTGGTCGTGGACTTTCTGTCCCGGTAACATGCCGCTATACGCCGATGCGGGAACGACACCGTATTGTTTCCAAATTCTTTTAACTGCATTTCCTTCGGAACCCTCGGCAAAAGCCGAGTTGCCTCTTTCCTGAATAAAGCGGCGGGCTTTTTCTACATATTCCCAGTAGGCGGTATAGATTTCGGAAAGTTTTACTTTCTTTTTGTTGATGCGGTAAATTTCTGATTCAAAAAAAGAAGTTGTTGAAAAATCCCAGCACGTGCCGGTCATTCCTTGATTGATAGGATCGTTATGCCATTGATAAGTGAATTCACTTTTTGCTTTTGGCAGATCCAAACCGGTAAAATCAACTTTGAATGCTTTGCTTTCCCCGGCTGGTTTTTTATTAAATTCTTCTACGGCTTTTTTGTTTGCTTCGTAGTATTCGCTTTTCGGTTTAACAAAAACTCCCTGGTTTTTAACTTGAGCATACGCGTTTGAAATTAACGTGAGAGTAATTATTAACAAGACAAATTGTTTCATATAACTTCCTTTCAAAATAAGTTGTTGTAAAAATAAGAAGAATTTTATGAAAGAAAACACGCTGCCCGTTTTAAAGCATGCGCGGAATTTGCGATGAGTGATGATTGATGATTGGACTTTCAAGTGATGCGTCAATCGTATAGCTGAACCGCGCCTCAAAAACAAACGGTTCTCTGTCAATCGTTAAACGCCAGCAATAAATTCCCGACAAAATATAAATCTCATTCTTAATTAACTGAACACTTAAAGTTTTTTCGTGCAGTGATACGCTTAGCTCTTCACGGTCTGCAAGTTTAATAAAATATTCCCGGATGTTTTCCGGCGTAGTTAATAACTTGTTTGAAAATGTTGGAATCAAGACAGCAGTTTTATTATAGAGAGAAAGAAGTGTTTCAATATCTCTTTTATTTACGGCTTGCATCCATTCAGTAAGAATTTGGTTCGGGGTTTTTGTCATAGTTGTTATTCTGCATTTCGTTCAAGAAAACTGATTTTATCATTTCAAGATTGCGCGAGCGTTTTTAAAAACTAATTTAGCCGGTTTGGATTTTAACGTGCCTTTTACCATTTCTCCATGTCTGAGTAAAGATTCTTTTGCCCAAAGTATTTCGTTTTCTGTTTCGGAAAGGTTTTCAAGACTTGATAAGAGAACTCTTGCTAATTTGGAACGCGAAATTACATTTAATTTTAGGACTTCTTTTTCTATATGCTGAACAGTCATATTCTTTCTCCTTTTGCTGCAAAATTAGCAAAAATATTTGGATGATTCTAACAACAATAAGTTATCCACCTAAGAATTGGTGACCTGATTTCCATATAACTATGCTGTTCACCTCAATTTGTTTATTTCTATACCAAAGCGTGACTTTTTCCAATTTGTAAATATTCCACACAAAAAACTCTAGTACGGTCCTATCGATTGTTGTTTCAATTAATATCGGTTTAACAAGTCCTTTCAAACTATCCGGAAGATGAACTACAATATTTCGATAATCTCTAAACCATACTTCATCGCTATTTGAAACAATTTTGTTATTAGGGAAAGAAAGCTTTCCCAATGTAGCTGCTAATTCAGTCACTTGTTGTGTTTGTAATACCTGTTCATCTAAAAGTCGTTGATTAATAAACTCAACAAGTGAATTGCATCCATAGCTATCCCGGCACCAAGAATCATATACTAAGTGGAATGTATCTCTATAAGAAGCTACGTTTTTCCCAAGACCATGCTTGGGAAAAAAGCTAAAGGAAAAAATGAATAATGAATATCGAACAAGGAATTTCGAATGATGAAGTTAAAATACGGATTGCATTCACTTCGAAATTCATTATTCCTTGTTCAATATTCGATATTTAATTATCGTTAACATGTTAGCGATAGCGATTCTCTAAGAGCCTATTAAATAATGTGGATTGGGATCCCTTATTATGCTACGAAAGAAAAGAAAGTTAGTGTTCTTTAATGGCGAATCGATTTCATGATTAAATCCGTAAAAATGTAAACCCTGCTCTATAGGGGCTTTTTTGATGACTCCATTAATCTTATCAATTACATATGGATAATGATAAATGTCATGTGAAAAAAGAAATCTTCGAGCCTCCTGAATTTTTGAAGTATCTATCTGTGCTTCCGTAAACGAAGTAAAAAGAAAAATAAGTAAAAGATAAAATTTCATTTACCGGGCTCCGATTTTGTGTTTGCTTTTCTACCATCAACTTATATTTCTTTCGTATAAATGTCAAACTCGCTAAAAAGTTGGGACGCTGATTTATTAAGGGCATCTCTAAAAACCTTCAAGGTTTATCTTTACCATATTTTGTTATGTTAAAATTTTATCGAACTTAGCTAAAATAAAAACCTTGAAGGTTTCTTAGCAAGATTTTAGAGGTGCCCTTAAGATAAAATAAGATTTACTATAGTGTTGACATTTGAATTTTGTTTTTTATGTCAATATATTTTGGGTGCTTTGGTGCAATTCCATAATCCATCAAAACTCAACCATCAACAATGCAGGTACCGCGCTATAATCTTAAAACATCCTAACCAATCTGCGTCCAATTGTCTTAATCAGGTATTTCTTTTACTAAAAAATAAATTTCCTTTTTCTCCCTGTTCAACAAAAATATTATCACCACCTGCAAAATTTCCGAGTAACAATTCCTGCGATAGGGGATTGATCAAATAGCGTTGGATTATTCTTTTAAGCGGACGCGCGCCGTAAGCAACATCATAGCCGAGTTCAGCAAGCCAATCTTTTGCATCATCACTTAGTTCTATGTTAATGTTTTTATCGTGCAGCATTTTTTGAACTTTTTCTATTTGAATATCAACAATTTTGCGAAGCTCTTTTTTTGTAAGCGGTCTGAAAAGAATAATGTCATCAATGCGGTTTAGAAATTCGGGACGAATAGTCTTCTTCAATAAATCACTTAGAAGAATACGCAGGTTATCCATTATCTGTTGAATGTTTTCTTCGTTTATTTGTTCCATGCGCTCGTGAATAATATGCGAGCCGAGATTGGACGTCATAATAATAATTGTGTTTTTAAAATTTACCGTTCTACCTTGGTTATCTGTTAGTCGTCCTTCATCTAAGACTTGAAGTAAAATATTAAAAACATCGGAATGCGCTTTTTCAATTTCATCCAGCAGTACAACAGAATATGGTTTGCGCCGCACCGCTTCGGTTAACTGCCCGCCTTCTTCGTACCCAATGTATCCCGGAGGCGCACCGATCAAGCGCGAAACGGAAAACTTCTCCATGTATTCGCTCATATCAATGCGGATCAGTGCATGTTCGTCATCAAAAAGAAATTCTGCGAGTGCGCGGGCAAGTTCTGTTTTTCCCACACCCGTTGTTCCCATAAAAATAAATGAACCGATCGGGCGGTTTGCGTCCTGTAATCCTGCACGTGAACGGCGTATTGCGTTTGCCACTGCGACAACCGCATCTTCCTGCCCTACAATTCTTTTATGCAATTCTTCTTCCAGACGGATGAGTTTACTTCGTTCACCTTCCAACATTTTATTTAAAGGAATGCCCGTCCATTTTGCCACAACTTCGGCGATATCTTCTGCATCAACTTCCTCCTTCAACATTTTTTTATCTTTTTGAATTTGCGAAAACAGAAGTGTTTCTTCTTTTAATTTTTTTTCAAGCGAAGAAATTTTTCCGTAACGGATTTCAGCGACTTTGCCTAAGTCACCTTCTCGTTCGTATTTTTCGGCATCTGTTTTTGCCTGTTCAATATCACTTTTAAGAGAACGGATAGATTGAATTTTTTCTTTCTCTAAACCCCAATGAAGTTTAAGTTGATTTTTCTCTTCGATGAAATTGCCAACTTCGGTTTTAATTTCTTCCAATCTTTTTTCGGAAGCATCATCTTTTTCCCGCTTCAATGCTTCGCGTTCAATTTCGAGCTGCTTAATTTTTCTTTCAAGTGAGTCAAGTTCTTCCGGCATCGAATCAATTTCGATACGAAGTTTTGACGCAGCTTCATCAATAAGATCAATCGCTTTGTCGGGAAGAAAGCGGTCTGAAATGTATCGCGCAGAAAGTTGAACAGCCGCTACAATAGCTCCATCAGTTATTCGTACTCCGTGATGGACTTCATATCGTTCTTTTAATCCGCGAAGAATGGAGACGGCATCCTCTTCGTTCGGTTCATTAACTAAAACAGGTTGAAATCTTCTTTCAAGGGCGGCATCTTTTTCAATATGTTTTTTATATTCGTCCAGCGTTGTAGCGCCAACACAGTGAAGTTCGCCGCGGGCAAGTGCCGGCTTCAAAATATTTGCCGCATCCATTGAGCCTTGGACAGAACCTGCGCCAACAAGGGTATGAAGCTCATCAATAAAAAGAATAATTTCTCCGTCTGCATCCTGGACTTCTTTTAATACGGCTTTCATTCGTTCTTCAAATTGTCCACGAAATTGTGTCCCGGCGATAAGCGCACTCATATCAAGCGCGACAATTCTCTTTGATTTTAAATTTTCCGGTACATCACCTGAAATAATTCGATGAGCAATTCCTTCAGCTATTGCGGTTTTGCCTACACCCGGTTCGCCGATTAAAACAGGATTGTTTTTCGTTCTTCGAGAAAGAACTTGCAACACTCTTCGTATTTCTTCATCACGCCCGATAACCGGGTCAAGTTTTCCGCTTCGGGCAAGTTCATTTAGATCTCTTCCGAATTTTTTTAATGATTGATAAGTATCTTCCGCATTCTGATTGGTCACGCGCTGAGTGCCGCGAACATCTTTTAAAGCTAATAAAACAATGCTGGCGGTTACTCCGTTATCGCGAAGCAATTGTCCGGCTTTTCCGGAATCTTTGGCAAGCGCAAGAAGCAGATGTTCGGTTGAAATAAATTCATCTTTCAAGTTCTTCGCTTCTTCGGTTGATTGGTCAAAAAGTTTTGCAAGATGGTTCGACATTTGATGATCCCCGATACCTGCCGAAGCCCCCGAAACTTTTGGAAGTCGTTCAAGAAGTTCACTGACTTTAATTTTTATTCTATCGGAATTCCCCCCGGCTTTTTGAATGATGGTGTCGGCGATGCTTCCTTTTTCTTCTACTAATGCGGCAAGGATGTGTTCCGGTTCAAGAATTTGGTTGCTGAAACTTTGCGCAATTTCAATTCCATTTTGAATTACTTCCTGCGCCTTTACGGTAAATTTGTTAAAGTTAAAAGCCATATCTGTCTCGATTCTTTTTTATAATAATATTCAAAACGCTACTATTAAAAATATCATTGTTTAAGTAGAAAATAAATTCAATTAAATTAGACAAACAAAAAAGTACTTCGTTTCTGAAACTCATAGCAAAGCACGTTGTTAATCCATTCTCGTTTCCGTATTTTTGCTCACCATGATTTTACTAAACCAGGATGACACCATTGTTGCAGTAGCCACACCCGCCGGTGTCGGAGCTATTTCTATTGTTCGCATTAGCGGAAAGAAATCTTTTATTGCGATTGATGCTATTTTTTCAGGTAAAATAAAAATTGATGAAGCAAAATCGCATACGATTCATTACGGAAAAATAATCGATGAGAATAAAAACCTTATTGATGATGTTTTAATTTCGGTTTTTCGAAATCCCCATTCATACACGGGCGAAGACAGTGTTGAAATAAGCGCTCACGGCAATCAACTCATTTCAAAAAAAATTATTGAGTTGCTTCTAAGAGTCGGTGTTCGTATCGCAGAGCCCGGTGAATTTACAAAACGCGCATTCTTAAACGGCAAGCTCGATCTTGCACAAGCAGAAGCTGTGGTAGAAGTGATTAATGCGAGAACTGACGCATCACTTCGCGGTGCAAGAAATCAGCTTGACGGAATCCTCTCAAAAAAAATTCACGAGCTGCGAACTCAATTGATAAATACTTCATCACTTGTAGAACTGGAACTGGATTTTACTGAAGAAGATGTTGAGTTTGTTGCCAAAGACAAACTTCTTTTGATGATTGAATTCGTTATTGCGGAAATAGAAAAACTTCTTGACACTTACTCGTTTGGTCGGGTGATCCGAGATGGTGTAAACGTTGCTTTGGTCGGTATTCCTAATGTAGGTAAATCGTCCCTGCTAAATTATCTGTTAAAAGAAGCGCGCGCTATCGTAAGCGAGATTCCCGGAACAACGCGTGATGTTATTCGTGAAGAAGTTTCAATCAACGGGGTTTTGTTCCGACTTTTTGATACTGCCGGAATTCGTCCAACGATGAATGAAATAGAGAGAGAAGGGGTTTCGCGCAGTAGGGAAGCGGTTAAGAACGCTGATGTTGTTCTCTTTGTTAACGATGTTCAACAGAAGATTTCCATCGAATTACGTGAAGAACTTCTTCAACTAACCGCCGCTGAAAAAATTATTACAATCCTTAATAAAGTGGATTTGGAAATCTTGGCAGAAAAAGAAGCCGATGTTTATATTTCCACATTGACAGGTTATGGCATTAATAATCTATTTGTTAAACTCCAAGAAAAAATTTTTGGGGGAAACGCTTATACTGAACACTCCGCTATTGTTTCTAATGTTCGTCACTATGAAAATCTGAAAAAAGCAAAAACAAGCTTGCTGAACGCAATTAATGCTATTAAGCATAATTTGAGCGGCGAATATATTTCTGTTGATTTGCGAAACGCAGAAAATTCGCTTGGAGAAATAATAGGTGAAATAACCTCTGACGACATTTTAAACAATATATTTAGCCGATTTTGCATTGGCAAATAAAAAAGTTTCACATGGAACGGTATGGAGTTAATATTTCATCCTTATAAAATAAGAAGTCTTGCGCAGATTGATTCCGAAAAAATTTATGAGTATCTGCAAGATTTTGAGATTGTAAAATTTTTAGCAACAGTTCCATCTCCTTACTTGTTAGAAAATGCCCTTTCCTTTATTCTTTTTGCAAATGCAAAGGAAAAAGAGAAAACAGAATTTCACTATGCGATTGCAAATGTTGATGATGATAAAATGCTTGGATTAATTGGTGTAAAAGAAATAAATTTTCAAACAGGAACTTGTGAGATCGGTTATTGGTTGGGGAGGGAAAACCACAACAAAGGAATTATTACTCAAGCGATAAATAAAATATCGAGTTATTGTTTTGATGAACTAGATTTATGTCTTATCAAAGCAGGAGTTTTTGAATCAAACAAAGCCTCCATAAAAGCGCTTGAAAAAGCCGGATTTCATAATGCGGGATTCTCCGAAAAACTCTATTGTAACACAATATTAAAAGAAAAGATGTATGAATTTCATTTAGTGAAAGAAAATTTTGTTCCACGTGAAACCGGAAAACAGTCCACCACATAATGGGCGGAGAATCGAGTAAAATTGAATAAAAATTATGATATTGTTGTCGTTGGTGCCGGTCATGCAGGGATTGAAGCTGCGTGTGCTTCAGCAAAAATGGGTTTGCAGGTTGCATTAGTTACGATGGAGAAAAATGCAATTGGAAGAATGTCCTGTAATCCAGCAGTTGGTGGAACGGCAAAAGGGCATTTGGTGAGAGAAATTGATGCCCTTGGTGGAGTAATGGGAATTATTGCCGATCAAAGCGGAATTCAATTTAGAATGTTAAATCGCTCAAAAGGCCCTGCTGTCTGGTCACCGAGAAGTCAGAATGATAGAAAACTGTATACTGAAATGGCAATAAAGGTTGTAGATTCTTATAAAAATATTACTGTTGTTGAAGGCTCAATCGTTGAAATTTTAGTTGAAAATAAAAAAGTTTCAGCTGTTATTACTTCAGAAAACGAACTGATTTATTGTAATGCTGTCATTATTTGTTCCGGTACGTTCCTAAACGGCTTAATGCACACTGGATTAATAGCTGTCTCCGGAGGGAGATTTGGAGAAATGCCGTCAACGGGATTAACCGAGTGCTTGGTTCGGCTCGGTTTCGAATCTGGCAGACTAAAAACGGGAACGCCTCCGAGGTTAAACAAAAACTCAATCAACTGGGCTATTCTAGAAGTGCAGCCGGGAGATGAAAATCCTCAGCCATTTTCCTTTAGGACAGATACTTCAGAATTTCCTTATTTACCGCAAGTAAATTGCCACATAACTTATACAGACGCCTCTGTTCACAGTATTCTCGAAAAAGGATTTAATGAATCACCAATGTTTACAGGATTAATAAGGGGAATTGGTCCGCGATACTGTCCTTCAATTGAGGATAAAATTGTACGATTTAAGGATAAAGAAAGGCATCATCTTTTTCTCGAACCGGAGGGGCTGGATTCAGATCTAATTTATTTAAATGGATTTTCAACATCGCTGCCCGCAGAAGTTCAGTTAAAGGCTCTTCATAAAATTAAAGGACTGGAAGAAGTTGAAATGATACGACCTGGATATGCAGTTGAGTATGATTTTTTTCCTCCCCATCAAGTAGATTTAACTCTTGAAACAAAATTAATTGCTGGACTTTATTTTGCAGGCCAAATTAACGGAACTTCGGGATATGAAGAAGCAGCTGCGCAAGGGTTGGTTGCAGGAATTAACGCAGCTGCAAAGATTTTACAGATGGAAGAATTTGTTTTAAAAAGAAGTGAGGCTTATATCGGCGTAATGATAGATGATTTGGTAAATAAATCTACAGAAGAACCTTACAGAATGTTTACTTCACGAGCAGAACATCGCTTACTTCTAAGACAGGATAACGCAGATCTTAGATTATCTTATTACGGTAATAAATATCAATTAATTTCGAATGAACTCTTTGGACAGATAAAAGCGAAAAAGAAAAAAATAGAAGAGGGAAGAGGATTATTGGAAACCATAAAAATTCCATCAAATGAAATAAATCACTTGCTTGTGAAAATTGGAGAAAGTGAAACAGAAGCTTCTGAAGTTATTGCCAAACTTGTTAAACGACCGGAGTTAAAATTAAAAGAAATACTTCAACTAAAATCGGAGAACGATTTTGTGCTTTCCGAAATAAAAAACAACAATTACCTCATTGAACAATTGGAGATTGAATTAAAGTATGAAGGGTACATCAAGAGGCAGGAAGAAGTGGTAAAAAAAGTAGAAAAATTTGAAACGCTGAATATTCCTTTGAACTTCAACTATTTAATCTTAAATAGTTTGTCAACCGAAGGAAGAGAAAAACTCTTCAAAGTAAAACCCCGTTCAATTGGTCAAGCGTCAAGAATATCGGGAGTTACGGCTTCAGATATTTCAATTTTATTGGTATATTTGCGCAAATAATTTCAAACAATTTGGATCTAGTATGGCGACAGGTAATACTCGAGAAAAATATTTTCAGCAAATAACATCTTTTTATTGGGAAAACGGATATAATCCAGATTCAACACAAATGGAACGATTAGCTTATTTTGCCAAGTTAGTTGTTGAAAAGAATGAATTTGTTAATCTTGTTTCAAGAAAAGATGTAGATGCAATTGTTGAAAATCATATTTTTATTTCATCTTACATAGCAAAATATATTCCCGAGAAATGTACGAGGTTTCTTGATATTGGAACCGGCGGAGGTTTTCCCGGAATCCCCCTCGCAATTATGCGGCCAGATTTGCAGGGAATTCTAATTGATTCAACCAGAAAAAAAGTTGAAGCGGTTGAGGAATTTATTGATAAATTAATGCTTAATAATATTAAAGTAGAAACCAGCCGGGCTGAAGATCCAGAATTTATCGCTAAGTACAAAAACGGTTTTGATTTAATTGTAAGTCGCGCGACCAAACCTTTAATTATTCTGCTTCGCTATGCGCTTCCGTTAATAAAAGATAAAGGACATTTGTTTGTTCTTAAAGGAGGAGACTTGACAGAAGAATTTCAAAAAGCAGAAACGAAATATAAACCCCGCATTAAAAAATCAACCATTTATGACCTTCACTACAAACCCACCAACCTAAGAAATGTGAAAGGGAAAAAGCTTGTCCATTTGGAAATTGAAAAGTAATGACTTCTCCCATTGACACGCAAAAACTTTTCCAAGAAATAGCTTCGTTAGCAACTGAACAACGGAACCCCCACTCTATGGAGATAGATGCTTGTTCAACATTAGAAATATTAAAAATTATTAACGATGAAGACAAACTAGTTCCATTAGCCGTAGAACAGGAACTTCCTTATATTGAAAGAGCTGTTGATTTAATAGTAAAAGCTTTTAAAAATGGTGGGAGGTTACTTTATTTTGGAGCCGGAACAAGCGGAAGATTGGGCGTTGTTGATGCCTCGGAATGTCCCCCGACCTATGGAACTTTGCCGGAAATGGTACAAGGTTTTATCGCTGGCGGAAAAGAGGCAATGTTTGTTTCTCAAGAGGGAGCTGAAGACCATGAAGAAAACGGCGCCGCTGATATATTGAAAGCTAATGTGACCGCGAAAGATGTTGTGTGTGGAATTGCAGCCAGCAAACGTACTCCATATGTTCTTGGAGCGGTTAAAAAAGCTAAAGAACTCGGCGCCGCGACTCTTTATGTAACATGCAATCCGCGAAGTAAGTTTGACATTAAAGAAGTTGATGTAGCAATTTGTCCATACGTAGGACCCGAAGTTGTAATGGGATCAACTAGAATGAAAAGCGGCACAGCGCAAAAATTAGTTTTAAATATGCTAACAACCAGCGCTATGATCCGAGTGGGGAAAGTATACGAAAATATGATGATAGATCTTCAGATGACCAACAAGAAATTAGTTGAACGTGCAAAAAGAATCGTAATGACAATAACCGGAGTTGATTACGATACTGCAACCTCTTTTTTAGTCAAAGCCGAATGGCATGTTAAATCAGCATTAGTTATGATCAAAGCTAGCGTCTCCCTTGAAGAAGCTCACAAAAGATTAGCAGTTGCTGACGGATTTGTCCGCAAAGCAGTTGAAATAAACCTCTAATAATTTCCTTTAAAAGATTTTAGACCATCCAAAAATAGATGTTGACTTTTTAATAAAGATTAGTTATGTTTTCAGCGTTTGAAATATTCCAAATGTAAAAAACACAATTAATCTTATCTGAAAAGAGAATTGTTATGAAAAAAGTAGTCATCACTCACGCAAAACGTACAGCGGTAGGGACATTAAACGGAAGTTTAAGCGGCTTTACCGCGCCGCAACTGGGCAGTTTTGTTATTAAAGTATTATTATCTGAATCAGGAATTGATAAAAAACTTATTGATGAAGTAATTATGGGAAACGTCTTAACCGCCGGTTTGGGTCAAGCCCCGGCGCGTCAAGCCGCTATTTATGCGGGACTTTCTGATAAAACCGAATGCTTAACAATAAATAAAATGTGCGGCAGCGGCTTAAAAGCCGTTATGCTTGCACAACAAGCGATTGCATGTGGTGACGCTGAAATTATTATTGCCGGCGGACAGGAGAGCATGACAAACGCCCCCTATCTTTTAAAACAAGGAAGAAACGGATATCGCTTAGGAAATTCAACAATATACGATTCCATTTTGATTGACGGTTTGGTTGACGTGTATAACAATATTCATATGGGAAACTGCGCTGAATCCTGCGCGAAAGATTTTCATTTTACTCGCGAAGAGCTTGATGCATTTGCAGTTCAATCCTATAAGAAAGCATTGGCGGCAATTGAAGAAGGAAAATTCACCGATGAGATTGTAGATGTCATTTTGAAATCAAAAACCGGAGAAATAATTTTTAATAAAGATGAAGAACCGGGCAAAGTGAATTTTGATAAAATATCCTCGCTTAGGCCTGTATTTGATAAAAACGGCGTGGTTACTGCGGCAAACGCATCAAGCTTAAATGATGGTGCTGCGGCATTACTCATTATGTCGGAAGAAAAAGCAAAAGAACTTGGACTTACTCCATTGGTTGAAATTGTGGCACAAAGTTCCGCCGCAAAAGCACCGATCGAATTTACCACTGCTCCAGCCGATGCAATTCAAAAAGTCTTAACAAAAGCAAAACTTACAAAAGATCAAATTGATCTTTTTGAAATTAATGAAGCGTTTGCAGTTGTTTCGTTAGCCGTAAATAAAATTCTCGGTTTACCAAACGAAAAAATAAATGTAAATGGCGGAGCTACTGCAATCGGGCATCCAATCGGTGCAAGCGGTGCAAGAATTTTAACAACACTGCTTTATGAAATGAAAAGAAGAAAATCAGAATATGGATTAGCCACACTTTGTATTGGCGGCGGTGAAGCCTCTGCATTAATCGTAAAAAAATATAGTTAATTTGTATGAATGACGAAGATCGCTTACGTAAAGAAATGATTCAACGATTCGGAGATGCCTATAAAGCTTTCGGATTAAATAAACTGATGGGACACATCGTTGCTCTGCTTATTTACTCGCCCGAGCCACTTTCACTTGACGAAATAACAAAACAACTCGGAAGAAGCAAAGGTCCTATAAGTCAAATTGTAAGAAGACTTCGAGATAAAAAATTAATTCGCAAAACGTGGTCGCCGGAAAATAATAGAAAAGATTATTACGAAGTGGAACCGGAAATCTTCGAAAACGCCTTCCGCAACAATCTGGAACTCATAAAGAACAACACACGCATTGCAAAATTTCTTAATGAAAAAGTTAAAGAAATTAAGAGAAAAAATGTTGAAGTAATTCAGCAAAGAATTATTGAGATGGAACAGTTCTACATTTTCATGGAAAAGCACTACCGTAATTTCTTAGCGGAATGGATTGTAGAGAGGCAAAAGCTTGTTTCAAAAAACAAAGTTAGAAAAAGCAAATAATTTTTTGGTATAAACTTTTGAAATTTTTCAAATATTAAAAACTTAAAGGGATAGAGATAATGAAACGACTTCAGAATAAAACTGCGATAATTACCGGAGGTGCGCAAGGAATAGGAAAAGCTACCGCCGTAAAATTTTCGGAAGAGGGCGCATCTGTCATTATCTGGGATGTTAATGAAGAGAAAGGAATCGCATTAGTGAATGAATTAAAAGCGAAAAACGTAAAGGCGCATTTCATAAAAGTTGATGTAACAAAAATTGATTCAACCGAAAAAGCTGCAAAAGAAACTGTTGAACTTTTCTCGACAATAGATATACTTATCAATAACGCGGGAATTACCCGCGATGCATCACTTGCAAAGATGACTGTAGAACAATGGCAGCAAGTTATTGATGTGAATCTTACTGGAGTTTTTAACTGTACCAAAGCCGTTATTCCTTTAATGATGGAAAAAAAATATGGAAAAATTGTCAACGCGGCATCTGTTGTCGGATTGTATGGAAATTTTGGACAAACAAATTACGTAGCCACAAAATCCGGAATTATTGGAATGACGAAAGTCTGGGCACGCGAGCTTGGCAGAAAAGGCATTAACGTAAATGCTGTTGCCCCGGGATTTATTGCAACTGAAATGATGAAAACCATTCCTGAAAATATTTTAAAATCACTTGAAGAAAAAACACCGCTTGGCAGACTCGGTTTGCCAGAAGATATTGCCAACGCCTATCTTTTCTTGTCAAGTGAAGAAGCAAATTTTATTAATGGAATTACTTTAAGTGTAGATGGCGGTTTAATCGTCTAATCCAGCAGAAAAAAAATTATGAGAAATTCTGTAATTGTTGGTTCAGGTTCGTATGCGCCGGAAAGAATAATCCCTAATTCATTTTTTAATGAATTATTAGGAGAAGACGTTGACACCTGGCTAAGAGAGAACTTGACAATATGCGAAAGAAGATGGTGTGAAGAAAATCAATCAACGGCTGATCTTGCGGTTAATGCAGCGTTGAAAACATTGGAATCTGCAAAAATATCTGCAGATCAACTTGATCTTTTAATTGTTGCAACAGATACACCTGAATACATTTCTCCTTCCACGGCATCCGTTGTTCAATATAGAATCGGGGCAAAAAAAGCAGGAACGTTTGATATCAACACCGCTTGCGCAGGCTTTGTTACTGCGCTGGATACAGCAGGCAAGTTTATTCAAGCCGACAAAAAATATAATTACGTTTTGGTTATCGGCGCTTATGCGATGAGTAAATATTTGGACTTAACAGACAAAAAAACTGTAACACTTTTTGCTGATGGCGCCGGAGCTGTAGTTTTAAAATCAGAAACAAATTCCGAAAGAGGATTCTTAACGGGTTCACTTTTTACCGATGGACAATACAGCGATTGGATGGGTATTTATGCCGGTGGAACGCATACACCGGTAACGCACAAAGTTGTTGATGACAAAGATCATCTATTAAAATTTGTGAAAAAATTTCCGAAAGAAATTAACCCAACGCTCTGGACAAAAATGATTAGAGAATCGTGCGAAAAAATTAATATTCTTCCTTCACAATTAGATCATTATTTCTTTACGCAAATTAATATCAACACGATTTGGGAAACTCTTGACAATCTCGGAGTTGAAAAAACAAAAGCGCATACAATAATGGATAAATATGGTTATACCGGTTCCGCCTGTATTCCAATGGCGTTTGATGATGCAGTACAAAAAGGAAAAGTGCAAAAGGGAGATTTGCTTTGTTTTATGGGTTCGGGCGGTGGATTAGCTTTTGCAAATGCTATTTATAAATATTGAGAAATTGAATTATGACGACTCAAAGTAAAATCGAAACGAAATCTTCAATACCAGTCTACGCCTGGTATGCGTTGTTTCTCTTAACATTTATCTATGTCATGAATTTCGTTGACCGTGTTTTGATTTACATTTTATTTACTCCGATAAAAAAAGAATTACAGTTTAGCGATCTTGAGCTAGCATTACTTGGAGCAACTTCCTTTGTGATTTTTTATACCGCACTCGGAATTCCATTTGGAAGAATGGCTGATAAAGTATCGAGAAAAAAATTGATAGCATTTGGTTTAACTGTGTGGAGTATTTTTTCAGGCTTAACCGGTTTTGCAACCGGATTCTGGACAATTTTCTCTTGTAGAATGTTAGTTGGAATTGGAGAAGCTTCGTTAGGTCCAGCAGCGTTATCACTGCTTAGCGATTATTTTCCATCGAAAATGAGAGCAACTGTACAGGCGATTTTTTCTTCCGGGATTGCAATTGGAACCGGTGTTGCTTTTTTCTTTGGCGGGTGGATCAGTGATGCGCTTAGCTGGCGATACGCATTTTACTTTTTAGGGTTCCCGGGATTAATATTTGTTGTTTTGATTTTGTTTTTAAAAGAACCTCAGAGAGGGATTAGCGATGCACCAAAAGAACATCAGAAAAAAAATTGGAAACTGCTTTTTCAAAATGTTCCGCTTCGATACATTTTAGTTGGGTATGCTTTTTTTGCAGTTTCAGCAAACAGCGTTTCAATTTGGATTCCGACATTTTTAGTAAGAACTCAGAAAATGGCAATTTCCGAAATCGGTTTGTTGATTGGCATCGGAACAATAATTGGCGGACTTCCGGGAACAATTCTCGGCGGCTGGTTTGCCGATAAATTCAAAGCAAAGCGAATCGGCGGAAGATTACAGTTCACAAGCATCATAGCGTTTTTATGTATTCCCGTTTGGCTGGTTCTCTTAAACACTTCCATCCTTTCGTTGCAGATCATTTGTATCACCATTCTTCTCGCTCTAACATTATCATGGCTTGGTCCGGCAGCCGCAGATGTGAATGACATTGCGGGACCTTACTTACGAGGCTTGGCTGTTGGATTATATTTCTTTACCGTAAATGTAATCGGATATGGAATCGCTCCACCAATCTTCGGAAAAATAAATGATCTTTTGAAAGTTTCAGCTAATCCTGAAATAATGAGAGTAACATTATTATTGGCTCCGCTTGCCGCACTTACAGCCGGGATAATCCTTTATAAAGCGAGTAAAAGCCTGGAGCAAAAAATATGACGCAAACAGATTGGCTTGCAAAATGGGCTTACTATACGCCGAACAAATTATTTCTGCGTGAGTACAACAGAAATTTAGAATGGACGTTTCTTCAGTTTAATGAACGGACAAATGCGCTAGCGAATTATCTTACGAAAGAAATTGGAATTAAAAATGGAGAAAGAATCGCAGTTTATTCGAAGAATCGTGCGGAATATGTCTTGTTATTTTTAGCGTGTATTAAATGCGGAGCGATTTTAGTTCCGCTGAATTTCCGCTTAACTCCGCGTGAACTTGATATATTAATAAAAGATGCAGATCCGAATATCTTTTATTATGAAGATGAATATTCCGAAAAGATCAAAGAACTACAAACGCTAAAAAATATTTCCGTTCAAAAAAAGATTGAAACCATAACTCCGTTTTTAACAGATGAAGTAACTGAAAAAGATTTTTCTCCCGCGAGAAGTTTTACAAACGATAACTTGGTGATGATCCTTTACACTGCAGGCACAACGGGACTTCCGAAAGGTGTGATGATAAATCATCAAATGCTCTTCTGGAATGCGATCAATACTGGCTTGCGGCTTGATTTAAACTCGCAAGATCACACCCAGAGTTATGCACCGTTTTTTCATACCGGCGGATGGAATGTATTATTTACTCCGTTTTTACTTCACGGCGGTTCACATACGCTGCTACAAAATTTTGATGCAGAATTAATTTTAAAATTGATGGAAAAGGAACGCACAACAATTCTTTTCGGCGTTCCTACAATGCTGCAAATGATGAGCGACCTGGAATATTTTAAGAGAGTTGATTTATCATCTGTTCGTTATGCAATTGTCGGCGGCGCTCCGATGCCGATTCCTTTAATAAATACCTGGCACGAAAAAGGAGTTTATATTAGGCAGGGTTACGGTTTAACGGAAGTTGGTCCGAACTGCTTCTCACTTCATCAAGACGATGCAATCAGAAAAAAAGGTTCAATCGGTTTTCCGAACTTTTATGTTGAACCTAAAATTGTTGCAGAAAGTGGAAGCGAATGTGGAAACAATGAAGTTGGAGAGTTATGGATGAAATCTCCCGTAGTTACTCCCGGTTATTGGGGAAAAGAAAAAGAGACTTCGGAGGCAATTACCGATGGATTTTTCCATACCGGTGATTTAGTAAAACGTGATGACGAGGGTTGTTATTTTGTTGTTGACCGAAAAAAAAATATGTACATCAGCGGCGGAGAAAATGTCTATCCCGCAGAGATAGAAAAATTTCTTTACACAAATGATAATATAAAAGAAGTGGCGGTGATAGGCGTTCCCGATGAAAAATGGGGTGAAGTTGGCAAGGCGTTTATCGTTTTAAATGATGAGAATTCTTTAGACGAAAATGCTGTTCTTGATTTTTGTAAAGGAAATTTGGCAAAGTATAAAATCCCAAAATATGTTCAATTTCTTGAAGTTCTTCCGAAAACGGATGCCGGGAAAATTGACAAAAAGAAATTGTTGAAAATTTATCAACAAATAAAAACACAATAATATCAATAAAAGGAGTTCGTATGAAAAAGTCTCTCTTGCTTTTGTTCTTTTCTTTCTCTGTTCTTTTCACATCTTGTAAAAAAGATGACACAACAACCGCACCCACAACCACAACAGATCCAATCGTTGGCGTCTGGGTTTCTGACGGCGCAAACGTTGCATATGGATTAAGGGTTGCCCCGTTGCTCAAAGCAAAAAAAATCGTCGCAACGTTTAACGAAAACAAAACCTACACGGTTGTTCAAACGGATAGCTCAGATAAACCCTCAACTTTTACAGGTACATACACAATTACGGCATCAACATACACAGATACTTTGTCAACTTCATTTACTAAAGGAGTAAAAATTTATAACATCGTAGCTAATCAATCATCTCCGACATCAATAATAGCAACCGGAATCTACGCTATCAGTGGAACAAATATGTCATATGAAGTTATTCAAACTTCTCCATCGTTAGGAGTTGACGCGCCAACTGCAGCAAGTGGATTTGGCAGCACAATGGCGGGAGGTGTTAAATATAATTGGTATATCCAGAAGTATGTTAAACAATAGATAATTTTTTCTTAATCATAATCTTTTTCTTAATCATTCAGTAAATGATTGAAGTTTAAGATTATGATTAAAATTTTCAAGGAGACGGAAAATGAAAACTAAACTGCTTCTCTTTCTAGCGTGCATTTTTTTTGCGGTTCCGAATAGTAACGGACAAGATGCGCTAATAAAAAAAATTCCTGACGCAAAGACGCCGGAATTTAAATTTATCGGCTATTGGTTCAATCGCGGAACGGCTTCTAATATAGCCCCAACAAACGAACTGCTTCGTGGTCAAATTATCGGAAGGTTATTCGGACCGAATACAACTAACACTTCCGCTAAAACCTCTTCATATTTTGAACAACGTTTTGTTCCGATGTTTATTTATACTCCGCAAATTCTTGACGGAACAGCTACATTCAGGAGTTTGTTTAAAATTGATATGACCTGGGGAGATGGGGCTTACGGTGTCGGTGGAAATAACGGCGGTGGTATAAATGCAGGTCAAGTAAACTTGCAAACGCTTCTCGCAAACGTTGATTTAAAACCGAAGAATGCAGATTGGAATGTTGTAATCGGTTTGCAAAGAATGTTCGATAATGTTCGAGACCCGAATCAAACTGCGGTAAGCACTTATCAAAACAGCTCATACAAACTTTCGTTTTGGGGAACACAGGGAGTGGGTATTAGCGTTTTTGGAAATATAAATGAAACGACTCAAGCGCGCTTCGGCTATTATCAATTGTATGAAAATATAATTCAAGAAAATGATGATGTGGCGTTGTGGATGTTGGATGTGGAATCTCGCGTTCATCCTTTAGTTGAAGTTGGAGCTGACGCTTGGTTTGTTTGGGATAGAGGAAAAAACTCCGGCGGAATTTCTGTGCTTGGACAAGGCTTAAACAGCGGGCTTGCGCAATATAATGGCGCGGTTCGTCTTAGTTTTCCTTCTCAAAAATATGAAGCGAATATCTTGTGGCTTGGAACTCACGCGGCTTACAACCGGGAATTCCTTGCCGGAAGATGGTGGGCTGACGCTTATGTAATTGCAAATCTTGGAACAGTAGATACGATTAGTGATAATTCTTCCGCGAAAAAATACGCCGATATTTTCGGGGTTGCAACAAATGCTTCGGTTGCATACAAGTATGGACAAACCGCAAACGATAAAATTTCTGTTGAAGCGCTTTACACAACAGGAGATGAAAACGGAGCGAGCGATAAAAAAATTAATTCTGTTATCACGGGAAATGTTTGGGGCTCGCCTACCGGAATTTACAGTTCGCATAAAGCATTATTACTTTTCCCCGATCCTCAAGTTGTAAACAGATATTATTCCGCAGTTCACGATATTTCAAATATGGGAATGGGAGTTACAGCCGGATTTTTATCTTTTTCAAAAGATATAATTCCGAATAAGTTCAGCGGCAAACTTGGTTTTGCAACTGCAATTTCAAACGTTACTCCGGGCGGCGGTTCTTCTTATATCGGTTCAGAGGCGAACGTGGAATTTAAATACAACATCAAAGTTTTTCTTACGCTTGGATTGAGCGCCGGGTATCTACAATTAGGCGATTTTTATAAATCTCCCTCTGTTAAATATACCAGCAATTCCGAGAAACCGAAAGATCCGTTTGTAATTTTTACTTCACTTAGCTGGCTAATGTTTTAGGAGAAACTCATGAATAAAATATTTGGATTTATACTTATGGCAGCTTTTTTGTTTAGCGGATGTTCGGGATTTCTTTATACAAAAATGTCTCCTTTAGAGTTTGCTGATTTCGATTATGGATTTCCGACAAAAAAAGTTTTATCAAATCCTTCCATCTCCTTTATTGATGAAGGAAAAGGAAAACAAACCATTGTTCTTGTTCACGGACTTGCAAGCAACGCCGGTTTCTGGCGATACAATATTTCCGAACTTGCCAAACAATATCGCGTCATCGCAGTTGATTTGCCAGGTTACGGAAAATCGCAAAAAGATTATTACTTGTACAACATGAGTTTCTTCGCCGATCAAATTAAACGCTTAGTTGATGAATTAAAGATTGACAAGTTTATTTATGTCGGGCACTCAATGGGTGGGCAAGTTGGAATTAATTTCGCAATGCGTTTTCCGGAGCGGTTGGAAAAATTGGTTTTGGCATCTCCCGCAGGTTTTGAAGAATTTGAACAAGGCGAAGGCGATTGGCTCCGCAGTGTTATGACCGTTGCCGGCGTGAAAAAAACTACCGAAGAAGGAATTAGAAGAAATCTTTCTATGAACTTTTATACCTGGTCAGACAAATGGGAATGGATGGTTGAAGAACGCGTCCGCATGGCAAAAGCAAAAGAGTTCGATGATTTTTCTTACGCGGTTGTTCGCAGTGTAAACGGTATGCTTGATGAACCTACGTGGGATAAACTCGATAAAATTTCCGTTCCTACGTTAGTAATTTATGGAAAGTATGACGGTTTAATTCCAAATCCATATTTGAATCCGGGCACAACCGCTGAAGTATTTGAAGCGGGCGCAAAATCAATTCCTAATCAAACATTACATCAAATTGATAATTGCGGGCACATGCTGCAGATTGAAAAACCGGAAGAATTTAACGAGACGGTTTTGGATTTTCTTCAAAAATAATTTTGAGATAAAGTCTCTTATAGAAATGAATCAACATTATTATGATGATCAATTGAGCGATTCTCAGAATCGCTCAATCAACTCACTTTAATAAATGAATGAAAAATGTAAGGTATGTTAAAAATTTTTTTATTGGTTGGGAAATTGTAAACATTTTAAAGGATTTGTTTTATGAGTTGGCTTTAGCGGATGCAGAATGTGGATGATTATAGGGTTGGCTATATATAGAAATCATTTGGTGTAAAGTCAAGTACATTAGTAACTACATCAACATTTCGTTTTCTGTTTTCAAGCCATCTTTTTTTCCAGTATTCAACAAGTTCTTTTTTACCATAGTTATTGAAATGTGGTTGCTTGGTTTCTCCATTTAAAAACTTTTTAAAATCCATTGATAATGGAATAAAATAAATATTCCGTTTGAAAGAGTGTTTCAATAAAAAATTACTGTCAAAGCCCAAAAGATCGCCTGCACTGCGTATTACACGCATGGCCCAATTTGGTCCGTCACCAAACTTGTGTCCTACTTCAACACCCTTTGATTTGAGAAACTTAATCATAAGTTGTATTGTCTCCTCGCTTAAATGTAAAGTTCCGAAACCCTTTGTCTGTCCGATTGGTTGGTAAAGTAGTTCGTTATTGTATTTGATCCGGTTGTATTGTGAACTGTTACCATATAAACTGGTAGTGAAAATTCCTACAAGTTTATTGGCTTTGCGTTTTTCCTTTAATGTAATTTGGTCTTTGTATTTCTCTCTGTAAATTTCTCTTACCTCGTTAGAAGCAATGATATAGGAAATGAGTTTCCCTCCAAGTAAATAATTGTAGGGTGGAAGTGCTCCGATCACATAAGCATCCAAAGTGTAAATTAAATTTTTCGTTCTTGTTTCTTTATCCCAACCAATCCATTCGTCTCTTTCAGGAATGTGAATAATAGGGCTACCCAAAGCTGCAATTCCGATTACGGGTTTGTTTGGCAATGCTCTGTCTCGGATAATTAGTTTTATTCTCCTCCCTACATATTCACTATAAGGTGATGACCAGTAGTAACGGAACATCCTGAATAAGCGATGTTGTTTTTCTGTCTCGCAAACTTCAATGGTTGGGTTAATTTCTGAATTTATTACATCATAACCACTTGCAAGATTATTTCTTGCAAACTCAATATTATTTTTTATCCAATCTTTTTGTTTCTCAATTATTTCATCTCGTTTGAATGACATGGATCTTTTAATTGTATCCTTGTCGTAGTAATTTGGTGGAACCAATGTAGGATAAAAGTTTTTCTTTGTTGGAAGTTTGAATTTCCAATTCAATCTTTCAAGATCTCGCCTGATACTGTTAACGACCTGTTCATCGAGAGGAATTTGTTTAATTGGTTTGACAAAACCAGCTATTTTTGCTTTCTTCTCAGTGAAATTATTTTGTAATATTAATGCAGATGCTGCCATTAGCTCACTTCAAATTTAGAATCTTCATAAACTTTTTTTCTGAGTAATTCTTCAAACTCTGTTACTCTTAATGGAAGTGCAAATGATTGGTTTGCTGAAACCATATAAAGATTTCCAGGAATTGTTTCTGTTTGAATAAACTTTGCGATCACTCCATCATAGTTAATATTTGATTTCACAAGGGCTCTAATATCATCTGAGTTGCCCATATAAAATGAAAAGAAATTTTCAGCCTGTGTTCTAATCTCTTCAGAGATAGCAGAAGGTCTTTGAGTAATGGCTATTACACCAAGCCCGAATTTCCTTCCCTCTTTCGCAACTCTCACAAACGGATTTGCATTTGATTTTACAAACTCATCCGACAAAACATTTTGTGCTTCTTCAACACATAGAACCGTATCAATGACTTTTTCTTTTTTATCTTCAGTGAAAAATTGCTTGTTGTTCTCGAATAATTTTCTGACAATGATAGTTGATATTATACTAGCTTCTGCATTATCATTAAGAGATAAATCAATGATTACAGTTTTACCTTGTTTAAGATATTTAAAAACATCCTCGATTAATGTTGAGGAACCGCTATGTAAATTTTTACTTTCATCAATTAAATAAGCAATCCTTTTCTTAATTGCTGAGATTGTTTTTTTTGCACTTGCCTCATCTCCTTTATTTTTCATTTCAGCCCAAAAATCTGAGAAATCTCGGTGAAGCCTTTGTGGATCGCTTACATAATTATTAATGTTCCCAATAAAATTTTCCACTTGATTGTCGTCTAAATACAAAAGAAACGATTTCATTACTTCTGAGAAACCCGTGCTAAAATTTAAAATATCTCCAATAGAAAGTTGCTTTGTCATATTGATACGAACTTTTCCACCAAATACAAACCGTTTATCTTTTAGATACTTATCAATTTTTTTGTCGGTGTAAACAACAAGATTTTCTCTGATTTTATCTTCATTTATATCTCCTAATCCATAAGTTTTAATTCCCCGTAAAAAATATTCACCGTTCAAGTCAAAAATTAACTTGCCATAATTTGTATCAGCAATCATATTATAGATTAAAACTTTCATCAGATTTGTTTTACCAAATCCTGATTGAGCAAAAATCATTGTCCGCGTGTCTCTCAGCTTTCTGATGTCAAAAAGAATATCATTTTTATCAAGTTGAATATCATTACCAATACAAAGTTTGCCTATTGCTACTCCGTTTTCATTCGCTTTGTTTAGAATGTTTTCAAACTCTCTTGGTTTTAAATGCCTGGCATGATATGAAACTGTGGGGAGTTTTCTAACTGCTGTGATGAAATCTTTTCCATCTGATGAAAATGTTCCGAGTATTTTGACATTATATGTGTAACTAAACATTTTCTGTTTATCTCTTTCAGAAAGCTCCCGTTCAGCAATGCGTGCATAGTGTACAGCTATAAGTGTTTTATCGTGTGAACGGAAAATCGGATCTTCATCATAAATTTCTGCTTCAACTCGTGCAAGAAATTTTCGTCCATCTTCATCTCGTGGAGTTAATACAATGAAGTCACCTGTTTGAGGACTTGCTTTGCTGTCTTCATAAGAAGAATAAATTAGCAGAGCATTTTCTGTTGTTTTTTGTCCGTAAAGAACACCGAAATCGCGTTTTTCTGTTGTCATTATTTAAAATCTTTCATGAATATCAAGAAATAAATTTTCTATATCTACATTATCCATTCGCTGTTCCTTGTAAAGAGCATACTTTACACGTTTAATGATTTCATCTTTGAAATCATTTTTCAAAGTAACAAAGTTATGTGCTTCAACAAGTGGAAATGGATAACCTAAAATGTAATGTTCTTGTGTTAGTCGAGTTAGTTCCAAAAATATTTTTTCCATTTTTCCCAAATCTCTTTTGTTGTTCTTCTGCCCAATTTCGGATATTGCATCAAAAATATTTAAGTCTACTACTACCCAATCATAGTTTTGTAATTTTTCAACATAATCAAGTCGTGCAACAAAAAATAAACCGAATCCTCTGCCTCCAGTAATGTCTTTCTTTGCAAACATATTTCCTTTGTAGGCAACATCTAAAATATCATCGGGAACTTCAAACCAGCAACAAAGTTTTTGTCTTTTCGGGTCTTTGATAGTGAAAGGATATGTTGGTTTTTTCTGTGTCTCCAAATAGTTATCAATCTTTTTAAAGGTGGATGACAACTCTAATTTTAAAGGGGAATTTTTTGTGACTGCAACACAGATCAGTTCTTTTTCTTTTAGGTATTTTCCCAACTTTACAAGATGAACTTGTTTAATATTATTTGAGCGTAAAGTCCCATCTCTTAAAATAAAATCGCCAGCATTTACTATTGACAATTCTGCAATTTCATAAACTAATGCCCATTCTAAAACATCTTGACAGAAAGAAAGAAGTTTAGAAGTGTTTGAGCAAATTTCTTCTTTAATTGTTTGTTCAGAATAACTAAAAATACTGTAAGGATTCGGCACTCCCGAAAATTGAACAAAATTTTTGACTGGTTCTAAAGAAAGAAATTCGTCAAATATTGCATAAGCGTGGTCTTGATTGGTGATGAGAATATTATTCGGGAAATAATTTTTACCCAAAATAATAGGATTGTCTTTATTATTTAATTTGATCTGTTTTCCATAGTGATAACAAACATATCCAGCCGTATAAATTGCAACGGATAAACCATTGTAAAATTCCTGACTGTTGTAGCTGCCGTCAATAGCAAAAAATTTCGCTTTTGAATCATCAATTTGGTCAAAGGGGATTATCTCAAAGTAATGCGGTGTTTCTGTTTCACCGTCAATAGTAATTATAGGAATCTTGGATGGCCTGTTATTACGTTCATTGATATGTCTTGCGACAATCTCTATTGTTTCGTCTGGAATTTCTTTTTTGTTCATTTTTTTAAATATCTGCAAAAATATTTTTCATGTTGATCTTCTTGATTTTTTCAAATAAACAAAAGATATTATCAATAATTTTCTTATTCTTTATAAATAGTAACCCGAACAGAATCATTTTTCCCCTAAGGTACCTACAACTCAAATTTTTAAAAGTAAATAACAACACATGAAAGAGGATAAAAAGATGGATAAATATAAAGAAAAAAGAAGAATTATTTTATCGAAAATTAAATAATTCTTTGATCCGGGTACTATTTTAGTCTATCCTTAAATTTTCTTCAAAAATAATTTAATAAAAGGCGGCAAACTCCAAATAAGTTTGTCGCTTTATTTCTTTACCAAATTTTTACCCGTTTATTTTCCGGTCTGTACAACGGTTGTCCTTCTTTTATTGAGACTATCAAAGTGGCGTTTCATAAAAAGTTATTTGCCTTTTTTCCCTTTCAGGGGCTTGGCATTTTTCAACAATTTTTTATTTTCTGATTCAAGTCGTCTTTTCAACTTTTGAATATCTTCTTCCGCAGGTAATTGTTCAGGCTTAATTCCGCTTTTCCCCAATAGGGGTTCTTACATCCTGATTATTTTTACATGCTCATCGGTAATTTTATTTTCGCCTTTCAGGTCATTTTTCTTTACGTTAAAGTTGGTAATTTCAGTAGCCAATTGTTTGGCAGAAATGGTAATGGTGGGTAAGAAATCAGCTAACGGTCTGCTTGCAGCAATACTTAATTTGCGTTTCATTGCATTGGTGTTGTTACCGCCAAACAAAGCCCAATCGCCTTTGCTTCTGATATTGGCAAAGCCTTTATTGTCAACACCTCTTTCGTAAATGTTTTTTGATAATTCAGTTTCGGCAGCAACCAATTTTTCTCTTGCCTTCAGCCGTTCCATCAATTGGATACGTTCTTCTAAAAATTCCTGCTTGCGGGTTTGCAAGGCAAAATAACTTTGTGCAAAAGCAATTTGATCTTTCTTTGGGTCGCCATTTTGAGCAATGAGATAACATGCATACCTGGTAAGCATGATGTCATCTATTTGCTTTTCAGCTCATAGATAACCTCAATTATTTGGGTTACCTATATTATGGCGCAACGTCCTTTTTCCCAATTGCCTTGGGTGACATTATTTATGGCGCAATGCGGTATTAAAAGTGTAGAATTCTATGCTTGCACTACAATTAAAGTTTTATTATATTTCGACCGTAAAACGAAAAACGTCTAATGAAAACGAATATTTTAAGTAAAGATGAAGAAGCAAAAACCGCAATCCTAGAGGCAGCAAAGCGTGTTTTCCAGAAATGGGGACTCAATAAAACAACGATGGAAGATATTGCACACGAAGCCGGCAAAGGGAAAAGCACTCTTTATTACTATTTCAAGAGTAAAGATGAAATTTTTGAGTTCTTAATAAAGAATGAGCTAAATAGTATACTCACTAAAGCAAAAAGTACTATTAACCAAATAAGTTCGTCAAAAGAAAAACTGAAGAAATATATTTCCACAACACTAAACGAAATAAAAAATACCGTTAGCCTTTATTCATTGGTTAAAGGAGAGATAAAAGGTAATAAAGAAGTTCTCGAGAAACTTCGTAAACATCTAGACGATGAGGAAGAATTGATAATTAAAGAGATACTCAAAGAAGGTCTTGCTTCAAAAGAATTAAATTTTTTAAAAGAAAAAGATTTAATTAAAGCTGCTAATGTTATTGTCGGAATTATCCGCGGACTGGAACTCTACCTTTTTTTAGATAATGATGATAACGAAAAAATTGATATCGTTACAAGAATGATAGCAGAAGGAATATAAATTTTTTTATCCGGTTTTCGACCCAAATACAAAATATGTCTAATAATCTATAGGGATATATAAAATGAAACTAAACAAAATCTTAATTCCCCTACTTTTTGTGAGTGCTGGTTATTTTTTTCAGGGCTGCTCTGATAAGGCAGAAAACCTTAAAAATGGTATAATTGAAGTTGAAACCGAACAAGTAAAACAGATTGACGGAAGTGAAGTGCTAGCTTACAGCGGAACAATTGAAGAATCGGAATCTATTCCGTTAAGTTTTTCGGTTGTTGGAAGTGTTGCGAAAGTTCTTGTTACCGAAGGTGATTTTGTGAAGAAGGGACAGCTTCTTGCCGTGTTGAACGATGAAACATATAAAAACGCATACGATATGTCTTTGGCTACACAGAGACAAGCCGAAGACGCTTACAGAAGATTATTGCCAATGTATAAAAACGGCAACCTCCCGGAAATAAAATTAGTGGAAGTTGAAACCGGACTGCAGCAAGCGAAATCAGCAACTCTAATTGCAAAAAAGAATGTTGACGACTGCAAACT
>Ga0210053_1000750_pt1:27500-31903 | contig 31903 bp, 33 predicted proteins | sample CryGeymeta201512_FD_185467 | JGI IMG/M metagenome (GOLD analysis project Ga0210053, IMG submission 185467) | Groundwater microbial communities from Crystal Geyser aquifers in Utah, USA - Crystal Geyser metaG 2015-12 (SPAdes) (version 2) | ecosystem: Environmental > Aquatic > Deep... | reverse complement strand
TGTCTTGATGTTATAGGCCATATCTACCCCTTTCGTCTTTTTTATGGCTTCTATTTTATCATGTCTCTATGAACTTGGGGTTTGTGCAACAGCCTCTATATAGGATAATTTAATTGAAAAATGACTAATCATATCAAATCAACTCTTATAGCTCTTTTAATGATAATTTTGTCATTTAGTATTAATGGCTGTTCCAAAAAAGACAAACAACTGCCCAAGGAATTGCAGCCGAGAATTATTGTCGGTGAAAATTTCTTAGAGAAAAGAAAATTTATTGCTTCAGAGATAGGAGTAGTAACCGATATCAAAGAATTAAATATGAATAGTTCATCTAATTCACTAATTGGCATATCAGGTAGAGATGGGGCTATGTTTGTAGATAAAGATGGACAAATAAAAAAGAGCATTAAATTTTTAAAGACGAAAGACTGGAATAGCAATTTTGAAATTATATACAGTAAGCATGATAATTCTTGTTATTTTTTTGGTTTGCCAGCTCCAGGCGCATTTTATTATGGCCTCTTGAACCAAGATGGGAAAGAAGTCTGGAAGAAGAGCGATGAAAATGTAAGAGGTGCAACTTATGGAGATATAAATAAAGACGGGGAAATTGAATTTTTAATATCCAGCGACAATAAAATTGATGTCCTGAATTTGTTAGGTAATAGGCTTTTTGAAATTAAAGGTTATTCAAGTAATGTGATAGGTTTTGACGATACTGAGAATAACGAAAAAACTAAAATATTGATTCAGCCCGGAAGAAAACTAATAGTACTAAATGATGCGGGGGTACAGATTTATTCAACAGAGCTACCTTTAGGAGGCACTATATATGACCCTTCTTTTGTAAGGTATCCTAACGCACATGGTAAGCAGCATTTATTGTTTTATGAAAATACTGGTAAATTTGTTTTAATTTCACCAGATGGGAAAAAGCGTGTTGTAGAATTTGAAGGGAATTATCTCGGTAATATTAAAGCCACAGCAGTGCACTTCGACAGTGAACAACCACCTTATTTTGCTATAAGCGGATTAATATTTTATCAAGGGGAAAAGTGGTTTGGCCTTGAAGCTGTAATTACTGTACTTTATATATTTAATTCTCAGCATAAACTCGTTTATCATGAAATATTGGACGGTAGAGGAGAGGCGATAGCCGCAATTTCATCCGGAAAGGTAAATGAGGAGATATTATTAGTTGGAGGTAGTGGGAATGTTTCAAAATATGTGCTGAAAAGATAGTGTCCTGTGTTGTCCTGTCCGACTAAAAAATGTGAAAAAGCATCATGGGCAAAGGCAGCAATTATGACAGTATTTTACTGCCCATACATTATGTAAAATGAAAAATAAATAGGGACACATCCTAATATTCTTTGGAGAAAAAAATAGGGTGAGCGACCGTTAAAGGCTATGATGAAGAACAGTGACATAAAGCAAGTGCAAAGGGGAAAATAAAATAGGATGTGTCCCTAATTTTTACCTAAGGGGTGATGAATAATCCTGTCAGCATTTTCTGAAAGCCAATCTATTTTTTGAGCAATTCTTTTTTGTACGGGCTTATCAAGTTTCTTGAAGGCTTGCTCTGCATCAGGAAGAAGAGTTATTTTATACATAACTCTTTTTTAAGAGATTTCCAGTCCTTTCCTTTACTTTGTATATCATCTCTCTTGACTTTACGCATTTTCTTTATAAATTCAGGATTCTTAGATAAAAGCCAATCCTCAAGGTCCTCTATTGTATCTGCTGTCTCAAAAATGCTTAAAGGAAATGTTATGGTCTCCTGTTTTCTTCTGGCCAGAGGCATAAAATCAACTCCTTTTTTTTGTTTAATTATAGCATAATGCTTTTATGTAAAGAAAATAATCATGGTTTGTAGGGGAGGGAGGCTTGCAGATATATTAACGCAGAGAGGACAACGCTTCTATCAAATCCCCATCGGAATAAATCAATATTACAGGCTTGAAAGGGGCGGTTTCAAAAAAGCATCTGTGGAGACCCTAAGAAAGATTGCTGATGTGCTCGATGCAAGGCTTGTTATAAAACTTCAGCCCAAAAGGATTAAACATCAAACTGTAAGATAGGCTCGGGAACCGAACAGTTCTTCTATCTTCTTCCCTATATCCTTAGCCTCCATAAATGATGTTCCGATTAATACGGCGTCAATGCCTGCTGATTCAAGGCGCAATATGTCATCGCGGGTTTTGATTCCGCTTTCGCTGACTACGATTTTATCGGATGGCGCTTCTTTTTTGATTGTGAATGTATTGTTGAGGTCAATTTCCAAAGTCTTGAGATTTCTGTTATTGATACCGATTATTTCCGCATTTACTGAAAGCGCAGTCTCAAGTTCTTTCAAGTCATGAACTTCAAAAAGCACGGATAACCCGAGTTCCTCTGCAAGACGGAGATATTCTTCAGCCTGATTTTTACCGAGGATTGCGGCAATTAAGAGTATTGCGTCCGCTTCATTTGCCCTTGATTCATAAATCTGGTATTCGTCAAATATAAAATCTTTTCTGAGGAGTGGTTTTGTAGTTGCGTTTTTTATTAATGGAATGAACTCAAGCCTGCCCTGAAAGAAATCCTCTTCTGTGAGCACTGAAATTGCGCCCGCCTGTTTTTTTTCATAGACAGAGGCTATATTAATCGGGTCAAAGTCCTCTCTTATAACACCCCTTGAAGGCGATGCCTTTTTTATCTCAGCAATGAGTTTTATTTTTTCATCACGGCCCCGCTTTATTGCGGCCCCGAAGTCCTTTGGTTTTTTAGCGTCGGAAATCCTTGATTTAAGGCTTTTCAAAGGCGCTCCGGACTTTGCGATTCCAAGCCTTTCTTTTTTCTTTGAAACTATCTCATCTAAAATTCCCATGAAATGATTTTATAGAAACAACCTCATGTTTTGCAATTCTTCTCTCATAGCTATTCTGGCGTAAAGTCAATTTACATGCTTTTTTTAGATATTTTTTTGCTATAATCCTGAGATGATAAAAAGACTTAAAACAGCTCTTATACTGCTTATGATTGTCATTGAAACAGGCTCCATTGGCTATATGATGATAGAGAAATGGGGTATGCTTGATTCATTGTATATGACGGTCATCACCATTGCCTCTGTAGGCTACATGGAGGTGAATCCCTTATCCCCGAATGGCAGGGTGTTTACTATATTTCTGATTATATTCGGAATGGGCGTTTTGCTTTTTGGCATATCGACATTTACCGCTTTTTTGGTTGAGGGGGAATTGAGCGAGATACTCAGGAGGAGAAAAATGGAAAAGATAATATCAGGGTTGAAAGGACATTATATTGTCTGCGGCATCGGAAGGGTAGGAAGGCATATCATTGATGAGCTCTATAAGACGAGGAGGCTGTGCGTTGCCATAGATAAAAATGAGGAGGCATGCAGAAGGCTTGCTGAAAAAGAGAGGTTATTCATTAATGGCGATGCAACGAGCAGTTCGGTTTTAAAATCTGCAAATATCACACATGCGAAGGGAGTGTTCTGTTCTCTTCCTACTGATGCTGAAAATCTTCTTCTTATTCTTACGGCAAGAGGCATTAACCCTTCATTGAAAATTATTGCAAGGGCTGAAGAGGATGAGTCTGAAGAAAAGATGAGGAGGGCAGGAACTGACGGAGTAGTCCTGCCTGAGTTTATAGGCGGACTCAGAATGGCGTCTGCCATGGTCAGGCCGGAGGCCGTTACATTTCTGGACAAGATGCTGAAGGAGCAGGAAGAGGTATATAGGGTTGAAGATATTTTTGTGGATGCTGATTCTGCATTTGCAGGCAAGCCGCTGAAGATGTCGGGTCTTATGGAAAAGAAAGGGTTCTCTGTGGTTGCTGTAAGAAAAGGCGATAAATATATGTTTAATCCCTCCGGCGATGAAAGGATTGAAATAGGGGATGCAATAATACTTATAGGTGAATCAACAAGCATCAGAGAGGTTAAGGCGGTCAAGAAACAGTAAACAACGGTATGGACGAAAAAAGAAATATAACCAAGGCCGCAGGAGTTATGTCCGCGGCCACATTTATCAGCCGTGTCCTCGGCTATGTAAAAGACATGATTCTTGCAATTTATTTCGGGGCCACGGGACTTTCAGACACCTTCTTTGTTGCGTTCAGGATTCCGAATCTTTTGAGGGAACTTTTCGCAGAAGGTTCAATGTCATCTGCGTTTATACCTGTTCTGACAGAGTATCACACAAAGCACGGAGAAGAAGAGGCAAAGAGATTAGTCAGGATTACCTTGACGTCTATCCTGCTCGTCGTTGGCATAGTATGTATAATCGGGATTATTTTTGCGCCTGCAATTGTGGCGGCAATAGCGCCGGGTTTCCTCAATCTAACCGAGCAGTTTTCAATGGCTGTTATTCTTACAAGGGTGATGTTCCCATTCC
>Ga0210053_1000750_pt1:0-22500 | contig 31903 bp, 33 predicted proteins | sample CryGeymeta201512_FD_185467 | JGI IMG/M metagenome (GOLD analysis project Ga0210053, IMG submission 185467) | Groundwater microbial communities from Crystal Geyser aquifers in Utah, USA - Crystal Geyser metaG 2015-12 (SPAdes) (version 2) | ecosystem: Environmental > Aquatic > Deep... | reverse complement strand
TGCCTTTTGATTAATGAGCCGGCGAGTTACTGGCTGTAGCGAGGTTAAGGTCTTAAGGACTGGAGCCGTAGGGAAACCGAGTCTTAACAGGGCGAGTGAGTTACAGTCAGTAGACCCGAAGCCAGGTGATCTACCCATGGTCAGGGTGAAGCGGAGGTAAGACTTCGTGGAGGCCCGAACCGGTGTTTGTTGCAAAAAGCTCGGATGAACTGTGGGTAGGAGCGAAAGACTAATCAAACCTGGTGATAGCTGGTTCTCCCCGAAATGTATTTAGGTACAGCCTCTAAGCAATCTTAGGGGGGTAGGGCACTGGATGGGCTAGGGCCTCAGATGGGGTACCAAACCCAACCAAACCACGAATACCCTATAGATGATCTTAGGGAGTGAGACTGCGGGTGCTAAGATTCGTAGTCGAGAGGGAAACAGCCCAGACCGTCAGCTAAGGTCCCTAAGGCAGTGGTAAGTGGGAAAGGATGTGGTGTTACTGAGACAGCCAGGATGTTGGCTTAGAAGCAGCCATCATTAAAAGAAAGCGTAACAGCTCACTGGTCAAGTGACACTGCGCCGAAAATTCAACGGGGCTAAGCACTGCACCGAAGCTACGGATCCCGAGGCAAGTCGGGATGGTAGGGGAGCATTCTGCGGACCTGTGAAGGCCTCGAGTGATCGGGACTGGAGGGGGCAGAAGAGATTATGCCGGCATAAGTAGCGTAAATTCTGATGAAAAGTCAGGACGCCGTAAACCTAAGGTTTCCTGGGGAAGGGAAATCCGCCCAGGGTTAGTCGGGCCTAAGGCAAGGCCGTGAGGCGTAGCCGATGGGGGACTGGTTAATATTCCAGTACCGTCTTGTGTGCGTTTGACCGAAGGGGTGACGCAGGAGGATAGTTTGAGCCTGGTGATGGTTCAGGTCCAAGCACTTAGGCTGGTGTGCAGGGAAATCCGCACACCATTAAGGCTGAGGTGTAATGGGGAAGGTCGTAAGACTGAACTCAGGCGATTCCACACTGACGAGAAAAACCTCGCAGGGAGCACATGGGATGACCGTACCGCAAACCGACACAGGTAGGTGAGTAGAAGATACTAAGGCGTACGAGTTAACCCTCGCTAAGGAACTAGGCAAAATAACCCCGTAACTTTGGGAGAAGGGGTACCGCCGCAAGGCGGTCGCAGTAAAGAGGCCCAGGCGACTGTTTAGCAAAAACACAGGTGTCTGCAAACTCGCAAGAGGAGGTATAGACACTGACGCCTGCCCGGTGCCGGAAGGTTAATGGGAGAGGTCATTTCCGCAAGGAGAGAAGCCTTGAACTGAAGCCCCGGTAAACGGCGGCCGTAACTATAACGGTCCTAAGGTAGCGAAATTCCTTGTCGGGTAAGTTCCGACCCGCATGAATGGCGTAACGATCTGGGCGCTGTCTCGGCGAGGGGCTCGGCGAACTTGAGATACCGGTGAAGACGCCGGTTACCTGCAACTAGACGGAAAGACCCCGTGCACCTTTACTATAGCTTGGCAGTGAGCTTTGGTGATGTATGTGTAGGATAGGTGGGAGGCGATGAAGTGGAGACGTTAGTTTTCATGGAGCCGACCTTGAAATACCACCCTTACCTTACCGGGGCTCTAATCCACGCCCATTATCTGGGCGGGAGACACTGTCTGGCGGGTAGTTTGACTGGGGCGGTCGCCTCCCAAAAAGTAACGGAGGCGTCCAAAGGTCTCCTCAGGCTGGACGGAAACCAGCTGTTGAGTGCAAAGGCATAAGGAGGCTTAACTGTGAGGCTGACAGGCCGAGCAGGTGGGAAACCAGGGCTTAGTGATCCGGTGGCACTGAGTGGAAGGGCCATCGCTCAACGGATAAAAGGTACGCCGGGGATAACAGGCTTATCGGGTCCAAGAGTTCACATCGACGACCCGGTTTGGCACCTCGATGTCGACTCATCGCATCCTGGAGCTGAAGCAGGTTCCAAGGGTTGGGCTGTTCGCCCATTAAAGCGGTACGAGAGTTGGGTTCAGAACGTCGTGAGACAGTTCGGTCCCTATCTGTTGCAGGCGGAGGAGACTTGAGGGGAGCTGTCCTTAGTACGAGAGGACCGGGATGGACAGACCTCTGGTGTTCCGGTTGTCACGCCAGTGGCAATGCCGGGTAGCTATGTCTGGAAGGGATAAACGCTGAAGGCATCTAAGCATGAAGCCCACCCCAAGATTAGGTCTCCCGTCCCGATGAAAATCGGGACCTGAAGGTCTGTGGTAGACTACCACGTTGATAGGCTGGAGGTGTAAGTGCAGTAATGCATTGAGCTGACCAGTACTAATAGACCGTGTGACTTGACCCTTATATTTTTCCTCCTGTTGTCAAAGGATTCGGAAATGGTATATACTTAAAAAGAATAAGGTTTCCGGTGGCGATGCCGAAGGGGAAACACCCGTTCCCATCCCGAACACGGAAGTTAAGCCCTTCAGGGCCGATGATACTATGATTGCAAGGTCATGGGAAAGTAGGTCGCTGCCGGATTAAGAAATAGAAGGCTCGGTAAACAACCGGGCCTTTTTATTTTTCATCGCTCAGTGTCTTTTCTCCCATGAAATGGCTTTTTTATAATGCTCAAAGAGTACGGATGCTAACTGTTTTAGGTTGTTTATTTTTCAGGCAATTCTGGTTATCTCAAAATAATAACCATCCTGATTCCCAAAAACCGATAGAATGTTGTAAAGTAAACAATAAGAGAAATCGACAGGTGGAATTGACTGGCAGTTAGTTTATCCCCCCAATTTTGCCATAAAATCGAACTCTTCATGTGTGATAGATTCCCGCGTAAGAGATAAAGGAGACGTTTCATGAATTTTAATGTCCTAAATAATTTAAAAATAGGAGATTTGACGGTAAGACTTCCCATAATTCAGGGAGGAATGGGAGTTGGAATTTCTCTGTCCAGGCTGGCCTCAGCAGTAGCTAACGAAGGTTGTATCGGAGTTATTGCTACTGCAGGCATTGGAATGAACGAACCTGATTTTTCCAGGAATTTCTTGAAAGCGAATATCAGAGCGTTAAGAAAAGAGATCAGAAAAGCCAGAGAATTAACAAAAGGAATCCTCGGTGTCAATATCATGGTGGTATTGTCCAACTATGCCGATATGGTCAGAACTGCTATTGAGGAGGGTATAGATATTATTTTTTCAGGGGCTGGACTGCCCCTTAATCTACCGCAATTTATAAATGGTACTATAAAGACAAAACTGGTACCCATTGTTTCCTCTGCAAGGGCAGCTGGTATTATTGCAAAAAAATGGTCACAAAAATATAACCGCCTCCCTGATGCTGTTGTTGTTGAGGGACCCATGGCAGGAGGGCATCTTGGTTTTAAAGAACAGACGATTTTTGATCCTGAATATTCGTTAGAAAAACTTATTCCGGAAGTGGTGCAGGTGTTAAAACTATTTGGAGAAGGATACAATAAACCCATTCCAGTAATTGCTGCCGGAGGCATCTATACAGGAGAAGACATTTACAGATTTTTCCAGTTAGGAGCTTCTGGTGTGCAGATGGCAACACGGTTCGTTACCACTCATGAATGTGATGCATCGGCAAAGTTTAAGCAGACTTATGTGGATTCGAGGAAAGAAGATATTGTGATTATCAAAAGCCCTGTTGGAATGCCGGGAAGAGCGATTAAGAATGAATTTCTTGATGATGTCAATCAGGGGAAAAGGAAACCGTTCAAATGCCCTTATCACTGCATCATAACGTGTGATTATAAAAACAGTCCGTATTGCATTGCTCTTGCCTTGATAAATGCTCAAAAAGGTAATTTGACAGACGGCTTTGCATTTGCCGGAGAGAATGCATATAGAGCAAAAGGAATTATTCCTGTAAAAGAATTGATAGAAACTTTAATAGAAGAATATAAGAATGCATCTCAGTAAACTTCTGGAGAGAAATGGGTTGAAGGACCTGAAGACTTATGCAACAGCCTCTTTTAAGTCTTTTTTGTCAAGGTACCTAAGATGCCTTTTGTTGGTTTCCAGTATCTTCTTTCTCAACCTGATAGATTTAGGTGTTACCTCAACAAGTTCATCTTCCTTAATAAATTCTATCGCCTGCTCCAGGCTCATAATCCTTTGGGGTATCAACTGCAGTGCATCATCTGCGTTGGCAGAACGCATGTTTGTAAGTTTCTTCTCCTTTGTGACATTAACTTCAAGGTCATTTTCTCTTGAATTCTCACCTATAATCATGCCCTCAAATACAGTGGTATTCTCCCTGATGAAGAGTACCCCCCTTGGCTGCAGGTGAAAAAGTGCATAGGTAGTGGAAATCCCTTGCCTGTCAGCTATAAGTGCTCCTGTCTGCCTCTTTGAAAGCGGTCCTTGCCATGGCTCATACCCATCATAGAGATGGTTAAGCAGTCCTGTACCTCTTGTATCGGTAAGGAACTGTGACCTGAAACCGATCAGACCCCTCGATGGTATCCTGAATTCAAACCTTACCCTGCCGTAACCATTGTTCTGCATCTTCTGCATTATGCCCCTTCTCATCCCTACCTGCTGGGTAACAACACCAATATAATCCTCAGGCACATCTATTACCAGCAGTTCCATAGGTTCATGTAAGACACCGTTTATTGTCTTTGTTATAGTCTCGGGCATGGCAACAGAAAGCTCGTATCCCCCCCTTCTCATCATCTCTATAAGGATAGCAAGCTGTAACTCTCCACGCCCCATGACCTTAAAAGAATCCATATCGTCAAAATCTATATTTATGGATACGTTATAAAGAAGCTCCTTTTCAAGCCTTTCTCTCAATTTTCTGGATGTTACATATCTGCCTTCCCTTCCTGAAAAAGGAGATGTGTTAACAGAAAATACCATCGAAATGGTAGGCTCATCCACCTTTATCCTCGGCAGTGCCCTGGGGTTTTCCGCATCTGTGATGGTATCTCCTATGTTTATCCCCTCAATGCCGGCAAGGGCGATAATCTCTCCGGCAGAGACCTCTTTTGTCTCGATCCTATCAAGACCATGGAAGGTGAACAGAGATGAAACCTTTGTCTTTGACACCTCACCATCACCCTTTGCCATAGAGACATAATCACCTACCTTCACTGTGCCTGAGAAGATACGTCCTATCGCGAGCCTTCCGATATAGTCATCATAGTCGATATTTGTGACAAGGATTTGTAATACGCCGTCATACTCACCTGCAGGAGGTGGTATTGTTTTCATTATCATCTCGAAGAGCGGCTTAAGGTTATCCGAATCTTCCTCCATGTTAAGTTTTGCGATACCCCGTCTGGCATTTGTATAAATAACAGGAAATTCAAGCTGCTCTTCCGTGGCATCAAGGTCAATAAAGAGGTCATACACCTCGTTCAGGACAGCCTGAATCCTTGCATCGGACCTGTCTATCTTGTTAATAACAAGGATTGGAGGGAGTTTGAGTTCAAGGGCCTTTTTCAGGACAAATCTCGTCTGGGGCAAAGGACCTTCTGAAGCATCAACAAGTAATAATACGCCATCAACCATCTTTAACGTTCTTTCAACCTCACCACCAAAGTCTGCATGGCCAGGGGTGTCCACGATGTTAATCTTTATCCCCTTATAGGTAACTGCTGTATTCTTTGCCATGATTGTTATCCCGCGTTCCCTCTCAAGGTCAGTATTATCCATAATACGCTCCTGCACCTTTTCATTGGAGCGGAAGATTCCAGACTGTTTCATCATCCCGTCAAGAAGTGTAGTTTTGCCATGATCAACATGGGCTATAATAGCAATATTCCTTAAATCATCACGTCTCATAAACGAAACAATCCTCTTTTCTGCCTTTAAAAATCTTATGCGCTAATGCAGCCCTATCGAAAATAAAAGATAAATTTAGTTACTTAGTATCTCACGAGGCATATCAATCCGGTTTTAATCGACAATGTCTCTGGTGGGACAAGACAATATTGTTAATTATACAATAAATAAACAGATAAAAGCTATAGATAATAGTTTATCTTCTTTGACGATTTACAATTCACACTACTGTTAACTGCTATTCTTTGTGCTACAATCAATAAACCAGAGGATTTATCGAACAAGGAGTAGTTATGGCAAAGTACACAGCAACAATTGACGAAGATACACGTCAGAGGATCCTTGCACTACCGAAGGGCGTACACTTCTCAGCCTTCATGCGAAAGGCAATCACTGTCTTTGTTGAGGAGCTTGAGAAAGACCCTGATTTGCAGCCCGAGAATTTCATCATCACCCACACAGCCCGGAAAGACGTATCGGATAGAAAAAGAAAATAAAGGCATGGGAAAAAGCAGAATTCTGATTACCTGTGCAAAGGGCATAACGCCTTTTTTGAGAGAAGAACTCCTTCTGCTAAGATTTCCTGTACTATCCGAAACCATTGCAGGCATAGCGACCGAGGGGACAATTGACGATACCCTCCGGCTTAATCTCCTGCTCCGTGTATTTTGATACCTCGGGGGAACCCCTATCCAGACGCGGGTACAGAAAGATCCCCATGACAGCGCCCATACAGGAGACCCTTGCTGCTGCAGTTATTATGGCAACTGGATGGAACGGCAGCGGCCATTTCATCAATCCCATGTGTGGAAGCGGCACCCTTGCCATAGAGGCTGCATTCATTGCTCTTAATAAGGCACCGGGTCTCTTGAGAAATAATTTCGGGTTCATGCATCTAAAGGGATTCAACAAATCGCTGTGGAATGATCTGCGTATACAAGCAAAAAGAGAGGTAGAAAAGACCATTGATTGCAGGATTATTGCCACCGATATCAAGAAAGAACAGGATTTATCTTCACGGGAAACCTTGCCCTGGCAAAGAAGGTGGGGTTGAGGGCACAACGAAGGATACAATTTTTTAACAGCGGGATAGAATGCAGGCTCCTTGAGTATGAGTTGTACGAGGGCAGCAGGAAGAAGCTGTACCTCTTATTGGTCAGTGTCGTTATACTGTATAGCAACCTTGTAAGAGATCCGTGCATGGCCGGAGGCATTGTTTCCTGGGCAGGTAAGTTCACCGTCTCCTGATTCCAGACGGTCTTTCACCATCGTGGCAATCACCGGTTCCAGATCAAAGCCGCCTTTGGTGCAATCGTTCCTCATGCACTCCATCAGGAAATACGCGGGACTTCCGGGGAAGAAATTGACCATGCGTTTCATGAGCACCTGGCCAGCGCCCTTCTGATAGTAGTCCATGGTGATGACGATCGATGTAATATACGGGTAACGGGCAGACAACAGACCTGCATCAATTTTCTGCTGCCTTCTTTCGGACCGTTCGGTATTTTTTTGCTCGCTGATCATCTGTCTTCTCCCTGAAGAGAGAGCCCCCTGCAGTACACAGGGGGCTCCGCAGTTCCTTACTGTTTTACGACGTTGATTGCCTTGGGGCCCTTAGGACCTTTTTCAGTATCAAAGCTGACTCTGTCACCCTCGGCAAGGGATTTGAACCCATTGCTCTGGATAGAGGAATAGTGGACAAATAAATCACTGCCGTCTTCGCTCGTAATAAAGCCAAAACCCTTTGACTCATTGAACCACTTCACTGTTCCTTCTGTCATTTTGTGTACCTCCTTATTTATAAATTGAACTTTCAGAAGGACACAAATAAAAAGCCACAAAGCTAAAAGTCTTTGTGGCCTTGAATTGGCAAAAACTTCTGAAACTCTAAAATAGAATAACACGTTTTATGGATAATTAGCAACAAAATAATTTTCAGGGTGTAACAGTAAAATGATGATGTCCTATTAGTAGGAAGGACTTAGGGAGAAACTTGAGCCGTAAAGCAGGAATCGTAGGTATGCCAGTAGTTTGTGTGCACTGCGAAGATCCCCTGTGTATAAAAGCATGCAAAAAGGGCGCTACCACGAGAGGGGAGAGAACTTCCTCCCTGTGATTAAAAAAGTGCCGGCATGGTGAGAAGACTGTAACGTAAAGGTGTAATCTAATGGAGAGTTCATCTGGATAATGGAAACCCCGGGATATCTCTCCTATGTGTAGGTGTTCTAAGTCACAGGTAAAGGCCATATGTGTATAACTCAAAAAAAGTTTGTTAAAGTATAGAGAAGAATAACACAGAGCTTTACGTTTTTTCTGTCAAAGCCTCTTTTCAGCCTTTTAATAATATTATCGGTAAAATCTCTATCAAGCCATTTCTGCAATCCCAGCCGATTATATATGTTGATTGTCTTTGTTACATAATTTAATCTGTCTATAAAAACGTAATCAACACGGTTCCTTATTTTGTCACATAAAATATCCGGGTTCATGGGAAGTACAGGACCTATGAATGCATACGTCCGTATTCCCTTATTAATTATTTAAGCTAAAATATAAAGATAATTCATTTAAAAGGAGACATTATCTGAAAACATATCTTGTTCTTATCCTCTGCGTTTATATCCTTAAAGAAGGCTTTGATTACATGCTGCGTTATTTGAATCTCAAGTACATGAGGAGATTTGGGTTATCAATACCGCATGAATTTAAAGGGAAGATAGATGAAGCACTTTTGAAAAAAGTGCATGAGTATGAGGCGGAGAAAACACGATTTAGTTTTATTTCATTAATATTCGGTAATGTTATAACGATCATTTTCATCTTTGGGGGGGTATTGAATATATATAATTCTTGGATTGCATCACTCAACTGGCCTTTCATCTTAACAGGCATACTGTTTTTCATGCTTTTAAGCTATGCAAGTACACTTCTTTCTATTCCTTTCAGCCTCTACAACACATTTAAAATCGAGAATAAATACGGCTTTAATGCCATGACACCAAAATTATGGTTAACTGATTTTTTGAAATCAATCCTTCTTTCCACTATCCTTATGGGCATTATAGCATCAGTTGGACTATGGTTAATTCAATCAAGTCCTCACTATTGGTGGCTATGGGTCTGGGGTTTTTCCCTTGTTTTCATTCTCTTCATAATGTACATTTCTCCATATGTCATCGAACCCTTATTTAATAAATTTACGCCGATTGAAGAACATGGGCTTGAAGATAAGATCAAAGAACTGGCGCAGAAGGTTAATATCAAGGTTAGCAGGGTTTTCAAAATAGATGCATCAAAAAGGAGTCGGCACACGAATGCATATTTTTCAGGAATAGGGAATGTAAAACGAATCATACTCTATGATACGCTGCTCGAAAAAATGGATCATGACGAGATACTTGCCGTGCTTGCTCATGAAGCCGGACACTGGAAGAAGAAACATGTTTTTAAAATGATCATTGCACTGGAAATCCTTTCGATTATTGGGATATATATATCTTTCAGGATTCTTCAGTCAGATTTCCTAACAGGGCTTTTTCACATTGAGCGTGGAACTATTTTTGCGAAGGTTGTTATACTCAGTTTTATAGGAGGGATTATTTCTTTCCCATTCATTCCGTTGAGTAATTATGTTTCAAGACGATTTGAGAAAGAGGCAGACAGGTTTGCATGTGAACTGACAGAAAATAGGGAGGATATGGCAAGTGCCTTGATAAAACTTTCAAAGGATAATCTTTCAAACCTCCATCCCCATCCTCTCTACGCAGCATTTTATTATTCCCATCCTCCTGTTGTAGAGCGCATAAAAGACATCAAAAAACCTTTCTGCTTAGCCCCTGAAACTTCATGGTCAAAGATTCGTTTTTGAAAACGTTTACGAAGATTATAATATAATACTCAAGGAGGGTTTGCTATTTCTTCAATTATCATTGATGGTTACAACTTAATCGGCATCTACCATAAAGACCTTAAAAACCAGAGGGAGATACTGATCTATTCTTTAATTGCCTACAAGAAGAAAAAAGGTCATGACATAACAGTTGTCTTTGATGGATGGAAGACAGGAGAGGCACTGGAGAATCATTCTGTAATTAGCGGGGTAAAGGTTATCTATTCGAGGATTGGTGAAAAGGCTGATTCTGTTATCAAGCGTATAATTTCTTCTGATAGACGTGAATGGATTGTTGTTACATCGGACAGGGATATTGTGAATCATGCGTGGGCATCAGGTTCTATCCCTGTATCAGCAGAGAATTTTCTGAAGGCCATTAAAAGAAAGATTCCATCTTATTCTGACGAAGAAGAATATGATGACAGAGATGAATATATCGAACCTCGTAGAAAAGGTAACCCGAGAAAGCTCTCGAAAAAAGAAAAAGCCATCAGGAGGGCCTTAAGCAAGCTCTGATGGGGAGAATAATATTTAAACAGAGACCTGCAGATACAGTAACAATCATCTTCCTTTTATTCCTTTTAATATTAACCCTTGTATTTTATCAGCATATACCAAAGGCACCTTTTTTAATAAGTCTTTATTCAATTCTCGTTATTGCTCAGATTATTCTTATCAGATTTAAAGATAGCGGCAGGTTCATGGGTGGTTTTTATGATATTATTTTCCCGATTATATGTGTGCTGGTGATCTTTGACAGCCTCGAATGGCTCGTTCATTATGTTAATCCAGAGGACATAGACCCGATACTCATCAGGCTTGATTATCTGATATTTAACAATCATCCCACAGTCATACTCGAAAGGATTATGAGTCCGCTTCTGACTGATATGCTTCAAATCGCCTATTCAACATACTATTTTATCCCGATAAGTTTCGGCATTAGCCTTTTACTGAATAATCAGAAAAAAGAATTTAACCGGTCATTGTTTCTGATTATATTCTGTTTTTACCTATCCTATCTCGGTTATATACTCATGCCTGCACTCGGACCAAGATTTACCATAAACCATGATACCGAACTGCAAGGCCTTTTTATTACAGAGCCAATTCAGAGACTCTTAAACCGCCTTGAAGGTATAAAAAGAGACGCCTTCCCGAGTGGACATACTGCTGTAGCTTTAACTGTGCTTTATCTTTCTTACAGGTTCAAGAGAAGGTTTTTCTGGATATCGCTGCCAGTTGTTTCAGCGCTTATATTTTCCACTGTATACTGCAGGTATCATTATGTTGTGGATATCATAGCAGGCTTCGGACTAATGTTTTTAACCATTTTGTTCGGGGAATGGTATTATGCATGGTGGCTGAAATGGTCTTTAAGGAATGGTCGGGGCGAGAGGATTTGAACCTCCGACCCCCTGCTCCCAAGGCAGGTGCGCTAAACCAGGCTGCGCTACGCCCCGAATTATTTGTTTTAAAGACCTTAGATAAAACTATTAAATTAATATCAAGGCTGAATTTGAAATAACTATTATAACATTTAAAATATTCTATTTGTAATCCTGCGTATTTAATCATCTTAAATATACCAGACCCATATTATTTGATTATGTGTCATTATCTGATACGTAAAGATAACTTGTGGAGACAGTCAATGTAGCTTTATAATATACCATTGCAGGACATGATATGGGCGGTTAGCTCAGCTGGGAGAGCGCCACGTTCGCAACGTGGAAGTCGGGGGTTCGAATCCCCTACCGTCCACCATAACTATACTTCTCTCGGTTCTACTAAAAGCTTAACACCCTCTACTATCTGCTTAATCCCTGAAGGAGATAAGGAGCCGATTTTCTCAACAAGGAATGATTTATCTATTGTCTCGATTTGAGATACGTTCACCACGCTGTCTTTTGGGAGATTTGCCTCTCCTTTTTTAAGCAATACATTACCTGGAGATTTTGTCCATTTTAGATTAGAGGTTAAAGCACAAACTACCACTGTATTAATCTTGCTCGCATTGAATACGTTGTTTTGAATGACGACATGGGGATGTCTGTATCCAGACTCTGAACCTTCAGGAATCCCAAAATCAATCCAATATATATCTCCCTGTTTTATATCCAAGTATTCACCTAATATGGCTCTTTTAAAACCTTTTTCGCATAGTGTCGTATAGCTTTTTTTCTTAATTTGACTTCTTCCGGAGTTTCAATATCTGAATAAAGTTTATTGAGCGTATCTAAAAGTTGTCTTGATTTGAGTCTTTCAAGAAATTCTTTTACAGCAATAGCAAATACTTCACTTCTGGAATATTTGTGTTCTTTTGCAAATTCTTCTACTTCCTTAAAGATTTCGTCTGGTATTGATACCGCTGTTTTCATACCCAAATATAACTTAAAGTTATACCTTTGTCAATACTTATTTCAACTACAAACTTTATTTCTTTCAAAGTATCTAATAATACCCTGTGGCTGCAATGTTCCCCATTAATTATTTATAATCAAGGGGCGGATAGGGATGCCTCCTTTTGCAATCTTTCCCATTCTCTGTCTATATCTTCCTGTAACTTTTTTATCATCCATTCATTTTCAGGTTTGAAGAGGTGTTTGAATCTTCCCTGTGGTTTAAGGAAATCTACAATTGGTTTTTTCTCCTTTGGCTTAAAGGTTATTTTTGTAACTCCATACTCGACCTCATAGAGCGGCCAGTGACATGTCTCGACTGCAAGTCTGCTCAGCATTATGGCCTCATCAGTCCTTGACCTCCATCCTCGGTTGCAAGGTGAAAGTATATTCATAAACTTTGGACCCTTTATATCAAATGCCTTTCTTACTTTCTTCATGAGATCCATCCAGTGGCTTGGAGATGCCTGTGCAGCATATGGTAAATCGTGTGCTGCCATAATCCTTGTGAGGTTTTTCCTCGGCTCAGTCTTTCCAGGAACAACGCTTCCCGCAGGCATTGTTGTAGTATCAGCGCCACGTGGTGTAGCGCTTGAACGCTGAATCCCTGTATTCATATATGCCTGATTATCATAGCAAATATACAGCATATCATGCCCTCGTTCTACTGCACCAGAAAGGCTTTGCAGTCCTATATCGTAAGTGCCGCCGTCACCGCCGAATGCTACGAATTTTATTTCCTTGCTGATAACGCCCTGCTTTTTTAAAGACCTGTACATTGTTTCAACACCTGAAATAGTTGCAGCAGCATTCTCAAAGGCACTGTGAATCCATGGGATTTTCCATGCGGTGTAATCAGAGATGCAAGTCGAAACCTCAAGACATCCTGTTGCAGTTGCTGCTATAATAGGGTAGTCAGATGCAAGAAGAACCATCTTTATGACCGTAGGTGCGCCACAGCCAGCACACATCCGGTGACCTGATGATATCAACACTTCTTTTTTTGAAATCTCTTTTAAGCTAAGTGGTCTTGCCATATTACCCCCTCACCCCGATGTATTCTTTGATGGTCTTTACTTTTTCTGTCTTTGCTATCTCAGTAAGTTCGTTGAGCACAAGCTCTGCATGCTCTGGCAGATAATCCCTTCCGCCGAGTCCATATATCTTATTGATGAGTATAGGCTTTTTACTGTAAGTATAAAGACTTGTTGAGATATCTATAAACAGTGGTCCATAAGAACCCCCAAAGGCGTCAGCCCTGTCAAGTACACAAACAGCTTTCAGATGTTTTAATGCCTCGCCTGTCTCTTTGTAAGGAAATGGCCTGTATAATCTTGGTTTTAACAGTCCTGCTTTTATGCCCCTGTTTCTGAATTCATCAATAACATCTTTTGATGTGCCTGCAGCAGAGTTCAGTATAACCAGCCCTATTTCAGCATCATCAAGCCTGTATGTTTCAAACAGCCCATATTTTCTGCCTGAGATTTTTTCAAAATCTTTTGCTGCATCCAAAACTACCCTGAAAACCTTTGACTCAACCTCATCCTGTGCCTTCCTAAACTCCATATAATAATCAGGAAGTATTAAAGGGCCATAGCTAACCGGATGTTCTATATCAAGAAGCGGGTTTAACTGTCTGAATTCACCAATGAAGTTTTTGACCTCGTTATCCTCCAGATATTCTATCCTCTCTATGGAATGGCTTATTATAAAGCCGTCCATACATACCATCACAGGAAGTCTTATATCCATGTGCTCTCCAATGAGGAATGCCTGTATTGTATTATCATATGCCTCCTGTCCATTCTCAGACCATAGCTGTATCCACCCGGAGTCCCTTGCACCCATAGCATCGGAGTGGTCACAGTGAATATTCAATGGCGCTGAAAGCGCCCTATTTACAACAGGCATAACTATTGGCAACCTCAAACCCGAGGCAATAAACAACATCTCCCACATAAGGGCAAGTCCCTGGGATGATGTAACAGTCATGACCCTTCCACCCGCTGCTGAGGCTCCAATACACGCGCTCATTGCACTGTGCTCACTTTCAACAAGGATCATTTCTGTCTTAACCTTACCGTTGGATACAAAACTTGTAAACCTTTGCATGATATCGGTGGCAGGGGTTATAGGGTATGCCGCACTGACATCAGGATTCACCTGCCTTAAGGCATTAGCAACTGCCTCGTTTCCTGTTGCAGCAACAGTCTTTGCCATTATTTGGCCTCCTCTACCATTACAATAGCCTTCTGCCCTTTCTTTCCGGGACATTCGAGGGCACATGTACCACAACCTTTGCAATAATCATAATCAAACTCTGCCCTTTTACCATCCTTTACCTTAATTGCCATATCCGGGCAATACAGCCAGCAAAAGAGACACTGTATGCAGTTTTCTTCCTTCCATATAGGTCTAAACGACCTCCATGAGCCTGTCTTAAACTCTACTGCATTTCCTGCCTCAAGTATCACAGCCCCTGGCGTGAGCTCTCCCCATCCTTTTAGTTTCATCCTTCCCTTACCTCCTCGTACCCGCGCCTTGTTGCCTCGATATTGCCATCTATTATCTTTTGAGAAAACTTCTTGCCAAAGCTTTTTCTGACATCCTCAAGGAGATGCTCAAGGGTTACAAGGCCGGCCACCTTACATACAGCACCAAGCATAGAAGCATTTGGTAGTGCCCTTCCGATGCACTCCATGGCTATCTTTGTTGCATCTATTGTGAAAATCTTTTGTCCTGGTTCTATATTGAGCCTTGCCCTTATCTCCTTTGGGCCTTTTGAGGTGTTAACAACAAATATTGCATCCTTTGTAGCCCCCTCCGTAACATTAATGCTGTCAATTAGTGTAGCATCAACAACACTGACAACCTGTGGCCGAAGTACAGGACAGTGCATACGGAGTTCCTTTGAACTTACGCGGTTATATGCTCTCAATGGCGCTCCAGCCCTTTCAGGGCCATATTCAGGGAATGCCTGTACATATCTCCCGCCGCTCAAACAAGCATCTGCGAGCACCTTGGCAGCAGTGACCGTTCCTTGACCTCCCCTTCCATGCCATCTTATTTCCACTGTGTCAGCCATTTTTATCCCTCCACAAAAATTTAATTACTGATTTTAGTCAATTGTTAGTCTATTTTTCAAGCTCCCATGATTTGACGGTTACTAAGGCGGTCATTAGTAAGGCGACATTCTTATCACTTTTTGTCATTGCGGCTTGTCCGCAATCCTTCCGACTTGTTCGAAAGCACGAAGAAGGATTCCCGACAAGCGGGAATGACAAACTGTGGTGAGCCAAGTCAATAGGCAGTATTTGACTAAATTGGATAACTGATTTATAGTTTATAAAAATATGGTACAGAGTATGACAGGTTTTGGCAGTGCAGAAAATAATGGCTTCAGGGTTGAGATCCGCTCATTAAATCACAGGTTTATGGACGTAGCAATAAAGATGCCCCCTTATATGAGTCAATATGAAATACCTTTAAGGAATATCCTTAAAACAAGGTTTCAAAGAGGAAGGTTTGATGTTTCTGTCTCGACAAACAATCATAAGGCAACACAATTAAAAATAAATAAGGAAGGGGCAAGGAATATATATACCGCCTTACAGGATTTACAAAAAGAACTCTCTATGCATGGAAAGATAGACCTAGATACACTTGTACAATACAGTGAACTCCTTATCGAAGAAGACCCGAAATATGATATAGATGCACTTTACGCTGTTTTTAATGAAGCCTCAATGAGTCTTGAGGACATGAGGGTTAAGGAAGGCAAACTGCTTTCAGAGGAGTTACGCGATAGAGTGGAGTCTTTGAGTACGATGAACAATGAAATAAAATTACTTGCGCCAAATGAGGTTTTAAGGTGGAGGGAAAAATTCACAGAAAGACTGAGGCTGATACTCGAACCTGAAGGTATAGACAATACCAGGATTATTCAAGAGGCTGCAATAATGGCCGAGAAACTTGATATATCAGAAGAAACAAGCAGGATAGAAAGCCATATAAAACAGTTTGTGGAAATTCTAAGAAATGGTAATATTATAGGAAGAAAACTCGATTTTCTTCTTCAGGAGATAAGCAGGGAGGTAAATACTTTAGCCAATAAGTCAAGTGATTATGCTATATCTAATCTTACAGTAGAGATGAAAACTGAGGTTGAAAAGATGAGAGAACAGGTACAGAATTTACAATGAAAGGGAGAAAAAGGAATAATTATGAAAAAAGGTGACCTCAGTCCGGTACTCGTTAATATCGGGTTTGGCAATGTTGTGGCTGCCTCTAAGGTTGTTGCAATTGTGACCCCAGGTTCTGCACCTATGAAGAGGCTTCGTGAGGAGGCAAAGAAGGGCGGCAGATTAATTGATGCAACAGAAGGGAGACGCACCCGCTCGATAATAGTGACCGACAGTAACCATATTATATTGTCAGCGATTCAGGCAGAGACAATTACACAGAGATTCTTAGAAGGTAAGGAAGCCCTTGCAGGAGAAGAAGAATAGAGGCAGCTTATTTATAGTCTCCGCACCTTCAGGGGCCGGCAAAACAACGTTATGCAAGAAACTTGTTTCGGCACTAACTAATCTGAAATTTTCAGTATCATATACAACAAGACACCCGCGGCCTGAAGAAGTTAATAACAGGGACTATACCTTTATTAGCCGGGATGAGTTCAAGTTGATGGCTGATAAAGAAGAATTTATAGAGTGGGCTGAAATACACGGAGAGCTTTACGGCACATTAAAGAAGAGGCTTGAAGAACTTATGGATTCAGGTGTTGATATCATTCTGGATATAGACACACAGGGGGCAATGCAGCTAAAGGAGAAATACAGAGAAGGTACATATATCTTCATACTCCCGCCCTCTATCGAGGTACTGAAAGAAAGACTCGAAAAGCGAATGATGAATTCAAAAGAGGAGATAGAAAAAAGGCTTGAGAAGGCGGTTTGTGAAATAAACAGCTACTACAAATATGATTATGTTATAATTAACGATATTTTTGAGGATGCACTCAAGGAAATAGAAGCTGTAATAATCTCGCACAGGGTCAGAAGTAAGATGATCAACCCGCTTTGGATTGAAGAGAGGTTTTTAAAATAGGTCCGCCTGAGGCGGAAGGAGGTAAGTATGGATATTATTTCTCTACCGATTGAATATGACCATAATAAGATTGATGGAAAATTCAGGATAATAGCAATAGCAGTTCAGAGGGCAAAAGAACTCGCTGCAGGCGCTAATCCTAAGGTTAAGACAAAGGCAAGAAAGGTTAGTACGATATCCCTTGAGGAGACGATAAGTAATACCATCGAATTCCTGACCGGTGAAAGCGCAAATAAGGCAAAGGAAGAAGCTAAGAAATTTGACTACAGAAAACTCCTCGAGGAGAAAAAGAAGGAAATCAGCGGTGAGGATCTTACAGAGTTTGAGAAGGATCTAAAAGTCTATCTGCACGAAAAAGAGGTGATGGACAAAAAGGCTCTGGAGGGTCTATTCAGTGAAAAACGAGAGGAAGGTGCTAAGGAATAAATCCATACTCATTGGCGTAACAGGTGGAGTTGCGGCATACAAGGCTGTTGATTTAATACGAAGACTCAGAGAAGAAGGTTCGTCAGTTACCGTTATTATGACCGAGGCCGCAAAAAATTTTATAACACCGCTGTCTCTCGAGGTCGCCTCTCAGAACAGGGTTTATTCGGACCTCTTCAGTGATCCCTTGGCGCATATAATGTTGCCTGCCAATGCGGATATCATGGTTATAGCCCCGGCAACAGCAAATATAATTGGAAAGTTTGCAAGGGGGATTGCTGACAATCTTCTGAGCACAAGTCTGCTTTCATTCAGGGGTAAGCTAATTATTGCCCCTGCAATGAACTGGAGGATGTATGAGAATCCCATTTTTCAGGAAAATCTAAGATATCTTTTATCCCGTGGAGTTATCCAGGTTGGACCTGAAAAAGGGGCTCTGGCATGTGGAGAAGAGGGGATGGGAAGGATGTCAGGGGTTTCTGAGATTGTCGAGTCGATAAAATCTTCAATCACAAAGAAGGATCTTGTAAAAGAAAAGGTAATTGTAACCGCAGGCCCTACAAGAGAGTATTTTGATCCTGTCAGGTTTATATCGAACAGGTCATCAGGCAGGATGGGGTATGCTATTGCAAGTGCTGCGTTAAGGAGAGGTGCACAGGTAACGTTAATAAGCGGCCATTCATCATTAAATCCGACTAAAGGGGTTAATTTTATTCCTGTAGAGACCGCAGCGGATATGTTGGACGCTGTAAATAAAGAGCTAAATTTATCAACTGTGCTGATAATGTCTGCTGCTGTTTCTGATTTTATGCCTGCAGAAAAACATAAAAATAAGATTGAAAAATCTGGAGAACTGCTTTTAAGGCTTAACAAAACCCCAGATATCCTTTCAGAGATTGGGAAAAAGAAAAACAGGCCCTTTATCATTGGGTTTGCCGCAGAGACAGGTGGAAGGATTGAAAGGGCAGAAAAGAAATTAAAAGAAAAGAATATGGATATGATTATATTCAATGATGTTACTGAAGCTGGTTCAGGATTTGATGTTGATACAAACAGGGTCGTAATTATTGATAAAGAGAAAAAAATAGAGCTTCCTCTTCTGTCCAAAAATTCTGTTGCAGATGCAATATTGGAGAGGTTGGTTGAAATCAGGGCTTGACTTTTTCCCCTATTTTGTAGAAAATTTGGGCATATTATGGCACTTGAAGAAATCGAGAGATTAAAGGAAAAGATAGATAAAGACCCGAATTCAAAGCTCTTTATCCCTCTTGCTGAAGAATATAAGAAGGCAGGCATGTTTGGCGAGGCCATAGATGTCCTTAGGAAAGGACTTGAAAAACAGCCTGGATATATGAGTGCACGTGTTTTCTTGGGTAAGATATACTTTGAGAGGGGTATGCTTGAAGAAGCAAAGGCTGAATTTGAGAAGGTTATTAGTGCAATACCTGACAATTTGTATGCCCATAAAAAGCTGGCCGAGATTTACAGGGACCTTGGTGAAAGAGATAGGGCAGTTAAAGAATTTAAGACAGTATTAAAACTGAACCCAATGGATGAATGGGCAGCAACGAGCCTTTCAGATATAGAAGAAGGGCCTAAACCTCATCCTAAAGTACCAGAAACAGCGAAGGACAAGGAAGCACTCCATTTTGAACCAGAGGGAGTAACAGAAATAGGGGAGGAAAAGTTTCCCCAGTCTCGGCAGGTCTCCGATGAGATCCCTGTCAGTAAAGAAGTTATAGAAGCTGTTGAAGAGCCCCTTTCTGAAATAGGTGAACAAGCAGAAGAGGCGCAAACAGAAACTATATTAAGTATAGGTGATGCTGACCCATATATATTGCAGGACAAGTTTATGGAGGCTATGAATATATATAGAAGGATTCTCTCGGTAAAACCCGGCAATATGCATGTGATGCAGCGTATCGAGGAACTGAAGACGCTTTTAAAGCTTCTTGGAAAGGACAAGGAGGAATTAATAGCAAAACTGGACGGTTTACTCGCTGGTATTAAAAAGAGGCGTGATGAGTTTTTCGGAAGTACTTAAAGAGACTGTCGAAAAGGTTAACGGCGCTGTTTCATCAATGATAATCGGAAGAGATGAGATGTCTATCCAATGAAGGTCTTAATCATTCATGGTCCTAACCTAAATCTCCTCGGCAAAAGGGAGACGGATATATACGGGACTAAATCTCTCAAAGCTATAAATAAAGATATTCTTTCCCTTGCCTCGGATCTTGGCATTGATGTGAGGACGAAACAGTTTAACAGTGAAGGAGAGATTGTTGAAGCAATACAGAAAGGTGATTATGACGCACTGATTATAAACCCTGCTGCCTATACCCACACAAGCATAGCAATAAGGGATGCCATTGCAGCAATGAATAAGCCCGCTATTGAGGTTCATCTGTCAAATATCTCCAAACGTGAAGAATTCAGGAAAAAGTCTTTTATAACAGAGGTTGCAGTTGGACAGATAAGCGGCTTTGGTCCTGATAGTTATCTCCTTGCCCTGAGGTCTGCTAAAAATATCCTGTCAAAGTGATTGATACCTAAATTGAGCGATTTTTGTTGCAAAATACTCATGAGGCATTGAAAATAAATGTTATACAAGAAATCTCCTTATCACCCATCAGGTAGAAATAGTTTGTCATTCCCGCAGTCCCTTGAGCGGGAATCCAGCACATCTGTTTTCTGGATTCCTGCTTTCGCAGGAATGACGACATGACTAAAGAATCGCTCAATTTAGGTGATAATTACTCGTCACGCCTTACTAAAGTAAGGGACTCCATTAAAAGAAAAGGGATTGATGGCTTTCTTGTTACTGATGTACATAATGTACGCTATCTTACTGGCTTTTCAGGTTCATCTGGTCTTATCTTAATTACAAGGAAGGAGACTTTTTTTGTAACTGACTTCAGATATAAAGAGCAGGCGGAAAAAGAGGTGAAAGGATGGGATATTATTATAGGAAAAGGAGATATGATTAAAACCATAAAAGGCCTCTCTAAAAAGACTGCTATTAAAAAACTCGGCTTTGAGTCTTCTATGGCCTATGAGGTTTTTAGAAGATTATCTAATATAGGTTTAAGTTTGAATGCCTTTGAGGGACTTATAGAAAGGTTAAGGGAAATAAAGGATGTTATTGAGATCAATTCAATCAGAGAGGCAGTAGGGCGTGCAGAGACTGCTTTTCTTGAGGTGAAACCCTATATGAAGCATGGGGTGAGAGAGAGAGCAATAGCACTCAGACTCGAAGAGAGATTAAAGAAGAATGGGTGCAGGCAAATTCCATTTGATGTGATTGTTGCATCAGGTCCGAATTCTGCTATGCCCCATGCAAAACCAACCGAAAGGAAATTGAATAAAAGTGATCTTATAATTATAGACTGGGGTGGAGAGGCTGACGGTTATTTCTCTGATATGACAAGGACATTGCTCATTGGAGGAGATAATGTCAGTAAAAAAAAGGAGATATATCAAATCGTATTAAAGGCAAACAAGAGTGCTATTTTAAAAATCTTGCCCGGCGTAAAATCTAAGGACATCGACTTTTCTGCCAGAGAAGTTATAAAAAGGGCAGGTTATGGCGAGTTCTTTGGTCACGGTACAGGCCATGGAATTGGTATACAGGTACATGAATTGCCGCGGATAACATGGAATAAGAGAGAAGTTATTAAAAAAGATATGGTCTTTACAATCGAGCCAGGTATTTATGTCCCGGGACTTGGAGGAGTAAGGATAGAGGACATGATAATAGTAAAATCAAATGGTCATGAAGTCATGACAACCCTTCCAAAAGAACTTGAGATTATAAAGTAGGATACTACTAATCTTGATTTCTCAAAAATCGGGCTTTATGGAAAAATTTGTGGAAAATGCTAAAATATTGTACTTTTGAATGGAGGTATTGATTTGATTTCAACGAGTGACTTCAGAAAGGGTCTAAAAGTAGAATTTAAGGGTGAACCCTGTGAGATAATAGACTTCCAGCATGTGAAGATGGGAAGGGGCGGCGCCATTGTGAGGACGAAATTGAGGAACCTTAAAACAGGCGCTGTGCTTGAGGATACTTTCAGATCCGGAGAAAAATTAGAGGAACCAGGGCTTGAGGAAAAGACTATGCAATATCTATATGGTCAGGACGAATTATATTACTTTATGGACACAGAGACTTATGAACAAGTACCACTTATGCCAGCTCAACTCGGAGAAGCAAAAAAATTTCTTAAGGAAAATATGACAGTCAAGATCCTATATCATAAAGATATGCCAATAAGTGTGGAGCTTCCAACCTTTGCTGATCTCGTTATTATAAAAACAGACCCTGCTGGATTTAAAGGAGACACAGCATCAGGAGGTAACAAGCCGGCAACATTGGAAACAGGGGCTGTTATTAGAGTCCCCTTTCATATAAATGAGGGAGATACTATTAAGGTTGACACAAGGACATCAGAATATATAGAAAGGGTGAAATAATGGAACTTGAGGATTTAAAAGATCTCATCGAACTTCTCAAGGAAACAGATATTACTGAACTACAAATAGAAAAAGATGGGACAAAGGTAAAAATCAAGAGGGAAAAAATCTTCTCCTCAATGGAAATGTCCGTTCATAAATCTAAAGCTTTCCAGGAGAAGATAGTTGCGGAGACAGAGGAAGAGGCACAGAGACTCGCTACAATAACCTCACCGATTGTTGGCACATTCTACAGGTCGCCTACGCCTGAAGCAGCGCCTTTTGTAGAAGTAGGTATAAAGGTAACCAAAGGCCAGGTTCTCTGTATTGTAGAGGCTATGAAATTGATGAACGAGATTGAGAGCGATGTCGACGGCGTTGTTGTAAAGGCCTTAGTGGAGAATGGACAGCCGGTTGAATATGGTGA
>Ga0210053_1000738_pt1 | contig 32177 bp, 34 predicted proteins | sample CryGeymeta201512_FD_185467 | JGI IMG/M metagenome (GOLD analysis project Ga0210053, IMG submission 185467) | Groundwater microbial communities from Crystal Geyser aquifers in Utah, USA - Crystal Geyser metaG 2015-12 (SPAdes) (version 2) | ecosystem: Environmental > Aquatic > Deep subsurface >... | reverse complement strand
AGAAACCGGGGTCATCATGCTGATCTACCTTGACCATGCCTGGGAAGAAGTCAAAGAGAAGTGCCAGCAAGACAATCGTTCGCCCACGGTGACCGACCTGTATGCCGCAGTCATGGAAGGCGCAGTCGAGCGCGTGCGCCCCAAGATGATGACCGTGGTGGCCATCATGGCCGGCCTGTTGCCGATCATGTGGGGCACTGGCACCGGCTCGGAGGTGATGAGCCGCATCGCCGCGCCGATGGTGGGCGGCATGATTTCGTCAACGGTGTTAACACTGGCGGTGATTCCGGCCATTTACGCGTTGGTCAAGCAGTGGCGGCTGGAAAGGGGATTGGAGGGGTGAATGTAGTGCTTCAGGCACGCCGCTGGCAACTGACTCCCAAGTGCAATATCTATTCAGCTTCAACGGCAAGGCTAGATTTTGACCAAGCAAGAGTAATCGCACATAATATGTGCGAATCACATCCGGAGTTTGCCATGAACATTACGTTATCAGTCGATGAGCAAGTCGCCGCCCGCGCACGCGAAAGTGCCAAAAAAATGGGGAAAAGCCTCAACCAAGCCGTGCGCGACTACCTGGAGCAATTGGCTGGGGCTGCACAGCGTGAGCAGCAGTGGGCGCAGCTTGAAGAGCGCTGCCTGCGCTCTGGCGCCAAGCTGCAAGGCTGGCGCTTTGATCGGGAAGAAGCCAATGCGCGTTGACCTGATTGCCACCCGAAGTTTTATTGACACCAACGTCCTGGTCTATGCAGAAGCCTGCGACGAGCCCGTCAAGCAGCGTGCAGCTCTGGCCTTGCTAAAACAGCTTTTCGAGGGAGCTTGGGGTGTGCTTTCGACACAGGTGCTACAGGAATATTGCAGTGTTGCACTCAAAAAGCTGCAACTCCCGGCATCGCATATTCGCGCCCAGCTCGATTTTTATGAACAATTTGAAGTGATTCAGGTCACCCCCGCGATCATTCATGCCGGGCTGGACCTGCAACAAACCCGCAGCGTGGGCTTTTATGACGCGATCATTGTGGCAAGCGCACAAGTTGCCGGCTGCAGCGTGCTTTTGAGCGAAGACTTGAATGCTGGCGAGGCCATGGCGAGTGTGCGCATCATCAACCCATTTGCCGGGCTTTGATGCTGCAACTTCAGGGCCGCGCTAACACCAAAACACGCATCAGCTATTCGCCTCAAACCGAGTTGAAGCCTGATTCAAAGTGCTTGCGAGTTTGCCAAAACCGTCACACAACATCGCGTCATCGCCCCAGACATTGCTGACGCTGGCCCGCACGAACTGGGGCAACACTTGTCGGCCAACGGTGAATAAATCCGATGTCGAGATCAAGTACTTCTTGTGCTGTAGCTCAGCCTCAATTTCAGCCGCGCGCCAGGGCTCTGGCACTTCGATCCAGAAGTGCGGACTCTCCGGATGGCCATTAAAGTTCAGCCCAGCCAGCAGTCCCAACACTAATTTTTTGCGCCGAACAATTTCCCCCACCTGCTGCTGCAAGAGCGTTTGAGCAACGCCTTGATCGATCCACCGGGAGGCCACCTCAAACGAAATCGGTGTGACCATCCAGCTTGTTGTCCTGATCGCGGTTGAAAGCCGACTCACGGTGCCGATGGTGACCGCCACGGCATCGGCCGGGATGCGATGGGGCCGCAGCTTGGTGCCCGCTTCAATGTCGCCGTTTTGGATTTGGGTGGATAGGGCCGTGGCAAGCAGTTTGTACTTGACCCCTGTGCCTGAGCGGAGCGCTTCTTTTAATATTTACACCGTGTCAATATCAAAAAACCTGAGTCGAGCGGCGACAAAAGAATCTCGATGGCTGCCGGGTGCACTCACCAGCGTTTTGTTCCTGATCGTCTGCCTCAGGGCTGCGTTTTCTGTCTTTGTGACCTTGAGCTATTTCAGTGTGCCGTACTACCTGCTGAACTACGGTGAGGTTCATGTGTCATCGGGCCTGACGGCGCTGCTGTTCAGTTGCATGCCGGTTTTCATTCTGCTTTTTTCAGCAATTTTCCTGCACGAGAAAATCTACTGGTCGCAAGTTGTCGGCATTGCCATCGGCTTTGGCAGCCTTTACATGATCTTGCGATCACAAGATTTGCGTCTTGACCATGCCGAGGCGCTTGGCGTGGCGGCCATTTTGAGCGCGGCGGTGATGCACGCGCTGTGCTATGTGATCACCAAGAAAAAAGCCGTTGCCATCAGCGTGATCACGTACAACACGCTACCTATTGGCGTGGCCGGTTTGATGCTGTTTGCTGCGGGCATCGGGTTGGAGCAACCCCATTTTGCGGCAATCACCGCGCGCTCATGGTGGGCGTTGGTTTATCTGGGGCTGTTTGCTTCTGTGGGCGGCTTTATTGTCTACTTTCACTTGCTCAAACGGCTGAGCCCGGTGGTGCTCTCGTTTGTTTTCATTATTTTTCCGGTCTTTGCCGTGCTGGTGGGGGCGTGGTACGAGGGCCTCAGCATCTCAAACGACTTTGCTCTTTGGGCCACGATTTTGCTGGTGGGGTTTGCGATGACCAAGCTGCCCCTTGAAAAGCTACTGGCTCGCAAACTTCAACTGGAGTCGAAAAGCGGTGATGGTTGCTAAAACCAGTCAAACTCACTGGGACTGAAAATCACTGGGGATTGGAACTGGACGCTGTCGGTCAATTGGCCCGAGCTTTTCAGTTGCGCCTGGTCATCGATGTGTGTGTCATGCAGGCTGACATCATCAGGCCAAAAAACGTGACCTGGCAATGAACGCAACCCTGCCATCAAGGTGGCAACAGCCGCAGGGTTGCCGGGCGAGTGCCGACAAAACACTGTCCACGCTTTGCCGCTCAACAGCCGCCAAACGCTTGGCAATAGCATGCACATCGTCATCAATTGCCAAAGTCGTGCGCATTTCAAAACCTCCAGATATTCAAATTCATCTGATGCAGCATCATACAAGCAGGAACCAATCAGAATCCCAATCGCGCATAACAGCGCGCATCGCAACCCGCCTGAACTGCGCAGCGACCCGCAGCAGATTGCGAGCGAGGTGCTGGTACCCACCATGATGGGCGCAATGATCCCGCTCGGCCATCTGGCCAAAATCGAGATTGCCAAGGGCGCGCCAGTGATCCGCACCGAAAACGCGCTGTTGTCGGCTTGCCGCCCATCATGTGGGTCAGCGGCACCGGCTCCGAGGTGATGCGCCGCATTGCCACGCCGATGGTCGGCGGTATGGTTTCATCCACCGTACTGACGCTGGTGGTGATTCCGGCGCTGCATGCGATGGTCAAGCAGTGGCGGCTAGGGCCGGGGCTGGAGGGATAAGGGGCTTGTCGCTTTCGGGCTCAGCAGAACAAGTCGCGACGGTCGTTGGGTTGCACAGGAATACTGTCCAGTTTTAACGCCCCTCGCTGCGCCAAGAGCCTGCGCCGCAAGCTCTCAGGCTTTAGGCTTCAGAAAGTCTCCCAATCTCCGTCACCGCCGGCAGCGACTGCCATAGGTGCGGCCAGCGATGCGGATGCCATGGGTTTTGGTGTGCGGGCAGCGGCACCCTTTGGCACGCCGCCCGCACGACGATCCACGCCCTTGAAAGGAGTGGCTACCGGCGAAGGTGCACGTACCCTGGCTGTGGCCAGAGCAGCACCCGCGTTTTCAAAACCCGAGAGCTTGAACACCGCCACCGTCTGCACCAGCTCTTGTGCCTGAGATTTGAGGCTGTCCGCAGCGGCGGCCATTTGCTCCACCAGCGCAGAATTTTGCTGCGTGACCTGGTCCAATTGTGTGATCGCCTCACCCACTTGCGCCACGCCGTCGTTTTGATCGTTGCTGGCGGTGCTGATTTCAGCCACGATATCGGTCACGCGCCGTATGCTTGCCACCACTTCTTGCATGGTGTTGCCGGCCTGGTCCACCAGCGCACTGCCCGCTTCAACGCGTTCGACGCTGGTATCGATCAGCGTCTTGATTTCTTTTGCCGCCGCAGCGCTGCGCCCGGCCAGAGATCGCACTTCGCTGGCGACCACTGCAAAACCACGGCCGTGCTCACCCGCACGCGCCGCCTCAACCGCAGCATTCAAGGCCAGAATATTGGTCTGGAAGGCAATGCCATCAATCACGCTGATGATGTCGCTGATCTTGCGGCCGGCTTCATTGATGCCCTTCATGGTGTCAACCACCTGGCCAACCACCTCACCGCCCTTGATAGCCACGCTACTTGCGCTCTGCGCCAGGCGGTTGGCTTGTGCCGCGTTGTCGGCGTTTTGCTTGACCTGAGAACTCAGCTGCTCCATGCTGGCTGTGGTCTCCTCAAGTGCGCTGGCCTGGCTCTCGGTGCGGGCCGAAAGGTCGTTGTTGCCCTGCGCAATCTCGGAGCTGGCAGTCGCCACACTTTCGCTGCCCTGGCGCACCTGTTGCACCACGTTGACCAAGCTGGTTTCCATGGTTGCCAGAGCTTGCAACACCACGGCCATCTCATTGGCCTGCCCTTTGATCGGCACGGGCGCGGCAATATCGCCACTGGCAACGCGTTGCGCAATTGTGCGAATCAGACCAAGTGGCCGCATGATCTGACCAAACAGCAGGTAATTCAGCCACAACAAACTGAACGTCATCAACAGCGCACCCGCGCCCAATGTCCACCAAACCAACCTGGCCGCGCTTTGACTCGCTGTGTTGGCCAACTCGACCAGTGCCTGCGCCTTGTCGCTCAGCGCCGCGCTGAGACCAGACAACTTGCCGTACAGCACCATCGTGTCAGTGTCTTCTACCGAAATGGTTTTAAGCCCCACCAGCTGGGTAGCCAATTGTTTGACCTTGTTCCATTGGGGCGAGAGCTCTGCTTCGATGAACGCGCGCAACCCAGAGTCCTTGCCACCGCGCAGATTCACCAGCATGGCCACGTGCTCATCCACAGTCTGCATATTGGTCTTGAGCCCATCGCGCGAGGCCAGGCCACCCTCTGACAACAGCACCTCGCCAACCGACTGCAAGGCCTTTTGAACCGCAATTTGGGTCTGTGTCGATTCGTCGTGGGCGGAGTCGGCATCGCTCTGGTTTCTTACAAAGAAAAACCCGGTCAGGGCGATGGCAGCCATAAGCAGCACCTGAATGCCAACAACCAAAAAGAGTCGGCTACGAATAGAGAGTGTCATGATTCAGTCTGATTTGAAAACACAACGAGGCAGGCAGCCAGGCTGCCGCCCCGTACAAAACGCGATCTTAGTTTTCAGCCGGGAAACTCTTGGCGACCCACTCAGACCAGCCATTGCGCATGTAGTTGACATTTTTGTAGCCCGCCTTGACAGCCCAGACCGCCGCCTTGTAACTCTTCCAGCCGGTGGGGCCGTCGCTGTAAAACACCAGCGCCTGGTCTTTGGCAGCAGGCAATTTGGCGAGGTCAAACTTGTCTTTGCTGGCGTCAAAACCTTCCACGTCTTCGCTACCGCCCTTGTAGGGGATCGCGTTGGCGCCCGGCACATGCCCTTTGCCAAAATTGACAGGGTTGCGGGTATCGATGAAAAACGCTGATTTTTTATCAACCAGCGCCTTGCCCTCTTCGACGCTGATGATCTTGCCGCCATCCAATTTGGTTGGCGTTGGAAGTTGCACCTGTGCCAGGGCCGCACCGGTCAAAGCCAGCGCTGCCAGAGCGCATGTAAATTTGGCATAAACAACAGTCCCGATGGCTGGCAATGAACGCATGATGGAATCCTTAAACAGAGTGGTTGAAAAGCTTTGCATCATAAACCCAGTCAATCCCCTGACTAAAAAGGAACGAACACCAATATTGCAAGCCGCCAGATGCGGACTGATAGTGCAGACAGAGACAGTGACCTGCACGTTCGCTGAGCCATCTGCCGAACACACCAATTGCGACGGACTGAAAGTAACGCGTACATCGCTGCCGGGAAATATCAGCACAAGTTGCGAAGAGACATACAAGGCTTGCGGGCTAGTCTTCTTCGGGTTTCGCAACACACCGTTGTGCTCATTGTCATTCGGAGTGCTGCATGATGTAAACGCGGATGCTAAGTGGCATGTATTTGGAATTTACTCAGGCTTTAAAGCAGCCCGGCCAGCCCCACCACCTCGCGCCAGGCAATGCGCTTACGCTCAAAAGACCAACTGGCATTGGCCGGGCTACTTGAAGGCAGGCGATACACCGGCAGGCCCAAGGCGCGGGTGACGCGCGCATGCCGAAAACTCTCCCCGCCGTTATGCGCAACCAGCCGCAACCCGGGACAGCGGCGCAGCAGACCGGCCAGGTCGTTGAGTTGCAGCTGGCGGATGGCGGCATCGAGGCTGCCCTCGCGCGCGCAGGACGCATACACGTCCCACAGGCCCAGGCCCTTGTCGAGCAGCCAGTCGCAGCGCTGCGGATACGCGTCTGCCCCCGGCATGGGGCGCAATGGCCAGAGCGCTTGAAGCAGCCGCCAGAAAGCATTTTGCGGATGGGCGTAATACTGCTGGTGCGCCAGCGACGAGACGCTGGGGAAACTGCCCAGCACCAGCAGGCGGGTGTGGTCATTGACCAAGGGCGGCAAACCATGCAGGCGCACGGGCTGATGTTCAGCCTGCACGCTCCGGCTCCTCTGCCTTGGCTTCTTCGAGCAACCACTTGCGAAAGGCCTGTACCGCGGGCCGCTCGGCAACCGCTTGGGGAACGACCAGGTAGTAGGCAAATTTTTGCCCAACGGCAATGTCGAACGGCGCCACCAGCCGGCCTTGCGCGATGGCGGTAGCCACCAGCGGCTTGGACGCCAGCGCCACGCCCAGGCCGTCCAGCGCGGCCACATACACCAGCCCGGAATCGCTGAAGTGGGGGCCGGCGCTGCTGTCCACCCCGGTCACGCCAGCCAGCTTGAACCATTCATCCCATGCTGGACCCGAGCGGCCACTGGAGATGCCCTGGTCGTGTAGCAGCACCTGATGGCGCATGTCGGCAGGAACCCTCAGCGGCGGGCCGGTTTCAAGCAGCTTCGGGCTGCAAACGGCAATGCAGTCGGAGGCGAACATGTGGTCCACCTGAAACCCCGGGTACACCCCGGTGCCAAAGCGGATCACCACCACCGAGTCTTCCTGGCGCAGGTCAGCCAGGTCGAAAGACGCCGGGTTCGCCACCTGGTCGCCGTCGATGGTGCTCAGCGAGCGAATCACATGCAAGCTCAGCGACGGCTCCGCCTCGGCAAAGCGGCGCAGCCGCGGCACCAGCCAGCGGGTGGCAAAAGACGGCGGCAGCACCACGATCAGGCGGCCACTGGTGACGCGTTCATGCGCACTGGCCACCGCAGCGGCAAAGCAGTCCAGCCCTTCGCGCACCTTGGGCAGCATGGCCTCACCCTGCGGCGTGAGTTCGAGCGCGCGCGTCAGCCGGTGGAACAACTGAAGGTCGAGGTATTCCTCCAGCAGTTTGATCTGGTGGCTGATGGCGGTGGGCGTGACCGACATCTCCTGCGCCGCGTCTTTGAAGCTCAGGTGGCGCGCCGCCGCCTCAAAGGCACGCAAGGCTTTCAGGGGCGGTAAGCGATAAGACATGGATGAATTTAACTGATGCGTCGGCTGAGAATTGATCGTTTGTTGCACTGCAACATTAGCGTTATCGTAGCACCATGTCTTCAAAAGAGACGTTCAACTCAGAAAGGATCCAACATCATGGAATATCAATATTCAGACATCGAAGCCCAAATTCGCCGCGCACAGGAAATGCGTGCGCAGGCCGTGAGTCAAATTCTTTTGGCTCGCTGGCATGCCATCGCAAGCTGGTTCAGCAACCTTGCCAAGCACCGGTTGCACAAGAATATCGTGGCAGCCAGGTTAACGGCTGCATCCATTTACTGATGTCACGCCACGCTTTGGAGTCATCATGAAAACATTTTTCAGTCTGGTGAATTTCGTGATCGGCATCCTTGCGCTGCTGATTGGCTTTGGTAATTTGTTGTTTCTTAGCAACAATCCGACTGGTGTGGCAGCAGGCGCTGCGGCCACTGTGGTCGGTGTGGCTTTTCTGTGGGTGGCTACAGCGGCCATGTTCAATCGGTCCGAATAGGGGAGGTTAAATCCCGGCGCCATGCGCGCCACCGAACCACGACAGAAGTCCGCTACGGCGGATTTCTTCGTTTCAGGGCTTGGCCACGCGCTGCATATTTCGCTTCCTTGAGGCGGTCCTGATCCGCCTGACCCATGATTATTCGCAAGCAGCGACTACGGGTGCATGCCTAGACTTTCTTTGCCACACTTGTTTTGGTCGGATGGAAAAATGCTGAACAGGCGTTGGTGGAATTTTTATTTAATTTTTCCAGCATCCAGGATGGAGAACATCATGAAAAAGACACATATCCCAGCCGCTTTGGCAATCGCAGTCGGCCTCATGTTTGGCACGGTGACGATGGCAGCAGGCCAAGGTAGCGGCGCAGGAGGCGCATCAGGTTCGGGTGGCGCCAGCGGGGCCGGTAGCGGCGCCACGAATCAGCACATGAAGACAACGCGCACGCAGGTGCAGACGCAGGCACAGGTACAGGCTCAGCTCGTCACCCAGGACCAGTTACTCACGCGTACCCGTACCCAACTGAAAACGCAGGATCAGTTGCTCACCCAAACGCGTGACCAGATCAAGGACCAGGACCAGTTGATGACCCAGATCCGCGACCAGTTCAAGGACCAGGACCAACTGCGCACGCAAACGCGCGATCAGTTAAAGGATCAGGAGCAGTTGCACCTGAAAACCCTTGAGCAATTGAAGACGCAAGAGCAGCTTCTGCTGAAAACGCGCGATCAGTTAAAAAATCAGGAGCAGATTCAGCTCAAAACAAAAGACCAGCTGAACGTCAAATAGCAAGGCGGCTTGCTGCCGACGGCAACTCAACCCAGGCAGCAAGCCCGCCGCCGTCGCGCGCTTGAAGTCTGACCACCCAGCCATTTGCGTGAGCGAGTTGCTGAACGATGGCCAGCCCCAGGCCAAAGCCGCCTGTTCTTGGACTGCGCGAGCCTTCAAGGCGTTGAAACGGCCTGAAGACGATGTCCAGCTGGTCAGGCGGAATGCCTGGGCCACGGTCGAGCACGCCAATGCGCGCACCACCAGGCGCGCCAGACGTCAGCGGGGGCAAAGCCTGCCCCACCAGCTCGATCGGGCCGGGCGCATACCGTAGCGCATTGCCCAGCAAATTGTCGATGACGCGGGTGAGCATGCCCGGTGGCGCGTACGCTCGCAGCACATCCGCGCATTGCACCGTGAGCGTGGCGTGGGCGGCGTCGGCCGCTGCCTTTTGCACCTCGGCGCGGCCCTGAAGCCAGGCGCACAGATCAAGGTCTTGCGCGGCCTCACGTTTGAGGCCGCGGGCAATGTCAAGGAGTTGCCCAATCAACTGGTTCATCTCGTCGATGTCGTGCTCAAGCCGCTGCAACAGCGCGGCGTCGGGCTTGAGCGACAGCAGTTCCAGCGCGAGGCGCATGCGCGTCAGGGGCGTGCGCAGGTCGTGTGAAATGCCAGCAAACAAGGTGGTGCGGGCGTCGCTGAGTTCGCGCACCTGCAGCGCCATGTGGTTGAAATGGTGCGCCAGCTCGGCCAGTTCACGCGGCCCGGTTTCTGGCAGCAGGGCCGGGTCGGAACCCCTGGCCAGATGCGCTGCGGCCAACTCCAGCCGGGCGATCGGCTGGGCAATGCGGCTGGCCAGCCACCAAGCCAGCAAGGGCACCAGCAGCGTGCCCACAGCCAAGGCCATCAAGACCGCGCCAAAGGGGTTGGCCTGCATGCGGCTTCTGGCAAAGCCGACCCCCATTGACCGATTCCCGGTGGGCATCGCCAGCCAGAGCCACTCACTGCCATCCTTGGCTTGCTCAGGCTGAAAAAACACCTCCTGGCCGAGCCGCCGCTCAAAGGCGCGCTCCAGAAAATACAGGTACCAGCCGTGGCGCAGGCCGGTGTCTGGCGCAGGCGACATGTCCGGGCGCAAGGCCATCTGATAGCTGTGCAAGAGCTCATCCTCAAACACCGGGCGCGTCCCGGGCGGCAACTCGGCCCAGGTCTGCGCCGACAACACCATCAGCCCAGCCAGATCGTCGGCGGCGCGCTCGGACAGCGGCAAAAAGACAAACACCAGCGCGGCCGCCACCGTGACCATTTCAACTGCAATGAACAGCGCGGCCAGCCAGAGTGTGTACAGGCGGGTCAGGCCATGCCGGCTGGCAAGCCGCTGCTTCACGCGAACTCGCCCTGCGGATTGAACAAATAGCCCTCGCCGCGCACCGTGCGGATATAGGCCGGGTGCGCCGGGTCTGACTCGATCTTGCGGCGCAGGCGCGTGACCCGCACGTCGATGCTGCGGTCAAAGGCGTCACGCTCGTAGCCCTTGAGCTGATCCACGATGCTGTCACGCGAGAGCACATGGTTGGGGTGCGCAACAAAGATGCGCAACAGGGCAACTTCGCCGCTGGAGACCAGCACTTCAACCCCGTCGCGCAACAGCCGCCAGGCGTTGGTGTCGAGCGTGAAGGGACCAAAGCTGTGCAGGTGCGCGGCTGTCTGGGTGCTCGTGGCCGAATCAGCGACTGCAACCGGCTCGGCAGGGCGCGTGCGCCGCAGCAAGGCGCGCAGGCGCGCCAGCAGTTCACGCGGGCTGAAGGGTTTGGCCAGGTAGTCGTCGGCACCCACCTCAAGCCCGACCACGCGGTCAATTTCCTCACCACGCGCCGACAGCATGAGGATTGGGATGTCGGAGGTTTTGCGCAGGCCGCGGGCCAGGCTCAAACCGTCTTCGCCAGGCATCATCAGGTCTAGCACGATGGCGTCGGGCGTTGCTGCGGCCAATTGCTTGTGCATCTCAATGCCATCGCCGGCAGTGTCCACCGCAAAGCCGCTCGCGGCCAGATAGTCGGTCAGCAGATGGCGTAGCTCGGGGTCGTCATCGACCACCAGTATCCGGGCAGATGCAGCGTGGTTCATAGGCTATCAGTTTAGCGATGACCATAGCCAACAGAAGCCCTGAAACACGATGAAACATGACGAAACGCAAACTTACGCACATGACATTCCCAGGCAACGCTCACCGCGCAAGATACAGCCCATGAACGCACAAACCTTCACCTTGAGTCAGACCACCGCTTGGTTGCCAGGCAACCTGAGTTGGTTCGCGGCATTCGGCGCCTTGCTGCTTTGCGTAGGCGCGGTGCAGGCCGGGGAGCCAGAGTCGGCATCCGTCGAGCTTGCGCTTGAATGCCAAAACCGCAAGCCCTACGGCAGCGGCTACGAGGCGCGCGGCTTGGGTGAGCCAAGAAAAGGCACTGATGTGCTGACGCTGGATTTGCCTGATCCTGCAGTTGGCAACAGCAACGCCAGCACTGGTCGCGCTGGCGCAGGAGGCTTTGGCGCAGGCTCGCGTGGAAACTCGGGTGGAGGCTCGGGCAGAGGTTCTGGTGGTTCAGGTGGTCGCGGTCGTTGACCGCTTGTTGGTAGGCGATTTTTTTAACTGTACTTTAAAGGAGTTCATCATGAAAAAGACCAAAGTAAATTCAGGCGCGCTGACGCTGGTGTTGGCAGCAGCCGTGTCAATGGCGGGTGCCATTGCAAGCTTGCCGGCGCAGGCTCAGGATCAGATCAGGGACCAAACGCAGGATCAAACGCAACTGCGCACCCAGGACCCGATCTACGGCAGCCAGTTGATGACGCCAGCCGAGCGTGACGCGTACCGGGCCCAGATGCGTAGCCTCAATACCGAAGAGGGACGCAACACACTCCGCTTGCAGCATCATGAGCAGATGAAGGAGCGTGCCCGTCTCAAAGGCGTCGAACTGCCCGATCAGCCACCCATGCAGCAGCGCATGAGCCCCGCCGCTGGCCCCGGCCCCGGCGCAGGCCCTGGTGCAGGTCCGCGCTCAGGCGCTGGCGCAGGCCGCGGTCCCGGTGCAGGTGCAGGCGCTGGCGCCATGAGATAACCCCAAGCAGCCCTCTGCTGCCCTTTAAAACGCGGTGCTTCGGCACCGCTCAATCAAGATAAATCATGCAAAGAAAACTATTTTTACGATATCTGGGCGCCGCGCTCGGCACGCTGGCGCTGACACCCGTTTTAACGGCGTGCGGCGGCGGTAATGACCTGGCAGCGGCGTCTGCCCAACTGGCCACCAGCACGGCTGTGGCAACGACTGCAAGCAGCGCAACAACAGCGGCCAGCCTGTCCATTGAAGAAATCGCCGGGCTAAAGTTCATGCGCGAAGAAGAAAAGCTGGCACATGACGTTTATGTCGCCCTGTACAGCCTATGGGGCGCCAATGTGTTCTACCAGATATCCCTGAGTGAAACCACGCACACCGAGGCCATTCTGGCGCTGCTGACCAAATACGACATCGAAGACCCTGGCGCCACTACAGCGCTAGGTGAGTTTGCAGACCCCGAGTTGCAAACCCTCTACAACACGCTGATGACCTTGGGCCAGGTGAACCTGATCGAAGCGCTCAAGGTGGGCGCGCTGATCGAGGAAACCGACATCCGCGACATCCATGAAAAACTGGCCATCACCAACGCGGCCGACATTGTGATGGTGTACACCAGTCTGCTGTGCGGCTCCCGCAATCACTTGCGTGCCTTCAACGACAACCTGCTCAAGCAAGGTGTTACCTATGTGCCGCAAGTCATCAGCCAGGAAGAATGGGACGCCATTGCCAACGCACCGGCTGAGACCTGCGGCGGCGCATTGAACCGGTAGTTAAAAGTACCGGCGGTGGCGACAAGATGGCCGCTGCAAATGTGGCAACAGGCGCAGTCGCCAGACTGTTCGCCGACGTAATCTCAGCCCAGACGTTCATGCGCCATGAAGAAAAGCGGGCGCATGACCTCGGCAACCCCACAAGGCACAGGCAAGCACCGCCACGGTTGAGTTTGCCCATTTCAAGCCTGGCGACGACGCCGACAAGCGCACGCTCGTTCTGTTGCGTTGATTTCTGCCTACACCATGCGAATTCTCAATCAGCAGCTACTGATAAATACCGAGACTGATGCCGCCAGACCAAGTCATTGAATTTCGAGGGCGTGGTCTGTTCACGCGGCGCCAGCGCGACGTCACTGTCGAGCCCGCCGATTTCTGTCACCTTGAAAGGAAAGCTGTCATGTCATCAGATATCAACAACAATTCCTGCAAACCTGCCCCTTGGCAAGACCCGCCCCGACGCCTGCAGCGTAAGCTGCTCGGCGTAGCTGTCGTGGCCCTGCTGGGCGCGGCACCGGCACTGCAGGCCGAGCCCGTCAGCCTCAACTGGGAAACGGTCGTCAACAACGGCGTCGTGGCGCCAAACTCTACGCAGCCGTTCAACAGCTACAGCGGGTCGTCGGTGAACAACGACGCGCTGGTGTTGTTCCGCGGCCGTACGCAGGGCGGGGAGGAAGGACGCGTCTCGGGCGTGTTCTCGCGTGACATGAGCGTGCCCGCAGCGCCCGTGCGGGCCGTGGCCGTGCAGGGCCAGGTGGTGCCGCAGGCGAATAACCTGGCCGCCACCTTCAACGAGTTCCCGTCACTGCCGCGCATTGACGCTGGTTCGGGTCTGATCGCAACGCGGGGACAAACGGAGCCGGTGTACGAATACACGACCGGCACGGACCCCGTCACAGGTGAACCCGTCACGACGCGTGTTGGCACCACCGGTATCTACGCCACGGTTGGCGGCGTGCTGACCACTGGCGAGCAGAAGCTCGGCATGGTGTCAGAGTTGCCACAGTACCAGGTACCAACACCGGCGGTCAGCGCGACTCAGTTGCCGTTCGAGCAGTTCCCGGGCGCACCGGCGGCGTTCGATGGCAAATACATCGCATTCAAGGCGAACTACGCGGACGCCGATGGCACCGGGCTCACCGGCGTGTTCTACCGGGACATAGTTAGCGTCGACGCGAACGGAAATCCTTTGGGTGCCGTGGCGATCGCCTATCGCGGACAGGCATTGCCGAACGATCCGACCAGCACCTTCGGCTCGACCGCGCCGCCCAGCGCGGCCAAAGGCAAGGTCGTGTTCACCGGCCTCGACAACGAGGAGGAGCCCACCGCCGGTGGCATCTACATGAGCCAGGTCGGCCAGAGTGGCCTGACGACGCTCGTGGAGATTGGCACGGCGGTGCCGGGCGCTGATGTGAATCTTCCGGGTGGCAACACGCTCAACCGGCTCGGTGAAGGCCTGTCATTCGACGGCCGCAACATGTCCTTCTGGGGTGCCTGGGGCAACGAAACGCGCACCGTCACGCTGACCTGCCCGGCCGATGGCAACGTGGCCGTTCGCAACGCCTGTGCGCTTCAATCGCCGCTGAAGGAAGCTGGATTCGACCCTGACGATCCGGCCAATCACACTGGCGTTACCACGCGCGAGGTGCCGCTGCACCAAGGCATCTTCCAGAAAGACACTGTCACAGGCGCGCTGAAGCTGGTCGCCCAAACCGGTTCGGACTACGAAGACTTTCTGTTCTGGAACTTCTCCGGCAACGCCGGCCAAAGCGGTGAGGTGGTCTCGGATGAAGAAGAAGGCGCGCGCTGGCGCTCAAGTGCGTTCATCGCTGCCGACGGGCAAAAAGTGGTGTTCAAAGCCACCGAACCAGCAGTCTCTGATTTGGCCTCGGTGTTCGGGCTTTACCTTGACCTCAGCGACCTCCTCGACCCGTTCGCGCTGCTGACCTCGGGCATGGACGGCGGCGTCCTGGACGCTGCCGCGGCCGGCCTGCCGATCACCGCGCTGGGAATCGAACGCGACTCCTTCCGCAATGGCTGGTTGGTGATCAATGCCAGCATGGAGGGCATCGTTGACGGCGAGGATGTCGGCTGGGCCGGTGTTTACCTGACCCAAGTGGTGCCAGAGCCCGCCAGCCTGGCCCTGGTGGCACTGGCCTTGGGCCTGATGGGTGCGTCACGGCGCCGCAACCAAATGCGTGTCTGAAGCAAACCGCCGCGGCGGCAAAGGGGTGGCCTCGGTCACCCCTTTTTCCAGAGGTAAATCGGCCGTCATCGCTAAAGTGTCCGTCATGGCGACGCGTGATCTGCGCACGCACGTAAACGCGAACCGTGGCGTGTCAGCCCACGGGGTCATAGCAAGTCGTCGTTGGGGTCCGTGGGCAGCAGTAGCAGGCGGTTACTGAGGTTGGCGCGGGTTTCGCGCCGTTCGAGCAGCTTGGCTTGGGCGGCTTCGGGCAGGTCGGTGAACTGGATCACGCCGCGGGTGATGAGCACATCGATGAGGTCTTCGAGCACACGCACCAGGCTGGTGTCGGACTGGCTCAGTGGGTTGACCTGGTCAGGCTCGCTCATGGCTTGGGCTCCTGTGCGGGGTTGGGCGCAGGCTCGGGCACGGCAGCCAGGCGCAACACCAGCTGCAGGCGGTCACGCACCCCAAGTTTTTCAAAAATGGCGCCCAGATGGGCTTTGACGGTGCGCTCGGAAATGAACATTTTGGCGGCCACCTCCTTGTTGGAGCGACCAGCCGACACCGCGCGCGCCACCTCGGCTTCGCGCACCGACAAGTTGGCCCAGGCGCTGGGGCCGGGCGTGGCAAGGGGTGCGGCATGGTCCGGCGTCTGCGTTTTGGCGATGGCGGAGCGCGCCACCAAAGCGGCGTTGGTCGAGCCCACAAGGCGCTGCAGCAGATCTGGCCCGACCCACAGGCCGCCGTGTTCGATGACCAGCGCCACCTCTTGCAGCAGCGCGGGCACGCCATAGGCATGGGTGTAGCCGCGCGCGCCATCGTTGAGCGCGCGCAGGCCCTCGGCGGGCTCTGGCGCACCAGAGAGCAGCACCACGCGGGCGTCGGGTTTGGCTTGCAAAATTTGGCGCAAGGCCTGCGGCCATTGCGCATCTGCACTGCTCAGCCAGACCAGACTGTGCGCTGCGGGCAACGCGGGTAAGCGCGCCAGCAAAGTGTTCGCATCGAGCGGCGCGATGTCTGCAAACGCCTCGCGCAAACGACCTGGCAAAGGCGCGCCCGAACTGGCAAGAAAAAAATGTTGGGCACTCATCGTTGGGTCAGCGTTTGGTCATCATTCGGTCAGCGCTCAGTCAGCGCGTTGGCTTTGGCGCGCAGCACGGGTTTGAGCAAGTAGGACAGCACCGTTTTTTTGCCAGTCATCACGTCCACCTGCGCCACCATGCCGGGAATGATGGGCAGGTTGGCGCCCAGGCTGGGCTTGTGGGTGCGCACGCGCACATGGTAAAACGCGTTGCCTTTTTCATCAAGCACCGAGTCGGCGCCAATCAAAAAGACTTCGGCCTCCAAGCCGCCGTAAATGGCGAAGTCGTAGGCGCTGAATTTGACCATGGCGGGCTGACCGGGGCGCAAAAAGCCGATGTCCTTGGGGGTAATTTGTACCTCCAGAATCAGCGTGTCGTCCAGCGGCACCACTTCCACCACTTCCTTGCCGGGCTGTACCACTGCGCCGATGGTGTTGACCAGCAGGCGCTTGACCGTGCCGCGCACTGGCGATTTGATGTCGGCCTGCGTGACCTTGTCTTGCAGCGCCACGCCGCCCTGCGCCAGGCTGGCGAGCCGGCTCATGGTCTCGGACAGCTCTGCGCTCATCTGGTTGCGGCTGGTGAGTTGAACCTCGCGGATCTTGCTGTTGGCTTCCTGGATGGCCGACTGCACCCGCGCAATTTGCGCCGTGGCCTGCTCGCGGTCGCCGCGCAGGCGAGCCAGTTGCTGGTCGAGCCGCATCATCTCGACTTCGGACACGGCGCCGGTGGCCACCATCGGGCGCGTGGCGTTGATTTCCTGGGTCATCAGCGCCAGGCTGCGATCAGCCTGGTCGCGCCGCGCCCGCACTTCGTTCAACTCTTGCTGACGCTGCACCAACTGGCTTTGGTAAATGGACGTCTGGGCGCTGATCTCGGCGCGGCGCGATTCATACAAAAGGCGCTCCTGCGCCACCACCTCGGGCGCATCGCGCACCAACTCCGGCGGTGGATTGAATGCGGTGCCGCGCGTGAGCGCCTCCAGTCGCAGCGCTTTGGCCTGCAGGGCGGTCTGGCTGGCCTGGCTCTCCATCAAGTTGGAAACAAACCGGGTCGGGTCCACGCGCAGCAGCAGTTGCCCCGCCTCGACAATTTGCCCTTCTTTCACCAGCAAGGCCTCGACCACGCCGCCATCCACGCTCTGGATAATCTGTACCTGGCTGGTGGGAACGACACGGGCCTCGCCACGGGTAACTTCGTCAATTTCGGCAAAGGCGGCCCAGACCAGCAGCAGCACCATGACCGCAGCAGCCAGGCGCAGCAAGCTGCGTGCGCGCAGAGGCTCTTGTTGCAGGCGTGCCCAGTCGGCGTCTCCAGCCCAGTCGAGGTGCGCTGGTTCCTGGGTCGGCGTGAGCCGCTTGATCCAGCGGCCAAAAGCTGTGCCGCTGACCTTGTTGGCGCGATTGATCACACGGCCGGTGTTGTCAAAGGCTTTTTTGTTGAAGTAAGCCATCATGCGGCCTTTCCGATGCGGCCCTGGCGCAGTGCGGTGACCACCTGCTCCTTGGGACCGTCGGCCACGATGCGGCCGCCGTCCATGACGATGATGCGCTCCGCCAACTCCAGCAAAGACGTGCGGTGGCTGATCAAAATGACCGTTTTGTCTTTGGAAAACTCCGTCAGGCGGCGCTTGATATCGTCCTCGCTGGAGAAATCCATCGACGAGGTGGGTTCATCAAGCAGCAGGATGGGCGGGTCGTTGATGACGGCGCGGGCAATGGCCACACCCTGGCGCTGACCGCCCGACAAGGACTCGCCGCGCTCGCCCACCAGCATGTCGAAACCCTTGGGGTGCTGGTTGACCAGGCTCAGAATACCGCCAATTTCAGCCGCCTTGACGATGGCCGCGTCGTCGGCCAGCGGCGCGCCGAGCGCGATGTTGTCACGCAGGCTGCCGTAGAACAGCATCACATCCTGCTGCACGTAACCAATCTGGCGCCGCAGCTCGGCGGGGTCAAGCTGGCGCAGGTCGATGCCATCGACCAGCACGGCGCCCTCAGTCGGCTGGTAGAGCCCCAGAATGAGTTTTTCCAGGGTGGTCTTGCCCGAGCCGATGCGCCCCAGAATGGCGATCTTTTCACCGGGCTTGATGCCAAAAGACAGCTTGCGCAGCGACGGCGCGCTTTGCCCGGGATAGGTAAAACTGACATCGCGAAACTCAATCGCCCCCTTGAGGCGGCCGCGGCTGATGAAGGCGGTGTCGGCCGGGCGCTCCACCTCGCGCGCCATCATTTCGTTGAGCGAGGTCAGCGCCGTGTCTGCCGTGTGGTACTGCACCAGCAAGCCCGCCACCTGGCCCACCGGCGCCATGGCGCGCGAGGCCAGCATGGTGCAGGCAATCAGCCCGCCCAGCGTGAGGTTGCGCTCGGCGATCAGGTAGACACCAATGATGACGATGGCCAGGTTGATGAACTGCTGGACAAACGCCGACGTGTTGCTCGCGGTGCTGGAGAGCAGGCGCAATTGAACGCCAACGCGGGCCAGCAGGGCAGCGCTTTTTTCCCACTTGCGCTGAATGGGTGCCTCAGCGGCCAGCGCCTTGATGGTCTCGAAACCGACCAGGCCCTCGATCAAAGTGGCGTTGCGCTGCGCGCCGGCGCGGTAAGTGGTTTCGGCCAGCTCGTGCATGCGGCCCTGCACGATCAGCGCATACAGCACCATCACGGCCGCGCCAATCACCAGCGGAATGAGCATGGTCCAGGATATCCACGCGATCACCACCATGAAGATCAGCGCAAAAGGCAAGTCGATGAAAGCCACCACCGTGGCCGAGCCGATGAAGTCGCGCACCGACTCGAAGGCGCGCAGGTTGGCAGCAAACGATCCGGCAGACGCCGGGCGCTGCTCCATGCGCATGCCCAGCACGCGCTCCATGATGAACGCCGACAACTTGACGTCGGCCCGGCTACTGGCCAAGTCAACAAAGCGCACGCGCAGGGTGCGCAACACCAGGTCGCTGACGAGCATGATCGACAAACCCAGCGCCAGCACCCACAGCGTTTCGAACGCATGGTTGGGCACCACGCGGTCATAGACGTTCATGATGAACAAGGGCATGCCAAGGGCAAAGGTGTTGGCCAGCAGCGCCGCCAGCAGCACATCACGGTAGAGCGGTGTGCTCTCGGCAATGACGCCCCAAAACCAGTGGCCGTGGCGGCCCGCGCGCACCTGCGGCGTGCGCGCGTCATAGCGCTGGGTGGGGCGGGCATAGATGGTCGTGCCGATGTAGTCGGCCTCCAGCGCGGACAACGGCACGGTCACGGTGGACTCAACCAACTCGGGGTAAATCACCTGGAACTGGTCGCGCTCGGCGTTGAAGCCCAGCACCACGCAAGCCCGGTCGTCCTGCAGCAGCGCCACGGCGGGCAGCAGCGCGTCATTGAGTTTCGCCAGCGGTGTGGTGACCAGTTGACTGCTCAGGTGGGCGCGCAGCGCGGCACGGGCAAACAAGCTGGGGGTAAGGCGGGCGTGTTCGGCCGGCAGGCCCGCCATCAAGGCGTCGCGGGTGGCCGCCTCGCCATGGGTGCGGGCGATGATTTGCAGGCAGGCCAACAATTCATCAGCAGCCGTTTGCGGGGCATTTGCCACGCCCGATACATCAGAATTCGGCATTAATAGCCCTAAGGTTTCGATCACTGTCTGAGGGGGGTCAGTGTATCAAACCCATGCAACAAAAAACCCGACGGTTTGACGGTCGGGTTTGACGGGAATCGGCAAGGGTTTGCCGTTCGGTTGCGCTTATTTCCTTTGGCGAAACCTGCGCAAGGCGGCAATCTGGGCCGCCATAACAGCCAGTTCGGCAGCGGCATGGGCCAGGTCGAGGTCGGTCTTGGCGTTCTTGACGGCTTCTTCTGCAGCCAGCTTGGCTTGGTTGGCTTTTTCGTCGTCGAGGTCTTTGCCGCGAATGGCGGTGTCGGACAACACAGTGACGCAATTGGGTTGCACCTCAAGAATGCCGCCGGCCACAAATACGAACTCTTCGCCACCGTCAGCCAACTGGATGCGCACCGAACCCGCCTTGATGCGGGTGATCAGCGGCGTGTGGCGCGGGTAAATGCCCAGTTCGCCAGCCTCACCGGGCAGCGCGACAAAGCGCGCCTCGCCCGAAAAGATCGACTCCTCGGCACTCACCACATCAACGTGAATAGTGTTCATTTTTTTCCTAGTCAGTTGGGGACAGCGCTAAAGCGCTGTCCCGCAAGGTGATCACATTTTCTTGGCTTTTTCGAAGGCTTCGTCAATGGTGCCAACCATGTAGAAGGCTTGCTCTGGCAGGTGATCGCACTCGCCGGCCACAATCATCTTGAAGCCGCGAATGGTTTCGGCCAAAGACACGTACTTGCCGGGCGAGCCGGTAAACACTTCAGCCACGTGGAACGGCTGCGACAGGAAACGCTGAATCTTGCGAGCACGTGCCACGGTCAGCTTGTCTTCAGGCGCCAATTCGTCCATGCCCAAGATGGCAATGATGTCGCGCAGCTCTTTGTAGCGCTGTAGCGTGCCTTGCACGGCACGAGCGGTCTCGTAGTGGTCCAGGCCAACCACGTTGGGGTCGAGCTGGCGGCTGGTGGAGTCCAGCGGGTCCACAGCGGGGTAAATACCGAGCGAGGCAATGTCACGGCTCAGCACCACGGTGGAGTCGAGGTGGGCAAAGGTGGTGGCAGGGCTTGGGTCGGTCAAGTCATCGGCCGGCACGTAAACCGCCTGGATCGACGTGATGGAACCGACTTTGGTAGATGTAATACGTTCTTGCAAACGACCCATTTCTTCGGCCAGGGTGGGCTGGTAACCCACGGCGGAAGGCATACGACCCAGCAGCGCAGACACTTCAGTACCGGCCAGCGTGAAACGGTAGATGTTGTCCACAAAGAACAGCACGTCCTTGCCTTCGTCACGGAACGACTCAGCAATGGTCAGGCCGGTCAGGGCCACACGAAGACGGTTGCCCGGGGGTTCGTTCATCTGGCCGTAAACCATCGACACTTTGGAGTCTTCGAGCTTGTCGAGATTCACCACGCCGGAGTCGGCCATCTCATGGTAGAAGTCATTGCCTTCACGGGTACGTTCACCCACACCGGCAAACACCGACAAGCCGCTGTGCGCTTTGGCAATGTTGTTGATCAGTTCCATCATGTTCACGGTCTTGCCCACACCGGCACCACCGAACAGGCCAACCTTGCCGCCCTTGGCGAACGGACACACCAAGTCAATCACCTTGATGCCGGTCTCCAGCAGTTCCTGCGACGGGCTGAGCTCGTCATAGACCGGGGCCTTGCGGTGAATGGAAGCCAGTTTTGTGGCGTTGACCGGACCGCGCTCGTCGATCGGGTTGCCCAGCACGTCCATGATTCGGCCCAGCGTTGCCGTACCGACTGGCACCGAAATGGGGTTGCCGGTGTTGGACACCATCAGACCGCGACGCAAACCGTCGCTGGAGCCCAGGGCAATGGTGCGGACGATGCCGTCACCCAACTGCTGCTGAACTTCGAGTGTGAGGGCGGAGCCTTCGAGCTTGAGCGCGTCGTAAATGTGCGGCATGTGCTCGCGTGGAAACTCCACGTCAACCACAGCGCCAATGCACTGAACAATCTTGCCTTGAACGCCGGCGTTCGTATTTGTGTTTTCCTGAGCCATTTGGTTTTGCTCCAATAAATTTGAATCTTGTTGCTAACGACAGGCTCAACCGCTGATGGCGGCTGCACCGGAGACGATTTCTGACAACTCTTTGGTGATGGCGGCCTGGCGGGTCTTGTTGTAGATCAGCTTGAGCTCACCGATCACGTTACCGGCATTGTCGGTGGCGGCCTTCATGGCAACCATGCGGGCGGCGTGTTCGGAGGCCATGTTTTCGGCCACGGCCTGGAACACCAGCGCTTCGACGTAGCGCACCAGCAGGTCGTCGATCACGGCCTGCGCATCAGGCTCGTAAATGTAGTCCCAGCCATGCTTTTGACCGGTGACGGCCTCATGGGCTTGCGCATCCTCTTGCATCTGCAGGCCCGACAGCGGCAACAACTGGTCCATGACCACTTCTTGTTTCATCGTGTTGACAAAACGGGTGTAGGTCAAGTAAACCGCATTGACCTCGCCCTGCGCATAAGCATCAAGCAAGACCTTGACCGGGCCAATCAGGCGCTCCAGGTGCGGCCGATCACCCAACTGCGTCACGTGGGCCACAACCTTGGCGCCGATGCGGTTGAGAAAACCCAGCCCCTTGTTGCCAATGGCCACGTTGCGCGTGGTCATACCGTCAGTTTGCACCTCGCGCAGCTTTTGCGTCACAGTGCGCAGCACGTTGGTGTTGAGCCCGCCGCATAAACCCTTGTCAGTGGACACCACGATCATGCCCACCACCCTGGCGTCGTTGCGTTTCATGAAAGGATGCATATACTCGGGATTTGCCCGACCCAGGTGCGCTGCAATATTGCGTATTTTTTCCGAATACGGCCGGGCGGCGCGCATGCGCTCCTGAGCCTTGCGCATTTTGGAGACGGAAATCATCTCCATGGCCTTGGTGATTTTCTTCGTGCTTTCGAAGTTGGCGATCTTGCCGCGTATTTCCTTGCCAGTTGCCATATCAGTCTCCTTGTCTGTTGCAGGTGACCTTAAGCAAACGACTTCTTGAAGTCGGCAATCGCTGTGTTCAATTCGGCCTCGGCGTCTTTGTCCATGGCGCGGTCGGCTTCCAGCTTGGCCAGCAAAGCGGCGTTTTTGTCTCTCAGGTAGGCGTGCAGGCCGTGCTCAAAAGCCAGCACCTTGTTGACGGCGATGTCGTCCACGTAACCTTTGTTGACAGCGAACAGCGTCGCGCCCATCAGCGAGATTGGCAGCGGGCTGTATTGCGCCTGCTTGAGCAATTCGGTGACGCGGGCGCCGCGGTCGAGTTGCTTGCGGGTGGCTTCGTCAAGGTCAGAGGCAAACTGCGCAAAGGCAGCCAGCTCGCGGTACTGGGCGAGGTCGGTACGGATACCGCCTGACAACCCTTTGATGAGCTTGGTTTGCGCAGCACCACCCACACGCGACACCGAAATACCGGCGTTGATGGCGGGACGAACACCCGCGTTAAACAGGCTGGTTTCCAAAAAGATTTGACCGTCGGTGATGGAAATCACGTTGGTCGGCACGAACGCAGACACGTCACCAGCCTGGGTTTCAATGATGGGCAGCGCCGTCAGTGAACCTGTTTTGCCAGTGACTTCACCCTTGGTAAAGTCTTCGACATATTTGGCGTTGACGCGGGCAGCACGCTCAAGCAGACGGCTGTGCAGATAGAACACGTCGCCAGGGTAGGCTTCGCGGCCTGGCGGGCGACGCAACAGCAACGACACCTGACGGTAAGCCACGGCCTGCTTGGAGAGATCGTCATAGACGATGAGCGCGTCTTCACCGCGGTCGCGGAAGTATTCGCCCATGGTGCAGCCCGAATAGGCGCTCACGTATTGCAGCGCGGCTGACTCTGAAGCCGTGGCGGCCACCACAATGGTGTACTCCATAGCGCCAGCTTGCTCGAGTGAGCGCACCACGTTTTTCACGCTGGACGCCTTTTGGCCGATCGCAACGTAAATACAGGTCATGTTCTGACCCTTCTGGTTGATGATGGCGTCGATGGCCACGGCTGTTTTACCGGTCTGGCGGTCACCAATGATCAATTCGCGCTGACCGCGGCCCACGGGAACCATGGAGTCAATCGATTTGAGACCGGTTTGCATGGGTTGGCTGACCGATTCACGGGCAATCACGCCAGGAGCGACCTTTTCAATCACGTCGGTCATCTTGGCATTGATCGGGCCTTTGCCGTCAATGGGCTGACCCAGCGCATTGACCACGCGGCCCTTGAGCTCGGGGCCCACCGGCACTTCGAGAATACGGCCGGTGCACTTGACCGTGTCGCCTTCAGAGATGTGCTCGTAGGCGCCCAGAATCACTGAACCCACTGAATCGCGTTCAAGGTTGAGCGCCAGGCCATAGCTGGGCTGGCCCTCGGCGTCGGCCGGGAATTCGAGCATTTCGCCCTGCATCACGTCAGACAAGCCGTGGATGCGGCAAATACCGTCGGTGACGGAAACAACTGTGCCCTGGTTGCGGATGTCTGCGGTGGCGGACAAGCCCTCAATACGGCTCTTGATCAGTTCAGAAATTTCTGCGGGATTGAGTTGCATGACTCTTTCCTTCTTTCATTAGTGGGGCCAGCGGCATGAGGCGAAGCCTCAAGCCGTCAAAGCCATTTTCATTTGTTCCAGACGGGCCTTGACAGAAGTGTCAAGAACTTCGTCCCCCACGACCACCCTGATGCCGCCGATGAGCTCAGGTTGCAACTCGACCGACACGTTGAGCTGGCGTGCAAAACGCTGCTCGAGCATTTGCGACACCTCGGCCAGGGCTGCACCCTCGATCGGAAAAGCGCTGTAGATCACAGCATCGCTGGTGCCGCCCCGCTTATTCACCAGCACCCGAAACTGTGCCGCCGCTTCGGGCACGGCGGCCAAGCGTTCATTGGCAATCACGGTGCGGATGAAGTTTGTCGCATGGTCGTCCAGCTTTGATTTCATGGCGCCGGTCACGACCTCATAAATCTGCGCGTCAGTGACCGCAGGGCTATCAGCAAATTGCTGCAGCTGGGCCTGCTGTGCCACGCAGGCCAACTCGTCAAGCCATGTCAACACGGCTTGAGGATCGGTGGCGCTGGCTTTGAACAGGGCTTCAGCGTAGGGACGGGCAATGGTGGCGAGTTCGGCCATGTCGTCCTCTTACAGCTCGGTCTTCAAACGAGACAACAGATCAGCGTGCACACCGGCGTTGACTTCCTTGCGGAGAATCTGCTCGGCGCCTTTGACGGCCAGGGCAGCGACCTGCTCACGCAGTGCTTCGCGCGCCTTGGTGGCTTGCTGTTGGGCTTCCACCTTGGCGTTGGCAACAATCTTGTTACCCTCGTCTACGGCTTTGGCTTTGGCCTCTTCAATGATGAGTGTGGCGCGACGCTCGGCGTCGGCCAAGCGTGCAGCCGTCTCGTTGCGCGAGGCAGCCAGTTCGGTTTCGACGCGCCGATTGGCGGAAGAAAGTTCGGACCTGGCTTTGTCGGCCGCAGCAAGACCGTCGGCTATTTTCTGTACCCGCTCGTCCAGCGCCTTTGCGATCGGTGGCCACACATATTTCATCGTGAACCAAACCAGAATCGCAAAAACCACCGCCTGCAGGAACAGGGATGCGTTGATATTCACAACATATTCCCTTTCAAGCGTGAAAGATTAGCCAAAATTAAAGTGCGAAAGGTTGGGCAAACGCGAACAGCAGGGCAATGGCCACGCCGATCAGGAAGGCGGCATCAATCAGACCAGCCAAGATGAACATCTTGGTTTGTAGTTCATTCATGAGCTCAGGCTGACGTGCAGAGGCCTCGAGAAACTTACCACCCATCAGCGCGATGCCGATCGATGCGCCCAGTGCGCCCAAGCCAACGATGATGCCGCAAGCCAATGCCACCAGGCCGAGAATGTTTTCCATGATTGCTCCTAAAGTACTGAAAAGAAAAAGAAAAAGAAAAAGAAAAAGAAAAAGAAAAAGAAAAAGAAAAACCGATTAGTGTGAATCGTGAGCCTGTCCCACGTAAATCAACGTCAACATCATGAAGATGAAGGCTTGCAGCGTAATCACCAGAATGTGGAAAATGCTCCATGCAGTTCCAGCAATCACATGCCCAATACCCAGCCAAAACATACCTTCAAGAGGATTGAATTGCCAGGCCCATGCGCCACCCATCAGGGCGATCAACATAAAAATCAACTCACCGGCAAACATGTTGCCGAACAACCGCATACCGTGTGACACGGTTTTGGCGGCAAACTCAATCATCTGCATCAGGAAGTTGACCGGGTACAAATAAAACTTGTCACCAAAGGGCGCCGCCAACAACTCGTGCACCCAACCTCCCAGGCCCTTGATCTTGACGTTGTAAAACAGGCAGATGAGAAGCACGCTCACGGACATGCCCAGCGTGGTGGACAAATCAGCTGTAGGCACCACCCGCATGTAGTTTTGGTACCCCATGGCCGGGCCCGCGCTGTGCCACAGGCCAGGCAAGGCATCGACCGGAAGCATGTCCATCGCATTCATCAGGAAAATCCAGACAAACACCGTCAAAGCCAATGGCGACACCAATTTGCGGCTGGTGGCATTGTGAATCACACCCTTGGCCTGCTTGTCCACCATCTCAACCAAAATTTCAACAGCCGCCTGAAATCGCCCGGGTATGCCCGCCGTTGCGGCAGAGGCTGCGCGCCACAACACAAAACAAGTAATCACACCAAGAATCACGGAATAAAACAGGGAGTCGAGGTTAAACAAACTGAAGTCAACCAAGCCTGATTGCTTCACACCCTGAAGTGAAAAATTCATCTGCAAATGCTGCAAGTGGTGCTGGATGTACTCCCCGGCATTCGGACCATGTGTTCCCGTGTTTTCAACAGCAGCCATATTTCACCAATTTGTCAATTCATTAAAAATTTGCAACCGGTTTCTTGCGCGCCGAGTGCAGCCACATGGCCACCCAGTACACCTTCATCGTCAGCACAAAGCCAGCCAGCAAGGCTAGCCAATTCAGTTCAAAAACTAGTCTCGGCGCGGCAATCAACATTGCCACCGTCAAGACCACCTTTACCGTCTCCCAAACAAAAAACCCACCCAGTGCAGCACCCGCGTGCCGCACACCTTGCTGACGACTCAGGCCACGCAAGAAAACCAGCGCCGGCAGAACCACAGCCAAAGCGCCATAAGCCGCAGACACAACTGCAACCACGCGACCTGTCACAAACCAGGCAAGCAAAGCCACTAATGCTCCCACCAAAACCTGGGCACTCAGCACACGCCAGGGCGACACCTTGGACATCGTTTGCTGCAATGCCTTGACTTCTTCTGCACTCAGTTTCTTGAAGTGTTCCTCTTCGGCATCACCTGCATCATCGTCCCATGGTTCAGACAAAGATTGTTTCCTTGAATAATTACATGCAGGTTACACCTGGCCGTTGGTGGAATTGCAAAGTCTGCGATTCTACTTACGAAATTTATCGTAATTGCGCGCGCCAGCCCGATAATTGTGTCATGAGCATGCCGCCCTCCTCCCACGAAACCTCACAAGACGACTCGCTGATCGTCTATCCGTCGCTTTTCCCGATCAAAGTCATGGGCTTGAAAGTGGCTGGCCTGGTGCAGACCGTTACCCATATTGCCGCGCAATTTGACCCGAACTTTGACGCCACCACCGTCGAGTTGCGCGAGAGCAAAGGCGGCAAATATTTGGGCGTCACCATCACCATCACTGCCACCAGTCGCGCACAGCTTGACGAAATTTACCGCACGCTGTCGACGCACCCGATGGTCAAGGTGGTGCTCTAGCATGCCGATAAAAGTGACGCTTTTGGGCCGCCGTGATTACGCGCCCACTTACGCCGCCATGCAGGCGTTCACCGCCGAACGCACTGCCAGCACCCCTGATGAGTTATGGATTTGTGAACACGTGCCGGTTTACACGCAAGGGCTGGCCGGCAAACAAGAGCATTTGCTCAACCCGGGCGACATCCCTGTGGTGCAAACCAACCGCGGCGGCCAAGTCACCTACCACGGCCCCGGCCAAGTGGTGGCCTACCCGCTGCTTGATTTAAGGCGTGCCGGCTACTTCGTCAAGGAATACGTTTACCGCATCGAAGAGTCTGTCATCCGCACCCTGCTGCACTTTGGTATCACCGGCCACCGCGTGGCGGGCGCGCCGGGCATTTACGTGCGGCTGGACGACCCCGCCAGCCATGCACTGCTGCCGCAGCGGCCAACAAAAAAGGTGATGGATGCCGTTAAATTTGGGTCGGATTTGGCCGCGCATCGAAACGGATCTGACCCCAATTTACCAGGCCCCAACTTTTTAGGCTTGGGCAAAATTGGCGCCTTAGGCATCAAGGTCAGCCGCAACTGCACTTACCACGGGGTGGCGCTCAATGTGGCGATGGACCTGGAACCCTACGCCCGTATCAACCCCTGCGGTTACTCGGGACTGCAAACGATTGACCTTTCTACAATTGGCGTTTTTGCCAGCTGGCAGGACGTGGCTGAGGTGTTCAGCCAGAAACTTGCCGTTTACCTCGAACCCTGACGCCGGCATTGTGAAGTCGTCCCGTCATTGCAAAGTTGTACCGTCATTGCGAACAAAGTGAAGCAATCCATGCACCCTGAATTCATGGACTGCCACGCTAGGCTCGCAATGACAACCCCTTAAAGTAGCCCATGAACACAGTCAAAGAAACCCACACAGTCCGCGAACCCCAAAGCGCTGAGAACTACGACGCAACGGCCAAGCAAAAGTCGGCGGCCAAGCTGTCGCGCATCCCGGTCAAGGTGGTGCAAGGCGAAGTCCTGCGCAAACCTGAATGGATTCGCGTCAAGGCGGGCTCCCCCACCACCCGTTTTTATGAAATCAAGGACGTGCTGCGCAGCAACAAGCTGGTCACAGTGTGCGAAGAAGCCAGTTGCCCCAACATCGGCGAATGCTTTGGCAAGGGCACGGCCACCTTCATGATCATGGGCGACAAATGCACCCGGCGCTGCCCGTTTTGCGACGTCGGCCACGGCCGGCCCGACCCGCTGGACGTGAACGAGCCAATCAACCTGGCCAACACCATCGCCCAACTCAAGCTGAAATACGTGGTGATCACCAGCGTGGACCGCGACGACCTGCGCGACGGCGGCGCCGGGCATTTTGTTGCCTGCATCGAGCAGATTCGCGCCAAATCGCCGCAAACCCAAATCGAGGTGCTCGTGCCTGACTTCAGGGGCCGTGACGACCGCGCGCTCGACATCCTCAAGGCGGCGCCGCCAGATGTGATGAACCACAACCTGGAAACCATTCCACGCCTATACAAGGAAGCGCGCCCCGGTTCCGACTACCAGTTCAGCCTGAACCTGCTGAAAAAATTCAAGGCGCTGTTCCCCGACGTGCCCACCAAGAGCGGCCTGATGGTCGGCCTGGGCGAAACCGATGACGAGATTCTGGACGTGATGCGTGACATGCGCGCGCACTCAATCAACATGCTGACCATCGGCCAATACCTGGCGCCCAGTACCAGCCACCTAACGGTCAAGCGCTACGTGCATCCCGACGTGTTCAAGATGTTTGAAACCAAGGCTTACGAGATGGGGTTCAGCCACGCCGCCGTGGGCGCCATGGTGCGCTCGAGCTACCACGCCGACGAGCAGGCCGGCCACGCGATGGGCCACACGCCGGCCTGAGAAAGAAGTTTCATGCAAACCCATTGGCACGCCTCCAGCCTTTGGCTGGACCTGGCCTCGCTGGTGCAGCGCTGCGACACCGCCACCTACACGCGCGGCCTGGAGCTGTACCGCAACCAGCGCGTGTTGACTTTGACCATCGAGCCATTAGAAGACGTCTGGCTGTTGCTGGGCGACGTGCAGGGCAGCGCCCGCCAGCCCTACGAGGTGTCGATCGAGGTCAAGCGCGGTGCTGCTGGCCACGTGCTGGAATGGGACAGCGACTGCACCTGCCCGGTTGGCTACCAATGCAAGCACGGCGTGGCGCTGATGATCAAGGCGGCGTACAAAGGCCAGCAGATTTTGGGCGCCAGCGCAGCAGCGCCCAACTTCAAACCGCTCACTGAACAGCAACTGGCAGCCCAGCGCGAAGCCGATCTGACACGGCGCCAGGCGGCCGCCCAGCTCGAAGCCGAAAACCAGGTGATCCGCTGGCTTAGTGAGCTCGAGCGTGGTGGCGCCAAGGCACCCATGGCGGCCGAGCGCAGCGGACAAAACCTGCGCCATGACGAGTTCCTGTATCTGCTCAACGTGATGTCAGCGCAAGGCCCGCAGCCGCTGCTGACGCTCGAAGCCGTGGTCTCTTACCCCAAGGTCAACGGCGGCTGGGCCAAGGCCAAGCCCATCAAGACCACGCCCGGCAGCGGCCAGCCTGTGTACGACTCGGCCACCGAAACCGACCACGACGTGCTGCAACTCATGCACACCATGCCGAGTGCCGCAAGCGCTTATTACTACGCCTACAGCGCCAAATCGCGCGTGACCGTGGAAGGCAAATTCGGTGTGCAGGCACTCGAACTGGCCGCCAGCACCGGGCGCCTTTTCATCGGTGACAAAAATGGCCAACCCACAACACCCGCGACATGGGGCCCGCCGCTGGACGTGCTCTGGCACTGGCACGAGGTCACGCAGGCCAGCGCCGACGAAAGCGCCTGGGTGTTGCGCGCCCGGCTCGACCAGTCGCTGGCGCAACTGTGCCTGAACAATCCACCGTTTTACCTCGACACCCAGCACGGCATCTGCGGCCTGGCCCGTGTCAAGGACATGAGCCTGGGCCAGGTGGCGGTGCTGCTGCGCAGCCCACCGCTCAAAACGGCGGCCCTGAAAAAACACCAGGCCGCGCTGGCCGAGCGACTCGGCCCGGTGCCCTTGCCGCCCGTGCTCGAGCAGTTGCAAACCCTGACCGGCATCACGCCCAGGGCCCGCCTGCACTTGGGTGTTGTGGCGCCCGCTGACGTGCCTGTGTCGGGCCTGATGCAGGCCACCCTGCGCTTTGACTACGCCGGTCACAGCGGCTGGTGGGTGGGCCAGGGCACCACCGTGCTGATCGACAACGCGCAGGGTCGGCTGCTGCTGCACCGCGACCCACAAGCCGAACTGGAAGCCATCACCAGCCTGGTGCAGCTCGGCCTGAGCGCCACTGGCAACGGTGTTTTTGTGATCCAGGGCAGCGCCGCGCAGCAGCTCTGGCTGCAGTGGGCCGATACCGACTACGCGCCGCTGCGTCAGGCCGGCTTCGACGTGACCCTCGACGATTCGCTGGCCGACTGGATCCAGCACGGCGAGGCACTGAACGTGCGCCTGGACGCCCAAGGTGACGACGAGGCCACCTCGCCCTGGTTCGATTTGTCATTGGGCATGGAAATCAACGGCGAGCGGCAAAATATTCTGCCCTTGCTGCCCGAGCTCATCAAGGTGGCTGCAGGCAGTCCGCGCGACGCGGTCACCGGCTTGCCCGACCTGCCGCCCTTCGTTTACCTGCCCGCGCCTGGCGGCGGCTTTATCCGCCTGCCCACCGACACTCTGAAGCCCTGGCTCGGCGCGCTGCTGGAACTGGTGGGCGAGCGCGCCCATGATTTCGCCGGCGACAGCCTCAAACTGTCACGCCTGGATGCCATGCGCACCACTGCCTCGCTGGGTGAAGGCGCGGTCTGGCAGGGCGCACAACACTTGCGCGAGCTGGTGCAGCGCCTGCAAGGACGCACCGAATTGCCCGAGGTGTTGCCCCCCGCAAGCGTCAACGCCTCGCTGCGCCCCTACCAGCAGCAAGGCGTGAACTGGTTGCAGTTTTTGCGCGAATACGGTCTGGCCGGCATTCTGGCCGACGACATGGGCCTGGGCAAAACGCTGCAAACGCTGGTGCATATCCAGCTTGAAAAAGACGCTGGCCGCCTGACGCATCCGGCGCTGATCATTGCGCCGGTGAGCCTGATGGGCAACTGGCAGCGCGAAACTGAACGCTTCTGCCCCGGCCTGCGCAGCCTGGTGATTCACGGTAAAGACCGCCACGAAGTCGCCGGCAGCATGGCTGAGTTTGATGTGGTGATTGCGCCCTACTCGCTGCTGCACCGCGACCGCGAGCGCTGGCTCGAAGCGCAGTGGCACCTGGTGGTGCTCGACGAAGCGCAAAACATCAAAAACGCCAACACACACGCCGCCCAGGTGGCCAGCGAACTCAACAGCAATCACCGCCTATGTCTGTCAGGCACGCCGATGGAAAACAATTTGGGCGAGTTGTGGAGCCTGTTCCACTTTTTGATGCCCGGCTTTCTGGGCAGTCAGAAGCGTTTTGCCGAGCTGTTTCGCGGCCCGATCGAAAAACAGGGCGACCCAGAAGCCGTGCGCCAGTTGCGCGGCCGTGTCACACCCTTCATGTTGCGCCGCACCAAGGCGCTGGTGGCCAACGAACTGCCGCCCAAGGTCGAAACCGTGATGCGCGTCGAGCTGTCGGGCAAGCAGGCCGACCTGTACGAAACCATCCGTCTGGGCATGGAAAAAACAGTGCGCGAGGCGCTTGATGCCAAGGGCCTGGCCAAGTCGCAGATCACCATTCTGGATGCACTTTTGAAACTGCGCCAGGTCTGTTGCGACCCGCATTTGCTCAAGCTCGAAGCAGCCAAAAAGGTCAAGACCTCGGCCAAGCT
>Ga0210053_1000734_pt1 | contig 32249 bp, 31 predicted proteins | sample CryGeymeta201512_FD_185467 | JGI IMG/M metagenome (GOLD analysis project Ga0210053, IMG submission 185467) | Groundwater microbial communities from Crystal Geyser aquifers in Utah, USA - Crystal Geyser metaG 2015-12 (SPAdes) (version 2) | ecosystem: Environmental > Aquatic > Deep subsurface >... | reverse complement strand
CCGAACCAAATACTTTTCGCTTCGTCCCGCTCATCGCCCGCTTCCTTTTCGCTTCGGACAACAGCTTAATCTACTGTCTCAAATTCGGGGTCCACTATATGCTTCTGCATTTGCCCATTTTTCCTTGTAATTAACTTCTGGATAATTCGAATACCCATAATTTATACAAACTGCAAACCAGATTGCACTGATAACTATGAAAACACGATGCCAGCCTGAAAAATGCATGCCGTTTCCTTTTTAGGTGCGCAGATGAATATTCATCCTAGGAGCGATCGAAGTACGGAAATCCCCCCATTTATTAGCGTGAGCTAAACAATCACGGGGTCAAGTCTTGCATTACAACATACAACATTCCCCAACGATTGGTGCAGCATCGCAATCATTTCCCCGCCTCCCAATCCTCCAGCTTCAACCCCGCGATGCGCGAGAACTCACCCGTGTTATGCGTCACCAGTACGCAGTCATTCACCAATGCAATCGCGGCAATCTGCACATCATAAGGGCCGATGGGTGTGCCTTTGCGTGCGAGATCGGCGCGGATTTTGCCGGATATGCGCGCTGCCTTGCCATCAAATGGGAAACTACTAAAACTCACGAACAGGGTAGCAAGGACAGCAAGATTTGCTTCGCGTTTCGCACTCTTGTATGCGCCGTAATAAAGCTCGGCCTTGACTACATCGCACAACGCAATTTGAGCTGGCGAATGCGAGGAAAGTTTTGTCTTGGCGATGGAGGTGGCCGGATTGAGGTGGTGAATCCAGACGTTGGTGTCCGGCAGGTACAGCATTATTTCAGTTCCAGCCGTTGCTCGTACTCGCCTTGTGGCTCCCGCACCAATTGATCGCCCTGCCATGCCCCTGAGGTTTTTGCCCACACATTGGCTGCTGCCTGGTCAGAACTCTTCGCCCCGGAGGATTCTTCCAGCAGGATGACGCGCACAGGCTTGCCGTTCCAGTCCTGGAACTCGCTTGGCAAATCCACCACGCCATCGTGTGCCTTGCTGACAAATTCGGCTGCTTGCATGATTCACCTCCATTCCTGATTGAGGCATTCTAGTCTGCGCTGGGTGGGTTAGCCAGCACTACCCCCTTCGACAGGCTCAGGGCGAACGGCTTACCCTCACCCCAACCCTCTCCCAGTGCGAGAGGGAGTAACTGGATTCCGGCCTTCGCCGGAATGACGGAATCACCGACTAATCGGCTTATACCGAATCCGCTTAGGCTTCGCGCCCTCTTCACCCAACCTCTTCCGCTTGTCCGCCTCATACTCCTGATAGTTCCCATCAAAGAACACCCACTTGGAATCGCCTTCGCAGGCGAGGATGTGGGTGGCGATGCGGTCGAGGAACCAGCGGTCGTGGGTGATGACGGCGACGCAGCCGGCGAATTCGAGCAGGGCATCTTCGAGCGCGCGCAGGGTTTCCACGTCGAGGTCGTTGGAGGGTTCGTCGAGCAGCAGCACGTTGCCGCCGGAGATGAGGGTCTGCGCCAGATGCAGGCGGCCGCGTTCGCCGCCGGAGAGTTGGCCGACGATCTTGCCCTGGTCCGCGCCCTTGAAGTTGAAGCGGCCGATGTAGGCGCGCGCCGGGGTTTCGTATTTGCCCACGGTCAGAATATCGTTGCCGCCGGAGATGGCGTCGAACACAGTCTTGTCGTTTTCCAGCCCTTCGCGCGATTGGTCAACGAAGGCGATCTTCACGGTCTGGCCGATCTTCACGGAGCCAGAGTCCGGTTTTTCTTTGCCGGTGATCATGCGGAACAGGGTGGACTTGCCCGCGCCGTTGGGGCCGATGATGCCGACGATGGCGCCGGGCGGTATCTTGAAGCTGAGGTTGTCGATCAGCAGGCGGTCGCCATAGGCTTTGCTTACGCCGTCGAATTCGATGACTTCGTTACCCAGTCGTTCGCCGACGGGGATGAAGATTTCCTGCGTTTCGTTGCGTGCCTGGTGTTCCTGCGAATTGAGTTCCTCAAATCTTGCGATACGCGCCTTGGATTTTGCCTGGCGTCCTTTCTGATTTTGCCGCACCCATTCCAGCTCCTGCTTCATCGCCTTCATGTGCGCGTCGAGCTGCTTGTTCTCGGTCTCCAGTCGCGCCTCTTTCTGTTCCAGCCAGCTTGAATAGTTACCCTTCCACGGGATGCCGTGGCCGCGGTCGAGTTCGAGGATCCATTCGGCGGCGTTGTCGAGGAAGTAGCGATCATGGGTGACAGCGACCACGGTACCGGGAAAGCGCACCAGGAATTGTTCCAGCCACTCCACCGATTCGGCGTCCAGGTGGTTGGTCGGTTCGTCCAGCAGCAGCATGTCGGGCTTTTCCAGCAGCAGCTTGCACAGCGCCACGCGGCGCTTCTCGCCGCCGGAAAGATTCTTGATCACGGCATCCCATTCCGGCAGGCGCAGCGCATCGGCGGCGATCTCCATCTGGTGCGAGGCATCGCTGCCGCTGGCGGCGATGATGTTTTCCAGACGGGCCTGCTCGGCGGCGAGCGCGTCGAAGTCGGCGTTCTCGTCGGCGTAGGCGGCGTACACCTCTTCCAGCTTGGCCTGCGCCTGCATCACTTCGCCCAGCGCGGATTCCACTTCCTGGCGCACGGTCTTGGCGGGATCGAGCACCGGCTCCTGCGGCAGGTAGCCGATCTGGATATTCGGTTCGCGCTGCACCTCGCCGTCATATTCCTTGTCCACGCCGGCCATGATGCGCAGCACGGTGGATTTGCCGGAGCCGTTGAGGCCGAGCAGGCCGATCTTGGCGCCGGGGAAGAAGCTGAGGGAGATATCCTTGATGATCTGACGTTTGGGGGGAACGATCTTGCTCACGCGGAGCATCGACATGACATACTGACCTTGAGCCATTTTGCTTTTTCTCTGTGTTGGATGGGTTGGACGGGTGGCGTAGCTTACCGCATGGCGAGCTTGTCGCCCACCTGCGCATGGGCATACCACGCATTAAGTTCTGCGGCGCTGCGGCCTTTGCACCACGCGGCAACGTCCACCTCGGCGATGGGCTGGTACGGGCCGTGCTTCACTTCAAAGATGACGGCGCCGCTGTCGCGCGACAGCACGGCATGCCAGCCGCCGGCGGGGATCTCCACCACGCTGCTGTCTTCGCCCAGCTCGGCGCGTTCGGTCACCCTACCCGCCCCGTCAAACAGCAGCACGGTGAAGCGCCCGCGCAGCGCGGTCAGCACCTCCCAGGTGTGCGGATGGCGGTGCGGCAGGATCAGGGTGTCCGGCTCCATCGCGATGGCGAGACGCTGGATGGTATCGCTCAATTCGGTATGCAGGTTGGCATTGGCGCGCAGACGCTGCGATTGGCGGGCTTGTTGCCCGAGGGCGGTCAGATCGTTGGCGGTGAGTTTCTTCAAGGCAGTCTCCTGTGCAGGGGCTGATTTTACAGAAACTTGCCTGGCCCGTTTCTCCTGCTTTGAAGTCGCGGCAACTCCCTATAGAATCCCTCTCCATGTCACCTTCCCTGCTCCCTGCGCGTGGATACGGGTGATCGCCCGACCTTCATCTTGCGTCCCGCGTTCGAGTTCTGACGCCCGCTTATTTTTCAACAGGAACCTTCCATCATGTGCGGCCTCTGCGGCGAATTCCGCTTCGATCATCAACTTCCCGATCCCGCCGTCCTGAACCGGATGACAGCCACCCTCGTCCGGCGCGGACCGGATGCGAGCGGCGTCTATACCGATGGTCCGCTGGCGCTGGGACATCGCCGCCTGGCCATCATCGACCTGTCCGAGCGCGCCAAGCAGCCGATGGTGGATGACGCATTGCATCTCGCGCTGGTATTCAACGGCACCATCTACAACTATCGAGAATTGCGCGACGAGTTGGGCGAGATGGGCTATGAGTTTTTCTCCGAAGGCGACAGCGAGGTCATCCTCAAGGCCTACCACGCATGGGGCGAACATTGCGTCGCGCACTTCACCGGCATGTTCGCTTTTGCGGTGTGGGACATGCGCGCGCGGACGCTGTTCATGGCGCGCGACCGTTTCGGCATCAAGCCGCTGTATTACACGCTGGACGGCGCAGCCCTGCGTTTTGCTTCCACCCTGCAGGCCTTGCTGGCGGCGGGTGGTGTCGATCGCAGCCTCGACCCGGTCGCGCTGCATCATCATCTGACCCTGCATGCGGTGGTTCCGGCGCCGCGCACACTGCTCAACGGCGTAAAGAAACTGCCGCCCGCGCACTGGATGCGCGTCGGCGCGAACGGCGAGGTTACCCTGCAACGCTACTGGTCGCTGGAGGCGACGCGCCCGGATGCCAACTTGAGCGAAGCCGACTGGCTGCAGGCGACGCAGCATGTCTTGCTGAAAGCCGTCGAGCGCCACCGCCTCGCGGCGGATGTGCCGGTCGGTGTGCTGTTGTCGGGCGGGCTGGATTCCAGTTTGATCGTGGCGTTATTGGCCGATCATGTGCGCGACCTGCACACCTTCTCCATCGGCTTCGAGGATATTGCGGGCGAGGCCGAGCAAGGCAACGAGTTCGAATATTCCGATCAGGTGGTGGCACGCTATAACACCCGCCACCAGAAATTCCTCATCCCCAACCGTGATGTGTTGCAGCGCCTGCCGGAGGCGGTGCGCAGCATGTCCGAACCGATGGTGAGCCAGGACAACATCGCCTTCTATCTGCTGTCCGAGCGCGTGGCGCGCGAGGTCAAGGTAGTGCTGGCGGGACAAGGTGCGGACGAGGTGTTCGGCGGCTATTTCTGGTATCCGCAGATGGATGCAGCGCAGGGCAGCGCGCTGAAAAAATTCGCCAGCCACTATTTCGACCGCGACCATGCCGAATATCTGCAAACCGTCACGCCGCGTTTCCATACCGGCGATGTCACCAGCGAACAGGTGGCGCAGGAACTGGCGCGGCCCGGCGCGGACACTTTCCTCGATCAGGTATTGCGCTTCGACGTGACCACGCTGGTGGTGGACGATCCGGTCAAGCGCATGGACAACATGAGCATGGCCTGGGGGCTGGAAGCCCGTGTGCCCTTCCTCGATCACGAACTGGTGGAACTGGCGGCGAAGATGCCGCCGTCGCTGCGCCTGAAAGAAGGCGGCAAGTTTCCGCTCAAGGCGATCGCGCGCGGTCTGTTGCCGGACAGCGTGATCGACCGCCCCAAGGGTTACTTCCCGGTGCCCGCGCTGAAGTACGTGCGCGGCGAGTTCCTCGAATTCATGCGCGCCATCCTGCTGTCCGACGCCTGCCTGCGGCGCGGCCTGTTCGAGCGCGCCTACGTGGAAAAGTTATTGGCCGCGCCCGAGTCGCACTTCACCCGCCTCAACGGCAGCAAGCTGTGGCATCTGGCATTGCTGGAGTACTGGTTGCAGCTGAACGTCGATCAGGTATAAAGCCGGATAAAAACCTCGTCATTCCGGCGCAGGCCGGAATCCGGATGATTGAATATTCCTCGCGAAAGCGAGACAACATCAGGGATTTTGTCTGCTTCGCAGCGTGTTTTTTGATGACTGGATTCCGGCCTGCGCCGCAATGACCGAATTCGAATTATTGGAGATGCCCAAAAAAAACCGCACCCTACAACGGTGCGGTTTTTTTTGAGACCGCGCAACTTACGGCACGATGTTGCCGATCTGTACGTTCACGTTCTTGCTGCCGGGACGCAAGGGCCGGCTCGATCCCTCCGCATCGCCGGATTGCGGCATGGCCGTGCCGGACCTGGAGATACGCGCCACCACCACGACCTGGTCGAAGGCGGACAGCTTCATCTGCGGTGCCATCGCCATAGTGTCATCCAGCTCGAAGGTGAGGGGCAGGTCGCGCACTTGTTTGCGCAGGATGGCGAGCGGCATCTTCGGTCCTTCCGCCGCCCGCGCCAGCACGAACACGGTATCGTCCGGGCTGAATTTATTTTTCAGCGCCGTATCCAGCGTGACCCGGCCGGTGATGCGCTCCTTGCCTGCCGCAGCCGCCTGCGCGGGCGGTGCGATCTGCTCCAGCATCGGCGCCTTGCCACCCTTCATGTGCGCCAGTAATTGACGCGCTTCCGCCAGGCCGCCGTCGATGGCGCGCGCATCTTCACTGTCCGGCGGCAGTTGCACGCGCAGTTTTTCCCAATGCCTGATGGCTACCGCAAAATCGCCGCGCTCCATCGCGGCCGAACCGGCGAGGGCAAGGCTTTTCATGTTGTTCGGATCCAACGCCAACGCCTTGTTGATGTATTCGGTTGGCTTACCTTGCAGGGTCTGGCCATTGGCCATCGCCGCCGCATCGGCATAATCCGCCCACAGCCAGGCTTCATCCGGCGCCAGCTTCACCAGTTCGGCATAGGCTCTGGCCGATTCGGCATAACGCTCGGCTTCCATGTAACTGCGCGCCAGCATCAGCAGCGACGTGGTATCGGACGGATTGTCCTTGACCTTTTGTTCCAGGCCGGCCATCGCATTGTCGGTGCGCGCCACGCCGCCAACGTCGCTCACCCCACTGTGCGGGTTGTTCGGTGCCATCGCATTCGGCGTGCCCACTGCCAGATAGACACCGCTGCTCAACACGATCAGCAGAATCGACAGCACCATCGCCAGACTGTGGAATGGGCTGGGCGCGACCGCCGTTTCGGCCTGCCCGGTACCGGCAACTTCTTCCAACACCCGGCTTTCCAGTTCGCGCCTGCCCTGCTCGTGCAACTCCGGCGCGAGCAGGCCATTTTTCAGATCGGTATCCAGTTCGCTCAACTGGTCGCGCAAAATCTGCAGATTGGCGGCATTGCGCTCCACTGCATTGTTGACCGAACGACCGCGCCACAACGGCAAGGCAACAAACAGGACAGCGACGACAAGCAGCGCCGCGCAGATCAACCAGAACAGGATCATGATTTGCTTTCTTCTTCAAGTAAGGCGGCCGCCCTTTGCGCCGCTTCGGGCGTCAGCGCGGATTCGTCTCCCGCCACAGTGCGGCGTTTGCGCAACTGGAACACCAACACGCCGGCGCCGATTAACAGCAAGGCGAACGGCCCCAGCCAGAGCAACAGGGTATAACTTTTGAACGGCGGCTCGTACAGCACGAAATCACCGTAGCGGGAGACCAGATAGTCCACGATCTCGTCGTCGCTCAGGCCTTTCTGCATTTGCTCGCGCACTTCGCGCCGCAGGTCTTCCGCCAGCTCTGCGTGCGAACTGGCCAGGGATTCGTTCTGGCAAACCAGACAACGCAGTTTCTCGGCCAGCCCGATCATGCGTTTTTCCAGCACCGGATCGGCGGCCATGTCCCGCGCTTCTCCCGCCACGGCAAATACGGGCATCAGACAGAACAACAGGATCAATAGTTTTTTCATTTCTTCTGCAACTCCGCCACCAGGGGCAATATTTTCTCGCTCAAATTCTGTGGAGTAACCGGACCGATCTGCTTGTAGCGAATCACCCCCTGCTTGTCGATCACATAGGTTTCCGGGACGCCATACACGCCGTAGTCGATGCCGATGCGCCCTTCCTCATCCATCGCGCTCAGGACATAAGGGTCACCTCCGCGCTGCAGCCACAGTTCGCCGTCGGCTTTCTTGTCCTTGTAGTTCAAGCCGTAGATCGGTACAACGCCCTGCTGCGCTAGCGCCATCAGCACCGGATGTTCCTCGCGACAGGACACGCACCAGGAGGCCCACACATTGAGCAGCCAAACCTTGCCTTGCATGTCCGCCGGTGAAAAGGCCTTTTGCGGCTGGTGCAACTGCGGCAAAGTGAACGCCGGTGCCGGCTTGTCGATCAGCGGTGACGGCACTTCGCGCGGATTCAGCCCGAGGCCGACGAACAGAAAGCCGGCCAGCACGATAAAGATCACCAGTGGCAACAGAAAACGCATCATGCGGTTTGCTCCTTCAGGGGTGTGTTATCCGTGGCGACCATTTCAGTTTTTCGCGCGCGAATGCGGTAACGCCGGTCGCTGACTGCCAGCGCACCGCCCAGCGCCATCAGCAAACAGCCCGCCCAGATCCAGTCCACGAACGGTTTGATGTAGATGCGCACCGCCCACGCTTCGCTGTCCGGGATCGGCTCGCCCAATGACACATACAGGTCGCGCAACAGGCCGGTGCGGATCGCCGCCTCGGTCATCGGCATACCGGAGGCGTTGTAATTGCGCTTCTCCGGATGTAGCACGGTGACCTGTTTGCCGTCGCGGCTGACGCTGACCACACCCTGCGCAGCAATGTAGTTGGGGCCTTCCCGTTCGGTCACGCCGTCGAAGCGGAAGACATATCCTCCCGCCGTCAGGGTGTCGCCCACCTCCATGCGCACGTCGCGTTCGGTCTCGTAGCCCTTCACCAGGGTGACGCCGATGATGAACACCGCGATGCCCAGATGCGCCAGTTGCATGCCGTAATAGCTGCGCGCCGGGCTCTTCAAACGTTGCCACAGCGCTCCTTCCTTGCCAATGCGCTTGCGCAGATCGAGCGCGCCGGTGGTGATGATCCAGGCAGCCAGCAAAATACCCAGCGCGATCAGCGGCGTCCACTCGCCCAGAATGAAGGGCAACACGAGGGCGATGACCATGCTCGCCGCCAGCGCCCAGCGCACGCGCTGCCAGATATCGGGCAGGCTGGCGTGCTTCCAGCGCGCGACGGGGCCCAATCCCATCAGCATCACCAGCGGCACCATCAGCGGCACGAACACGGTATTGAAATACGGCGGGCCGACCGACAACTTGCCAAAGCCGAGCGCGTCCATGAACAGCGGATACAGTGTACCGAGGAAGACCGAGGCGGAAGCGACGGTCAGCAGCACGTTATTGCTCAACAGCATGGTTTCACGCGAGAGCAATTCGAATTTGCCGCCGAGTCCGATTTTGGGGGCGCGCCAGGCGAATAGCAGAAGCGAGGCGCCGATCACCAGCACCAGGAAGGACAGGATGAAGATGCCGCGCTTCGGATCGGTGGCGAAGGCATGCACCGAGGTCAGCACACCGGAGCGCACGAGGAAAGTGCCGAGCAATGACAGCGAGAACGCGGCGATGGCCAGCAGCACCGTCCAGCTCTTGAACGCGCCGCGCTTTTCGGTCACCGCCAGCGAATGGATCAACGCGGTACCCACCAGCCATGGCATGAACGAGGCGTTTTCCACCGGGTCCCAGAACCACCAGCCGCCCCAGCCCAGTTCGTAATACGCCCACCAGCTGCCGAGCGCGATACCGATGGTCATGAACACCCACGCCACCGTGGTCCACGGCCGCGACCAGCGCGCCCAGGTGGAGTCGAGTTTGCCACCGAGCAGCGCGGACAAGGCGAAGGCGAAAGCGACGGAGAAACCGACATAGCCCATGTACAGCATGGGCGGATGGATCACCAGCCCGGGGTCTTGCAACAGCGGGTTCAGGTCGCGCCCGTCGAGCGCCGCCGGCAACAGGCGATCAAAGGGATTGGAAGTGATCAACAGGAACAGCAGGAAACCGACCGCTACCAATCCCATCACACCGAGCACGCGCGCCACCATTTCCAGCGGCAGGTGACGGCTGAACTTGGCCACCGCGATGGTCCACAGGGTCAGAATGAACACCCACAGCAGCAGCGACCCCTCATGTCCGCCCCACACCGCCGCCACGCGGTACGCCACCGGCAATTGCGAATTGGAATGCTGCGCGACATAGAGCACGGAAAAGTCGTTGGCAATGAAAGAGTAGGTCAGACAGGAAAATGCGATGGCCACGAACACGAACTGGCCGCTGGCCAGGGCGCGCGCGGTATTCATCAGCACCGCGTTGCCGCGTGCCGCGCCGACGATGGGCAGCGTCCCCTGCAATAGCGCAAGAAACAGGGCGATAACTAAAGCAAAATTGCCGATCTCTGGAATCATCTGTGTCTTTCAGTGGGTTTTAGTTGGCCGGTGCACTGGCGCCGGATTTTGCCGCTTCCGCCTTGTTGATGGCATCCATCGCTTCGGGTGGCATGTAGTTCTCGTCATGCTTGGCCAGCACCTCTTCCGCAACGAAAAGATTATCGCCGTCCAGCTTGCCCTGCGCGACCACGCCTTTGCCTTCCTTGAACAGGTCGGGCAGGATGCCTTTGTACATAACGGGCATTTTTTCAGCGGTATCGGTGATATTGAAACGCACGGTCAGGCCATCCTTCTCCCGCTGCACGCTGCCCTCCTCGACCAGACCGCCGATGCGGAAACTGCGTCCCTGCGGCGCTTCGTTGTGATGCACCTGGGTCGGGGTGAAATACAGGCTGACATTGTTCTTCAGCGCGAACAGCACCAGCCCGACCGCGGCCGCCACCAGCGCCACGCCCAGCAAAATCCAGGTCAATCTTTTCTGTCTCGGGGTCATTCCGTCTCTCCGCTTTCGTTCATCCATCGCAACTGGCGCAATACCAGTTTCCGTCTGTGCCTGACCGCAACAATCTCGATCAGAAAAACCAGCAACGCCACGCCGTATGATCCCCATACGTAAAAGGCATAGCCGTTCATGGCGAAGAATTCAGACCAACTCATGCCTTCTCTCCCAATTCTTTCACCCAGTGCGTATTGGCTTCCCGCTCAAGGATGATGCTGCGCACCCGGGCCAGCGCGATTGCAATGGCATACAGCCAGCAGGCGGCCAGCATGATAAACATGGATTGCTGCATGGCGACATGCATGCTGGTGCCGCTAAATTTGATGGTCGACCCCTGGTGCAGGGTGTTCCACCATTGCACCGAATAATAAATGATCGGCACATTGACCGAGCCGACGATGGCGAGCAGCGCGCTGGCGCGATCCGCGCGGCGCGGGTCTTCGATGGAAGCCTGCAAAGCGATGAAGCCCAGATACAGGAACAGCAGGATCAGCTCGGAAGTCAGGCGTGCATCCCATACCCACCAGGCGCCCCACATCGGCTTGCCCCACAACGCGCCGGTCCACAACGAAATGAAGGCGAACAGCGCACCGGTCGGCGCCAGGGCGGAAGCCATCATGGCGGACAGACGCGTCTTGAAGATCAGTCCCAGCGCGGCATAGCCGGCCATGATGAGGTAGATGAACATCGACAGGATAGAGGCCGGCACATGAATGAAGATAATGCGGTAAGCCTCGCTCTGCACCGCGTCGGTCGGCGCCACGAAAAAGCCAATATAGAAACCGATGCCGAACAGAATGGCGGCAGGCCAGGCAAACCAGGGAATCAGTTTCCCCGCCAAGGCGTAAAAATTGGTGGGAGCGGAATATTTAAACCAGTTGATCGCCAATCTTCGTTACTCCATCGAAATGCGCAAGGCCTGCGCCGCCACGAATGGCGTGAATACCAGAGCGAACAGCAAAAACGCGCCCAACAAGGCGAGGTTGGAAACCGCATCGAGTCCGCTGTTCACCGCCTCCACCGCGCCCGCGCCAAAGATCAGCACCGGAATGGTCAGCGGCAGCACCAGCAACGACACCAGCACCCCGCCTCCGCGCAACCCCAGGGTCAGCGCCGCACCGACCGCGCCTATCATGCTCAACACCGGCGTGCCCAGCAGCAAAGCCAGCATCAGCGTCCAGATCGCCGCAAGCGGCATGTCGAACTGCACACCCAGCACCGGGGCGATCAGCACCAGCGGCAGGCCGGAGAGCATCCAGTGTGCAACGATCTTGCCCAGCACCATCACGCTCAGGGATTGCGGCACCAACATCATCTGCTCCAGCGTGCCGTCCAGATGGTCCGCCGCGAACATGCGCGGCAGCGACAGCATCGAGGACAGCAACGCGGCGACCCACAACACCCCGCCCGCCATCTTGCGCAACATCTCCGCCTCGGGTCCGACTCCCAGCGGGAACAGGCTCACCACCATCACAAAAAAAATCAGCGTGGTCAGCACATCCGCCCGCCGCCGCATCGCCAGCAGCATATCGCGGCGGATCACCAACCACAGCAGACCTAGCAGGGAAAGATGTTTCATACCAACACCAGGTCGCGGGTTCGGGTGCCCTCCACCTGCAGCGGCTGGTGCGTGGTGAAGATCACCATGCCGCGGTTCGACAGGTGTTCGCCAATAAGTTCCTGCATGAGGGTGACAGCCCCCACATCCAGTGCGGTCAATGGTTCATCCAGTATCCACAACTTCGCTTCCCCCACCAGCAAACGGCTCAAGGCGACCCGCCGCCGCTGGCCTTGCGACAGCACGCGCACCGGCAGATGCTCCTTGCGCCGCAAGCCCATGCGCCGCAGCGCCGCCAGCGCATCCTCCCCGCTCACCGCAATCCCGGCCAGTCCGGCGCTGATCTGCAAATTCTCCAGCGCGCTCAATTCATCCTTGATCGCATTGGCGTGGCCCAGATAGCACATCTGCGCATGAAACTGGTCATCCCATTCATGGATGTCTCGCCCCTGCCAGCGCACACTGCCCCGGGCGGGCTGTACAAAACCGCACAGGGTGCGCAACAGCGTGGTCTTGCCCTTGCCGTTCTCGCCCTGCACCCGCATCAACTCGCCGCCGCAGAGGGTGAAGTTCAAGCCCCCGAACAAACGCTGTTCTCCGCGCTCGCAGGCAAGATCGCTTACTTCCAGTTTCGGCTCGGATGACATCGGTGCGCGGGGACGGGGAAAGACCAAAAATTTAATAGCGGCCGATTATATACGATAGCCCCGCACTCGTCGGTTTGATGACACCTGCCGCTTGCGGCGGCTCAACCCGCACAAAAAAAACGCCGCTCAAGGAGCGGCGACAGGTGTGCGGCACTGCACGACTATTTTTCCGCCGCCGCAAAATCCTTCATTTCAATTTTTGCGTCCGACTTCATTTCTTCCATATACGCCTGCAACAGCGCCTCACCGGTCATCTGGCGGATTTGCCGGACGTAGCCGGCCAGTTTCTGCGGATCAATCAAATCAACCTCTTTCACCGCGTCGATGCGGGCCAGCAGATAACCGCGCTGCGCATCGGCCACCGCCACGTATTGCGGCAGATTGCCGGTGTCGGCAGCGAAGATCAGGCGCGCCAACTCGGCGGGCAGTTGGCCGGGCCGGGCGCGCTGCAGGGTCTGCGGAGCAGTCCAGCGCAACGCGGTTTTTTCGCCGCGCCGCAACTGCGCCAGCAGGGCCGCGCCCTGCGCACTGGCGGCCTGCAGGGCAGCCCGATCCAGCAGCTTTTGGCGAATTCCGGCGGCAACCTGCGCCAGCGGGCGGGTGCTGGCCGCGCGATGCTCGATCACTCTTGCCGCCAACAACACATTGGGCGCCACCTCAACCGCGCTGGTGTTGCGCTTATCCCGGATCGCATCATCGGAAAACACCGCCTGCAGCATCTTGTCGGTCCAGACACCGCCGGCCGCCTGGCCCCGGGTCAGCCACAGGGGGCCCTCAACCTTGGCCCCGATCAGCTCCGCCGCCGCTTGCAGGCTGTCGCTCTGTTCATACACCGTGTTATTGAATTGCTCCGCCAGCTCGGCAAAGCGATCGCCCGCCCGTTGCAGTTTCAGCGACTGCTCGATTTGCGCCCGCACTGCAGCCAGCGGCCTGGTCTTGCCCGGTTGAATGGCGGTCAGCTTGATGATATGAAAACCGAAGTCGGTCTGCACCAGATCGCTGATTTCGCCGCTGTTCAGGCCAAACACCGCGTCATCGAAGGCCTTGACCATCACCCCGCGCCCAAACATCCCCAGATCGCCGCCATTCTCTGCCGAGCCCGGATCGTCCGAATGTTGTTTGGCCAGGGCCGCGAAAGCCGCCGGCTTTTGCCGCACCTGCTGCAGGATCGATTCCGCTTTGGCGCGCGCCGCCTGTTTGTCGGCGTCCGGCGCACTTTTCGCCACCCCGATCAGGATGTGCGCTGCCTGGCGCTGCTCGGCAGTGCCAAACTCATTTGCATGGTCGCGGTAATACTGCTCGATTTCGGCTGCCGGAATCGACACCCTGGCGGCCAAGCGCTCGGCGGACAGCGTGAGATATTCGACCCGCGCCTGCTCCTGCAGGCTGAATTCCTGCGGATTTGACTCGTAATAGGCTTTGATTTCCGCTTCATCCACGGTCGCATTGCGGCGGAATGCGGCCGGATCAACAGTGGCCAGGGCGACGGTGCGCTGTTGTTCGTTGATGCGGATCAGGTCGGCTGCGGTGGTTTCTGCCGCATAACCGTTTTGGGTCAGCGCCTCGGTCAGTTGCCGGGTCAGCACATCCTGGCGCACGCGATATTCGAACAGGGCGGAATTCATCCCCTGCGCGCGCAGCGCGGCCTCGTAGGTTGACTTGTCGAAAACGCCGTCTTTCTGGAAGGCGGGCACCCCCGCGATCAGGCGCGCCATCTGCTCGTCGCTGACCACCAGTCCCGCGTCCTGCGCCTGCGCCAGAAGCAGCCTTTGGGTGACCAGGCCCTGCAGCACCGAGCGTTTCATTTCGGGATTATCGAACAGCGCGGGGTCGAAATTCTCCCCCAGCACTTCGCGCAAGCGCTGGCGCTGGCGCGCCAGCGCATCTTCGTATTCGGCCTGGCCGATCTTGTTCCCGTTGACCGTCGCCAGCGCGCCGGTATCACCCGAATTCTGGTAGGAGTCCAGCCCCCACAAGGCAAACGGCAGGATAATCAGCACCAGGACAATCTGTACCAGACGCTTTCTTTCGTGGACAAAATTGAACATCGCACCCCCTGGACTAATCGACGGACGCGCAAGCACCCGATATGAAAAAAGGCGAACTTTCGTTCGCCTTTGTTTGGCGGAGTGGACGGGACTCGAACCCGCGACCCCCGGCGTGACAGGCCGGTATTCTAACCAACTGAACTACCACTCCAAAAACTTTTTACCGCACTCTTGGTGGGTGCTGACGGGATCGAACCGCCGACAATCGCCTTGTAAGGGCGGTGCTCTACCAGCTGAGCTAAGCACCCGTGAAAGCGCGGCATTCTATAGTAACTTCCGGCGCTTTGCCAGCCTGTATTGCGGATTTTTATTGCCACCGCAACACGGCCAAAAAATCGAGGCGCGTTTATATCAACAGTCATCGCGCAGGTCAAGGCTGGGCCCGAAAAATAATTTCAGTCGGCCGCAAGAATGCGCAGCGGCGGCTGGCGCAACAGCGCCCGCGTTGCCAGCCAGCCCGCCAGCGTGACAATCAAAATTCCGCCCGCCACCCCTGCAACAATGATGGTGACGCTGAATTGCCAGGGAATCTCCAGCACAAATCTCGCCAGCGCCCAGCCCGGCAGCATCGCGCCGGCCGCCGCAAACAGGCCGCTAATCCCGCCGAGCAGGGCAAACTCCGACAATTGCATACGGCGCAAAGTGCGGCTGTCCGCGCCCAGCGTGCGCAGGATTGCCGTTTCGCGCCGGCGCTCGTCCCGCGTGGACAGGAGTGCGGCATACAGCACCGCCAGCCCGCTCAACAGGGTAAACAGAAACACCGCGCCGACCATCCGCGCAATCTGATCCATGATGTTGCGCACCTGGCCGATTACCGCGCCGGTGTCGATCAGCAGCAGGTTGGGAAACTCGCGCGACAATTCATCCCCGGCAGCGGCCTTGTCCGGCGGCAGATAAAAACTGGCCAGGTAGCTGGGGGAAAAATCCTGCAGCAGTGCCGGCGCGGTTATGACAAAGAAATTCACTTTCATCGAATCCCACTGCACTTTGCGCAAATGGCTGACCCGTCCGCTGAAGCGGCTGCCCGCCACATCGTAAGTCAGGGTGTCCCCGAGATGAATGTGCAATGTCGCGGCAATCCCCTCTTCCACAGACAACTCGCGCGCGCTGCTGTCATTCCACCAGCTCCCGCTAACCCGCTCGTTCCACAGCGGCATTTCTGCCATGTAGGAGAGGTTGAATTCGCGCTCGACCAGACCGCGCGCGCGCGGATCGGCGTAGTCGTCGCCGCTGATGGCGCGTTGATTGATGGCAACCAGCCTGCCGCGCACCATCGGCGACAGTTGCGGCGACGGCAATCCCTGCCGCACAAAAAATTCGCTCACCGCCTGCCGCTGATCCGGCTGGACGTTCAGCAAAAACCGGTTGGGCGCGTCCGGCGGCAGTTTGCCCTGCCATGCCTGGAGCAAATCGGCGCGCACCAGGGTCAGTAGCAACAACGCCATGCCGCCCAGACCGATTGCAACCACCTGCACCGCCGTGCCACGGCCGTGGCGAACGAGGTTATTGCCGGCCTGGCGCCAAGGCGCTGGCAAAACCGAAACGAAACGCGTCAAGGCGCGCAACAGCAGCCAAGCCAGCCCGCCAAAAACCAGCATCCCCGCAAGCAGGCCGGCCAGCACCGTCAGCCCCAATTTGAGCGAACCGGCATGCCACAGAAACAGGGCTGCCAGCACCAGCAAAGCCAAACCGTAAGCCGGCCAGGCGCGGGCCGGCGGCAGGCCGATTTCACGGCGCAATACACGCAGCGGAGAGACCCTGCGCAATTGCAGCAGCGGCATGAACGCAAAGCCGATCAACAGGGCAAACCCGCTGGCTGCCGCCTTGAGCAGGGGCAGCCCCCCGGGCTGCGGCAAGTTTGCCTCACGCATGGCCGCGATACTTTCGACCAGCAGCGCTTGCGCGGCATAACCGAGCAAACCGCCCAGCATCACCGCAATCATCCCGATCAGGATGAACTGGTAAAGAAACAGCAGCAGCACCTGCGACTGTTGCGCGCCGAGACAGCGCAGGACCGCGCAACCGTCCAGGTGGCGCTGCATAAAATGCCGCGCGGCCAACGCCAGCGCCGCCCCGGCAAGGATCGCAGCGGTCAGCGCGGCCAGGCCGAGAAAATGTTCGGCGCGCGCCAGCGCCAGGCGGATCTCCGGACGCGCATCGCGCGCGTCTTCGATCTTTTCGTGGGGACCAAGGCGGGATTCGATCTCCGCCCGATAAACGCGAACCCGCGCCGCCTCTCCCGCGACCAGCAAGCGGTAAGAGAGGCGACTGCCTTCCTGCAGCAACCCGGTAGCTGCCAGATCCGCATCGTTCATCAGCACGCGCGGGGCTAAACCGGCAATCCCGAACGACGGGTCGATGTCGCGCACGATACGCGCGGACAGGGTGAATTGTTGGGCGCCAATATTCAGTTTGTCGCCCAGCCTCAGATCAAGGCGGCGCAGCAGCCGCTCGTCACCCCACACCGTACCGGGTGGCGGAATACCGGTTGCGCCATGCACTTTGCCATCGTCAATTTCTATCCGGCCGCGCAAGGGATAGCCCGCCTCCACCGCCTGTATCTCCCCCAGCAGCACCTGCTCGCGCGCCGCCACCATGCTGGGGAAGCTGCGCGTTTGTACAACCTGCAAGGCGCGCTCCTCGGCTGGCGCGCGCAGGCCGGGGTCGAATGGGCGGGTGGAAGTGATGCGCAGGTCGGCACCGATCAGGTTGTGCGTTTGCCGGTCCAGGGCAACGCGCACGCGATCCGCAAACAAACCGACCGTGGCAAGGCTGCCGACGGCGAGCAGCAGCGCCAGCATCAGCACGCGCCACTCTCCGGCGCGCCAGTCGCGGCGCAACAGTTTGAGCGAGAGCAGAAAAATTTTCATTGTCGTCCGGGAAGGGGGGCGGCGGGGGGGAGAACTGACTGCCGCGGCGGCCTTATCCCCAACTCGCGCCAATGACGGCAACGCTGACCGTGATGACACCGAGGGTGAGATTGGCAGCGACCAGTTGGCGTATCCTGCCGAGCAAAGCCGCCGCTTCCGGCCAGCGTTCCTTGGCGACATGCAGGCTGAACGGCACGTAGCAGGCGAAAAACACGTAGGCGTAAATCACGCTCATCAGCAGACCGAGGGCCAGCATGCTGTGAACGTAACGCGGCGCATGATTCATCCCGCCGTATTGGTAAATCATGTAAAAACCGGTGACGAGAATCAGTCCGACCGCCGGCCACACCCAGTTGAAGAAGCGGCGAAACACGTTATCCCACAAAGCCAAACGCTGCGGCGGTTGCAATACATCGACGGCAGCGGGACGCAATATGGCGTAGGCGAAAAACATGCCGCCGACCCAAACCAGCGTGGCCAGCAAGTGGATGAGTTTGAAATAGATCATGTTGATTCTCCCGAATGGTTGGCGGCGAATTGTCGCACCGGTTTGAATGTTTTGCGATGCACTGCCGACACGCCGTACTGCTGCAACGCGGCCAGATGGGCGGCGGTGGGATAACCCTTGTGCGCGTCGAAACCGTATTGCGGATAGCGTCCATGCAGCGCCAGCATCAGTTCGTCGCGCGCGGTCTTGGCCAGGATCGAGGCGGCGGAGATGGCCGCGACTTTGCTGTCGCCCTTGACGATGGCCCGGCCGGGAATGCCGGTGTCGGGGCAATACAGCCCATCCACCAGCACCTCGTGCGGGCGTAGCGCCAATGCCTGCACCGCGCGCTGCATCGCCAACAGCGTGGCTTGCAGGATATTCAGGTGATCGATCTCCTCCACCTCCGCCCAAGCCACGGCCCAGGCCAGCGCTCGCTCGCGGATGATCGGAGCCAGCCGGTCACGCTGTTTTTCGGAAAGTTTCTTGGAATCCGCCAAGCCTTCGATTGGGCGTATGGGGTCGAGGATGACCGCCGCCGCGCTCACCGGTCCGGCCAGCGGGCCGCGCCCCGCTTCATCCACGCCGCAGATCAGTACAAGGCTCATGTCAGGAAGGGCAGGATGGCCTGTGCGGCTTTTTCTGCCGTGTTCTGGCGCAGACTGCGATGGATTTCATCGAAACACTGATCCAGCCGTGCCACTGCCTGCTTGTTGTTGACCGCATTCAGCAGCGCCTGCGCCAGATTCTGCGGTGTGGCATCGTCCTGCAAAATTTCCGGCACCACAAAACGTCCGGCAAGGATATTCGGCAACCCAACATAAGGCAGATATTGCTTGCGCCTGGCCAGCCAGAAGCTGAATGGCGCCATCCGGTAGGTGATCACCATCGGGCGCTTGAGCAATGCGGCTTCCAGCGTGGCGGTGCCGGAAGCGGCCAGCACCCCGTCGGCGGCGATCATGGCATCGTGCGCATGGCCGAACAGCAGGGTGACCGGCAGCTCCCTCACCTCCTGCCGCCACAGCTCATGCTCGAAAATGGCGCGCGTTTCGCGGCTGGCCAGCGGCACCAAAAACTGCGCGTCAGCTTGCTGTTGCAGAATCAGCTTGGCGGTTTCGATGAAAGTCGGGGCAAGGCGGCGCACTTCGCTCTGCCGACTGCCGGGCAACAGGGCGAACACACGCGCGGTTTGCCGGATGCGCATCTGCTCGCGCATTTCGCCGCGACGGGTTTGCAGCGGCAGCAAATCGGCCAAGGGGTGTCCCACATAAGTGACCGGCACCCCGGCCTTTTCATACAGCGGCGCCTCGAACGGAAACAGCGCGAGCAGATGCGACACCGCCCGCTTGATCTTGCGGATACGCTCGCCGCGCCAGGCCCAGATGGAGGGGCTGACATAGTGCACGGTCGGGATGCCATCCGCCTTGAGAGCGATTTCGAGATCGAGGTTGAAATCCGGCGCATCGATACCGATAAAAAGCGCGGGCGGCTCGGCCAGAAAACGCTCGCGCAAGCTGCGGCGGATGCCGACCAGTTCGCGGTAATGACGCAATACTTCGAGATAGCCGTTGACCGCCAGTTTCTCCAGCGGGAACAGCACGTCCATGCCGATAGCCCGCATTTTTGGGCCGCCGATGCCGATGAAGCGCACGTCGGGCCCGGCCTGGCGGATGGCTGACATCAGCATGCTGCCGAGCAGGTCGCCCGAGGCTTCACCCGCCACAATGGCGATGGTTTTTTTGGGGTTCATGGTTGCTTAACAGGCATGACACTGCCACCTTCGAGAATAAGATTCGCCATGCCTGTTTCCCCCACCCCAAACCCTCCCCCTCTCTCTAACTCTCTCCCGCAAGCGGGAGAAAGGACAAACGAGAAAAACAATTTTGAATCCCCGGGGGCAAACGAATCGATGCGCGACTTTCACCTTAACGCACGATGCCGCGGTTGGCCTGGCTGAGGAAATTCAGCAGGTTGTCGATGTCGGCATCGGCCTCGCCCGCTTGCCCGTGCAGGGCTGCAATTTCCTGCTGCGCCGCCTCGAAACTGCTGCCGGTGCGATACAGGATGCGATACATCTTCTTGATCATATCCAGACGCGCGGCGGAATAACCGGCGCGGCGCGGGCCTTCCTGATGCGGCCCTTTGACCTCGGCCGGGTTGCCGACCGCGGTCACGAAGGGCGGCAAATCCTGGGTCAGGCGGGTCTGGAAACCGAGCATGGCAAAGTCGCCGATGCGCACGAACTGGTGAATACCGCTCATGCCGCCGATCAGGGTATGGTCGCCGACCGTCACATGCCCCGCAAACTGCACCGCGTTGGCAATCACGTTGTGGTCGCCGACATGGCAGTCATGCGCCAGATGCACGTAGGCCATAATCCAGTTGTCGTTGCCGACCGAAGTGACGCCGCCGCCCTGCACCGTGCCGAGATTCAGGGTGCAACTCTCGCGGATGGTATTGTTGTCGCCGATAACCAGCCGGGTCGCTTCGCCCCGGTACTTTTTGTCCTGCGGGATCTCGCCGATGGAACAGAACTGGAAGATGCGGTTGCCCTTGCCAATCACGGTATGCCCGTCGATCACCACATGCGGCCCGATCACCGAACCGGCGCCGACCTCGACCCGACCGCCGATGATCGAATAAGCACCGACCGCGACATCGTCGGACAATTTTGCGCCGGGATGAATGAGCGCGGTCGGATGACGCAGGTGATCCATTATTTGGTGCGCAGTGTGCAAATCAAATCCGCCTCGGCGACGACTTTGCCCTCCACTTCAGCCTTGCCGATGAATTTCCACATGCCGCGCCGGTTCATCCCGATGGTCACGGTAAAAATCAGTTGGTCGCCCGGGCTCACCGGGCGCTTGAAGCGGGCATTTTCGATGCCGACGAAGTAATACACCGAATCGTCGCTGGGCAAGGTTCCCATCGTTTTGAACGACAGGATCGCCGCCGCCTGCGCCATCGCCTCGATCACCAGGACCCCCGGCATCACCGGGTGATGCGGATAGTGGCCGGGGAAGAACGGCTCGTTCATCGACACATTCTTCAGCGCCACGATCTTCTCGTTCGGCACGACTTCGAGCACGCGGTCGATCAACAAAAACGGAAAACGGTGCGGCAGATGCTGCAACACTTCATGAATATCCATAGCACTGCTCATGATTTTTCTCCCTTTAACGATTTAATTTCTTTTTCCAGCGCCCCGACCCGCCTGACCAGTTGATCCAGATGGCGCAGATGCACCGCATTGCTGCGCCATGCGTCGTTCCTGCTGAACGGGTAGATACCGGCATAGCTGCCGGCTTCGGTGATGGATTTTCCAATCAGGGTGAAGGCGGCAATCTCGACCCCGTCGGCAATCTGCAAATGGCCGAGAATGCCCGCGCTGCCGCCGATGCGGCAATACTTGCCGATGGTCGCGCTGCCGGCGATGCCGACGCAGCCGGCAATGGCGGTATGCGCGCCGATGCGCACGTTGTGCGCGACTTGAATCTGGTTGTCCAGCTTCACGCCGTCCTCGATCACCGTGTCGTCCAGCGCGCCGCGATCAACCGTGGTATTCGCGCCAATCTCGACGTCATCGCCGATCAGCACCCGGCCAATCTGCGGGATTTTCAGCCAGCGCCCCTCGTTCATGGCAATGCCGAAACCGTCGGCGCCAATCACCACACCCGAATGGAGAATCACCCGGCAGGCAATCACGCAGTCGTGATAGACCGTCACATTGGGATAGAGCAAACCCTGTGCGCCGAGGACGCTGCGCTCGCCGATGACACAACCGGCCATCACCACCGACCCCGCCCCGATGCGCGCGCCGGCGCCGATGCAAACCTGCGCGCCGATGTGCGCATCCGGCGCGATCTCGGCCCCCTCGCCGATCACCGCAGTCGGATGAATGCCCGGAGCCATGGACGGCAACGGATTGAGCAAGGCCGACAATCGGGCGAAATAGGCATACGGATTGGCGGCGACGATTCGCGGCAATTCGGTCAGCGCGGCATCGGCAGCGCCGACGATCACTGCGGAAGCGCGGCTGGCGGCGAGTTGTTTGCGGTATTTGGCATTCGCCAGGAATCCGATATTGCCGCGCACCGCTTTTTCCAGGGTGGCCACCTGGAAAACCTCGGTTGCGGGATCTCCCAGCACCTCGCCGCCGAGACGGGCAACGATTTCAGACAAGCAAAAACCCGGATTTTTCATGAGGTGCAGCAGTGCGTTACTTGCCTGCGGAATCGGCGTCTTCAACGGCCAGATATTTCAGCACCTTTTCGGTGATATCCACTTCCGCACTGCGGTACACCGCCTCCTGCAGGATGATGGCATAGTGCTCGCTCTCGGCGATAAGCCTGATCGCCTGGTCGGCTTGGGCCAGAATGCGCGCCACTTCCTCGTTCTGGCGCAGGGAAAGATCCTCGCGAAACTCGCGTTGCCGGGTTTGCAGCATCAGATTCAGATTGGCGATTTCGCGTTCCTGAATCCGGCGCGCGGATTCGGAGAGGGTCTTCTCTTCCGATTCAAGGCCGGTTTTGGCATCCTGCAACTGCTTCGCCAGCGCCATCACCTCCCGCTCGCGCACGGAAAATTCCTTGTCGATCTTTTTTTGCGCGGCCAGCGCGGGTTCTGATTCGCGCAGAATCCGCTCGGTATCGACAAAGCCGATGCGCGTCGTTTCCGCCGCCGCAGCGGCGGCAAACGCGCACAGCAAAATGCCGGTCATTATTTTGTTTTTCATGCCACCTCCCATTTGCCGGAAGAAACCCTCACCCCGCTCGCTCAGAAAAATCCGCCCAGCGTGAATTGGAAATTCTGCACCTTGTCCTGCGGCTTGTCATTCAGCGGCTTGGCCCAGCTAAACTGCAACGGCCCCGCCGGCGAGAACCAGTTCAGCCCCACGCCGGCAGAATAACGCATTCCCATCGAGGCGGGGACTTCCGATTTTTTGCCGGACAGCGCGCCGCCGTCGATGAACGCGCTCAGGCGCACGGAGCGATTTTTTTCCATCCCGGGAATCGGAAACAGCAATTCGATATTTCCCACCACGCGTTTGGTTCCGCCCAGGGTGTTATTGTTGATGTCGCGCGGCCCGAGAGAGCTCAAATCATAGCCGCGCACCGAACCGGTGCCGCCCGCAAACAGGTTTTTGAAAAACGGCAATTCCATTCCGGAGTAGCCGCCGGCGACCCCCAGATCGCCGTTCAGGCGCAGGGACAATTCCTTGGTCAGCGGATAGAACCACTGCTGAATGTAGGTGAGCTTGTAGAAACGCTGGCCGGATACCGGCAACGAGGCTTCAAGAAAAGCGCGCTGCGTCTCGCCCTCGGTGGCGTACACCGCGCTGTCGCGCGTGTCGCGGGTCCAGCCGATGGTGCCCAGCACATTCTGGTTATGGGTGCCGAAGGTGTTCACGTAATCGATGAATTGCTGCGGGCTATTGCTGTTCAGCGCCAGCGTGGTGTCTTCCAGCGACAAGCCGTACTGGAACGACTCATCGTCGTTGACCGGCACCCCGAAACGCACCCCGCCGCCGTAGGTTTTCGAAGTGAACTGGCTGATCGAGGTGGTGGTGCCGTCGGTTCGGCGCCGGAACGCATCAAACCCGCGGCTGATGCCATTGTCGGTGTAATACGGGTTGGTGTAGGAAACCGACAGTGTCTGGTTGATCTTGCTGGTGTTGATTTGGGTGGACAAGGAATTGCCGGTGCCAAAAAGATTGGACTGGGTCACCCCGGCCAACAAGGTAATCCCCTCGCCATTGCTGAAACCCGCGCCAATCTGAAAATTACCGGTCGGTTTTTCTTCCACGCTCAAATTCAGGTCAAGCTGGTCGCTGCTCCCGCTGACCGGCTGGGTTTCCACATTGGTCGCGCCAAAGAAACCGAGACGGTCAAGCCGCTGTTTCGATTTTTTGATTTTGGAGGTGGAAAACCAGCCCCCCTCCATCTGGCGAAATTCGCGCCGCACCACTTCATCCTTGGTCTTGTCGTTGCCGTTCACGTTGATGCGGCGCACATAGGCGCGCTGCATCGGATCGACCATAAAGGTGAAGGCCACCTGGTGGGCGTCCTTGTCGATATCGGGGATGGCACTGATGTTGGCAAAGGCGTAGCCCTTGTCGCCCAATTCCTCGCGGATCCTGTCCGAGGCCTCGGTCAATGCCTGGCGCGAGAAAGTCTGCCCGGGCCGGATGTTGATCATGCCGCGCAATTGCTCGTCGCCAAACTCGCCCTTGGCCACCGCCATCTTGATATCGGATACGGTGTAGGGTTCGCCTTCGGTAATGTTCAGGGTGATGTAGATGTCTTTCTTGTCGGCCGAGATCGAAACCTGGGTCGAATCGATGGAAAAATCCATGTAGCCGGAATTCAGGTACAGGCTGCGTATGGCTTCCATGTCGGCTTGCAGTTTGGGCTTGGAATACTGGTCGTTATTGGTCAGCCAGGTGAATATCCCGGGTGTGGTCAGCTTCATCTCGCCGAGCAGGGTTTTATCCCGGTAATGCGTGTTGCCGACGAAATTAATCTGGCGAATCTTGGATGGATCGCCTTCGGTCACGTCCAGCTTGACCGCCACCCGGTTGCGCTCCAGCTCGGTCACCGTGGTCGTCACCTCCACCGCATATTTGCCGCGCGCGATGTATTGGCGTTTCAACTCCTGTTCCGACTTTTCCAGCATCGCCTTGTCAAAGATGCGCCCCTCGGCCAGCCCCACCAGCTTGAGATTATCCAGCAACTGCGGCTTGGGGAAATCCTTGATTCCGTTCAGCTCGACACTGGCGATGGTCGGCCGCTCCTGCACCCGCACCACCAGCACTCCCTGGTCGGCAAGAAGCTGCACATCCTTGAAAAATCCGGTGGAGAACAGGGCGTGCAGCGCCGCCGTGGCACGCTCGTCCGTCACCGTGTCACCCACTTTCAGCGGCAGATAGCTGAACACCGTTCCGGCTTCGGTGCGCTGGATCCCCTCCACCCGAATGTCTTTCACCACGAACGGCTCGCCCGCCGAGGCGGTAGCGCCAAAAAGGAGCGCCCATACGCCCGCCAGTTTTTTTAAATCCATTATTTGTTTAACCCGAGATCAGGCGACTAATGTCGTTGTACAAAGCAAAACCCATCAGGGTGAGAAGGAGCGCGATACCGACCCGCTGTCCCGTTTCCCATGCCGTGTCCGACACCGGACTGCCCTTGAAAAATTCGACCGCATAATACAGCAAATGTCCGCCATCCAATAACGGGATGGGCAACAGATTGAGGATGCCGAGACTGATGCTGATCAGCGCCAGAAACCCGAGATAGGCGCCGAGCCCCATCTGCGCCGATTGCCCGGCATAGTCGGCGATGGTGATCGGACCGGACAGATTTTTCAGCGACACCTCGCCCAGCACCATCTTTGCCATCATCTTCAGGCTGATAAAGGAAGTCTCCCAGGTTTTGCGCAAGGCTTCCTGCAAGGCGCGCAAGGGCGAATAACTGACTTCGGTCAGCATGGCGTCAAACACCGCGCGGTCGATCTGCGGCGCGGCGCCGATGCGGCCAATGGCTGTATTGTTTTCTTCGATCCGGTCGGGCGTGATGATCAGCCGCTGCAACCGCCCTGCGCGCTCGATTTCTACTTGCAAAGCCTGCTGCGGATGGGCGCGCACCACCTCGACCCAGTCGCGCCAGAACGGCATCGCCGCACCCTCGACGCGCACGATGCGATCACCCTCGCGCAGGCCGCCCCGCTGCCCCGCGCCGTCGGCCACCAGTTTGCCGATAACCGGATAAACCGGCGGCTGATACGGATACAGGCCGAGTTTGGCCATGAAATCACCGTCCAGATCGGCTGCCGTCAGATTGCCCAGATGCAGAACGCGCAAGGCTTTCCCGCCGGCTGCAGAACTGATTTCGAGTTGCGCCTGTTGCGCCTGTTGCCCCTGCAACACCAAATCGAGCAAGCGCCAGCGCGCATCCTGCCAACTCGCCACCGCCACGCCGTCGATGGCAAGTATCGTGTCCTGTTCCCGCAACTGTGCCATCGCCGCCGGGGTGTCCGGCCGGATCTCGCCCACCACCGGCTTGACGCCCGGCACGCCATAAATGAACAACGCCCAGTACAACAGCACCGCCAGCAACAGATTGGCGACCGGCCCGGCCACCACGATCGCCATGCGCCGCAGCACCGGTTGGCGGTTGAACGCGCGCGGCAAATCCGTTGCGGACACCTCGCCCTCGCGCTCGTCCAGCATCTTGACGTAGCCACCCAGCGGAATGGCAGAAAGAGCCCATTCCGTTTCGCCGTTGCCAAAACGTTTGCTATACAGCACGCGACCGAAACCGACCGAAAAACGCAGCACCTTGACCCCGCAGCGGCGTGCGACGAAGTAGTGTCCCAATTCGTGGAACACCACCAGCACGGCAATCGCCACGATGAAAGCGAGCAACGTTGTCATATTCAAAAATGTCCAAACTTTAAGCCACGGGGAACACAGAGACCACAGAGGGAATCGCCGGTTCCCCTGTAAGCTCTGTGTTGTCTGCGGCAAATGGTTTTCAATTTCATTGCGCGATCCATTCCTGCGCCGCGCGGCGCGCGGCGGCATCGGCTTCCAGCACGTCCCGCAATTCTTTCACTTCGGCACGCGCCACCCGCCCCATCACGTCTTCGATCAGGCGCGGAATATCAAGGAAAGCGATGCGCCGTTCAAGGAAGGCGGCGACTGCAACCTCATTCGCCGCATTCAGCAAGGCAGGCACCGTGCCGCCCGCGCGCAAGGCCTGATAAGCCAGCGCCAGACAGGGGAAACGGGCAAAATCCGGCGCGCTGAAATCGAGGCGGGCGATCTGAAACAAATCCAATGGTGCCACGCCGGACTCGATCCGCTGCGGCCAGGCCAGCGCATAAGCAATCGGCGTGCGCATATCGGGATTGCCCAGTTGCGCCAGCACCGAGCCATCGACGTATTGCACCGCCGAATGGATCACACTCTGCGGATGCACCACCACCTGGATCGCATCGGCCGTGGCGTTGAACAACCAGTGTGCCTCGATCACCTCCAGCCCTTTATTCATCATGCTGGCGGAGTCGACCGAAATCTTGCGCCCCATGCTCCAGTTCGGATGCGCGCAGGCCTGCTCCGGCGTGACCTGCTCCAGCTCGGCCAGGGATGTGTTGCGGAACGGACCGCCGGACGCGGTAAGCAAAATCTTTGCCACGCCGCTGGCCCGCATGTCGCCCGCGTAAGCGCGCGGCAACGACTGGAAGATGGCATTGTGTTCGCTGTCGATGGGCAGCAGAACGGAGCCGCTGCGGTGCACCGCTTCCATGAACAGATGGCCGGCCAGCACCAGCGTCTCCTTGTTCGCCAGCAGGATTTTCTTGCCGGCCTGCGCCGCGGCCAGCGTCGGCGGCATACCGGCCGCGCCGACGATGGCGGCCATCACCGCATCGACTTCTGGCAGGGTTGCCACGCGCACCAATGCATCAGCACCGCACAGCACTTCGGTATCCAGTCCGGCCGCCGGCAAACGCGCGCGCAGGCGCTCGGCGGCAGCCTCGTCGAGCAGCACGGCATAGCGCGGATGAAAACTTTGGCACTGCTCGAACAACAGTCCATCCTGTTGCTGCGCGGTGAGGGCGATGATCTGATATTCACCGGGATGGCGCGCCACAACATCCAGCGTGCTTTTGCCGATGCTGCCGGTGGAGCCGAGTATCGTGATGTTCTGCACTAATTGATTCCCTGAAACAGCAGCGCCAGCGCCGCCAGCGGCAGCGTCGAAGTCAGCGCATCGATACGGTCGAGCAAACCGCCATGCCCCGGCAGCAGCGCGCCGCTGTCCTTGACGCCTGCCTGGCGTTTGATCGCCGATTCAAACAGGTCACCCAGCACCGCCAGCACCACCCACCACCATGCAGTCAGCATCAGCGCGGGCAATACTTGCAGGCGCGAAAACTCCGCGCTGAAGGTCCAGACCAGCGCCACGTAAATTGACACGCCGAAGATCGCACCGGCCACCCCTTCCCAGGTCTTGCCCGGACTGATGCTGGGTGCCAGTTTGCTCTTGCCGAAGCGGCGGCCGGCAAAATAGGCTGCAATGTCGGCCACCCACACCAGCCCCATCACGAACAGCAGCACCCACGGACTGGGCGTTGCTTCGCGCAGATCGATCATCGCCAGCCCGGTCGGGATCAACACCGCCCAGCCGACCCCCATCATCAACCCAGGCCGGGTCACTTTGATCCCGCTCATCAGCCAGGCGGGAACCACCACCAGCCACAGCAAGGCGGAAAGCAGATAGAAAAACAGATGAACATATTGGCTTTGCTGCGCGCTGACACCGGTATCCAGCCATAACAAACCGAGCATCAGCAGCAGGGTCGCACCCAAGTACAGCCAGGCTTGGCGGCCTTGCAAACGGGACAGATGCGACCATTCCACTGTGCCCTGCATCACCATGGCGACCACCAGCAGCGACCAGCCCAGCGGCGGCAACCAGAACAGCGCAACCAGCAACAAGGCCAGCAGAACGACGGCGGTCAGCACGCGGGATTTAAGCACCGGGTTCCCCTTTCAATTGTTCGCTGGTGCGGCCGAAACGGCGTTCGCGTTTCTGGTAGGAATGGATCGCCGCCTCCAGCGCGGCGCGGTCGAACGCCGGCCACAGGATATCGGTGAAATACAGCTCGGTGTAGGCCAATTGCCACAGCAGGAAGTTGCTGATGCGCTGCTCGCCGCCGGTGCGGATGAACAAGTCCGGTTCCGGCGCGTAGTGCATCGAGAGATAGGGCGCCAGCTCTTCTTCTTCAAAGGCGCTGGCGCGTTCGGGATGTGCCTGGCTCAAGGCATGCATCGCCTGCATGATGTCCCAGCGCCCGCCGTAGTTGGCGGCGATGGTCAGGGTCAGCCCGCTATTGGCGGCAGTGAGTTGCTCGGCCTGCTCGATATGCCGCACCAGCGGTGCATCGAAGCGGCTACGGTCGCCGATGACTTTCAGGCAGATGTTGTTCTCGTGCAACTTGCCGACTTCGCGCTCCAGCATCTTCAGGAATAACTGCATCAGAAAGGACACTTCGGCGGCAGGGCGGCGCCAGTTTTCGCTGCTGAAGGCAAACAGGGTCAGGTATTCCACCCCAAGTTCGCGGCACGCCCTGACCATCTCGCGCACTATCTCCACGCCGCGCTGGTGCCCCATCACGCGCGGCATGAAACGCTGTTTTGCCCAGCGCCCGTTGCCATCCATGATAATGGCAATGTGACGCGGCACCGCGGTGATGTCGGGGATGCTGCGGGTCGAGCTGAAGAAGGGCAGTGCCATGATCGGCAGTCTGAACTAGACCGCCATCAGGTCGGTTTCTTTGGCCTGCAGGGCTTTATCGATTTCTGCCACAAAACGGTCGGTGAGTTTCTGCACATCATCCTGTGCGCGGCGCTCATCGTCTTCGCCGACTTGCTTGTCCTTCAGTAATTTTTTCAATTGCTCGTTGGCATCGCGGCGGATGTTGCGCACCGCGATCTTGGCGTCCTCCCCCTCACTTTTGACCACCTTGATCAGGTCGCGCCGGCGCTCTTCGGTCAGCATCGGCATCGGCACGCGGATCAGTTCGCCGTTGGTGGCCGGATTCAGTCCCAGATCGCAATCGCGGATCGCTTTTTCGATCGGACCGACCATGTTCTTTTCATACGGCTGAACGCCGATGGTGCGCGCATCGGTCAGGGTCACGTTCGCCACCTGGTTGACCGGGGTCGGGTTGCCGTAGTAATCCACCATCACGTGATCCAGCAATCCGGTATGCGCGCGCCCGGTGCGTATCTTGCCGAGGTCAACTTTTAGCGCCTCCAGCGACTTTTGCATCTTCTGTTCAACGTTTTTTTTGATCTCAGCGATCATGCTTAGCTCCTAACGGTCATGGCAATAATGCTGCTTCTGATAATGAAACACGCCACGACCGTTTCCCCCACCCCACCCCTCCCCCGGGGGGAGAGGGAGCAAACGAATCGCCGCGCGCGTTTCAATTTATTCCACGCGTACCAAGGTTCCTTCACCCTCGCCCATCACCACGCGCTTCAGTGCACCGGGCTTGAAGATGCTGAACACGACGATCGGCAGCTTCTGGTCGCGGCACAGGGTCAGCGCCGTCGCATCCATCACCTTCAGATTCTTGCTGATCGCCTCGTCGAAACTCAGGCTCTGATAGCGGATCGCATTGGGATTCTTTTTGGGATCGTCGGTATAGATGCCGTCAACCTTGGTCGCCTTGATCACCACGTCGGCCGACATCTCCACCCCGCGCAAGGCAGCGGCGGTGTCGGTGGTAAAGAACGGACTGCCGATACCCGCCGCGAAGATCACCACCTTGCCGTCTTCCAGATAGCGCAGCGCCTTGCCGCGAATAAACGGCTCCGCCACCTGCTCCAGATTCAAGGCCGATTGCACGCGGCAATCCACTCCGGCCCGGGTCATCGCATCCTGCAAGGCCATCGAATTCATCACCGTGGCCAGCATGCCCATGTAATCGGCGGTGGCGCGATCCATTCCGGCTGCGGCAGGCGCCACCCCGCGGAAGATATTGCCGCCGCCGATCACCATCGCCACTTCGACACCCAACTCGGTCACTTCCCCGATCTCCGCCACGATGCGTTCGATGACCACACGGTTGATCCCGTAGCTGTCATCGCCCATCAGGGCTTCGCCGGAAAGTTTGAGCAGGATGCGTTTGTAAACCGGGGCGGACATGGTTGCCTTTCTTATTTGTTGGCCGTAGCGGCCGCGGCAGCCACTTCAGCCGCGTAGTCTTCCACTTTCTTCTCGATACCTTCGCCGACGACGAACATCTGGAACGCGCTGACCGACGCGCCCCTGCTCTTCAGCAGTTGCTCGATGGTCTGCTTGCCGTCCTCGGCCTTGACGAACACCTGGCCCAGCAGGGTGACTTCGCGCAGGAATTTCTGCACCGTGCCTTCGGCGATCTTTTCCAGCATCGCTTCCGGCTTGCCGCCTTCGCGCGCCTTCTCGATGGCGATACGGCGCTCGGTGGCGATATCTTCCGGATTCACCCCGGACGCATCCACCGACTTCGGCTTGCTCGCTGCGATGTGCATGGCCAGATCCTTGCCCAGCGTCTCGTCGCCGCCGGTGTAATTGACCAGCACACCAATCTTGTTGCCGTGCAGATAGGTTGCCAGCTTGCCGGTGCTCGTCGCATAGCGCTCGAAACGGCGCACCGTCAGGTTCTCGCCCAGCTTCATCACCAGCGCCTTGCGGTCTTCTTCCACAGTACCGACACCATTCACCAGCTGCATCCCCAGCAAGGCGTCGATATCCGCCGGATCGTTCTTCGCCACCGTTTCGGCGACGTTTTTGGCGAACGCCATGAAATCATCGTTCTTGGCCACGAAGTCGGTCTCGCAGTTCACTTCCGCCACCGCGCCGGTCTTGCTGTCGGCGCTCAGATACGAACCGATCACGCCTTCCGCCGTCACGCGCGAAGCCGCCTTGCTCGCCTTCGCACCGCTCCTGATGCGCATCAATTCTTCTGCCGCCTTGAAGTCGCCGTTGGTCTCGACCAGCGCCTTCTTGCATTCCATCATGCCGAGGCCGGTTGCCTCGCGCAGTTCCTTCACCATACTTGCGGTGATTTCAGCCATGTCAAACTCCTAATTTTTAAAACACAAAATCCAGTTACAAAAAAGGGGGCTTGCGCCCCCTTGTTGCGGCAAGGCAGCCTACGCGGCAGCGTCTTCCGCCAATTGCTCGACCAACTCGGTCACCGGCTGCTCGCGTCCCTCCAGGATCGCATCGGCCATGCCGCGCGCATACAGGCGGATCGCCTGGCTGGAGTCATCGTTGCCGGGAATCACAAAATCCACCGCTTCCGGATTATGGTTGGTATCCACCACACCGATGACCGGGACGCCCAGCTTGTTCGCTTCGGTGACCGCCCCTTTCTGATAACCGACGTCGATCACAAACATCGCATCGGGCAAGCCCTGCAAGTCTTTGATCCCGCCCAGGCTGCGCTCCAGCTTTTCCAGTTCGCGGCGAAACATCAGCCCTTCCTTCTTGGAAACCTTGTCGATGCTGCCGTCTTCGATCATCGCTTCCAGCTCCTTCAGGCGCTTGATCGAAGTCTGCACGGTCTTGAAGTTGGTCAGCATGCCGCCGAGCCAGCGGTGATCGACGAAAGGCATGCCGCAGCGCAGCGCTTCTTCGCGGATGATCTCGCGCGCCTGACGCTTGGTCGCCACAAACAGGATCGTGCCTTTTTTCGCCGCGATCTTGCGCGCTTCCTTCAGCGCGTCGTTGAACATCACGACGGTCTTTTCCAGGTTGACGATATGAATCTTGTTGCGATGGCCAAAGATAAACGGGGCCA
>Ga0210053_1000709_pt1 | contig 32790 bp, 37 predicted proteins | sample CryGeymeta201512_FD_185467 | JGI IMG/M metagenome (GOLD analysis project Ga0210053, IMG submission 185467) | Groundwater microbial communities from Crystal Geyser aquifers in Utah, USA - Crystal Geyser metaG 2015-12 (SPAdes) (version 2) | ecosystem: Environmental > Aquatic > Deep subsurface >... | reverse complement strand
AACCTACAACGATCCCCATTACAGCCAGGTTGTATTGGACTTTTAATATGACCGTCACTGCAAAACCGTCTGCCGCCTGGAATCAGGATTGTTTCAAATGGGCCAGTGTTGACTGGCAAATGGTTACATTGATTATTGCTATATGGCTGGTCATGATCATATTAGTCAACCCGGTAGGAAATTTTCCGCTCAATGATGACTGGTCTTTTGCAGCGTCAGCCAGGCTATTGGCAGATATCGGTCATTTTGTGTTTCCTGACTGGTCTGCGGCCAACATAGTTGCCCAAATATTTTGGGGAAGCCTATTCATCAAGATATTTGGATTTTCATTCACGGTATTAAGATTTTCTACCCTGATACTTGGTTTAATTGGAATCATTGCAGTTTACCGACTTTTACGTGAAATAAAAACATCATCGGGCTTGTCTGCAATAGCTGCGTTATTGATAGCGGTAAATCCAATTTACTTTGCATCAAGCAACACCTTCATGACCGATATACCTTTTTATTCATTTTCTGTACTCTCGTTGTTTTTTCTGACACGATTTTTACTATATAACAATACATCAGAAATTGTGCTTGGCATAGCCGCCGCATGTTTGGCAGTGCTCGTAAGGCAATTGGGTTTTGCGATACCTATTGCATTTGTTTTTGCGTATTTGGCAGGCAGGCAACTAACAGGAAAATCTCTGACAGTCTCATTGTTTCCCTTGGTGGGCTGCGTTTCCTCACATTTCGCACTAAAACTGTGGCTGCAATTGGATGGCCAATCGCCAACCATGTATGGGCACCAAATTAATCAAGTTCAAAACGCTCTGTCACAACCAATCCTGGATGTTGTCACAAACTTCAGCTACAACATTTTTGTGTCGATACTTTATATAGGATTATTTTTATTTCCATTGTTAATTCTGACTTTCTTTAATAACAGGAACATAATTACCAAAAAATTTATTTATTTTGGTCTAATTAGTGTTGCAGTCACTTGGTTACTGTTATATTTTGGTCAGTCCAGAATTCTCAACTGGCCACTATTGGGAAATCCCATAAGCTGGAACGGCGTTGGACCACTCCTCCAGTCTGGCAGTTTGGGTTACGTCCCCAAAAATATTATTTACCTTCGTACATTCTGGACGATTATTGGATTTGTTGCAATTGCTTCATTTGGTTTGATGCTATATCTCTTGCTATATTTTTCTAAATTTATTTTAGTTCACATCAGCGAAAGAAAGCACATTAATGTCCGATTGGCTATTCTGTTTAGTGCGACAACAATTATTTATTTACTGCCAGTAGCAGGTGTTGCGCAGTTGTTTGACAGATATTTATTATTGCCAATTACCACCGTCATGCTTTTGTTCTTTATGATACCTTCATTTACCAAGCTTGAAAACTTCTCTGGCCTCGGCAAGCTCACAACCATACTCTCCGTATCATTTATGGGGCTAATCACCGTGCCAGCCACACACGACTACCTTTCGTGGAACCGTGTTCGTTGGGCTGCGCTCGATGATATGGTGCTAAACAAAAAAATAAATCCAGCCAGAATCGATGGTGGTTTTGAATTTAATGGCAGTTACCTATACAACCCGAAGCAAATCACAGCGAACCCAAAGGGCTGGTGGGTGGTTGACAATGAATTTATCATTGCATACGAAAATAGGGTTTTAGTCCAAAATTACGGCTACCGAACAGTGGCCAGCTATCCGGTTAATTCATGGCTCTCCTTCAGCCCGCACACCATATATGTCGTGCAAAGAACGTATTGAAACAAAGATCTACTGAAATATTATGATATCTGTTACAGAACTAACTGAGTTTTTCAGTGTCACAAATAATAAAATTGAAAAGCTTCTTTCAAAAAATGCTTTTTTCTTTCTTGTTTTGATCAGTGTCTGTCTATTACTTGTCGGCATTCCAATTCTTAGTCAATCAGCCAACATCATAAATCTTGATGCCTGGGGCTACATGGCAGTAGCAAAATATTATTTGACAGACCCATCACCTAGATTGAGAGATGCTTATACAGTTGGTCCGCTCATACTTTTAATAATTACAACATCAAAATTTATTTTACTAAAGCTTTTTGAATGGAGTCATCTTGCAGATGTTTTATTGCTTAAGGGCTTGGCCATTGCATGTTACGTCAGCATTGTGGTTAGTGCGGGGATTTATTTAAGAAGATATGCATCACCCGGTATCGTAGTTGTATTTCTTATATTATTCATGGGTTTGCCATCGTGGGAAATGGATAACATGACACTGAATGGTGAGTTGATGAGTCTGGCATGGTTGACCATCCTCTTGGCTTATCTCTATAAAGACGACGGCTCACCAAGTGTATATTTGGTTGCACTGCTAACATTGCTTGTTATTTATACCAAAATTCAATCGATTATCTTGCTGGCCATTTTGCTCGTTGGTTTTTATAAAGATAGAAATGATTTGCTCAAGGCATTAGCAGTTGTGTTTTCCGGATTTATTCTGGTGGAAGCAATACTTTTATTCAATGGAATTGGGTTATTGCGTAATGTAAGCAATATGTTTGCCTATGCAGCCAATCCAATTATGGAAAAAGGTGCACAAGCTACAAGCTTCAGTCTCTTTGACTCTTTAGTGAATAATCGATTCTTTGTTAATTTCTCGTGGGCAGTTGAAAAGCTACAAAGATTTGTTCCACTTTTTGGTTTTGTTTTTATTTACTATTTATTGACTAGCCATAAAAATGGGAAAAAAGTGTTTCAAGATTGGCGGGTTTGGGTACTTGCACTGTTTTTAACCATTTTGATTCCTGGCCGACAGTATGAACATTACACTTTATACGGAATATTATTTGTTATTGCAATGGCCGGCCCCATGCTGCATGAGTTAAATAAAATTGACAAGGCCCGTCATATTTCTTACGCCACATTGATTGTTGTGCTTTGTTTTTTCACTTTTAACACAGTCAAACTTATAAGACCACTTGCTGAAACCCAATTGCGCATTGGTCCGGAAGCTCAGACGGCCTTGCAAATCACACAGAGCACAGGCGGTCGGGTTTATATTCATGGCTGGGATTCCAGTCTTTACTCCTTGTTTAATGGGTGGGCTGACGACATTTCTATTTTTAGTGTCACGAGTAAACATATCGATCCAACGACATATCTGGATCGCCTCGTCGCGAAAAGATACGAATATATTATTGATGTCGTTGGTTATTCTGGATATTTGGATGATCCTGCATACAAAATAAACCGCAGTACCATATATGGTTTTTATCTTGTTGATTATTATGATCTTGTGTTCTACAAAAACGGTCTCGGCGTCTTTAGAATCAAGCCTGCCTATCGTAAATAAACCCTGGATTTAACATGAAAGCAGTCATTCTGGCTGGTGGCCTCGGCACGCGCATCAGCGAAGAAACCGTGGTCAAGCCCAAACCGATGATCGAAATCGGCGGGCACCCGATTCTTTGGCACATCCTCAAGATTTATTCCCACTACGGCATCAACGACTTTGTGATCTGCTGCGGCTACAAGGGCTACGTCATCAAGGAATACTTTGCCAACTACTTTCTGCACATGTCAGACGTGACCTTTGACATGGCCAACAACCGCATGGAAGTGCACCAGCACAAGGCCGAGCCCTGGAAAGTCACGCTGGTTGACACCGGCGATAACACCCAAACCGGCGGGCGCCTGAAGCGCGTGGCCAACTACGTCAAAGATGAAGACACCTTTTGCCTGACCTATGGCGACGGCGTGAGCGACATCAACATCACCGAGCTGATCGCCTTTCACCACGCTCAAAACGTCAAAGCCACCGTGACCGCCACCATTCCGCCGGGCCGCTTTGGCGCGCTGGACATGAGCGGCACCAAGGTCAGGTCGTTCACAGAAAAGCCCAAAGGCGATGGCGCCATGATCAACGGCGGCTTCTTTGTGCTGTCGCCCCAGGTGCTCGACTACATCACCGACGACCAAACGCTCTGGGAGCGTGACCCCGTGGAGCGCCTGGCCAGCGAGGGCCAACTGGCCGCCTACCAGCACCACGGCTTCTGGCAGCCCATGGACACCCTGCGTGACAAAACGCACCTGGAAGAGCTGTGGCAATCGGGCAAAGCGCCCTGGAAGAAGTGGGACTGACTTTGACTTTTCTGGCTTCCGGAGTAAAAATGACATATATGTCTGACAACAGAAACTTATGATCAAAGACGCCAAAAGCATGGCTCTACACCGGTTGCAGGAAGATGTTCTGGGCCAATTGCAAGCCATGGGCGACCCGCAGTTCGACTTGGCAAAATTGTGCGGCGGCACGGCGCTGTCGCGCTGCTGGCTGGGTCATCGTGTCTCATACGATCTTGATTTTTTTCTACCCGAAGGATTCAATGCTCAAAAGATGGCGACCACTCTCAAAAACGCCGGCATTTCTTTTGAAACCCGAGATATCGTGGACGATCTGCGCAAGGCCAATCAACTCCACGGCTACATCACTCATCAACGTCAGCAGCTAAAAGTCTCATTCCTTGAAGACGCCTATTTCAATGTTTATCCAGCTGTCGAAGAAAAGTTTGGCAATCTGACGGTGCGCACAGAGAAAATTGCGGGTCTGTACCACAGGAAACTTCGGACCGTGGCAGGAAGCGGCTCAGGGGGTGACGCGTTCGAGGGCGGGCGGCAAAAGGCGCGCGACTTGTTCGATCTTTATGTCTTGTCAGAAGCGTTTATGCCAATCAAGCCCTTCATGGAGTCGCTTCCGTATCCGTTTCCATCGGCTGCCTTTGACAACGGGTTGGCGAACATGCCATGGTTCCAGCTGATGGACGAGCTCAAGGAAATTGTTTGCGACACAAAATGGCGCGCTGCCCAAGACATCGACTTTCTGCAAGCGGCGCTGTACAAGCAAATTGGCGCCGAAACGATTGATGAATTCGAACATCCCCCGGGTGGGGTCGTGCGGGGCTGACGCGATGAAACCCAGAAGCGAGATTGAACCCTGGGAAGTGGTGAGCAAAAAAGTTTATTGGGATCGGGAGGTGGCACTGGACAAGTGGCAAAAAATGTTGTCTGTTGGCCATCCTTCGTATCTGCCTGATGCGGTCGCCACCATGGAGGTTGTTGAGTTCATCCACTTCTATGGCGCGCAACGGTTTGTGGCAGATTGGCCCGCGCTTCGGGCGTCATTGTCAGCCGCAGCTATTGGCCAGGCCGCAACCTACGACATGGCCTGGAGCCGCTTGGTAAGCGGCGGGTGGAACCTGAAACCAACGAAAGATTTTCACACTATGCCAAAACGGCGCAAGCAATTCCTGCTGTGCGTGGCGCGCTCGCCAGGCAAGAGCATTTACGAGTTGGCGAAAGACCTGGGGCTGCAATATCGGCGTGCACACGAGCACGCGCAGCGCTTGATCAACGAGGGCAAGCTGCGTGCTGCGGAAGTCGTTGAAGGCGGCCATCGCAAGCGCAAGCTCTATCCATGCTGACAATGGAGGCCACCGCAGCAATGACGGATACTTTCCAAATGACAACCAACCCTGATTTCTGGCGCGGCAAGCGCGTCTTTTTAACCGGCCACACCGGCTTCAAGGGCAGTTGGCTGAGCATGTGGCTGCAAAGCCTGGGCGCACAGGTGCACGGCCTGGCGCTGGAGCCGCCCACCACGCCTAACCTTTTCACCGTAGCGCAGGTTGCAGCAGGCATGGCCAGCCACACCCTTGGCGACATTCGCGACCTGGCCACCGTGCAGCAAGCCATGCAGGCGGCGCAACCCCACATCGTGATCCACATGGCCGCGCAGCCGCTGGTGCGCCAGTCTTATGCCGAACCGGTAGAAACCTATGCCACCAACGTGATGGGCACGGTGCATGTGCTCGAATCTGCCCGCCACATGCCCAGCGTGAAAGCCATCGTGGTCGTTACCACCGACAAATGCTACGAAAACAAGGAATGGCTCTGGGGCTACCGCGAAGACGAACCCATGGGCGGCCACGACCCCTACAGCAACAGCAAAGGCTGCGCCGAGCTGGTCACCAGCGCCTACCGCCGCTCATTTTTGCAAGGCCAGGGCATTGCCGTTGCAAGCGTGCGCGCCGGCAACGTGATTGGCGGGGGCGACTGGGCTGCCGACCGCCTGGTGCCCGACATCTTGCGCGCCTTCGAGCAAAACCAGCCCGTCATCATTCGCAACCCCCACGCCACGCGCCCCTGGCAACATGTGCTGGAGCCGCTCAAGGGCTACCTGACACTGGCCCAACACATGTATACCAGCGGGCAAGACTTTGCCGAGGGCTGGAACTTTGGCCCCAAAGACGACGACGCACGCCCGGTGCAATGGATTGTGGAACACATGGTGGCCAGTTGGGGCAATGGCGCAAGCTGGCAATTGGACGGCGGCACGCATCCGCACGAGGCCAGCTACCTAAAGCTCGACATCTCCAAAGCCAAAGCCCGCCTGGGCTGGCAACCACGCTGGGCGCTGCAACAGGCGCTGCAAGCGTCAGTCGAATGGCATCAGCAGTGGCTCGGCGGGGCAGACATGAAAGCCGCTACCATGACGCAAATCAACCAGTTTCAGGACGAAGCGTCATGACCCATCTACAAATGCTCATCACCAGCCACCAAAACCGGGCAGCAAAGGCAAGCGGGCAACAAGTCAACTGGCAGGCTCGGCGCGTAAAGTGGCTCGAAACACTCGTAACGCTTTTTGAGACCATTCAGAGCGAATTGATCTTTGCGGGAGTCGAGCCAGATCACATTCAGGACACCCGCCACACCATCGCCGAAGAAAGCCTTGGCACCTACGATGCGCCAGGTCTGATGGTTCAAATTGGCACCGGCCGTGTCACGTTTACGCCCATAGGCAGTGTCGTTATTGGCGGCTATGGCAGGGTCGATGTGGACGGCCCCAGGGGGTCGGTCAAACTGATTGCGGTCGATGCCGACCCGTATCACGACCCCGCAGACAAAACCCCTCTGCACCAGCGCACCTGGACTTGGCAAGCCTACCCCGACAAAGCCCGAAATGGCTACGTTTTAGACCAAGAAGGCCTGGCCAAAGTGCTGGAACAAGTGCTTGGCAACGCCTGACCGTGCAACCGTTTCCCGACATCGCCGGTGCGCAGCACTGGTATGTAACCACCAAAGACGGCTTGATCGGCTTGCGCATGGCTGCTAATAATGCGGCCCGGTTAAGCGACGCAACCCTGGATCAACTCTGGGGTATGACCGAAGCCGAATGGCATCAGTTTTACAGCCAGCAAGCCACACGACACGAAATGTTTGCCACCCTGGCGCTATTTGCGGCGTGCGAAGGCGGCATCCGGCGCGACTTTGAATGGCGCTGCCTTGGTAACCACGGGCAAGAACATCGCCAGAAATTTTCCAAGCTAAAGCGTGGCGCAACGCGCAAGCACATTCCGCTCAACGCCATCCTTGACACTTGGCAAAGTGCTGACAATCAGAAAAAGTGGTTTGCCAACCAAATTGCAACACTCAAGTCCCTTTTTGAGCAGCGCAATGATTTGGCCCACGGCAAAGAGAGTATCAATGTTGCATTCGAGTTGGTTTTCGATCGGCTCGACACCATTCGCCAAAAATGGTCCGAAGCTGCCCAGGACTTCCGTGGCTATTGATTGTCAACATGGCAAACCAATGGCACCAAGCCTGTAAATCACATCAAGATATGCGTACCATTAGCTTGAGTCAAATTGCGCAATACCAAAACGATGAAGGATGTCTGCCATGCAAGCCGTGAAAGCAATCTACAAAGAAGGCAACATACAGTTGCTGTCGCCGCTGCAAGGCGTCACAGAAGCCGAGCTGTTTGTCATCGTGCTCGACAAAGCTGAACAGACCGGCAGCGTTGTAACCACCTTCCAGCCCGTGGCAATCAACTCCGAGCAAGAATTCAAGGCCATTGGCCTGTCAAACTTTTTTGACACCAATGAAGACAACAACGTGGACTGGGAGGACCTGTTTGATGTTAAGCCCCGGTGACATCGTCCTGCTGGATTTCCCCTACACCAACCAGACTGGCAGCAAAGTACGCCCGGGACTGGTGCTCAACAGCAACCCGCACAACAAGCTTGAGGATGTCAACGTTGCCTACATCACCACAGAGGTCGACGCCTACGCGCACGACCCTGCTGCAATAGCACTCAATGCAACCGACATGGCCGAAGGCACACTCAAGCAAGCCAGCGTGGCCCGGGTCGACAAGGTGCTCACCATTCACAGCAGCAAGTGCCGCAAAGTCGCGCGACTAAACAGCAAAAAAATTGACGAAATGCTACGCAAGGCAACCTTGCTGCATGTAGAAAACTTTGCGGCCAACAAGTACGCGGTGCCGGTATTTACCCCAGGCGAAACTGCAGTGCCACCCTCAGGCAAGTTGCTGGGCGCCCAAGAACTCAAAAACATGGTTGAGGCCAGCCTCGACGGCTGGTTGACCACCGGCCGCTTCAATGCCGAGTTTGAGAAAAAGCTGGCTGCCTTCATCGGCATCAAGCACCTCATCACCGTCAACTCCGGCTCGTCGGCCAACCTGGTCGCGTTCAACACCCTCACCTCGCCCAAGCTGGGCGAGCGCGCTATCAAAAAAGGCGATGAAGTCATAGGCGTGGCCGCAGGCTTTCCCACCACCGTCAACCCCGTCCTGCAATTTGGCGCGGTGCCGGTGTTTGTCGATGTAGACCCGCTCACCCACAACATTGACGCAAGCCTGATCGAAGCCGCCATCAGCCCCAAGACCCGTGCCATCATGCTGGCGCACAGCCTGGGCAACCCGTTTAACCTCGACGTGGTCACCGCCCTGTGCAGCAAGTACAAACTGTGGCTGGTAGAAGACTGCTGCGACGCACTGGGCACCACCTACCGCGGGCAAATGGTGGGCACCTTTGGCGACATTGGCACGCTCAGCTTTTACCCAGCGCACCACATCACCATGGGCGAAGGCGGCGCGGTGTTTACCAAGCACGACGAGCTCAAAACCATTGCCGAAAGCTTTCGCGACTGGGGCCGCGACTGCTATTGCCAGCCCGGCAAAGACAACACCTGCGGCAAACGCTTTTGCCAGCAATTGGGCGACTTGCCCTACGGCTACGACCACAAATACACCTACAGCCACTTGGGCTACAACCTCAAAATATCTGACATGCAAGCCGCCTGCGGCCTTGCTCAGTTAGACAAAGCGGCGCAATTTATCCAGGCCCGCAAAGACAACTTTGCCTACCTGCTGGGGCGCCTGCAAGACTGCGCAGAATTCATTCAACTGCCCGTGGCCACCGAGCATTCAGACCCATCGTGGTTTGGCTTTCCCATCACGCTCAAACCCAACTGCCCCGTGACCCGGCTCGACCTGCTGACCTACCTGGACCAAAACAAAATTGGCACCCGCTTGCTGTTTGCCGGCAACCTCACGCGCCAGCCTTACATGATCGGCGCCCATTACCGCATCAGCGGCACCCTGACCAACACCGACAATGTGATGAACAACACGTTCTGGATTGGCGTGCAACCGGCGTTGACGCGGGAGATGCTGGAGTTTGCCGTGACCAAAATTGAGAGTTACTTGGGTGTGAACTTCTGATGGAAAAGCGCAAGCGCATGGCATGATCCGTGTCGTTGCCGAATCGGCTGCGATCAATGCCATACATAAAAACCAACGCAACGCCGCAAAGATAAAAGTAAGCAGCTATTAATATCGCAGCAAATTCAACTTTGTTTCAGCCCTAAAGTTTTATCCCCTCACACCATGCGCCTCACCCTAGACCAAATTGAAGCCATCAAGCAAACAGCCCAGGCTGTGCTTGGCGATGATGCACGGGTTGTTCTTTTTGGTTCGCGTGTCGATGATTCCAAAAAAGGTGGGGACATTGATCTGCTGTTTGAAACCGACCACCTGGTTGATAACCGTGCCAGCACCATCGGGGCAATCTATGTTGCGCTGATACGCAAATTGGGCGACCGTAAAATTGACATCATCCTCAAAGACATTGCAACACCAGCAGCACCGGTACTGGAAATTGCACGGCAAACCGGAATCGAGTTATGAGCCTCAAATACCTGCCAGAACATGCCCAGGCAACGCTACTGGCGCTCGATTTGGCACGCAAGGAGGCCAAGCAACTGCATTACAGCCAAACCACCCTTTTTGCGCTGCCAATCGATCTTGCCTGGGTGCAAAGCTTGAGCCAGCAACCTGAAACTGTAGAAAAAGTTGAAGCCTTTGTCAGCCGCTTTGGCAGGTTGCAAGACCATTTGGGCGAAAAATTATTACCACGCATGGCCGCCCTGGTCGGTGAAAACAGCAAAACACTGCTTGACGCACTGGCCATAGCCGAAAAAATTGACTTGCTGGTCAGTGCAGATGCATTTATTGCAGCGCGTAAATTGCGTAATACCCTGGTATACGAATACATGCATGATGCCCAAACATTTTTAGACGGCTTGTTCGCTGCACAGCAAGCATGCCAAATGTTTTTTGACATCATTGAAAAAGCCCAGACCCAAACCGTTCGCCTGGGGCTACCGCCAACAGGTGTTGAAACAACGTCCACCTAATCGCTGTGTCAACCACCTCATTACCGGCAAACCTGACCAACACCGACAATGTGATGAACAACACCTTCTGGATTGGCGTGCAGCCTGCGCTGACGCGGGAGATGCTGGAGTTTGCTGCCAGTAAGATCGAGAACTATTTGGGTATTAACTTTTAATGGCTAGGGATATCAAATGATAAGCAAGGAAATCAAGTCTGTCCTCATCACAGGCGGCACAGGTAGTTTTGGCAAAGCCTTTGCAAAGCGCCTGCTCCAAGATACATCTGTTGAGCGACTGGTTATTTTCAGCCGCGATGAATTGAAACAGTTCGATATGCAAAGTGATCCATTTTTTATGGAGCATGCACACCGGTTACGCTATTTCATTGGCGACGTGCGAGACGGTGAGCGGCTGAAGTCTGCATTTAACTCCATCAACCTTGTCGTCCATGCCGCCGCACTCAAGCAGGTGGTCGCTGCTGAATACAACCCGATGGAAGCGATCAAGACCAACGTGCTGGGCGCACAAAATGTGGTCGAAGCTGCTATCCATTGCAAAGTCGGCAAGGTGATTGCATTGAGTACCGACAAGGCCGCAGCACCTATCAACCTCTATGGTGCAACCAAGCTGTGTTCCGACAAATTGTTCATTGCAGCCAACAACATTGTGGCCGGTGGCCCAACACGCTTTTCAGTGGTTCGGTACGGCAATGTGTTCGGCAGCCGGGGCTCGATCGTGCCGTACTTTCTGCAGCACAAGGATCAATGGGAGTCCTTCCCCGTGACCGATGACGCAATGACGCGTTTCACCCTTTCGTTGCATGACGGTGTGGAATTCGTCATGAAATGCACCCATCAAATGCACGGCGGCGAACTCTTCGTTCCACGCATTCCCTCATATCGCATAGTCGATATTTGCGCCGCCATCGACCCGGCCAAACCGATCTCTATCGTGGGTATTCGCCCTGGCGAAAAGATACACGAAATCATGATCACCACCGCCGACCTGCCGTCCACTTTCGAGTGGGCGGGCGGCTTTGCCATCATGCCGCCTACCGGCATCATGAATCAGCGCATCGTCCAGAGCATGGCCACCGCTGGCTACGTCAAGGCAGACTCACTAAAGGCCGAGTACAACTCCGGCACCAACACCGAATGGATTGATGTGCCTACGTTAAGCCAGATGATTCAAGAGTTTGCCAAAGGTGATTTGTGATCGTATTGCGCTTTGGCAGTACCGGGCGATTGGCCCGAATTTGCAATACGGCCCTCAAGCTCGCAGCCCCCACTGCGACGGTGTACAGCGCAAACAGAGCCGGTGAGTTTGTGCCAGTGCAAGATGCGGCAGGCCTGGCAAAGCATGGTTCAGTGGCGTCTCTTATGCAGGCGCATGCGGCTGAACAAGTCATACTGCTGGACACCTCGGTAGATCACAGCTCCACCGCCAACCTGGTGGCGCACGAGGCGTTCAAAAGAAACGTCATTGCCACCCTGCATAGCCACAATGCCCTCGCGAAGGCGATCGGTTTTTCGTCTGGCATCACCATGGTGAATGTCTCACGAATCCAGCCTACGGCCTCTCACATGCTGGAATACCGAACCCAAAAGATAGCCCAGGAAAAGTTGTTCGACGAGCTGGCGTGCCCGGTCTTTATGCCCAACATTTTCACGCTGGTGGGGCCCATTACCTACAACACCCAAGGTGCGGCGTGGGCACAAATTTTGAAAGCCAGGTTGCAGGGTTCGCCCGGCACCGTGCTGCATGAGCCTGACACCAAGAAAGCATGGGTATCGGAATTCCGGGTATTTAAGGCCGTGTCGGGTTTCCTGGCCGAACCCGCTCCGCTATCTATCAAAGGGCCCCTTGTGGATGGTGTGTTCACGTTGTCTGAAATTGCAAAAACTGCGTACCTGCCACTTCCCGTACTGGCTTACACCACGGGCAATGCTGCGGGATGGCTGTTTGGCGACTACATTCCTGAACTTAACGCCACCGGCCATCAAACCATCCACGAAGAACTACTTCGCGCCCTCAGCCAATAAACCCGTACCAACCATGGAACAAGACAACACAATTACCGCATCTGAACTCGTGGTTCGCCGCCTGGTGCAACATGGCATTCATCAAGCGTTTGGCGTGGTGGGTGGCGCCATCATGTACATAACAGATGCGCTGCGGCGTTGCGACGGCATAGCCACCACGTTTACCCACCACGAGCAAGGCGCCGCCATTGCGGCAGAAGCCTACGCCAAGGTCACCAATCATCCTGCGCTGGTATTTGCCACCGCCGGGCCGGGCGCAACCAACGTGATCACTGGCGTTACTGACGCCTATATGGATTCAATCCCCATGGTCGTGCTCATTGGTGATGTGCGCAGCACCATTGCCGCCGACTTTGCAAAGCAGCGCTACAACGCACCGCAAGAAGTCAACCAGGCGGGGCTGCTCAAGCCTGTCGTCAAGCACTACTGCTACCTGGCACCTGATATGGATGCAGCCGGGCTGATTGCCAGTGTTGACGCCGCCATTCAATCCGCCGTTTCAGGGCGAATGGGTCCGGTGTGTATCACCGTCCCGCTGGACGTGCAAGGCATGCGCTGCGACAGCAAGGCACTCGCCAAGCCAATCCCGCCATTTTCAAAGCATGACACCGGCAACCAGGCAGCCTTAATTGCCGCCATGCAAGCCTTGCTGCAGGCAAAAAGACCCTTGATCTTGTTGGGTGCCGGGGTCAGGATGTCAGGTAGCGCAGAAGCTGCCATCAACCTGATCCAGCAACATAAAGTGCCTTACTGCGTGACCATTGGTGCGGTCGATCTGCAAGACAAGGCCGACCCGCTGTCCTGCGGTTGCGTTGGCCCCACCTCACAGCGTGCCGCCAATCTGCTGTTCCATGAGGCAGATTGTGTGCTGGCACTTGGCACCAGCTTTGATCAAAGCGTTACCGGCTTCAATATTGCCGACCTTGTCCAGAACAAGCATGTTTTTCTGGTTAATGTCGATCCTGGTGAGAATTTGCGGTTTCATGACGCCAACATTCACCCGATCGAGGCCGACCTGGCAGTATTTTTCCAGACCATTGCAAAGCACAGCTTCAAGGCCGAAAGCCATGCCGATTGGTTGCATCAGGTCAACAAGGTCAAAGCAACCTTGACGATTGATACCGAAGCGCAAATGCGCACCACAGTTGGCCAGGGCTACCTTTCAGCCTACGACATCACCACTGAAATATCCAGAACTTTGCCGAAGGATGCCACCGTGGTGTTGGGCATTTCACTGGATGCGCACACGGTCTTCAACTCATTCCTGGTGACCAAAGGGCAAAGGGTGTTGGTCAGCAGAAACCTGGGGCCCATGGGCTGGGATGTGCCAGCGCTGCTCGGTGCTGCACACACCACAAAGCAACACGACGCGCTGATACTGCTCACCGGCGATGGCAGCCTGATGCTGAACATTCAGGAGCTGGCCGTTATTGCAGGCCTGGCAATACCGGCTTGCATTTTTGTTTTCAACAACGATGGCTATGTGTCCATACGCACCACCCAGTCCAACTTCTTTGGCCAGCAATTCTTTGGTTGCGATGCCGCCTCCGGACTCAAAATTCCGGCCATTGCGCCGCTGGCCCATGGTTTTGGCTTTGCGTATTCAAAGGTGTCCGCTTTAGCCGATATTCAAGACATACTTTCTGAACACCATCATGTCGGCAAGCCGAGAATTGTGGAGTGTTCAATAGACCCAAGCCAGTTGCGCGAGCCCCGTCTGGTATCACGCGTCCAAAACGGGCAATTCAAAACTCCAGTGCTGCATGACATGACCCCATCACTCACCCCTGCGCTTGGCGCAGTTGTGGTCGGCATGTTCCCCCAAGCCTTTGACTAAGCGTTGCCAAAAAAATGAAAGTATTGGTCTTTGGCGCAACAGGCCGCCTTGGCACGACGCTCTGCCAGCATCTGGCGGCTGCACGGCATGAGGTGTTTCCATTTAGCCGCGATGCAACACACCCCTGCGAAACCGAGCATGAAATTACCCAGGCATTCACACATGCCATGGCGCAAGTCCGACCAAACTGTGCCATCAACCTGATTGCCCTCACCGATGTAGATCAGTGCGAAAAGGCACTTGGCCAAGCAGCGCTGCTGAATTGCTTTGTGCCGCAGCTCATCGCCCGGCTGTGCAGGGACACCACTGCACCCGCAACCCACTTCATTCAAATTTCTTCGGATCAGGTGTATCACGGCCCGGGGCCACACTTTGAAGATGCAACCAATCCCATCAATGTTTACGCGCTGACCAAACTAATGGGGGAATACGCTGCACTTCAAAATGGCGGCTGTGTACTTAGAACCAATTTTTTTGGCAAAAGCAAAACCCCAAAGCGAGGCAGCTTCAGCGATTGGCTGGTGCACAACGCCAAAAAAGGCGTTCAGCTAAATGTATTTGACGACGTGTTTTTTAGCCCATTGGGCATGAACAGCCTGTGCAGCGCGATCATACGGGCCATGGACTTGCGGCTGGTGGGCCTGTACAACCTGGGCTCCAATGCGCAGGGCATTTCTAAGGCGGGCATGGCCAAGCTGCTGTTGCAGCGGCTCGGACTCGATTGCAGCTTACTAAATAATGTGAGTGTTGATAGCGCCAAGCTTTATGCCCCACGCCCCAAAGATATGCGCATGGATTCCTCAAAGTTTGCCAAGGCAACCGCCTTCCAGATACCCACCATTGAACAGGAAATAAACAGTGAAGCCAATGACTACAACCAGCAATAGCCCGTCATTTCTCATTGGTGACCGGGCTGTTGGCAATGGATTTCCCGTGTATTTTGTGGCTGACATTGCGGCCAACCACGATGGCGACCTGGAGCGCGCCAAAGACCTCATTTATCTGGCAAAAGAAGCTGGGGCCGATGCCGCAAAGTTCCAGCACTTTGCCGCCGCCACAATTGTGAGCGACTACGAATTTAGCAGGCAACTTGACATCAAGAGCCATCAAAGCAACTGGAAAAAAAGTGTTTTCAACACCTATGCCGCTGCATCGGTTGACTTGAACTGGACGCCCGTATTGAAAGAAACCTGCGAGAAAGCAGGTATTGAGTTCATGACGAGCCCATATTCTTTTGAGCTGGCCGACCACATCGACCCCTACCTGAATGCGTACAAGATTGGGTCGGGCGACATCACATGGATCAATTACTTGCAATACCTGGCCAAAAAGAACAAGCCCTTGTTGCTGGCCACTGGCGCCTCTACCTTTGAAGATGCCATACGGGCTGTTGAGGCGGTCAAGGCGTTCAACAACGATGTGTGCGTGATGCAATGCAACACCAACTACACCGGAAGCCTTGAGAACTTCAGGTACCTTAATTTGAGAGTTCTGAACTGCTACAAGGAAATGTTTCCGGATTGCGTGCTCGGCTTGAGCGATCACACGCCGGGACATTCAGCCGTGCTGGGAGCCGTGGCCTTGGGCGCACGCCTTGTTGAAAAGCACTTTACCGACGCCAACGACCGCGATGGCCCTGACCACAAGTTTTCTCTCATCCCGGCAAGCTGGCGTGCAATGGTTGACAGCACACGCGAACTTGACTTGGCACTGGGCAACGGCATCAAGCGCATTGAACCCAATGAGCGCGAAACAGCCATAGTGCAACGCCGCTCACTGTGTGCTGCCAGGGACCTTCAAGCTGGCGAGGTCATCACCGCCAAAGACCTCATTCCGCTGCGGCCGTGCCCACCCAACGCTTTCATGCCCTACGAGATGGAGCACCTTGTTGGAAAAACCTTGAGGGTTGCCATGCCGTTTGGCAAATCCATATCGCGTACCAGTGTTGAATGAAAACCCCCAAGCCGGAAAACACGGCAATCATTATTCCGGCCTTTAATGAGGTGGCCACTATCGCTACCGTAGTTGGAGGCGTCACCGCCTTGGGCCAAGTGATCGTCGTCAACGATGGCTCCAGCGATGGCACCGAAAAAGCAGCCACCGCTGCCGGGGCCACCGTGATTACCCTGCAAGGCAATCAGGGCTACGAGGGTGCTTTGACCAGTGGCATACGGTTTGCCGTGGACAACAGTTTCGACTTTGCACTGACCATGGATGCGGACGGTCAGCACCGGCCAGAGTCCGCACAGCACCTCCTTGACGCCATCCAAAATAGCGATGTGGCCATAGGCATCAGACAAAAAAAGCAACGAGTGATAGAGCTTGTTGCCGGTTGGATTGGTGCCCACTTGTGGGGCATTAATGACCCTTTCTCCGGGCTCAAGCTCTACCGCCTGGAGCGCTGCAAAACACTGGGCAACTTTGACACCCGGCGGTTGGTCGGCGCAGAGATGTTTGTCAGGGCACACCGCCATGGGTTTGCGGTCAAGGCGATCCCCATACACACCGCCGAACGCGCTGACGCGCCACGCTTTGGCAGCACACTGCGAGCCAATTTCAGAATTGCGCGCGCAACCTTCTTGCTAGTCGCCATAAGCTGGGGATTGCTAAAGTGATGCGCTGCGGCAGTGCCGCGCCCTTCACCTTTGCCCCTTCAACACGTCAACCCCAAACCGCTCGCGCAACAGCCACAGTGAAAGCGCACCGAGCAAAACCAGTCGCAAGCCAAGTCCGCCAATCATGCTGAGATTGGCACCGAATATGCCGTAGTTTTGCGTGAGCGTTGAGACGGTAGCCCAGCAAAATAATGTGCCAACCACATTGCAAGCCAGCAACAGCACGCGCCGCTCCAAAGCTACAAAAACCCCGTCAAACATCGACACACACATCAGCAAAACGCCGCTGATAAGTACCGGTGTCAACATGTACATGTACGGCAAAATTTCTGCGCCAAAAAGCAGGCCAAACACCCACGGGCCCAGCAGCTTGCCCAATATGAGGATGGCGGCGGACGCAGCCAAGACTGAAAAAAACATTGTACGAAACAGCTTGCGCAGACCTGCAGTGTTGTTGGCGGCCAGCATTCGGCTCATGGCTGGGTTGATGCCGCTAGATACGGCACCGGCAAGCGTTGAAAAGACAACAATCACCATGGCAAGTGCGCCGTAGTAGCCAACCTCAGCCTTGCCCAGCAGGCTTGCAATGGCGTCTCGCGGCAAGTAAACCATGACGGCCAGCAGCAACGAATGCAGCATGAGCGGAAAGCAAGCCTTGTACAGCGTTTTCAAGTTTCCAAAGTGCAGCGCAAAAGCGCCCAGGTGCCGCAGCCTGACCGCGTCATGCAAAAGCAGCACCGGCAGATAAACCACAGCCATGCCCAAAATGGCAACAAACAAGCTTTGCCCCGCAAGCAGCAGCAGCGTGAAAGCCGCCAGGGTAAGAGCGCCTTTCAGCGTGTATGACACGGCGAGCCAGGTGTAGTGGTTTGCCCGCTGCATGATGCCAAGGAAGATGTCCGACAAACCCTCCAGCAATTTAAAGAGCATGAAGGCAATGCACGCGAGGGTGGTTGCACGGTCATAACTATTGATGTAAAGAACCACCGCGAAAGGCACCAGCGACGCGCCCATGGATAGGATGCGTGAGGCCACATACTCGCCGTTGCTGAATTGCTCACGCACATCGCATATTTGGTAGCCACGCACGCCAAACAACCCGATGAAAGCAAAGATATTGGAAAAGGCAATAGCAAGCAGAAAGCTGCCGGCAACTTCGAAGCCGGCAAGGCGGGTGACCACAACGGTCATTGCCCACTGGCAAAAAAAGTAGAAGAAAACGCCGAATGTGTTCAGTGAAACATTGGAAACAATGGACCCTGATTTCACATTAAGTCCTTTATGGATTCATTTAGGCAGAGAATGGTGGTCTAACAATGTAGCGTGACATCATATATTTAAAGTTTGCACAGACTTATATGACAATCTTCATGTATGCGAACTTTAAATTTTCATTGCCCTCTAATTTTCGCATTATTTCTGCTGCACCGACTGCTCCATTAGTTGCAACAAGCACTAATTCATCTGGAAACTTTTTAATCATGTCAGGATGTTCGCTAACAATACCACTTAACCCTTCTTTTCTATAAGAGTCATAAACATGACATAGTTTTGCATTTGGATAATTTTTATTTATATATGAAATCATATATTCACCAATCTGCGTAAGACCCCAGATTGAATAATTATATTCTTCATATTTATTAATCCAGTTTTTATCTATATATTCAACAAGTGTTTGACAGGCGTCATTAATATAGTGTTTGCGCTCCCTTATTTCATAATACAAACTCAAATCGAATATTTCAGAATATTCATCATGTGCTTGTCTTAACCGTTTTATGGTTAAATTTTTGACACGATTCTTATGTTCCTCGAATAAAACAGGTTGCTGGTTCCAATTAATTTCTTTAAATTCTGGCCCTGTGTAAATTTTCGTCAATTTCTCAAGCCATGCAAATCTATATGTAACAGCATCAGCACTTTTCAAAAGAATAACCGGTATGCCTGCAGCAATACATGGTAGCGCGCAATGCAAGAGTGATGTGATAACCAATGCAGCTTCATTTTTATATTCGTCATAATATTGCTGCATAAGCTGTTTAGGTTCTTCCTTAAGACCTTCATGCATATGCGTTTTACGTACAGCTTTATTTAGAAGATGATTAGGTATGAATTTTTCAATCTCTTTAGGTGCATCAACAATATAAACTTTGTCATACTTTTTACTCATATCCCTCAAAGGAAATGTAGCAGTTATGCACCCATGAAGATATGATTTAATTCCGTAGTTTCTTAGTGTATTAAGTGTGCGTTCGTCTCTACAACCAATTGGTGCCATTCGATTGAAATATGCAACCTCTTCTGGCAACAATGTATCTTTCACCATAGTAAAGCCCAAAAACACTGGAACAATACGCTGGGAAAATCTACCCGAAATCCCACCCGTACGATAATCGACCAAGGGCATTGTTACAGGCAAGACAACATACTCACCATCATAGGTAGCCAGGTTATTGGTGTCGATATAAATTATTTCATCTTCCAGGATGCCCATGGATTTATATAATTCGTCAATAGCAATGATTTGCATATTATCGCCAAGGTTATTTACCCCACGTGCACGAAAACTATAATTTGCAAATCTCATTATTCATATCTCTCATTAAAATCCAAAAATAATAACCAAGGTTGAATACTTACATTTTTAGCTTTCTATTTTAAAATTTATCCGTTCTCGCTCAATAACCAGTGGTTTTTTGTTTATTAACTTATTCGCCCGAATAACATATTCCCCAACAAGCCCAATAAAAAATAACTGTACGGAGCTAATAAAGAAAAAGCCAATTAGCAAAGGCGCAATACCTACACTAAATTCTTTCCAATATAATAACTTCAGCACAAAATATACTAATGCGATCATTAGGCATGCAATTGTCAACAAGATACCTGCTATTGTTGCAATCCTAAGACCTATTGTCGAAGAATTTATGAATCTTTCAATTCCAATATTTACTAGCGAGAATAGATCATTTTTGGATTTGCCATGCCTACGCTTTTCGTGGTTATATTCCAATTGAACAATATCATAACCATATTCATAAATAAATTGCAAAAAAGAAACAGATGTGTTTTCAAGATTTCTACAAACATCTAAAATTGATTTATCGTAAAGACCGCTACCAGTGTAATTTGTTATTATGTGTGAATCATTAAAACGATTTGCAATTCTGTAATATAACTGCCTTATCTGCCACATGACTGTACTTTCTTCGCTTGATTTTTTTATAAGACATACAATCTTTGCACCATTTTCCCATTCACGCACCATAGTGGCTATTGCACTAATAGGTACTTGAAAATCACATGGGATATTTATTGTGCAGTCTCCAATAGCGTTCAGTAAACCGTGATAACCAGATGTCAGCGGAAAATTTTTTGCATTAAAGATCGCACGGACATTATCAGGATATAGATTACACATGTCTCTAATGTGCACCCTTGTTTTATCTGTTGAATTATTATCTATAAACTGAATTACACACTTATACTTTGGAAAATCATTACAAAACAATGATAATATTTCATTTGTAATTTGAACTATATTATCTTCTTCATTAAAACATGGAATTGATATTACTATTTTTTTCATGATTCATCCGTAGAATTTATGGGTAGTCAGCGCATCAGGTTGGTCACCTAGTGTATGGGATATTGGTAGTTTTATGATGTCAAGATGCACCGTTCGTCCGGTACTTCTTAAGTCGCCTGGGGCTCGAAATCTCGCACTACGTGCCCCGGAATTCTTGCCAAAACGAAGTCAGAAGACCGCATCCCAAAAAGAGTCAAACTCCACTACTGTTTCATCCACCCACCTTCATTCATTGAATAGTCTGGTGTAGCACTTCACTTTCGAGCCCTCCATGCCAAATAGCACAATTGCCGTCCTCGGTGAGTGTGGAGTAACGCAAGTGAAAACTAAATCCGCCAAAGGGCAGCTACTCGTGCAAAACACGGTTATTTCGTTTACGAGAATTCAGCAGGGCGACTTCATATCCTTGACTGACATTGCCAAGGTCAAAAACGCTGACGAGCCAAAAGACGTGGTCAAAAACTGGCTGCGGTCCCGCTCAACCATCGATTTTCTGGGTCTATGGGAACAAATTAACAACCCAAACTTTAAAGGGGTCGAATTCGACTCCTTTAGAAGCCAGGTAGGTACCAACAGCTTTACCTTGTCCCCCAGCAAATGGATCGAGGCAACGGGTGCTATTGGCATCCGCAGCACTGCAGGGCGCACTGGTGGCACCTATGCTCACCAAGATATCGCATTTGAATTTGCATCTTGGGTGTCAGCGGAATTCAAATTACGTTGCAGGTTCGCTGCTCATGCAAGCGATGGACGAGTTCGACAAATCCAAAAAAATGGTCGTGCTCATCATTGACGAGGCGCAGGTGCTGGCTACCGCAGAGCACTCTGTCTTTGCCCATGCGCTGCGCGCGGCATTGGACATCCGAAAGGAGCGCCTGACGGTGTTGTTTGCCGGGAGTTCGGAGACAACTTTGCGCCGGATGTTTGGCCGAGTATCGGAGCCGTTTTACAACTGGGCGGCACTGGAGTTCACAAAAGCAAAGGTTTTCAACGACGGCGAATTCGAGAATCAGTGGCAGCACCTGTTACCGACTGACCAACTCTTGCTGACCCTCATTGCTCACGACGCGACTGACCTGCAAGGACGTGAGGTGCGTAACACGGTTGGCGCAAGCTTGGGACTTGAAAAGCCCGTCACCGCAGGCGCAATTCAGAATTCACTGCGCCGACTGGCTGACAAGAGTGTTATTACCCGGATTGACCGAGGTACTTACCGTGTCGAGGACGAGGCGTTTGCCGACTGGGTGCGGCATCAAGATTAGTGCGCTTGAGGGTTTAGTGGGTTCCGGGTGCATGCTACATTGGTGCGCGCTTACGGTCTGAGCGCTTTGCATGGCCGGCCACTGGCCCCTGCGCTGCAACGTATGAGTCGGGCAAGCGGCGGCTCGGGTCATGTTCAATGCCAACTTGCGGGTGCGTGAAGACACCCGCAAGGCTTACCCCGAGCGCCGCTTTGTTGGCTACAACACCATTGCCGGGCGTTTGATGGTTGTGGTGTTTTGCTGCCCCACGCTCATGCGAACCCATATCATCTCTTTCAGAAAGGCCAATGATGTGAACAACAAAAATTTGAAGCTCAAAGCCTCTGAGGCTGCCCCAGCGATTGACTGGGCGGCGGTGAATGCTGCGCCTATGGCGAGCATGCCTGATGAGGACAGCCCCGAATTGACGGCCACCCAAGCCGCACAACTGCGCGCGCTGATTGATATGCTGCCTGCGTTTTCCACTGGCAAGACGGTTCGTGCCGTCATTGCGTAGGTGGCCGTCATTGTGAAAGCGGCGGTCGTTGTGAACAGCGTGAAGCAATCCATGACTTCAAAACTGCATGGTCAGTTAGTCACCCGGCTGAATGTTTGGGAATATGCCGTTGTCAGGATGCAAACCACGCAGAAATTTGTCGCTGGGCAGCGCTCCATACCAAAGGCACCAGGCCGATTTCAAGCGCGCGCTGCAGGTTAAACGCGGCGCTCGACCCGGTCAGTTTCCATATTTGCTTCTTTTTTGGAATCGTATGGATAGTTATGGCGTATGTAAGATGCGGATATTCATCAGTAAAAATCCATCACCATAGCGCCCGCCAAGACCCATCGAGCAATTCTTTTGCCAGCAATTCAAGCTGAACGTTACGCATGGTGTCAGTAACGGACTGATCTTCGAGTGACATGGAATGCGAGATTGGGCGTGAACGCTGGCTTTGCCGCAGACGCCGACACCCACGAGGTTGGCCCGTCATTGCGAACGCAGTGAAGCAATCCAGGCTTGCCGGACTGCATGGACTGCCACGCTGCGCTCGCAGTGACGAAAGGCGCAGTCACGCAGGCTTGACCGATTTGCGTGCCATCATGCGTGCGCGCGCTTCAGTGGCTAAGGCTACGGCCCCCGACGTAGGGCCCACGATTTGGGTAACCCCTTCGTCCGTCCTGTCCTCTCCAAAGTTGGCTGTCTGCGCCATGCTTTTCCACTGGTGCAACTGAGGTTCAAGGTTCCAGCGCGATGCGAGTGTGACCAGCAGGTCTTCGTCGAGGAGGTCAATGTCAACGTCAACAGGAGGTGAGGATGTCGAGTTTGTCTGCGTCAGCGGGCTTGGTTGGTGCATTCCAAAGGCGCTCAATCTCTGCCAACGCAGCCTGGTAGCCAAATCGTTATTCAAAAGACCTTATGCGAAGCTGCGTGGCGTCGATAGCCCTCATTACGAACGCGGTCGTCATTGCGAAGGTGGCCATCATTGCGAACGGCGTGAAGCAATTCATGATTGTCGGACTGCAGGGCCCGCCACTATTTGTCGTGGCAGGTTTGGCAAGAAGTCATGCCAAGACCATAGCGGGATAGCTTGGGCAGGGTGGAGCGATGTGGCTCGTGGCAACTGGCGCAATAAAACGTTTTGCCCGGCCGCTTGGGGTCTTCTACATTTTCTCTTATGTTACCCAGTGGATGCCCTTTGGTGCTCAGACCTGAAATCAAATGCTCGCTGTTCTCGATGTCGGAGTGGCAGTTCAGGCAGAGTGCGGCCGGTTTCTTTTTAAGCAGGCCTGGGTAGTTGCTGGAGTGAGGGTTGTGGCACTCCAGGCACAAGCCGGTGTTGACCGGGGCATGCACCATGTTGCCCTCAAACAGGGCCTGTTCATGGCAACTGATGCACAGCGCCGGCACCTCAGCGCGCAGGCCTTTTGGGAAAGGCCCTTTGTTCAGGTGCGGCACTCTTCTGACATCCAGGTTCTCGTGGCAGGTTGGACAGCCCATGTGAACGGCCGCGTGAACCGTCTTGTTCATTGTCATCGGGCGGTGGCAATACAGACAATCTAACGCCGCCGAAACCTCAGATGCCGTCAGCGCCAGCAGTAGCGCGAACACAGTTGCCAAAGCGGCATTTCTGAGTTGCATTTACTGCTTTAGTTCGCCGCCAGACAACTGGATTCGGACTGGCTGGCCGGACTCAGGCTGGCGTCGAGCACCAGCGCCTGCTCAAGGGCCGCCTTGGCCTCAGTGCAATGGCCCTGGGCGGCCAGAATCTGGCCCAGCAGCAGATGCGCGCTTGCCAGCTTGGGGTCTTGCGCAAGGCTCTGGCGCACACTGGTCAGCGCTTTGTCGTAGCTTTTGCTTTTGAACAGCATGGCAGCCATGGCCTGGTAGCGGCGTGCTACTTGCGTCTGGCCGCCCTCGCTGGCGCGCTCGGGGTTCAGCGTGTGCTGCATCTGCGACTCAGAGATTTCGCCCAGCAGCAGGTGTATGCGCGAGCGCAACACCGCACAAAAATCAATCGTCCGGTAGGGTTCAAACGCGGCCAGCTTGTGGTCTGGCCCGATCACCGCCACCACGGGGTGCATGGCCAGGGCCAGACTGCCATAAAGCGCGTCGCCGGGGTCCACCAGCACCGCAGCAGTAAAACCGGTTTCTTGCACCAGCGCGCTGACATCAGGCAGCACTTCTGAGTCTGAGACCACACCTACCAGATGCACTGATATGTCAGCAAACTCGCTCAGACAAGGCACCAGCGTTTGCATCGCCGCGCGTGAGCGCTCCTGGTGCGACCGAAAGAAAAACAGCGCGGTGTTGCCGCTCGCGGCCAGCAGCGGCTGTTTGCCGCCCTGTAGTGTCGTCATCTCAAGGTTGGCCACGGGTGTGCCGATGTCAGCATGGGCGCTGGCCGCCAGACCCAGGCCCGCCAGCGCCTGAAACACGACCAGCAAGAAGATCAAGCGTTTGATGGTTGGAGGCGGCATTTAAGGTGCCTTGCGGTTCTCGTAGCTGCGCTCTTGATGGCAAGTTTTCGCGCACGAGCCACCGGTCGGCGTTTGCTTGTAGTTGAGTTTTAGCACCCAGCCGCCTGAGCCATAAGGAACGCCTTCGCGGATATGTTTGTCTTGCTTGGAGGCATGTACTTCATGGCAGGCGCGGCAGGTACGGCCCCGGCCGGGTTGCTGCAAGTGGACAAAATGCAGGTTCTTGTCGCCATTGCGAAAACGAGTCAGCTTAGTGGTCAGGGCGGTTGAGAAGGCCTTTTCTTTGTGGCAACCAAAACACAGCTCGTAAACAGCCGGATCGTAAGGAGCATAAAACTCTTTTGGGTAGTTTCCATCAAGCAGCCGGAATTGGCTGGCGCCGTGCGGCTTATGGCATGCCACGCAGTCTTTGAATTTCAGCGGGCCATGCCAGTCTGGGTTGTCATCGAGCCAGGCTTTCATGTTTTGCAGTTTTTTGCCGTTGGCGCCGACCATGGTGTCGACGTTGTGGCAGCCCACGCACAGGTCAAAGGGTTGCTGGCGCAGCAGTGCCTCCACCTCGCTGGCGTGCGGGTTGTGGCAATTGAGGCACTTGGCGCCGGTGCTCAGTGCTTTATGCGGCACGGTGGCGGTGGTCAGGATTTCAGCAATTTTCTTGTGGCAACCGGTACACAACTGGCCAGGTTCTTGCAGCAGCAATTTGGGGTAATTGGCGTTGTGTGGGTTATGGCAATTGGTGCAGTTGGTTTGCGCCGGGGGGTGTGCGTGGGCGCGCTTGAGCACATCCGGAAATTCTTCATGGCAGCCCACGCACAGTTCCGTCACGGGTTTGATCAACGGCCCGGGTTGCTTGGGGTCGCTGTTGACATGGCAGAGATTGCATTCGCCCGCTTCAAAAGGCGCGTGGGCTGCGACTGGTTTGCTTGTCAGGGGGGCTAGCACCCCGGGTGGCAGGCCGCGCGCAGCGAAGGTGGGCGATACCCGTATGTTCGCTGGTGCAGTTTGGGCGAATAGCACCGTTGAAAACACCACTGCCCAGGCGAGTAAAACAGAAAAAATATAGCGTGTTGCAGACATGTCCCATCCATTTTGTAAAAAAATCATTTAGTCCGCGCCAATCACACGGCTAAACCTCGTCCGAAGCCAGAAGTATCGCTGCAACAAACCCGGAGTTGTTCACATTTTGTTGCAGATCACTGCGGTCCGCTTCTTGACTTTCTCTTTATTTTATTATTTTAATATTTTGCCAGCCAAGCCACAGTTGCCGCATTAAAACATTGTGACTTTGACTTTTATTTGATGTTACACAACGGATATGAACTTAAACAGCATGAAGCCATGAGACTTCATTGGGGGTCAGGTTCCTGTTAGTCTTTTGATGTCAAATTGATGCTTTGATGCTAGACTGCCAGCATGCGTACTACTTTGGCCCTTGATGATGACGTTTTCTCCTATGCACGCGCTCACGCGCAGCGGGAAAAGATTTCTGTGGGGCAGGCTATTTCACGATTGGCCCGCGCTGGCATACATGCACAAAACCAGCCGCCCGTTGCCGTCCCCCAGCCCAAAAGCAAATATGCACTGCTGCCGGCTCGCCCGGAGGTCATTACCTCTGAGCATGTGCGTGCGTTGATGGATCAGGAAGGCATTTAGAACGTGCGGTATCTTCCCGATGTCAATGTCTGGGTTGCATTGCTTGATGAGGCTCATGTTTTCCACGCCCAAGCGCTGGCGTTTATCGAACGGCCCAAGCTGAAAATGGCGACTTGCCCGTTGGTTGAGAATGGTGTTGTTCGTGTTCTTAACCTTCCCGGCTACAGCAAATTCGGCCCCGTCGGATTTGAACCGGTCAGTCAAAAACTGGCTGCCATTTGCGCCGAGCTAGACCATGAGTTCTGGCCTGATGGCGTTTCTTTACGAACCGCTGGCGTGGTCAACTGGCCCAGGGTCATGGGCCACAACCAGATTACCGATGTTTATTTGCTGGCGCTGGCCGTGTCAAACCAGGGCTGTCTGGCTACGCTGGACCACCGCGTCAGTTTGAACGCCGTTATTGGTGCAACGAGTCGAAATTTGTTATTGCTGTAGGCCAGGTTCAAAGACTGAACCCGTCATTGCAAACGAAATTAAGCAATCCATGACTGCCGGACTGCATGAAATTAATTGGAATCTGACCCCGATTAATCCGATGTCGGTGTAGGCAAAATAGAAGTCGCCAAACAGAAAGCTGTAGAACAGCACCCCGATCAGGATGAGCTGCAGACCAAACAGGATCAGCCATGGCTTGGATGGGGTTGGCTTCTCATGAGCAATCGGTAGCTTTATGAAGAGGTTTTCCACAGCATCCCAATGATAAGTCAGGGCAGCGCCTTTTTAATGGCAGCCATCACTCTGGCGCGCCCGAAGGGTCAGATGTCGGTAGTTATGGATTACTGATTTACCAAATGACCACTGACAAATTTATGCAACAAACTGGCTGCAAAAGTCTGATAGGGCACACCTTCCTCTAGTGCGCGCGCCTGCAAATTCCGAAGATCCCGGCTTGAGATACGAATGTTCAGCCGCTGGTCTTTTTTAAAAGTTGCCTCAGCCGCCGCCTGATGCGCCTTGATTTGTTTTACCACGCCGCTGACCGGCTTTAGCGTGCCAGCTTCCCAAGCATTGAGTATCTCCAACTCTTCATCGTCATACTTGATGTCTTTTTTCATGAATTGCTCCTGTATTGCCTGGTTGCCTTGCGGCTTGGAATGATGGTTTTCAAAAAAATTTCTGCTTCGGTCTCAATAAATGGCACCGCAAAGACGTAATCGTCAACCTGGACCATGGAAATTTTTTGTCCAGGATACTTTTCCTGGTTGAGATGTTCAAGCACGGCCCGCTCGTTTCCGTCGGCAATTTCAAAAACAATCCGCTCGAACGAAATACCCCGCTCACATATCAATAACTGGTTTTTTTCTGCATTCCAGTTGAATATTTTTTGAATTTTCATGTGTGCATTTTATGCACACGTAGAGTCAACTGTCAAAGAATTAATTGGGGTCCAATTAAGTTCTATCGGTTGCAATAGGTAGCGCATCCGCTGCTCTGGCCAGCACACCCAGGGCGTCGGCCTTGCTGCTTGAGGCTGCGTTCTCGCGCAGTCGCATCATATAAAGCATCTGCTCGCTAAAACCGTATTAGTGCCTGAGATGCTTAATTTTAGTCTTGCCTCTTTCGACGAAATTGTCAGTGAGCTGGGTGCCCGGCTCAAGACGTTGCGGCTGGCCCAGGGGCTACAGTAAACAGCACTGGCCCAACAGTTGGAACTTTCCCCGCACAAGCTGCGGCTTGCGGCGCTGGCTTACGGCGATTTTCCCGCGTACTTGCAGCGGCTGCCTGGGTTGGTGAGCGACTCGCTGCCAGACGGCTGGGGCTTGCCACGCAAAGAACTTCTCTTTTCGTCTGATCAAGATGCGGCAGTGGGAGCTGGCGCCCTGCTACGACCTGAGCTTTAATGCCGGGCCGGGGGGAGAACATAAAAGGACGTGCTGGGGCACGGCAAAAACATCACGCGAGCGCTCATGTTCGCGTTGGCCGAAAAAGCCAGCCTGGACAAGGCGTGGGCCACCAGCGCCATCGCGCGCATGTTGAGCGTGCACGCACGCCTGAAGGAAGTGATCAAGGAAAGTGGCATGCAGAAAAACATCCGCCCGACAACCCTGAAGATGGTGCAGGCGGCAATTGCTGGTACCGCCAGGTTACTGAGCTGACCTTGTGACTGCGAAGGTCCAGAGGTCGGCAGTCATGGATTGCCGCGTCACCGCGAGCGTTGCCTGGCGGCACCCATCAGCCTGGTGCGCCCAAATGTCCAGATGTCATTGAGCAAAAAGTTGAGCACGCTGGTTACACCGATGGCGATGAGGTTGGCGATTTGGTAGTAAAAATGCGGTGCCAGCAGGTTGGTAAACACAATTTGCAAGACGATGCTCAGGCTGCAGGCCAGGGCATACTGACCGAACTGCGCGAGCCATGACACTTGCAGATAGTGCTTGCGGTCGACCCAGGTCCATAACCGATTCCAGCTAAAGTTGTTGAGCGTGGCCAAAAAAATGGCCAGTGCCAGTGACAGGTTGAGCCGCACCTCGGGCGTCTGCACGGTATTGAACAAAAACTCCTGCGCCAGGTACAACACGCCTATGTTCACCACCGTGCCCGAGGCGCCCACGGTGCCAAACTTCAAAAAGCGTCTGGAGAAAATGCGCCGCAGCAGCAACGCCGAGCGCATGCGTAACTTGAACGGGCTAGCCATGCTAGTGGCCACCCTGTAACAAGGCGCGGGCCTGCACCAGCACCTGCTCGGGCGTGATCTGTTGCAGGCACTGGTTGTTGCCGTCGCAGGGCGAACACGACAAGCCGATGAACAGCGTGTGGATGTTGGGCGCCAGCGGGCTGTAGAGCGCAGGCGTCTCGGGGCCAAAAAACACCAGCGTTGGCAAGGGCGTGAGCGCGGCAAACTGGCCCGGCCCGCCGTCGTTGGTCACCAGCAGATGCCGGATGGATTGGGTGTAGCCCGTGAGGTCAATGCACAGCGCGTGCTGGCAATGCGTCAATATCTCTTGCGCCAGCGGCTTGGCGTCTGGCAGGCCGATGAGCCCCACCGCGTAGCCATCTTGCAAAAGCTGGTCGCACAGCTGTTTGTAATAGGCCGGCGGCCAGGCCCGGATGGGCAGCATGCCACCATCGGGGTACACCAGCACCAGCTTTTTGTCTGTGATGGCGGGAAAGAAATGAATCTACACCTCAGACAAGCTCGATCGGCCCCGGATACTTTGCCACGGCGCTGTCTGCCGTGAGCAGCGTGAAACCTTCCACCGTGGCTTGAGCAACAAGGATTCGATCAAACGGGTCTTTGTGGATCAAAGGCAAACTTTCCACAAAGACAGCATGGGCGCTGGTGATGGTCAGCTCTGTGTAGTCGTTATCAAACAGGCCGCGCCTGAGTAACCGTGTGTCCACTTCGAAGTCAGCCCGGCCCAAGCTATTTTTAATGGCAATCTCCCAAATGCTCGCCGCACTAAAAATAAGCTGGTGCTCGGGATTGCTCATCAGGGACACCGCTTTGGCTGATAGTTTTTCGGGGTCGTTGGCAGCCCAGAGCAAAAGATGGGTGTCCAGCAAGAGCTTCAAGGCGCACTCCCGGCAAACAGACCCGCAATCTCGTTTTCCCTCATTCGATCAAAGTCATCGGGGACTTGCATCGTGCCGCGCAAAAATCCAAGCCGCTTTTTTGCACGGTCATGCTCCGTGGCGATGGCGCTCACCATCACCAGTGGCTTGCCTGATTTGGCAATGACAAAAGGTTCGCCCTGTTGCGCCTGCGCAATCAGTCGCGAGAGATGCGTTTTGGCTTCATGGATGTTGATGGTTTGCATGATGGTGAAAGTAAACCAAGTTGATGAACTAAGTTCATATTGTATTGATTAAGCATCTTCCAGCCGAAGCACCCGACCAATTGCCACGGGCGCCAGAGCCAGCGCGATGGGCACCACCAGCATGCCCCAGTAGCCTGCGACCGACCCAGTGATCAGGTCACGGCCGGTGCCGCCAAAGAATAGAAAGGCCATGTGCGGCACGGCAATTACTGCCACCAGAAAAGCCCCTAGCCGCCTCTGGCTGCGCACCATGACAACAGCACTGGCCAGGCCTGCCGCGACCAGCAGCGGCACAAACCATGGTGCGCCGGCAAATAACTGCTCAAAAAACCTGAGCGTTGCCACCAGGTGGTCAAAGCCGCCGTGTAGCCAGAAGCCAACCGTGCCGGCCCGGTCAACGCGCCCGTCTATCACCAAGGCGTGCGCCGCGTAGATTGCGCCAAAAATGCCAAACCCAGCCAGCCAGGGCCAGAGTTGTTTGGGCCTTTGGCCACTGGGCAGCAACAGGACGCTGGCGGCTGCCAGCACCATGGGGTAGATCATGATTTCCCTGAACACCGCCGCCAGCAACATGACAAACATGGCGGCCCACAGCAGCTTGGCTGACGCCTTGCGAACCGAGGCGATGAACAGCGCCAGGCCAGCCAGCGTGAGCGCCATCGCCCAGCCGTCAACAAACACCACAAAGGAACTCGTTGCGATGGACAGGTAGGCCGTGGCCACCATCAGCGCGCCCAGCACCGCCAGCCGCGGCGGGCCCAGTTGGGCGCCAATGGCAAAGGCCGAAGCCACCGCCAGCGTTGCAAAAACCAGAAATAACCACGGAATCGCCGCCCCATCCGCTGGCAGCAGCAGCCACAGGTAAAACAAGGTGGGCAAGCGGTAGCCCGGCACACCGTTGGGCAGGCGGAACTCGCCCAACGGGTCGGCGCGGTACACGTTGATGTAGGCCTGGTAGTAGGGCACGCCGTCTTGCATGTCGTAGAAGACGCGCAAAAAATAATCGCGGTCACCGGGCGTGGCGCCCAGCGCGGGTTTGGTCGATAGCCATTGGTTGACGGTGGGCTCGTCGGGCACAAAGTCGCCCCGGTTCGACGCTGCGGTGGTGGCCTACATCAAGGCCATCACTACAGTCACGGCTAGCATTTAATGGCGCCACCTTTTGTAGCCAAGTACCAGCAGCAGCGCCAAGCCCAGTAGCCCCAAAAGGGCACCCAGGCGCTGCCCCGGCAAACGGAAATCAAGCACCACCGTATGCGGGCCAGCAGTAACGGGCGCGGCCAGCATGCCAAAGTTGGCACGCATCAGCGGTGTGGGCTGGCCGTCTATCTTTAAAGACCAGCCCTGGTTGAACGGGATCGAGAAAACCAGCACCCCGCTCTGGTCGGGGTTGATGCTGCCTTTGATGTGATTACTGGCAAATTCCTCCAGGCGCAGCCCGGTGGCTTGCAGCGCTTTGGCGGGCTGGTAGTAATTATCTTGCAGCGTGAGCGCGCTGGCAGCAAGCAGGCCGTCCAGGTCAAACGGCTCGCCGTGGTTTGGCACCGGCTGGTCAACCACCACGGCGTTCAACATGACGATGTCGCGGTAGATGTTGGCTTGCTCCTCAGGCAGTGAACCCAGTTTGGCAAAGGCGCTCTGTGTGACTTGCCGGCTTTGCACAATGCCCAGCGGCAGCGCCATGTCGTTGCGGTAAACGATGTAGTTGCTGCCCTGGGCCACAGCCACATAGCCAGGCCATTGCAGCACTTCCCGGGCAATGAGGTACTTGGCGCCAAGCAGCGAGTTCAGCATGAAGCGCGGCCCCATTTCTGGAAGCCAGTTGGTGTAATTCACCGCGTCAGCAGCCTGCTGCGGTGGGATCAACCCCAGGCCGACATAAAAATCGACAACGCCACGGCCATGAAACGCATACGATTTGATGCCCATGTAGTTCTGCGCCATGGCATCGTTCAAAGAAACCGAGTTGTACGTTTTTTCGATGCGAAAAATACCGGGGTCACGCTGGCGAATGTCTCGCAGCGCTTCCAAAGTGCCGTCGTTATAGACTTGCTGCTGGGGCGTGTTGGCGGCCCGGCCATCCAGGTACGAGGGTTTGGCAATGAGCACGGCATCCCCGGCCACCAGCCCCAGCAACACCAGTGGTAAGACGCGTGCTGAAAATACCTGGTAGCGCGCCAGCATCAGCACAAAAACAGTCAGTAAAACCAGTCCAATGATTTTGTAAACATGCACCTGTGCCACATTGGCGCCCAGGCTCACCAGCACCAGCGCCAGCAACAATCCAAAGGCACCTGCGCCAATGGCCAACAGCCGCACATTCACGCCCTTGGTCAAAACCTGGTCAAGCGCCTTGGCCGCCAGCATGAAAAGCAGCAGCGAGACCCAGAGCGTGGAGCTTCTGAAATACGGCACGGCAAAGCCCATGGCAGCCAAGCGAAACACCGGAAAAATAAAGTAGGCTGCCACAGCCGCCAGCCCCAGCAGCAATACCCTGCGGTCTTTGGCCGTGCCTTGCCAAAGCTGCGGCATCAGCAAAAACAACAACACGCC